>Ga0182024_10018247_pt1 | contig 13085 bp, 11 predicted proteins | sample P32metaG_FD_120480 | JGI IMG/M metagenome (GOLD analysis project Ga0182024, IMG submission 120480) | Permafrost microbial communities from Stordalen Mire, Sweden - P3-2 metaG (Illumina Assembly) | ecosystem: Environmental > Terrestrial > Soil > Wetlands > Permafrost | place: Sweden: Stordalen...
CCTCGTAGGTCGACAAGCCGCTCCGGACCAGACTCCAGAAGCGACGCCGCGTCTCGCGGTTCGGTGGATAGTTCATGCAACGCTCCCTTGGATCAAGCGTTGCAACGACCCCTTGAACCCGCGTCGCCAGTTCTGATCACGAAAAGTCGCCACCCAGACGATCAGCGAACTGTACCAGCGTCACCTCCCTTTGCCTTGTGCGTCGACGTAATGTCGGGTCCGGTAACTGTGCCCGCGGACGTTCAGGACCGTGGCGTTGTGCAGGAGCCGGTCGACGATTGCGCCGGCCACGACCTGGTCGGCGAAGACCTGGCCCCAGTCGGCGAAGCCGCGGTTTGAGGTGAGCACGATCGATCCCCGCTCGTAGCGGCGGCTGACGATCTGGAAGATCCAGTTGGCTGAGGTCTGGTCGAGCGGCAGGTAGCCGAGCTCGTCGATCACCAGCACGGATGGGCCGGTGTAGGTGCGCATCTTGTAGTTCGCGGTGCCCTCGAGGTGCGCCGATTGCAGGTTGGCAACCAGGTCGGCTGCGGACACGAAGTAGGTGCGGTAGCCGGCCTCGGTAGCCGCGATGCCCAGTGCGGTGGCGAGATGTGTCTTGCCAACACCAGGCGGTCCGAGCAGCAGCACGTTGCGTTTATCCTCGACGAATCGCAGCGTCGAGAGTTCGCTCATCACCGCGCGATCGAGCGAGGGCTGGAAGTCGAAGTCAAAGTCGGCCAGCGTCTTGTGCACGGGATAGCGCGCAAAGCGCAGCCGTCCACGGAGACGTCGTGCGCGGGTGGCCTGCACCTCGATGTCGAGCAGCCGCTCCAGGATCTGGGTGGCGCTGGCCTTCTCCCGTTGTGCTCGATCCAGTTCGGCGCCGAGATGCTCCGCGGCGGCGGTCAACTCGAGGTAGCTGAGATGCTCACGCAGGCGCTGATACACGGTGGCCTCGAGCGCGCTGCTCATTGCGCCACCTCATAGTCGGCGAGGTCCCGCACTTGCACGTGTTCGCCAGCCAGCCGCTGGGTGATGTCGACCACCACCGGTCGCTGCACCGTGGTGGTGTGCGCTGTTGCAGCGGCGATCACGTGCGACGGCAGCGGCGTGAGCTGCGTCAGCTCAGCCTCCCACGCCGCCGCCACCACCAACCCCGTGGTCCGGTGGCGTCGCGGCAACACGCGTTCGCGGATCCACTGCGCAGCCAGTGCGTCGTAGTCGGCGACGCCGACCATCGGTGGCAACGCGAGTCCCGTCAGCCAGACGAGGAAGCTCTCCTTCACCTCGCGCACCATGCGCTCGACCTTGCCCTTGGTCTTGGCGCGGTACGGACGGCACGCTTTCGGGACCACGCCGAGCAACGCCGCCCAGTCGATCCATTCCGGCGCGAAGATGGCGCGTCCGTCGGACGTCGACCCGATCACGAATGCCGGATCGCGGTCCGAAAGCACGTGATTGGTTGCACCGCCGAGGTCGTCGAGCGTCAGCGCCAGACGCGTCAGCGTTGTGGTCCTGGTGCGGTCCAAGGCAAAGCGCACCGCTGGACGACGGCTGTATCCGAGGATGGTGACGAGCGCGAACAACTCACGCGGTTCGCCGTCCACCGGCCACACGCCCATGTGCCCCCAGTCGGTTTGGGCCTGGTGGCCGGGATCCGTCTCAAAGCGGATCTCCGGCTCGCGCACCACTGCTGGCCGCAGCAAGCGCAGCTGGCGCTGGAACGACGGGTAGCTGCCGGCGTACGCATAGTGCTCGACGAGTTCCTGATGCAGGTCGGTGCCACGGATCGTTGCGCAACCGCCAATCCGCCGCTCGACGTGCGCCAGCTGCGCCGGCGTCAGGTTGGTTGGCTTCGCGCGCACGTACCGCGCTGGTCCCTCGCGACTCAGTTCGCGTCGCACTGTATCCCGACAGAGTCCGAACTCTCGGGCCAAGGCAGTCACCGTCCATCCGTGGTGGTGCAGGGCTTTCATTTCCATCCAGGTTTCTCCAGACTGCAAATCCAGGTCCCCCTTGTGAGCTCCGGCGTCGAACACCACGAGCTTGTTCGGGGGACTTCTTTTCTTCAAGCCATCGGCGCCTGGGCACCTGGCGAAGATTCGTGATCAGGAGTGCCTAGATTTCGTGATCACCCACAACTGGGATGAGCAGGACGCCGCAGAGCAGAATGAGCAACTCGAGCGTTACCGTGACCCAGCGAGCGAGACGCACCCGACGGGCGAGCATGACAGCTAATACAGCGATGACGATGCCTGCTACCGCGGACCCGAGGAAGACGCCCAGCGAGTTGACACTCGAAATCTGGTCGATTGTGGCAGCTTGCGCTATATGACAACCCAGCTGCAGCGACTGCAAGCGCAGCTGCGGCCTGCAACCCCATAAGGGCACACGCGAGCTTCTAGAGGAGCGCCAGAGCCTGCAGTTCCACGTCTAGGTCACCTACGAAAGGGTTCGGGTTGATGTACGGTTGGCTCGTGCGGAAGAACATAGAACCCATGATCATTCGAAGGTGTCATTCTTGAAAAAGTTACCTACTTCTCCTCCGACCGCACCCACCGCGTTCGCACAGGCCGGTGACGGCCGGATTTATGTAGTGAACTAAGTAGCCCACGCGATTAGCAACCTGCATGCGCCTCCGATGATGGGATAATAGCTACACGTCTTGTCGGCTGAGGGACAGCGTCGTTAGCTGCAGCGGTCAGCCAGCGCCTGCCGAAACCCCGTTGTGTGCGTCGCAGGCCCTGCATTTCTATCGCCCGATAACGCCCGCGACGTACTCAGTGACGGTTGCATAGCTGGCTGCTGCACCGCAGTGTCGCATCACAATAGGAATTTCACTCACCGGTCGACTCATCGCGCCTTGCGTTCATGCTCAATCGCATTCGCCCAGCGGCTCGGGCGCCATCCGTTAGGCCCTAGGTGGACCGGGTAACCGCAGGCGGAACTTACGAACGTGCTGGCAAGACGAGCACTTCTTCGGTCGAGTGCGACACCACGGGCGAAGGCGGATAAGCCAATGAACGCCGCGGCCGAGGTTGGGATCCAAGCGAAGCTGGCGTTTCCTAACTCTGCCCAAAGACCCAGGGGCAGTGCAACCAACGCAAGGGCGACCCAAGCCGCCAAGTAGACGCTGTTCACTCGAACGGCTACACGAGCCGCATCCTCGCCAATTATGGGAATGAGATCGGTGACTTGGCGCTCGTGGATACGCTTAAACATAGTTGCAGGTGCCTGACTAATGGCCGCAGAGGCTCGCGACCCCACCCAACGTGTCCACGACAGTACCAGCCAATCCAATGTTGAAACCGAGGCCGCCAAGAAACGCCGAACCGCCTTCGCCCAGACCGAGCCAACCTCCGATTAAAGGAAGCCCCCCGGTGAACGAGCTCGTCAGTCCAAAGCCCAACCCTACGCATGCTAGTCCGTCGCCATGCGCACAGCCCGGAGCGTCAAGGAGCGTTGATCCGAATCCGACCGCGGTTGCGGCAGTACCTAGAGCAGCGCTGCTCAGTCCGAAGGCGCCGATGCCTGCAAGTGCGCCGCCGCTGGCGATCGTAGCTCCGACGCCTACGACGACGCCAATTGCCGTCACGCCCTGACTGGTGCTGAGCGTGGTGTGGCACCCGCCATTGTCGTTGTCGCCTCCGAAAGGATTTCGGAAACAGGGCTTTGGCAACTTGGCGAGGGACTGAGCAACCCCATATCCAGCCGACAAGCCGCTCCTGTCGGACCCATTCAGCGGATTCCCAGCCACGTAGCCGTAGGGAGACCGCGTGGTGGCGCCCGCCGGATCGCTGGAGAGGAACTGCGCCGTGGTGGGATCGTAGTAACGGGCCCGCAGGAAGTAGAGAACGGATTCGTTGTCCTGGTACTGGCCGGCGAAGCGGAACGGCTGGTTGCTGAGCGAGCCCGTGCTGCTGACGAGGTTGCCGTAGGGGTCGTACAGGTAACTAGCCTGGGCCGTGCCGCTCCCGTTGGTGACGAGGCGGGTGGAGCCGAGCTGGTCGTGGCCATACCATAGCGTTGTCGATCCCGTGATCTGCTCAAGGGGCAGTCCGCCGGGGCCGAACACGTAGTCGATGGTGGTTGACGAGTTCTTGTCTTCGAGCATGAGAGGCAGGCTGCCAGCAAGGTCCCACGCCTCGGTCGTCATGGTGCCCCCAACCAACTTGCTCATGCGTAGTCCGGACATGTTGTAGGCATATGTTGCCACCTGCGTGGGGCCTGAGCATGACGACCCGGTTCCGCTGGTTATAGTGGCGAGCCGCTTGGCTTGGTCATACGCGTAGCAGGTCGCCGCCCCAGTAGCCGGCACCGTCGAGGTGCGGTTGCCCCGGCTGTCGTAGTTGTCAAGGGTGGCGCCGGTCGGCGGGCTGGCACAGGCATTGCTGCTGACGCCGGTGACGGTCCAGCAGAGCTCGTCCGCCGCGTTGAACTGCTGCGTTTGGGTGCTGAGTTGGGTGAGATTATCGGCCGCGTCGTAGTTGAAGGGCTCGGCTCCGACGGGCGGGGCCGTGCAGCCGCTGCTGCTGGCGCTTCCGGCATAGCAGAGCTGATTGAGCCCGGTGTACTTGAACTTGGTTTGGTTGGCCGGTGCGGCGGTGTCGGAAGCCAGCAGCAGGTCCGAGTTATACGTGTAGCTTGCGGAGAAGATGCTCGTCGAGCCTGCCACATCAGCGATCGAGGTCAGACCGTCGGCGGCGTTGTAGCCGTAGGTATCCACTACCGTGGTCGAGGCGGGCAGCGTCTCCTTGGTCAGGTTGGAGTTGACGTCATACTTGAAGCTGGTAGCGTTGCCGTTCCAGTCGGCGATCTTGGTCCAGCGACCCGAGTCATCGTAGGTCTCGGTGACCGCATGGGTGTCGGGGTAGGTGATTGTGGTGGGCAGGTTGCGCAGGTTGTACTGGTAGCTCACGGTTCCCGCGCTGCCTTCAGTCACCGACATGAGGCGGTGCAACGAGTCGAAGCTCTGCTGCCACGACCCGGTGCCATCAGTCCACCCAGTTCGTTGGCCGTCCGCGTCGTAGCTGACGCCCGTGACGTTCGGGGTCACGCCGTCGGAATATGTGACGCTGGCTAGCTGATTGCCAGCGTCGTAGGCCATTGTGGTGCAGCCGGTCGGGGGGCCGCCTGCGCAGTTGCCGCCCGGGTCCTGCTTGGTCAATTGATTGCCGGCGCCGTCGTACGTGAATTGGGTGATGTTGTTGAGCGCATCAGTCTGCGAGGTCAACCGCGCGAGCGGGTCGTACCCGAACGTGAGGATTGCGTTTCCTTTGCCGTCTTTTTGATCCAAGACGGTGCCGTCCGGGTTGTAGTCGGTGAGCAGTGTCGTGCTGTCCGGGCGCTTGGTTTTGGTCACCTCGTTGTCGAGGTCAAAGGTGTAGGTCGTGGTGTGCCCCATGCCGTCCTTGACGGTGGTCCGGTTGCGGTCGGGGTCGTAACTGTAGGTAGTCTTGTTGCCGAGGGGGTCGGTGACCACACGCACGTCGCCGAACTCGTCGATGGCTCCGGTGGTGGGATCGGCGTAACTGTAGGTCGTGGTGTATTTGGCGGCGCAGCCGCAGCCGCTGACGTTGCCCTTAGGCGACACAGAGGCGGTCACCCAACCGTCGGCGTTGTAGCTCTTGCTGCTCTGGTCCCCAAGTGGATCGGTGCTGGTCTGCTGGTCGCCATCCGTGTCATAGGTGTACAGCCAAATCTTGCCGTCGGGATCCACTATTCGCGTCACGTCGCCGGGGTGGGCGCTGTCATCGTGGTAGTAGGTGGTGGTCTGGGTTTGCAGGGGGACGCTTCCGACGAGCGGCCGGTTCGTGGAGGTGAGGTTTCCATTGGTGTCGTACGTGCTCGTGGTGGTCACGCGCGTGGGATCGGTAACCGTCAGCGGTTCGTTCAGCGAGTTATACGAGGTTGTGGTCCAACGACCGAGTGCGTCAACGATGGCGATCACGTTGCCGTTAGCGTCGTACTGCATCCGGGTCATATGCCCGTCGGGATCGGTCTCCGCGGTCATGGCCATGGTAGCCGCGTCGTACTGGTAGGTCCAGGTCGCAGCCTGGGGCGTGCCGTAGCCCTTGGTCTGCGCTACCAGTACGCCAGACTGGTACTGGTCATACTCCATGTTGCCCTTGGGATCCGTGATCGTCGTGGTGCCGCCAGCCGGTGACAAGCTCGACCCCGTGTATGCAAATTGGGTCAGCCGGGTGAGCGCGTCCTTCTGCCAGTCGACCTGGTTCTGCGCGTTGTAGTGGTTTGTGGTCGTGTTGCCGCGCGCGTCGCGGAACGTGGTGAGGAGGTGGGTTGCGCCATAACCGTAGTGCGAGTTGCCGCCATTGACGTCGGTGACGTCTGTGAGGTTGCCGTTGCCGTCGTTGTAGGCATAGCTGACGAAGCGCCCCGTCTGATCGTCGTTGACTTTGGTCAGCAATCCACTGGTGTAGGTGAGGGTGAGCGTGCGCATGGCTGCATCCTTGATCTGGGTGAGCAACGCGCCGGTGTAACTGAGGCTCGTGGAGTAGCCGTTGAGGTCGGACTCGGAGCTCTCCTGCCCACTGGGGTTGAAGGTGATGTGCTCCTGCGCTTCGAGGGTGAATGTCCACGAGCCGTCGGTGTTGTGCACCAGCGCGGCGATCTCCCGCGGCGCGGCCGGCGCATACGTGGAGCCCTGTTGCATGAAGGGCACGGTCGACCCGTTGTCCAGCGTGACGGTCACGCTAGCGCCGCCGCCCGGCGGGGCAAGCGAGGCGCCGTAACCAATCGACCAGCCGTTGCCGAGCGGCCCAGGGCTGCTGGCGTTGGCGCTGTTGTACGTGCGGGTAAAGCCGAAGGGCAGACCCCGTCCGGGGATGCTGATGTCGGTCGCCGATTCGGTGAAGTTGCCCGTCACGGGGTTGACCGGATCCGCCTTCGATCCGCTCTGCTCGAGGTACTGCTCCAAACAGGAATGACAGCCGTTGAACAATCCGTTGAGTTCGGTCAAGGTGAGCGGGGCGCCGAGCAGTGTGAAGTTCGGCTGCGCCAGCGTGGCTACGGCTGGAATCGCCGTCTCCGTGAACCAGAGCGCATGGTCGGATGGGTCGGCCAGCATGCCGTACGGGCCCGATCCGTTAGTCGGCGTCGGTGTCTCGATCACGGCGCCGCCAGGGCCCATCTCGCCAACACTGTTGGTGGTGCCGTCCGCGTACCACAGATCGTTCGAACTATCGAAGGCAATCCCATTGGCGTTGTCCCCTGGCGGGAGCGCGTGCGCTTGCACGGTAAGGCCGTCGAGGCTAATCGAGCCCACCTGGGGTGTCGCCGTCTCACTGAACCACATCGTCGAACCCGGTCCGGGCACGATCTCGACGGGCTCCCCTGTGATCGCGCTGCCGAGAAGGAACACCTGGTCGGCGCCGGTTGACGGTGTGATCCGGTCGATTGCCGCCTGGCGATGCTCGGTCACCCAGATGTTGCCGTCGGGACCGGCCGCGATTCCCATGGCGCCGGCGTAATGGTTGGTCAACTGGTAGTTAGTGACCGTCCCAGCAGGACTGATCTTGCCCACGTACGACTGGCCGAAGAACGACGTGTTGTTAGGGTCTTGGTAATACGTGAACCACAGATTGCCGTCCGGTCCGGCGACGATGCCGTCGGGATCTCCGTAATTCTGATTTGCCAAGGTGAATTCGGTCAGCGTGCCGGAAGGGGTTAGGCGCCCGATCTTGAACCCTGAGTACTCGGTGAACCAGAGATTGCCGTCGGACCCCAGGGTGATGCCCTCGGGCGTCCCGTGCACCGGGAAGAAGCTGGCGCTGCCTGACGTCGACAGCCGGCCGATCTCGTTGCTCGCCGGCAGCGTGTACCAGAGGGCGCCGTCGGGGCCTACAACGATGCGGTGCGCCCCGCTGTGCGGCGGATTGGGTTGTGGGTACTCGGTAATCACCGGGCTTGAGACGAGACGGAGCGGGGGAAGGGGCCGACTCTGGAGCTGGCCGGCTCCGAGCGCTCCGACTGCGATCGCTACAAGAGCAACCACGCTGATCTGACTTCCACGCGGTCGCAGCCGGTATTTCATGCTGAGTTCTCCGCCAAACCCTTCCGCTCTGCCGGCTTGTGCCAGTGCGGCGCACTCTACGGCGGCCCGTACCAAGACCCGTCGCAGCTGCGTGACGGAAGGATGAAGACTTGCAAAGTCGGATCTGTCTTGCAGAACATCTCCACCACAGCGAGAAGGGACGCGAGCACCGTACGCGCAGCACCTCGCTAACCGTTTGATGAGCTACGGCAAGCGCGGTCTGGCGTACCTCAGATTTGTGTGGCAGCCTCGATGAATCTCAGCTCGCTGGTAGGCGTCGGCTGCGCATTTGGTTCCGCGTACGACAGGCGAGGGTCTCGATCTGCGAGGAACCGAGCTTCATGATCGGCTCCCCCTGTGCGTCTACAGAGCGTTGCAGTTCCTAGCTGTAGCCGAAGAGCCAGGGCTCATCGTCAATCCGCTGCAGATGGTGGGCAAGGGCAGGGCGGGTGGCTTGCATGGTCGCGAGGCTACTCGTTCTGCGTTCAGGCGTCCAGCGGAGGCGGCACCCAAGCCGGGTGCGCAGCGTCATCACCACCTGGCCCTTCGGCGTGTCTGATGGAACCGCGATCGATTCGCCTTAAAGAACGCGAGCGCCGCTGGCTCCTCGCCGGACGACGATGTGGCGGCTGCGGGGATAGGCGAGGGCACCGATCTAATAATCCAACGGCTAAACGGACGGCAATCTCGCTGGGCGTCCATCTCACCACTTCGGGTCTGCGTCGGGGCGCGTCAGCAAAAGAGGCCTAATGTTCATCCCGCCGCCGGCTCACGTCGCGAGCGCCGAGGTTCAGGCTGGCTGTGCTACCCGGCGAGCGGTTTCGTCGCCCCAGATGGCCACCGCAAGGAGAGTGAGGCAAAGTCCTCCGACGAGTATGACCCCAGCACGGCTGCTAGTTGGTGCGGAGACGCTCGCCTCGCCAGACGATCCATCAGGGGCGCTTACTCTGACCGCGAGGGTCGTGGTCGACAGCAGCTGCGGCGTCGTGTAGGCGGGGTTATGACGGTAGACCGGGATACGCTCGATGCTCATTGACTGGCCTCCTTCTTGACGGTTTCGAGACGCCTCGATGCTACATCCACTCCAGCCGCCAAAAACGCTCATGGCCCATCAGGGCGGACGCCTGAGGTCCACCCGATCGCCTCCCGAAGCTGCGGTGGAACAGCACTCGGGTGGTAAGGGCTCGCGCGAGCGGCTCGTGCCGTAAGTAGTGACGCCAGCCGCCTTGGAGCTGGCACACTCCTCCTCGCTTAGGGAACCGGTCCGTTCATTGCAAGCGCCAAGATCGCGAGGAGCTTCTATTACTCCGACGTCACACAAGAGAGTATGGCCCCCTCGCGCAGAGCGCCGGCGCCGCGGGGCATGTAGCCGGGCGTGGCGCAAACATGCTCGAAGCCGCACACCCTGGGCAGGTTTCAGTAAGGGGCGAGTGCGCCGATCACTTTGAGACGAGACTCCATCGCCTGGGCGCTGACGTTGAAGCGTTCGGCCAACGAAGCAACGATTGCGGACACAACGCGTGAGCCAGAGCGAAGACGCACCACAAACTCACGCACCAACATATCGCTGGGCATCAACAACTCGGCGGCAAATGCATTGGCCTGGACTTCGTCGGTGTCTATCCCATCGCCGACTTCGAGCGCGTTCTGGAAACACGTTCATTAGTGCGGGTCGTCGTGTCGATGTAGACATCCTTGTGCAACATGAAGTGCCCAATCTCATGCGCGATCGTAAACCGTTGACGGAGTTCCGGATGCGCTGCATTGACTGCGACAAGTGCAAGGTCGTCGCGTCGTAGCAGCACCCCTGAGACGCCGTCTGGTAGTGCATCAAACTTCACGCGATAGTGAGCGAATCCTGGGGGCGGTGATTGCCCGCATGGAATCGAAACCGAGGCGCAAGACGACGCAGATCCAGAGATCATGATGGCTCCACGGGTAAGAACTTGTCTGCTCGCGTCGAGCGCGCCGAATTCGGACAATACGGGTGTCTTGGTTCTACTCATCAACCCATCGCGACGGCGGACGCGCTCGTCAACGGTGATGCACCGCCCGATCCCGATGCGCCTCCCTATCGTTCCTCTCGTCATTTCCGGGCTTCCTCGTCGCCCCGAGGTCATCAAGGAGGCGCTGGGACTGCCGGGATTACGCGGTGGGTTCTCCCATTACTTTCGCTAGGGTCCAATCCGGATCCGCTCGGGACGCCCCGGCTTTAGCTCCAGACGCGCCGTTGCCTGCAAGCAGCCGAGGCTAGCTCAATTCAATCGGAAATATCCTTCGGAAGTCTCGATGGCGTAGCGCTTGACCCGAGGGGGTCGTTCGCCCCCGATGGGCCGCAACGGTGCATCTGAACCGCCCCGGCTCTTATAGGGAACCTGGGATGTCCTGATATCTGTGGAGACTCGTGGACTCACGGCGACAGAGCTCGCGGCTCATCATCGCCACAAGCGCCCAGATGGATGTGGAGGGCTGTGAGATCTAGCAGCCCTAGAGTCTTCGGGTGTCATTCTGTAAGCGCTATGTAGGCAGCAACGGCGTACATTGCTTGAGACATGCGTCAGGGGGCGGGGAGGGGAGACGGTCAGGCGATGGTTGAGTTTGCCCTTGTCCTGTCAGTCGTCCTCGCCCTGCTGCTCGGCTGCACCCAGATCGGGTTGTACGCGCTCACGAGGGGGACCGCCATCACGGCTGCGGAGCGAGGCATCTACATCGCCGCCGGTGCGGCGGGGAGCCCGACTGGCCCCCCGGCTACTGCCGACGTGTACTCGGCGATCCGATCGGAGCTGCAGAGCGGCCTGGTCGGCGCCACGCCGGCGGCCATGTCCCCGGTGGACGGGGTGTGTCCCGCGCTCAGCGCGTCCTGGCCGGTGGGTGTCGTCTACGTCTGTGCCGTGGCGCATCCCGCCTCCGGCACCGTTGAGGTCGCTATCCGCGGCTGGGTCTCGGCGCTGGTCCCTCCCGGGTTCCGGCTCGGCTCCTGGCGGACCGGCGCATTGGCCATCAACATCGACGATGTCGTCCACAGCGCGGTGTTCGCCCCATGACCGGACGCCACCAGAGTCGCCGCGACGAGGGAGCGCAGAGCGTGGTCGAGACAGCGCTCGTGCTCCCCTTCCTGATCGTGCTCGCGCTCGGCTTCGCCGGCGCCATCTTCGTGCTCGACGCGACCACGGAGCTGCGCTCGGCGACCGGGCTGGCCACATCGGCGGCATTCAGCGTTCCATACGGATCCACCACTCAGGCGCTTTTTAACATCAATGACACCTTCCAGCACAGCGTGTCCGGGCCGTTCCTCGAGCCCGGATCGCTGCGCATCACGTGTCCGCCGAGCGAGGGCAACCAGTACCTGTACTCGGCGACGTACCAGCCGGACACGGTCGTGTCCTGCCACGGCACCGCCACGGTCTCGTTCTCCAACAACCTCATCGGCCTCGTGTGGCGCTGGAATGTGACGCTGCAACAGAACGCGCAACTAGTTGCGCCGCCCTTCCGGCAGTGCGCACCGAGCGTCACGTGCTGACGCGCTGCCGAGCCGGAGAACGCGGCCAGGTCATCGTCCTCACCGCCCTGGTGGTGACCATGGTGCTTGGCGCGCTTTTGGTCGCGGTCGCCGACCTCCTGGTGGAGAGCAGCGAGGCGACCCGCGCCGACACGGCGGCGTACCTGGGCGCCCAGTCGGGCGCGGACTCGGTGGACACGAGCCAGTTCCCATCGGGCGTCACCTCGAGTGGACAACTCCGTCTCGGTGCCGATGCGATCACCAACTGTGAGCTGGCGGTCGCCGTCGCGGACCCCGGCGCGGTCGCATCGTGTGTCGTGAGCGGTGACTCGATCATCGTGACCGTGAGCAAGCGCATCCAGCTGCCGGTGCCGTTCGTCGGTCTCGGCACGACGGTTCGAGCCGTCCATCAGGCCGGTGCCGCGCTCGGCACCGTGCATCCGTACTAGGCGATAGGGGGAAAGAGGGGATGCGACGCGGGGCGTTCGGGCTGATCGTGGTGCTCTCACTCGCCGCCGTGAGCGCGATTGTCTTCACCGCCCTGAGCATCGGCGGCCGGCACATCACCGCCTGGGCGATGAGTCAGAACGCGAGTGCCGGCACGCGCATGACGGCGTCCCTGGTGCGCCAGGTGACCATCGCACAGGGGTCGGACGACTTCACCGTCCTGACCACCAACCCCGCCGGCGAATACCTCGCGCACGCCGTGTCGGATGGTGATGTACTCCGGCCCGACGATCTGTTCACTCAATCCATGGTCACCGTGCCGCTCGCCTTCAAGAGCATGGCGCCCGGGCTGCAGGCGGGTGACAGTGTCGACATCTACGGCCCGAGCTCCAGCACCCTCGGGGTCGGCACGCCGGAGGCGCCCGCGGCGGCGGCGGCGGCCGCATCCGGGCAGACCGTGCAGCTGTACGGCCGCGGGATCACCATCGTCGCTGCCGGCAGCGCCACGGCCGTCCTGGTCCCTGCCGCGTATGAGGGGTTCTGGGTCGACCTCTCCGTCTCGGGTATCGATCTGGTCGCGGTGCAGTCCTCGGGTGTCCAGGTGCCCCGCGGCGAGACGTACACGCTGCAGCAGGCCGAGCAGATGCTGACGGCGATCGCCAACGCGGCCGCAGGGTCAACCCCGGCCGCCGACCCGGCGGCAGGCTGAAGGTGGCGCCGCTGCGCGTCGGTGTCGCGGGCGTCCGAGCCGGCAGCGGGGCAACCGGATTCGCCGCCGCGCTCGCCTGGTCGTCGGCACGGGATCGCGGCACCATGCTTGTGGATGCCGACGGCGCGGGCGGCACGGTGGCGTCGCTGCTCGGCATCGACGACACGCGGTCCCTGGCCAACGTGTACAGCCCGCACGGCATCGCCACCGCCGAGCTGGAGCGTCAGGCAGTCACGCTCGGCTCGCGCCCGCGGCTTCGGGTGGTTCCCGGGTTTCGCGATCCCGGCCGCCCCGGCTCGCACACCGCCGAGCTGCTGGTGCCGGCCCTCGAGGGCCTCCCCGAGGAGCTGGTCGTCGTCGACTGCGGCACGCCGTTCGCGTACCCGGATCTGGTC
>Ga0182024_10018248_pt1 | contig 13084 bp, 15 predicted proteins | sample P32metaG_FD_120480 | JGI IMG/M metagenome (GOLD analysis project Ga0182024, IMG submission 120480) | Permafrost microbial communities from Stordalen Mire, Sweden - P3-2 metaG (Illumina Assembly) | ecosystem: Environmental > Terrestrial > Soil > Wetlands > Permafrost | place: Sweden: Stordalen...
CGTAGAAAGCGTTCATGGCGATCTCCTGTGTAGTCGAATACTCAGAAGACTACCGCCATGAATGCTTCTACGGCATCGGTACGATTCGATGGGATATCAAGGGCGAAGCCCTTGGCTAGTTAGCCGTGGATGCGAAGACCACCTTGAAGAAGTAACTCCCACCTGACGGTGGATTCAGGCGCTTGCAATGTCGTCCGTCAGCTTGGCTGGGTCGCCGTCTTGCGACGCAGGACTACGTAGGTGGGAAAGGTTCCGTACTTTTTTGCCATCGAAGTTTGCCCCACATAATCGCAGCGGACCTCCTTCACTCCTTCCGCGGCCGCGAGTGCGGCAAATGTCTGACTGGCATAGACTTGACCTGTCGGAGTGATCGGCTCAATGCGCGCCGCCCGGCTGACATTGGCCCCAATGTAGGAGATGCGCTCGGTCACGGGATCGCGACAGGAATAGACGAGTCCCGCGTGCAGGCCGATGCGAAGGTTTAAACCCGGCAGACCATGCTTTAACCAGTCGGTGTCGCGGACTGCATCGCGTAAATCGAGAGCGAATTGGCCGGCCTGCCGAACGTTGGAGAAAACAAAGTAAAGACCGTCTCCCCAGGTGTTCTTGGTCAGAGGGCGATGCGTTGATTCTGCTGCTAGTCTGCCGGCAAGTCCAAGAAAGTGCTGAGCAAATAAAGGGACCTCTTCATCGGTGAGTTTACTGAATCCCTCCGCATCGGCAAAAAGCAAGGCGCGGATTTCCGGAACAAATTCAGATGAGGCGTCGCTGCCCTGGTTCGAACTGGCCTGATTCAAGACTGTCGCAGAAGATGCAGCGGCCGGCCCAGAGATGCTGGGACACTCGCGGCGGAGAATCTCCTCCAAATTGATGATTTCCACCTGAAGACCAAGTTGCCGCCAGCGCTCCACGGTGTCGCCAGTGCCCCCGACGCCCGTTCCCGATTTACCGTCCCATAAGGCTACGGGCACGAGTTTGGTTTCAAGTTGCTCGGCACGCACGCTTGCCAACCCCTGAAGCATCCTATTGGCAAATTCGTAGGAGACGCCGCTGTCCATCCTGGGCTGCTTTGAAACCTCCTGGGTTTCAATCGCTTGGGCGATTACTTTGTCCAGTCGTTTTCCCCAATCGCCCCCCTGAACAATCTCCACGCTGTCCTTTATAAAACGCTCCTTTTCATAGGGCAGGATCACGTGACTCTCGCCTTTTCTCTCGGACATGACTTCGTGGAAAAGGATGTCGGAGCCGCAGGCTCCCGATGCGTAGCCAAAACCGGCATTCAATTTGCTTAGACATTCCCGGATTGCGTCCTTCACCAGGGGTTCGAGTCTGGACGGGAATCGTGGTACGGTTCGGTCATCCCGATCGACCATATGGCCAGTGAAGACCACCACACTGGGAAATCGAAACAGTTGCTCGAGGCGTCCTCCGTCTTCACCGGGGGCAAGGGATTGCATCAACAAACGAGCATTGTGACGGGTGGATTGCAGGTTCCCCCAATCTCCGCGCCCTAGCTCTACGGCTTGGCGGTACCAGTTTTCCGCTTCCGGCCAGTCGCCTAATAGAAGTGCGGCTTCTGCCAAGGTCGAAATCAGCCAGTAACGCTCCCCGCTTCCCTCTGCCACTCCACGAAGTCTCTGCCGGCACTGCTCCTTGACCAAGCGGGCTAAGGCGACCGCAGACTCTCGATCTCCCAGCAAGAGCGCAAGTGTGGCCGCATTGATACCGCTCCAGTAGCCCCCGCTGGTCTCATACCCTTGCGCATAGAGTTCATACGCACGGCGCATGTGCTGTCTAGTTTTGGAAACATCCGCTTCTTCACCGGCGAGGTCTTTGTAGGTACGGGCCAGCAGGCCGAGGGTTTCCTCGTCCCGGTGCCCGTCTTGATACAACTGCTCTAGCACTTTGTTTGCGGGCTCAGCCGCACCACTTCGGGCCAGAGCCAGCGCCAGAAGCTGACGCAGACGCAAGTCCTGCGGAAACGACTTCATGCCTTCCGCGACCACGTCATAGGCCACCAACGGTTCGCCCAGCTTCAGTATTCTTTCGCCAAGTAGGCGGTACTGTTCCGGACTGACCGACCAACCCTCGGGATCATGTGTACGCCAGAGCGCCTGCAGCCGCCCCAGATCTGGCTGCGAGTCATCTCTAAGCAGTTGCAATACGCTGGCGAGTCCGCTCCCTGACTCGGGAGAAGGCGTGTCCGACGAAATGCGCGGTCCCTCTGGCGGCTGTATCGTGTAGCCCATTGCCAACAGGGCTTTGATGGACTCCATGGCGGTCTGGCGGTCGTATTGCCTTTCTGATTCAGGAAGTTGCTCATACGGAACCAGGTCAGGATGCTCTTTTTGCCGATCATCCCGTTGAGGTCCGAAATGCCATCCTTCCGCGATCCGAAGCTTGGCCCAGTTTTCGTGAGCGTTCCTGGCGAGCATCTCACTCAATTGGGCGATCTTTGGGGTGAGTGCCAAGGTCAAAGTGTCGATGGGTTTGGGTTTGTAGTCCAAAAGGACGGTAGCTCCCCACGAATCTCAACATGAAGTGGTGAGTAGAGTATAACCGTTTGCGGCGACTCACTATGGGGCTATGTGTATGGCGAATGGGCCCTTGCGATCCCTCTCGCGGTGAGAAGAGATGATTCGTTGGTGCCCATTGCGCTCTTTTGCGAAGATGTTTTGCAGCAATTCGGATCCGGATTGGGCGGTCCCATCCTGCGCAACCGTTTGTGGTTCTTTTGTGGATTACGAGCCGCAAATCCGGAACAATCCGATTCCGGTCATCAATCAGGCTTTGACCGCGAACTCAACGAACCTGGCTTCGTTTCTGAGTAATAACTTTGGTATTCCCGCCGGAACAACGCTGCCGCCGCCGAACGGGCGGTTGCCGGTCCCTGGAACCTACGCATACAAGTTCCCACAGCAAAGGCAAGCGGGACTACCCTGCCGCTGACGGCTCTTTCAATCTCCTTTGGGACGTGGGGAGAGGTATTTGATTTTGAGGAGAAGATCAAAATCATCACGCGGTAGCCGCGAATCGCATCAATAATCGCCTCGCCGTAGGCTATGCCAGGGAGCACGTTGCGGGGAGCGATCCAACAGTCTACCGAACGTGACTCGAGCAATGTGCAAACCGCGTCCGCGACACTTTTGTCTTCCGACGCATAGCTGATGAAAACGTCGTAAGCCATCGCTGGACCTTCGCTCCGGTAAATCTACTATCCTATTCTTACTTGTGGCAATAGCAGTGTGTCGCTAGCCACTGAATTGCAGAGGCTATTGGCCCACGGGGTGTGTGAAAGGACGCTGGCGGCCAAAAAGTCGCGGATCGCGATTGGCATGCACTAGCGGTATGAAGAAGGTTAATGCGATTCCGCCTCTCGCACGGTTTTTCTCGTGCAGCCAATGGGAGCACCTCCATACTGAGTACTGGCCGCGCCGTCGCCGCATTCTAGTGCAACGATGCGATCGCGAATGGGCTGGTAAATTGCTGTCTGCTCCGCCGTCAGAACTCCCTCTTCCGGCATCTCATAGCAGACGAACCGCTCGATGAGCTGCTGGGAAAATTGGCTCGAGCGGGAGCCGAAGCCCAAAGGGAAACGCGGAAGGCGGTAGCGGAAAATTGGTTCGTTTGAAATGTGGCGCGCCGCCGATAGCGGTCAGCATGTTGGATACCTGGGCAAGGTGCAGCATCTCTTCTACGGCCACTTTGGCGAGCTTTCTCTTCCAGCCGCGCACGATTTCGGCTTCCGCATCCGAAAGACCGCCTTCAGGGGCACCGTTTTTAAGCGAGTGGGAAGCAAACAGATAAATACATGCCAAACCGTGTTCGAGCTCGGAAGCACGTGACAAGAGATAGATCAGCTCCTCGCGCGTCTTTGCCGGCGCAACGTGAGAGCGATCCAGCTGAATGTTGTTGGCCAGAGTCGGTTTAGTAGCCATTTCCAGTCCTAATGATTTTCGAGTCTACCGGCTTCTTTCATATCCTGATTGGCTAACGCATCGGTTGCCGGTAACTGTGCATAGATCCGTGCCCGGTCCCGATACGCGCCCGCATAGTTACGATTTTCAGAAATAATCTGAGAGTAAGTGGCAATGGCGTCATACCAGAGGCGATGGTCAACGAAGATCTGAGCTTGCTTTCGACGTGAGCGCCGCGTCATATCAGCGCCGAAATCTGCTTCCAGTTCTTTCACAAACACTCTGCCCTCGCGCAGGCTGTGGAATCGCGCAAAGCAAACGGGATTGGCACATTTCTCAATCATCGTAGGTTCGATTCTCGTGCGCCTCGGCAATCGACTTTTGCCTGTGAGCGGAGGACCACGGGTTCAAGAGGCTGATCGCCAGCGACGCTCTTTCGCCTATGCTGCCTGCTCTGCTACGGGTTTGAACGTCATGGACGTCAATGCCCGCGCGACCCGTTCGACAACCACGAGGGGCTCTCGCTTAGGTACCACTCCAATCGCGCCGAGCCCACGGAAATATTCCACGTATTCTGCGTGGAAGATGCCTCCCAAGATCAAGATTTGAAAAGAGGCGCTTTGAAGACTTGCATCGTGCAGAATTGTCGCAGCGTTAATTTCTGGCGGATGATCACCAATCAGCGCGAGCCCGAAAGCCCCGGTTTCGAGCAATTGTCGCGCCTCGGTTTCGTCCCAAGTGATGGTGGTGTCGACCTCCTCAGCTTCGAGCACCCGCTGGAGCGTAATAAGCGTTTCTGGATCGGTGTCGAGAATGAGCACTCTCCGCACCAGCTCGCGCATGCCTGTTCTCCCTGACGAACGTTGTCATGATTCCGGATCACTGAGCATTAATGCGGAAAGCTGCTGATAGTACTCAAATGCAAGCCGTATAAGGTACAAGCAAAATGATACTCCTGCGTGTCAAGCATAAGACCCGAGTTTTCGGAGTGCGTAAAAAAGGGAGAGTCTCAAGTCTCGACGTGTCGCGCCGGCTGTGGGTTCTAAATAACTTTAAATATCAGCACCACGCGGTCGTCCGCGATAGGGCCCCCGTTGGAAAACTGATTGACTTCGGTCAACACCTTCTCCACGATTCGTGCTGCGGAGAGAGAACGGTTACTGCGAATTAGATCCACCAGTCGAGCAAGACCATATTGCTCTTCCTGAACGTTCATGGCCTCGGTTATTCCGTCGGTATAGGCGACGAGAAAATCGCCAGGAGATAGTTCAACGCATCCGCGCGCGTACTTGGCGTCGGGAACGACGCCTAACACCAGACCGCCCTCGCTCAGCTCAACTTCTCCGTTGTTACGAATTACTGTAGGCGGTACGTGTCCGGCATTAATGTAATGCAAAGCGCGATGGCGGTCGTCAATCACGGCAACAAACATGGTAAGCAGTTTTTCAATCCGTGTGTCACGAACAATCGCATCATTGACGAAGGTGACCAGACGCTCGAGGGCGTGGATGTTAGAGCTCAAGGTGTGCAATATCGCATGAAGATTGGCCATCATCAAGGCGGAAGCCAAGCCTTTTCCTTCCACATCCGCAACGACGGCCAGCAGGGAGTCTGGTTGGAGAGCCATGAAATCGTAATAGTCGCCTCCGACCGCTGATATCGGTGCGTACGCCACCGCAATGTCGAAGTGTTCGAGTTGGGGGAGTTTCTCTGGCAACAACCCTCGCTGAACGTTGCGCGCCAGCATCAAATCGTATTCCAGGCGCTGCTTTTCGAGGATTTCGCGATGGAGCTGTGCCTTTTGCAAGGCCACTGCGACGTGTGTCGATAGATGCCCAAGCGACCTTTCATCCGCTGCGGTAAAAACCCCATTCTGCTTGTTGACCAGTTCTAAGACGCCAATAATGCCACCGTCTTCCGCCCGAATTGGTACGGCCAGCAATTCTTGAGTACGGTAGCCCAATTGGTGATCTACCGCGGGATCGAAACGGGAATCCCTCGTCGCATCTTCGACCCGTACCGCCTCGCCATACCGTGCAACCCAGCCCGCGATGCCCTGGCTGATTGACAGCCGGATCTCGTATGTGTCTAAACCGAGCCCTCTCAATGACCAGATCTCGTCACGCTCTCGATCGAGTAAAAACACTGTCCCACGGTCCGCAGCACACAACCGTTTGGATAGCAAAAGAATGACGTCGAGCAGTTCGGGGAGGTCGAGCGTGGAATTCAGCAGCTTCGTCGCCTCTAGCATTTCCGAGAGGTTTAGGACCGTCTTTTCTTCTGCGGCACGCCCCAAGGCAGCTGCCGCAATTTGCGCAAATTTTTCAAGAAGCGCCTGTGTGGTGATGGTGAGTGGTTCACGCGCATAGATTTCTAGAACGCCCAAAAGCTCTTCATTTCTCCTCAGGGGCCTGGTCCAAGTTTTTTTCGATTCAGCGGGAGAGTCGGCTGGTGGAATTGTTCCGCTCTGTTGCGAAAACCTCGGCTCGGTTTTCTCCGAATACCACAGCCGAGCCCCGGTAACCTCCGGCAAAACGGCAATGATGTCCACTATCTGCTTGGATAATTCTTCGGCATCGTCACAAGGCACCTGTGAAGTGCCCCCATCTGCTGTACCAATTCCAATGTGAGTCCTCGGTTGATGTTTGGTTTCAGCGGGGATGAGGTCCGGAGCAGGGGACGGCGTTTGAGTCCCCTGCTCTGGCAGCCTTGTACTAGCTTTCCTCATGCCGTCATCTCCTCTGCTTTCCTTGCAAACTTTGCGGGCGGCAAGTAGTCCAACGAACTATGCTGACGTTGCTGGTTGTAATCGAGCCGCCAGGTTTCGACTTTTCGTCGTGCGTCACTCAGACTGGTAAACCAGTTCGCATTCAGGCATTTATCGCGCAGTCGACCGTTGAAGCTCTCTACATAGGCGTTCCGCACCGGCTTGCCCGGTTGGATGAATTCCAGTCGCACGCCACGTTCTTCGCTCCAGGCTGCCAGTGCCCGCCCGCGAAACTCCGGCCCGTTGTCGAGGACAATGGCTTCCGGCAATCCTCTCGCGCTGGCGATCAGATCCAACACCCGTCGCACTCGCAACCCGCCCAGCGACGTGTCGACCTCGATCGCCGGACACTCCCGCGTACAATCGTCCACGATGGTCAACATCCGAATCACCTTTCCGCTACTCACGCAATCCGTCACGAAATCCATCGACCAGCGTTCGTTCGGCTGACTCGCCGCGGGCTTAACCACCGCGCCACTCCAGCAGATCCGCCGCCGCTGTCGAATCCTCATCGCCAATCCTTCCTCGCGATACAGCCGATACACCCGCTTATGGTTCGCCGGCATTCCTTCGCGTAGCAGCATCGCCGTCAGTCGCCGATGCCCGAATCGCATGCGCCTGGCTGCCAACCCTTTCAACCTCATGCGCAGCGCGGCGTCGCGGTCCTTCCCTGCGCGATAGCGATGCGTCGATCGTCCCAACTCCAACAGTCTGCAGGCGTGCCCTTCGCTCATCTGGTACTCCACCTCGACATAACTCACGGCTGCCCGAAGTCCCGCAGGCACTACCAGTTTTTGAGAGCACGTCCTTCAGTGCCCGGTTATCCAGCGTCAGCTCGGCCACCACGTGCTTCAGCTTCCGGTTCTCATCCTCCAGCTGTTTCATCTTCTTCGCGTCGCCACTCTCCATCCCGCCGTACTTCGCTTTCCAGCGATAGTAAGTCTGTTCCGTGATCCCGTGCTGTCGCCATAACTCCGCCATCGTCAATCCTGCCTCTGCTTGCTTCAGGATTGCGATGATCTGCTCTTCGCTATGTCGCGTGCCTTTCATCCCTGTTCTCCTCTCCTGGGTATGGGGAGAGCTCACATTCTAGATGGTCCAGTTTTCGGGGGCTGGGTCACCTGAGGAGATTTGGTTAAGTCGAGGTTTAGGCTGGTGCTCGTTATCGGTACCGGCCAACGCCGGAAGAAGGACATCATTTGAATTCATGGGTCACAGCTGTTACCAGAAATCGACCTCTGATAAATCAGACCCTGCGCTGAACCTAGGAACTGCTATTAAAAACCCTGATACCGCGCCCGAAGCCAATTCTACGGAATGAGCGCCAGAGCGAAGGTGTAATTAACCACGTCGAATATTGCCATGTTCGCACAGCCCCGTCAATCCCGATTTGGGTCTGCGCCGCTAACATGCGCTTCATCCTGATTCGCGTGAGCACACCGTAACTGTCAACGAGTTCTGAAATTTTTTCTTTCATTCCTTAATCGCGGGCTCGACTGTTTTCTTGATCCAGCGCGGTTCACGACATATTCTCTCCCTTTCATGCAATTAGCCGTTCTCGGGAAGGAACGAGAGAACGATGAAGGCTTGGACTAGGACCGGCTATGGGTTGGGCCCTCCGGCTGCACAAGCTTGCGATCAGGGATCAAATAAGAAAGCGCAACGAACACAAAGATGAAAAAGGCGATTCGAACATCGAGAAATGCAAGCGGTGCCGAGGCGATGTAAAGGAACAACAAATGGAGACTCCTGAACTGCAGACGGCGATGGTACCGAACGAGCTCGGGATCGTCTTGGTGGTGCTGAGCAATGGCGAAGTGCAACAGCAGGAAAGAAACCGAGCATAGCGACAGTACAATGCCATACAAAGCCACCGCGCGAGGATCGCGATGATGATTCCCCATGTATGCAGTAACAAAGGGCACGAGCGACATCCAGAACAGCAGGGTGTTATTCGACCAGAGCAGGCGAGCGTCGACGCGCCGAGCCGAGTGCAGAAGGTAATGATGATTCACCCACATAATGGCGACCACGAGAAAGCTCATAATGTAGCTGAGAAACTGGGGAACAAGGCTGCGCAGCCAAGTGAGCGTAGTGTCGCTCGGAGCCTTCAGCTCCAGCACCATGATTGTAATGATCACGGCGATGACCCCGTCACTGAAAGCTTCGAGGCGGTTGGTACCCATGGTCAAGAAGGCGCCAGAATCAGTATCAAATCGATTCTGACCTCCGGCGCCAGTGAATTATTCCCGTCGTGACCACCGATCCCAACTCGTACCCGCCGCAACTTCGCCTTCGCAAGAGATATTCCTTGGTCGGCGGTGGTTTCGCCAATGGCGCAGGCAGTGACGTCATTCGCACCCGTATTCGCCACGTACACGAATTTGCCAAGAGGCCCATCAGGACGACGGCGGGAGGATCCAATCGATCAGCGGTGCTGTCATGAGGGTGGTGGCAAGGGCCATTATCACCATCATGGAGAAAAGCGTCGGGGAGAGAATGTGCAAGTCGAGTCCTACATTGAGGATGACGAGCTCGACCAGTCCCCTGGTGTTGACCAGGACTCCCACCGCCAGCGACTCGCGCCACGGCATCGCTTGCGTGCACGATCACTCCACTTACCAGGAGCTTGCTTCCTACGGCCACCATTACGATGAGGCCGCAAAGCAACCAGAGTTCGACGCTGTTTAGTAGAGCGATGCTTGTGCGGAGGCCAGTAAAAGCGAAGAAGAGTGGCAACAACAAGACTAAGGTTACTGATTCGAGCCGGTCCCGTAGTCCCTCCTGCAGCTGGCCACCTTTGGGCATCACGATGCCAGCCAGAAAGGCGCCGAACAAGGCATGAACAGCCAGTGCTTCGGACGCCCAAACCGAGAGCAAGAGAAAGATCATGGCCGCTCCAAACCGGGCGAGGTCTGGCGTCGCGCTCGCGGGAAGCAAACGGCGTAATGCCGGGCGAACCAGGAACACCATCGCGAGAATGTACCCAATAAGCGCCGCGAAGTGCCAGGGCAGCGGGTTTTGATCGCCTCGGGACGCGCTATCACGGTAATGACGGCGAGGAGGCACCATGCCGTGACATCGTCGATCGCGGCACAGGAGACGGCAAACACCCCCACCCGCGTGAGCGTCAGTTTGCAATCGGCTAGAATGCGCGCCAGAACCGGGAACGCGGTAATGCCCATCGCCGCTCCTAAAAACAGTACGAACGGCAGTCTGGGGGCTCCGTTGCCCAGACGTGGATACAGGCTCCACGCGAGAACTCCGCCGAGCAGGAAAGGTGCCATCATACTCGCCTGGCTGGCGATAATGACCGATTTCGCAGACCCCCGAAGGGAGCCCGGCCGAACTTCGAGACCTACCAGAAACATGAACAGGACGAGTCCAAGTTGGCTGAGTGCATACAGCGACCCGAGGCCGCCCGCGGGAAACAGGCGATTCATCATTGCGGGGGAGATTCTCGCCAGAAACGAGGGTCCCAGTAGGATACCAGCAGCCATCTCGCCCATTACCTCGGGCTGGCCGATGAACCGGAACGCCACCGCCATCATCCGGGCAGTCGTCAGAATCACCGCCATCTGGAGAAACAGCAGTTTGGGTTCAGGCATCGTCTCGCTCCATCTTGCGATGCGCCTGCAGGTGTCTTCGCCTCTCCTGTTCGCTATGCTTCGATCCAAAATCCCAATAAGGGAAACGCAATGCGACAAAGATGCAATCGCTGGGCAAAAACCCTACCGGCATTTTGTTCACGGGGAGGTCGTTTTCCAGCCATATTCGAGTGACACTCCCACTGGCCAGAGACGATCCTTTCCGGCCAGGCAGCACTCATGATAATTACGTGGCCGTGGGCGTGGCGAGCCGAGCCAGCATTTCGCGATAATTCCACGGCATCCACTCCGACAGATTTCTTTTGACTCCTCGGAGTGCCTCTGCGACTCGGCCAGATAGTCGAACGGATTGGCTCCGTTCAGCTCGCAGGTGTGGACCAGACTCCCGGTGCCGTTCAGCGTCTTATAGAAGAGTGCGTTCTTGCGGTTCAGGATGACTTTCCTCAGGGACGCGTTCAACAAGATTGTTGTCGATCGGCGCGCCGGATTGACGCCAGCGCCCGCAACTTGCGGATCCCCAACGATCAAGCTTTTCCAGCCAGCGCGCGGCTTCCTCGGCATCGGAAGCAAAACTTTCCAGCAACACATCCACCGGCAAGTCGCCCAGACGTTCCGCTTCGTGTCCTTCGGCAATCAAGGTCACGCCGGAAAAACCACGGGCGGCCAGCAGGGCAGCATCCGGATTCGAAGCAACGGCGATGTTCGCCTCCAACTCCATCTTCGAAATCCGGTGGGCCAAGTCGCGGGCGATTTTCGACGCGGGACCAAACCAGGGCTCCAGTCCGGCGAGATTCAGCAGCACAGTATTCGGCGCCGTGTCTTCTATCTCCGGAGAAAACGACTGCGCACAGTCGAGGCCGCGCGGGCGGAGTCCTCCTGCGCCTGCGAGCGCGTGCGCAATACCAACTCTTCCCACGCCTCCAGTTGCGCGCGTGTGGCTCCGATCTCCACGCCGGACTGTCGCGCCTTTTCATTCCGAGCAGCCACCTTTTCCAGGGGAGGCCGACCGCCGAGTGCGCCACGCAGCGTGCACGCAACTCCGGCTCAAAGCGAACGATCGCTTCGACGGGAAAATCGGGAATGAAGATGCAAGCAAACATAAGAACAAGCTCTCAGCTCTCAGCTCTTAGTTCTTAGTTTTCAGTCTCACGACAACGAGCCTGCCCACTTGGATCGGCTTGCGAAACTTACTGGCGATCAGTAGTTCCCTGAATCGGGGCATTGCAATCGTTTGACGAACGCAAACAAGCCTGTTGCAAGAAGCGCCTGAATGACGCTTGCTTCAGCCTGTTTCGTATGAGGATTGTTAGCGAATTGCCGTAGCCAGTAATCGAGGGAGTGAGGTTTCGTGTGGTTTGCCTTCGCCGCTGCTTGTTGCCCTTGGATGATGTAATCGCGTCGCGAGGCCCGAATGTACGTCACAAGCTCACGCTCGTCAAATTGCCGCCGTACGGCAAACGAATCATGGGCTGATACTACGTGAGGACAGTCTGAAGCTCACAACCGAACCGCTCAACTGGCGCAAACAGGCGTCTCTTACAGTGCCGGCGTTGTCAAGTACTTTTTTCCTCACACTGCTGCATCCACTCAGAGATGAGCGCCCCGGGAATGGAAGCCACCAGGCGCGCCGTTTGGGATGAGGTCACGCGAGCTGCTCGTTTTCAGCGGATTCAATCCGTTCACCGCCCTGGTCGAGGTCACTGGCGATGCGCTGGTTGACGAAGCCCTCGGCCTGGGTAGCTGACGAAGATCAGAGTCGCGACGAGCAGCCCGACGAGCAAGGCGTTGAAATGAAGCAGAATCTTCCACCGCAGCGTCCACCGCCATCCCCAAACCCTCCTGCAGATTTCGTCATATTACCCCACAACCGCGAAAACTGAGCAGGCGCGCCTATCCGCCTCCACCCATTAGTCTGCTCGTTGCGCCCGGGTTGGGCTGGGCTTTCTCCCAGTCGGCCAGAAAATCATGGGCGGCGGCACACTTGTGGAGATAGGTAAAGCGAGCGACCTGACGCCCGACTTCGTGGAGTCTCTCTGCCAGAGCGCGATCTTTGAGATTCCCCATGGCGTCAAAATACATGTGGGCTTCGGGAATGGAGGCCTGTTCGGGAATCACCCAGGCGTGAAGGGAACGGCAGATATCACGGAGTGAGTTAAGGGCATTGTGAGCGCCCAGTCGACCACCGGATACTCCGACGAGGGCGATCATTTTCCCCTCCCACTCCGCAAAGCCGGTGAGGTCGAGCGCGTTCTTGAGGACACCAGTGAAGCTGCCGTGATATTCAGGGGTGCCGATGATGACGCCGTCTGCCTTTCGGAGACGAACGCGGAACCTCTCGACGTCAGGCAAGATAAGCTCCCTGTTCCCCGTGCCATCCGCGAAAACCAGATCGAAGTCGCGCAGGTCGATCAGATCAGTCTCGCAGATGGGGCTCTCGGCACCTTTCAGCGCAATCGTGAGGGCCATCTTTGTATAGCTGCCCTCTCGCAGGCTGCCGCAAACACCAGCGATCTGTACACGTTTCTCGAAGGCCATCCGAATCACATTTAGGATAGCACGGCCGGCGGGCAAGCAGTCGGGGGATTCGCTGACCTTGTTGCGTTCCCGCTTGACACCCGCTGGAATGCACCGAGGGGTGGCCTTGATCTGGGAGTCGACGACCGCCAGTTCGCTAGTGTAGTGTCGCCTAAACGACTGGAGTTATTTTTTCCTCCTTTTTCGTGAACGCGGCAGGGTGCATCCCGGCTGGATGTTTTCGAGGGTTTGCCGGCACCGTTGCAGTTTCTCCACGA
>Ga0182024_10018249_pt1 | contig 13084 bp, 15 predicted proteins | sample P32metaG_FD_120480 | JGI IMG/M metagenome (GOLD analysis project Ga0182024, IMG submission 120480) | Permafrost microbial communities from Stordalen Mire, Sweden - P3-2 metaG (Illumina Assembly) | ecosystem: Environmental > Terrestrial > Soil > Wetlands > Permafrost | place: Sweden: Stordalen...
CGGTCGCCGCCACCGAACATTGGCGGCGTGGTCCCCGCCGGTCCGCTGAAATGGCTCCCTTCCCCGCCGCCGCTAACACGAAGGCCGGCAAGCGGAGATTCACGGCCTAATCGTGTACGACAAGATCCATATCATGCAACACGCCAACGGCGCTGTCGATGAGTTAGGCGCGCCCAATTCTTCGCAAAGGGATACGTATGCGCGGGCTGGTGAAAGGCAAGCGCTGGCTGTTGCTGCCCGTGGATCGATTTGACAAATTCGAAACGGCAGCAACCGAGTGCTATGTTCGCGCTGAATCGCAAACTTTTCAAGGCGTATCTCTTCAAAGAGAGCCTCGACTCATAGATAGCCTCGACCGCCTCTGGACTTATGGCTATGAAAGGGCCTTGATCCGATACCGAAGTTGGATCGACCAATTGCGCTGGCAGAGGCTTCGCCCTCTCCAAAAACTGGCACATCGGCTCATTGACCACCTCGACGAAATCCTGAACGGCTGCACCGTAAAAACCTCCGCTGGGTGTCGTGGAAGCCGTAAACGGCAACATCAGGCGCCGTGGCCGCGGCCATAAGAACCTCCGTTACCTGCTTCTGAAAACTCAACCTATGGCCGCCACCAAGCCGAAATCCTCATCCTCGAGAAAGTCGCTTGAAATGGGCTCTTCTTCGGATTCCTGCGCAGAGCCCCTTAATCAAACGGACCTCAAAACGGCTCAGTTCGGCACGCGCTTCGGTGAGTGCGGCGTCGAGTTCGACAATGACGGCATCCTTTTCGTGCACGGCGGCGAGACGCTCGGCTGCGGCGGCTTCCAGAACTCTTGAGCGCTCATCCTGTTCGTGCATACTGACCTCAGCGCGGCTCAGTCCGGCGCGCGCTTCGGTGAGTGCGGCGTCGAGTTCGACAATGACGGCATCCTTTTCGTGCATGGCGGCGAGACGCTCGGCGGCGGCGGCTTCCAGAACCCTTGAGCGCGCATCCTGTTCGTGCATACTGACCTCAGCACGGCTCAGTTCGGCACGCGCATCGGAGAGTGCGGCGTGTTCGAGAATGACGGCATCCTTTTCGCGCATGGCGGCGAGACGCTCGGCGGCTGCTTCCAGAACCATTGAACGCTCATCCTGTTCGCGCATACTGACCTCAGCGCGGCTCAGTTCGGCACGCGCTTCGGTGAGTGCGGCGTCGAGTTCGACAATGACGGCATCCTTTTCGTGCATGGCGGCGAGACGCTCGGCGGCGGCAGCTTCCAGAACCCTTGAGCGCACATCCTGTTCGTGCATACTGACCTCAGCACGGCTCAGTTCGGCACGCGCTTCGGTGAGTGCGGCGTGGAGCTCGACAATGCTTTTCAGCTGTGCCGTGTCGAAGCCGGTAGCGGGCCAATTAATTCCGCGGTGATGCCATGGCGTTCCCGTGGCCGTCGCTGATTCCAGGTCGCCATACCGAAGCAATTCCCCAGCTTTCTCAATCGCCGGAAATTCGCGATGCAGCTCGGCGCGGCATCGAATCAGTTGCGTCATATAGGGATGATAAAGGCGCCGGAGCGGGGCGCTGCCCTCGGCCCCGGACCGTGGCAACCACAAGTTGAAGCTGCCATCCGGGTTACATCGGATCCCATGGAAATGGTAGAAAATGAGCAGGTCGCCATCGACGAAGATTTGCCCGTCCCGTTCTTCGAGCGAGTAGTTGTCAACATTCCACGGCGCAACGTTGACACCCTTATGCTCGATGATGGCGAGTGACGCGTACCGGTCGGGCCACGCGTCCAGATAACCCTGATCGGCATATCGTCCGTCCTCGACGCGATCATGGCACCAGGCGACGCACTCGTCACGATATTGGCCCAGGCAAGCCAACCCTTCCCGGCTGCGTTTAAAAGTCACCCACCCGACATTGAATCGCCCGTACTGGGCGTCCGCCGCATGGTCCGGCGAGAAACGATGCGGCGTGATCGCGATCGAGGCCGTGCCAAGGGAGTCGACCATCGGACGGGGGTCGGCATAGAAATACAAATCCGCGTCGATATAGGTCGCCATCTGCGCGTCTGTCGTGTCGAATACGTGCAGCGGCAGGAACGGCGTCAAGGTGAAGAAATAGTCGACTCCCGTACGCTCGGTCTTCAGCCGCGGCAATTCCTCGAAGGCGGCTTCGAGACTCGGCAGGGGGATGATCGTCACCCCAGCCAGTGCGATTCGACGCAGTACGGTTTCGCACAGATCGGATAGCGCCAGTATGAAAATTGGCGTCTCTGGGTCGACCCTGCGGAGGGATTGCAGCATCAACAATGCGCGCGGCAAGTAATTGTGATCAAAATAGGTACAGTAGACGTGTTTCACCAGTTGCACCTTGCCGCGATCTGTTGATCGTCGTACCCGGCAGCTAGAACAATGCGGCTGCCCAAGGCCAAGGACTGAGACGTGGTGGAAGAACGGAGGCACTGCTTGAGAGTGCTGCGATTCTCCTTATCCAAATGAACAGGAAGAGCGAGGCGCGACATATCCCCAAAGTACAGAGAATAACCATTAATACAAAGAACCATCTGGACGATGCGCCAGTCTAGCATGAGCGATCAGCTTAGACCGTACAATTTCGTCAAGCGGGGCGAAAGGCTTGCGACTTTTGAAACGATTTCGGGCTGATGATCGGCGCGAAGGAAATCAGAACTGATAGACGCTCCTTTGAAATTGCCGAAAGACCACTTTTTGTTATATTCATCATGCAACCAAGCGGATTTTTGGAAATTCGTTTCCCGAATGTCGTCTATCGAGCGCGGCAGGTCGTAATAAGAATTGCTGCAGATCCAGCCCAGCTCATCGATGGCGCGAATGACCGCTGGTTCCCGCCGAACGAAATCTTCATAGCGGATGACCAGATCGAATTTTTGGGGCGAGTATTCTTGGTCGAACCGGATCAGTTTCTGTTCTACCGAACCTTCATAATTCGCGTAGTCGTACTTTATCAGGCTACGATAAACGGCGACTGGATCGCGCAGGAAAAGAATCGATGCGTCGGGGCAGAAGCTGCGCACATGATCTTCAGCCCGATAGGTCGTCGTGACCGTCGCCTTCAGGACGATCGGGACGTCGACCACCAGGGGCGGCGCGAGGCAGTGGCTCCATAAGTCAACGACGGTCACAGCCCCCGCCCTTTGGCCGAGAAACAGGCAAAAAGTCGAGGCGCCGCTTGATTCCATGCCATAGATAAAGAGACGCATCCTCAGTCTAATTCTATACTATTCCCGGCATGCCGCCCAGCGGGAATTGGCGCGCGCGGACTGGCAGGTCGCTGCCAGCCATTATTTCGGATGTCTGCGCCTCTATACGCCTTAGGTCCGCGACAGCGACGTTGCTCAGAAGGCTCGGCGAGTCGTTGGCTCGTGCCAACCCGGCTCGAATGATTACGGTCGCGGCATGAAAATCGCGTGTTTCATCACGCGCTTCTAGCGATAGCTAAGCTAAGCTAGCCATCACCCAGACGCCGGTCAGAGTTCCCCAAAGCGCTCTTTTAGCGCAATGTGCTCGACCGTCAGCTCCGCCAGAACCTTGTCCTTGGTCTGGACCTTCTTTTCCAGATACTCAATCCGCTCCTGTTCGGTCTGATGGCGCGCCCGTCTGTTCGAAGACGGCGGCGTTTTCAAAAACTTCCTTTTGCCACCGATAGAAGACTGCCGGCTACAGACCCAGCTCCTCGCGGAGGTCCGATAGCGCCACGTTCTCTATCAGACAACGCCTCAGAATGGCGGCCTTTTCTCTGCCGTGCAATGCTTCCGTTACTTCTTCACGCGCTCTCTCTGTGATCTTAACGGCGGAACGCTCTCTCCATTTCCGGCTGAGGCGGGACATCGGGTTCTCGCTTGACTAGATCGAGGAACTCCGCATAACTTCGGATGTACCCCGCTGGATCATAAGGCTCAGAGCACAAAACAAGTAGAACGGCGTCTGTAGTAAATCGATATTGAAGCCCCCATACCATAGGCGGCAGATATACAGCTACGTTCGGACGATCAAGGACGAGCTCTTCCCAAGTTCTGCCGTCGTCAGCGACGATATTCACTCTTCCGTGCACGCAAATAAGAAACTGCTTCAATGACCGGTGAGCGTGTTCCCCTCTGGCCTCTTCAGAAACGACCTCGAACGTCAGAAAATAGCGCTTGATCTCGAAGGGAACGTGACGCTGGGCCTCGCCGAAACTGAGATTACCTCGCAGGTCCTCTATCATCGGAAGGTGATGGGTGCTCACGCCGCGGACGGCAGAAACGACTACTGTGCCAGGCGCAGCATGTTCTAAATGGCGAGCGATCGAAGACTGTGAGTGCTGATATCGAACAATCTTCGCCGGATTCCCGGCAACGACAACGTTCGCTGGAACATTCCTGGTCACCACAGACCCCGGATCTATCACCGCACGCTCAGCGATAACCAATGGACCGGCTATTGTGGAGTGCGCGCCGATGATTGCCAACTGCCGGATGGTTACAGGTTGATCGTTCGAAGAAGAGATACTGGTGTTGGGGCCGAATTGAACGCCAGCTTCTATCGTCGCCGGACCCCTCAGAGAGCAGTGGGACGCAATCATAACGGAGTCGGCGACAGTGACTGCGCCATCCAGGATGGTGTAGTCTCCGACAACGCAGTTCTTGCCTAACTTGACGCCATTTCGGATTATGGCTCCCACGCCGATTGTACAACCCGAGTCGACGAAGCTGTTCTCAATGCGGGATGAGTCGTCGTGAGTGCAGCTCATAGATTCCATTCCGACAAGCGGTTTATAACGTAGTCGACCTCGTTGTCTCGGAGTTCGGGGAAACAGGGCAAGGACAGCACTCGCCTGGCCGATACTTCGGTCGCTTCGAGCGAGCCATTCCGAAAGACGAGCCCGTTTTGCGAGCGCTGTAGATGGTCTGGTACCGGATAGTGAATCCCCGTCTCTATGCCACGTCCTGCGAGCCAAAAAGCGAGGTCGTCCCTTCTTTCGCATGTAATGACTGCCTGGTGGGCGACAAAGGAATCGTCGGTAATCACGGAGATATTTACGTTCATCATGGAGGAAATCCCAATTGCATACCGCTTTGCAATCTCTCGCCGCTTCCCGTTCATATCATCGAGTAACGGCAGCTTGGCGCCAAGAACCGCAGCCTGGATTTCATCCATACGACTATTTCGCCCTCCCGGTATTGAGGAGTAGAAGCGCTTATCCCAGCCGTATTCTCGTAAAGCGCGCACCCGGTCTGCGATGTCTTTGTGACTCGTGACGACTGCTCCGGCATCTCCAAATGCGCCCAGATTTTTGGTCGGGTAGAAACTGAAGGCGCCGGCCACGCCCCAAGTTCCGCTGTGGCGGCCCGAAAGTCTAGCGCCGTGGGCTTGAGCACAATCTTCTACGACTATCATGCCCCGGCGGTTCGCGAGAGACATGATTTCCGGCATAGGAGCCATGCGGCCATAAAGATGGGTCACGACAAGAGCTCGCGTCGCCCGATCAGCCGCAGCTTCGAGGGCTCGCAGCGAGATTAGAAAGGTGTCGGGATCGATGTCGACGTAAAGCGGAACGGCTCCAATCGATCTGATAGCTGTCGTCGCGTACATGCCGGCGTTTGCCACGGTCGCAACCTCATCACCGGATTGGACTCCCGCTGCCCGGAGAGCGAGCTCCAGCGCATCAGTGCCATTGGCAACGGCAACACAAAAAGGCGTCCCTAAATAATCGGCGAAAGACGATTCGAACGAATGGACGGCTCGACCGCCGATGAATCTACCGCTGTCAAGTACTGCGCGGATAGCGGAGTCCTCGCCGAAACTGCGCCTTTTGAGGTCTAAAAAAGGGACAGTCATGATATGATATTGTTACACGAGAAGGGACCCTATTGGGCCTTCAGATTGGCAAGATCGCGAAGCTCAGTGTCTGATCGCCATGTTCCAAAGCCAAACCCCTGAACGCGGTGGAGATGCCCGGCGGGTGGAAAGCGGAAAAAGCCAAACACCGGTTTCCCGCGCGTCTCATCGCCTTGGAGATCGCTGGCGCGATTCCCACATTTCCACCAAGCCGAGTGTTCCTCCCCTTTCTCTCAAAACCAAAACTGGAAGGAATTCCCCTCCCACCGGCCTGGACGCCATCAGTTCAGGATCATCATTCGATAAGAATATGCTCGCGTGGGGGACGGATGCCTAACTGGGATCGTTCATGACGGATTTCCCAGAAGGCGCGAGCGGTGATTTCTCCAGTTGGGAGGAGGCGGCCCGGATGTGCAGCTTCGATCAGCCGGAATTTCTAGAAAGAGTATTCTCGGCTGCCAATGCTGTCGCCACGGGTTCGGCGATTCACATGCGGGATGGAAGCCTCTTCGACGAAATCCAGTATTCCTGGCCACTGCTCGCCGGGCTCATGTATGCGGCGGCCAAATCCGGTGGGCGGCTCGTCGTGCTCGATTTCGGCGGAAGCCTGGGGACGACCTATTTTCAAAACCGCCGCTTCCTCGACAAACTGGAATCGGTCGAGTGGCACATCGTCGAACGCGATGTCTATTGCGAAGTCGCACCGCGCTATGTACAGCATCCGCGTCTCCATTTCCATCGGTCGATCGAAGCGTGCTGCGCGATCGGCGTAAAGCCCGGCGTCGTTCTGTTCTCTTCCGTCCTGCAATCCCTTCGTGACCCCTGGGAGTTGATGGCGAAAATCGGCGATCTGCCGGTTCGTCACGTGCTGATCGATCGATGCCCGATCAGCACGGAGAAACGTGACCGATTGACCGTTTTCCGCGCGTCGACGGCAGTAGTTGCAAATATGACCCGGCCGATGTGGTTCTTCGACGAGGCTCGGCTGCTGGCGGCGCTCGGGCCGGATTTCAGCCTGATCGAGCGGTTTTCCGGCTTCGAAAAACTGCCTGGCATACCTTCTCAATTCCACGGCTACATCTTGGAACGAGCGGCAAGCTGAAGCCGTTGCCGCAAGGGCCGCTCAGTGCGCCGAGCGTAATTCGTCGGGCAAATCGTCAAGCCATCTTGATGCCATTGCCGATCAGGCGAGGCGGCACCATGACCGCGCGGATGCAGACATCGCGATAACCTTCGAAGACGACCTCCCGGAACGCGTCCTCGCTGAATCGGTAATAGTCCTTTGGTGCGCCATGATACCGGTAGACCAGCGTCGTGACATCCCATTCGGCCAATGGATCCATGCCGGTCGGCTTTGCCAAGGTCAAATGCTCGGTGTCGCTGTTTTGCGAATATCCTGGAGCACCGATGATCGCGACGCCGCCGGGGCGGAGGACGCGACGGATTTCAGCGCATATTTTCCAAAACTGCTTTTCATGCTCGATTGTCGCATTGGACAAGACGCAATCAAAATGGTCGCTTACAAATATAGACAAATCGGTTGCGCTGGCTTGTAAAATGTCAAATCCTTTGAAAGACGATGCCGATGCGATATTAATGCCAACCCTTTCTCGATCTCTGAGTAAATCGATATTCAACAAGGTATTTTCTTCCGGGACAGCGCCAATTTCAAGTATTGGTCCAGTTATCTTAAATTGCGAAAGTATCGTGCGGAATTCATTGTAGATTGTGGGGTGCATTAACTTGTTCCGTGTTCTGGGTGGCGCCGCGCGGGTGCGGAAGTGGGCGCATAAACGGCGAGTAAAAAGGGTTCAGGCTTCGAACAACCTCTGCAGCCGCGCGAGCGCCGGCATATCGGCATCGCACACATCGATATACACGGCATCATTATACCCGCAATCGAACGGGCAATCGGACGCCATACGCGGATTCTGGAAACAGGCACAGACTTTCTATACCTCGAAGGGTGGGTTCCTGGTCTCATTCGCGGAACACCTCCCGGCTGCGGTGGAATGCATGCGCCAAGCCCTACCTTAGCTAAGCTAGCTGAACCTTCCCAAAAAGAGCGGCGATTGGCATCGGAGATCGCCGTTCTTTACCTAGTGCGACGCCGGCCTATCGGACCGCGACCGCGAGATCCAGGCCCGCGAACAACGCATCGCCGCGCTTGAACTACCGCCGCCGAGCGCCTCGCCGCCATGCAGGACCGCGACCTGCTGATTTCACACCTGCGCACGGAGATCGAGTCTCGGGATCATGCGATACCGGAAATTGCGCGTCGTGCCGACGCACTACAGTCTGCGGCCGACGAGGGTTTGGCCGCAGTGGCCGCTAGGGATCAGGCGATCGCAGGCGCGCTGCCGTGTTGGAAGAGCACATAGAGCAACTCAGGGCCCTGCAGAGCCGGCTGGAATCTGAGCGGGCCGCGTTAATCCGTGAAAAGGACACCCTCTCCCAGCACGTTAATAGATTGGAAAACGAGGGTTTGCAAGACTATCTGGCCCGCTGGTACAACCGCGATCGCCAAAAGCCGGGCAGGGGCTAAGCTCGATAGTTACTCGATCGTGGCACTTGGCAGCCCGGCTCGCCCGCGCGGCCCCACCGCGCTCGAATCGATTGGCCGAAATCCCAGCCGCAGGGCGGGGGAGTCCGGGCGCAGGCGGAAGTCGTAGTTGCCGGCATTGACGAATAGCGGGTCGGCAATTATGGAATCGTGGTCGCGCCCCTGCTGCCGCCACACGTCGAGCGTTCGGTTCGCGAAGGTCACCGGCTCCCTGCGGACGTCCCAGTAGAGGTTGCGGTCCATTCGAAACCCTTCGCCCGACCAGTCGCTCCCCAGCAGTCTTCCGCTATCGTAATAAACGATGTTCCCTTCGAAAGTAAAGGCAAGATGCTGCTCGGCGCGCGTCCGCATCAACTGGTATTCCCGTCCGAAAGCGAATATGTTGTTTCGCACTATGTTCTCGCGGCCGTAGTGCTGGTGGAACCCGCCGCTCTTCGTTGCATACACCACGTTATTCTCGATGAGTATCGCGCTCGATCCCTCGTCAAGGTAGATGCCCCAGCCGCCGTAGGTAAAGGAGTCCACGTCGTGAATCAAATTATTGCGGATGATTGTTCCGGGCTGAACGCCGAGGGTATAGATCGCCCCCAAATCGCTCATCATGGCTTTCCCTACGTGGTGCAGGTGATTGAACTCGATAATGTTGCCGGCGCATTGATTCGGCCCGTAGCCCCAGGTCCAGCCAACCGAAATGGCGGTGTAAAACAGATCGTGCACGTGATTGTGCGAAATCGTGTTGCGGCTGCTTTGTCCTACCCAAATCCCGACGGCGGAAGGATAGACCAAGCCGAGGTCGTGAATGTCATTATCACTCACGATGTTTTCGAAACTCTGATCGGCCTCGTTCGGAGGTTGCGCCGTGTCACCGATTTTCACGCCGCCGCCTCCCATGTCGTAGATTTCATTTCCAGTGACGCGGTTCCGCCTCGATCCCCGGCCGAACCAGATCGCATAGCCGCCCATCTGCGAGAACATGCAATGGTCGATGGTGACGTTCTCCGCGTCGATGGCGTCGATGGAGGACCTGGCCTCAAGCGCATCCTGCGAATCGGCGTAGCCGTCCGCGGGCAGCGTCCATCCGGTGTGCCGGAAATCGAGGCCGCGCAGCACGATGTCGCGGGCGCCTTCAATGCGCACGAGTTCCTCGAGCTCCGGCGCGATCGCTTCATCCCGCGAGAGGTTGTCGCCGGGTATCGGCCAATAGTAGAGGGTGGCTGTCTTCGTATCGAGATACCACTCGCCCGGCTCATCCAGCCCGTCCCGCGTGTTTTCGATCCAGTAGCGCGCGTCCTTCTCACGGTTGGAGGGACGTGGATTGCCAGCGAGGCGGGCGATGCGCAACGCCTCGTCCACAGAGACGATGGGCATGCGGATCTCCGCCCACAATAACAGCGCGATCACTTCGGCGTCGCCGCGGTCGGCCCAATCTTTCTTGATGTCACCACTGCGAAAGCGCAGGAGAAAAGGGTTATCCTGGGAACTTAGCCCATCAATGCGGTAGAAGCCATCATTTGGCGTGCGCGTACGCTGCGCTCTCCGGCCTGCCACGAAAAGCTGGCGGAAATTCCCAAGTGCAGGCGCGGTCAACAGCGGCCCGTCCGACGTTCTCCATCCCTCAATGCGGCGGCCGCCGCTGATGATCGGCCGTTCGCCCGGAGCGTTCTCAATGATGATGCCCGAGTCTTCAGGTCCGAGCAGCAATGTCTGGGAGAGCCGGTACGTCCCGCCATGAACCCGGATCACAAAGGGTCCGGCGGCGCCCTGCTTACGTTGGGCGCGCAGGAAGTCGCGCGCAGCGGCAAGAGACTCCGGCGGCACGTTCGGCGCCACCTCTACGGTGATGGCCCGTAATGGCAGCCCGATCGCGAGAACGGCGGGAAGCCAGGATTTGAGATCCATTGGTCCATGATAGGACATTTGCGAGCCTACACGAGCGATCATGACAGCGTGCAGCCCCCGTGCGGCCCCACTCTATCGCCGCCGATTATCTGGTGGTGAAGTGGCCTCTCTCTGCCCCCGGGCGCGCTGACTGAAATCGTGTGATTGACCTTCGTGACGGGTCCACGGAAAAAGGCGCGTATCCTGCCGCAAGCTCGTCCGATGGTTCGGTGGTTGCTACGACATCCTGAGGAACCACCGAGGCGATCCGGGAGAGGTCTAAATAAAATAATGGTGTGGATTGGCGGGCCCGGTCTGCAACCTGCAACCATCTTCCGGAGCGCCACCGGTTTCGATGCCAGTAGCGCACGCCGGAGTCCGAAGCCATGTCCCAAAGACTAGTGTTGTTGGGACAGAGGAGCTATTCCTTATCCAGCATAGATTGTTCCCGCCGAGACTCACCCCTGACACAAGACAAAAGGTTATACTAATACCTAACCATGAATTCGACGGAACCGCCCCTTGTGAGCATCGTCACTCCTTCGTATAACATGGCGAACTACCTGCCGGCAGCCATTGAGAGCGTGCTTGGGCAAGATTATCCTCGCATTGAATACATCGTCGTGGACGGCGGATCCACCGACGGCACGCTCACTATTCTGGAGCGGTACCGAGACCGGCTCGCGTATACTTCAGCCCCTGATCTTGGTCCATCACATGCGATCTTTCAAGGTTTCCGCCGGGCAAGCGGCGACATCCTTGCCTGGCTCAGTGCAGACGACACCCTGCTGCCCAGCGCCGTCCGGACCGTGGTGGACTTCTTCGCACCGAGGCCGGAAGTGGACATCGTTTACGGTGAAGGGTAGTGGATTGGTGAGAAGGGCTCAATTATCAGCCGGTACCCTTCGCTCGCATTCGACGTAAAAGCCCTGGAGAGCACCTGCTTCATCTGTCAGCCAGCCGCCTTTGTCCGCGCGTCGGCCTACCGGCGCTACGAGCTCGATCCGCAGGTAAATTGGTCGTTCGATTATGATCTTTGGATCCGCATGGCGAAAGCGGGCCTGCGCTTTGTTTTGATCCCCGAGTACCTGGCCAACTCCCGCATGCACGTCGGGGCCAAGACGATTCGCCAGCGCGACGAGGTCTTCCGAGATACTATGGCTCTGCTGAAACGGCACTGCGGTTATATTCCTCTGTCCTGGATCTTCGGCTACACTGCTTTCTGTCTGGATCACCGCGATCAATTCTTCGCGCCGCTGCAGCCTTCGGTATGGAAATACCTGGCGAGTCTTCCCGTGGGGATATGGCATAATCGGCGTACGCCGCAGCGCTTTGTAGCCGAATGGGCGGCCAAACCGTTCACGGTCGCCATGCGCCGATTACGCCATGGCAGCGCGCGATAGTCAGGTCAATCTATATCAATGAACAGACCGTGCTTCGATTACCGGCTCGATTGGCGTGCCCAACCAAGGACCGCACGCATCATTCTGAGGCATGGTCGCAAAGCGTTGCTATTATAGCGAGGGCAAGGGTTGCGAAACACATCATGCGCCTGGGGGTATTCGGCGACAATGACTTTTCTTAGAAGGAGTAGATCTAAAGACGACTGCGTAGAAATCGGATTTAGAGCCGCGCTTCTCGATATGGACGGAACGATCGTCGATTCCACAGCACTCGTTGAGGAAAAGTGGCGCCGGTGGTCACGGAGGCGGGGAATAAATCCAGATCGACTGTTTCCAGATGTGCACGGGCGCCGCGCGGAGGACGTGATTAGACGATCCGCGCCCGACGCAGACATTTGTGTTGAAATGTCGTGGTTTGTATCCGAAGCCGGCGGAATCAGCGAGTCAGGGCTTATGCCAATACCCGGTGCGCTTGATTTCGTGTCGAGCCTACCCGGCAATTCGCGGGCTGTGATTACCTCTGAGGGGGCGGATTTGGCTAGGAGACGGCTTTCGGCGGCCGGTTTTCCCTAACCTCCGGTCTTCATTGGCGCGGAAGATGTCCCAACCGGGAAGCCAAATCCGGCGGGTTATCTCTTGGCTTCCAATTTGCTCGGAGTAAGCCTGCTGACTGCCTGGTCTTTGAGGATGCTCCGGCCGGTGTGCTGTGCTGGCCGCACGAAATGCTGGTATGCGGGTTCTTGGTCTCTTAACAACCCACCCCCACCTAGATGATTGCTGTGAAGCTGTCATTTGCGATTTCGTCGGGCTTAGACTGACGATCAGATCTAATGATTTACTGGTAACTCTGCGAGACGGTCGTGAGAACGTCCGGAACTCCGTTGAAAGTAGCGACTCCCGCGTAACCCACTTTACGACGCCTTTCTCTGTTTGACAATAGCTACTTTGGAGGGAGTTAGCGTCTCCAATCCTTGATGAGGCCCGGAATCATCTTGTAACCCGTGATCCGGCGGAATTGCTTCTCGGCAACCATGAGGCCCGAACCCATCCATCGTTGTCGCTGGTCGCCGCCGTGCCAGCGTTACACATTCTTACAAACCTGTTCGACAATCGAGAACGCCGACTCGATGACATTCGTGCTGGCCATGGTTTGGCGCAGTTGCATTGGCACGTGAAGTCGATGCACAGTGAGCGTCTCCTCCATCCCTTCGCCAAGACTCCGCGAAGCACTCGGATTGAGATCCATCAGTTCGCGATGCACCGAGTTCAGCGCTTGCTTGGCGGCGGCATTCAGCACGCGCCGAGGAGCTGAAAGCGGCCGTTTCTGAACGTCAGGTCGAGAAGATGGCGGTCGATCGAGCGTGGGTGATGGCGAAGCTGACCGAGAACGTCCAACGCGCCACGCAAGTCGAGC
>Ga0182024_10018250_pt1 | contig 13084 bp, 10 predicted proteins | sample P32metaG_FD_120480 | JGI IMG/M metagenome (GOLD analysis project Ga0182024, IMG submission 120480) | Permafrost microbial communities from Stordalen Mire, Sweden - P3-2 metaG (Illumina Assembly) | ecosystem: Environmental > Terrestrial > Soil > Wetlands > Permafrost | place: Sweden: Stordalen...
CATGGAACATCGCGGGCGAGAGAAAACTGACCGGAGAAAACTTTGTTGTAGGGCTTGAGGTCGGGCTTCGTTCATGAAAACGACCATGTTGGCGGCAGGACGTTCTGCTTCTGCAACCTGCACACGCAGGCCTAGCTTCAAACGCCGACTCTCCGAACCAAGCGGGCGAAACTACGAAGCGCTATTGTGCCCATTGCCAGGGGCGCTCTCCGGTAGAGCGCGAGAATTGGAGGCGCGACGCCTGTGGAATAGAGGGCCGCCGCAGTGCGCAACGATTTTCCAGGCACTCCTGAGCAGAGAAGTATAGAAGAGGGCAGCTAACGCTTTATTATGTGGGTTTTCCAAATGCCACCGATCGTCATTCCTTCGGTTGATGTCACCCGGGGCATTGTGGACTTGTTGCGCATCGATTTGATTGAGGGCTTGCCCCGAAATTGTATCAGATACTGGCATAGTTACCTCCGTCAGCGTGATGCTTTTTAATTATTGGCATTACGCGTATGGAATAGATAAAGAGTGTATCCATATTTTTTCTAGGTTCGATCAATCACATCGTATTGGTCTCCTTATGACATATTTATATGCCGCCCTGTATAGTCAACTCGCTTTTCTTACTTGTGTCGTGTCAGTGGGTATCCGCGCAGGAAGCGTTGATTCATTTGTTTATGTTCGGAAGGGAGAGACAATCTCTGATGGTGTCTGCACGTACGTTTTCAGGGAAGGCTACAAAAGTTCTCTTCGTCTTGAGTCTCGTATTCTTTTTGGCGTCTGTCTGTAGAGCGCAGGATACGTCACAGAGTTCAACTGCCAGCAGCAATGAAGAGGTGGGGACAAGCACCGACCTATTCGTGATGCTTGGATCCGACTTTATCCGGCCCGGCCTAGCTGCCAAGGTGAATTACAATATTGGCATCGGCCACACCTTCGGCTTTTTGAAGAAAGATCCGATAGGCGACGAACTTACGTTTGCTTATACGTATGAGGATGCTGGCTCGGGCTTTTGGCACTCCCAGTTCGGTTCCCATACGGAGAGTGTTGGGGTCATGAAGAACTTCGGGGTGCCAAAAACGAAGTGGATCAGCGGTTATACATGGGTTCAAGTCGGCATCAGCAATTTTACCGGGAATACTCAAGTTCAAAACCACCTCTATGATGGCGAGTCTCTCGGGGCAGTCGTTCACTTGAACCCTCACAATTCAATTTGGATTCAAGAGACGATCAACAAAATCGTAACGGCTCCCTGGTACACGACTACAAGCATTGGGCACACGAGAAGTTGGTGAACGGCGAAGGCCACTTGTCATTCGACAACCTGATACGAGGACCATCGCGATTAGGGGCAGCGTAGAATTACTAATGTGCAGTTGAGATGCGACACTCATGAGAAAGTTCATACAACTCCTCGTGGTTCTGTTCTGCACGGCGACTTTCGTTTCTGCGGCGTTCGCCAAGAAAACCGAGCACCCACTTCTGCCGCAGAAAATCATGCAGGCCGATTCCGTTTACGTTGACTGCGTCTGCCCGAGGGCGTTGGCCGTGGCGCGCGACACGGCCCTGCACGAGCTCCAAAGCTGGGGCCGCTTTCGGATCTCGCAAGATCGACGGGAAACTGACCTAGTCTTTCTCTTTTCCGGGAACCCGTACCTTGGCGACTACACGACCCGCGATGGTCCCGATAAAAGGCCGGTCGCAATCGAATTTACGATTCTGACCGTCATTGATCCGCACACAGGTGAGAGTCTATGGACGGATTCAAGACGTTGGGGGAGCTGGCGCGTCAGTGGCGCCAGCAAGGACTTAATCTACGGCCTTCGCCAGCAAATGGAAGGCCAGGTGAAGAAGTGGAGCCTCAACGACCTTCTTATGTGCAGCGTGACGCCTGCTTATGCAGGTTTTGCGCATCTCACACCGGAGGAGGCATTCGCGAAATTCGATTCTGGAATTGGAAAGGTTTCCGGCACACCCGATCACCTCATGTTGACATCTCCTGATGCCCCGGAGTTTTGTAAGCGCGCTCAATTCGTATTTGATCCCGAGCACCGTATCATCGGCTTCGAAGTGTTCGCGTCGCGGGCGGACGATCTGGATATCGGCGACGTTCTCCAGCGCGCCGATCGCTTCGATTTTACGGGTGGGAAATATGCCAGTGGCGATCAGGTCTACTTCAGCGCTCAAAGCAAAGACAAGAGGATACTCATCCAATTTAATGTGGAAGGGCACAGATCAGTTCTATCGCGGGTGTCCTATTTTTACTGAATGAGTCAGGCAAAGCAAAAACGGCGAGCGCTCCGCCTCGACTGACGGGAGCGGTTCTAACTGACGGGAATTTGGGGACCAACCGTCTTACGCATCGTCGCTCGCACACTGGCAAAGATCTCCGCGACTCCAAACGGCTTTGAAATATAGGCATTGGCGCCCGCTTGGATTGCGCGCGCCTTCTTTTCCGCTGAATTGTCAGAGCTTATGATGACAATAGCCATGTCCGAGCTTGCTCGAATTTCTCGGCAGGCTTCAACGACTGTGGCAGAGGATGCGTCGCTATCCAAAAGTATCAAATCATGTTTCCTCGACCCACTAAGCTCGACCGCTTCGCCGACGCTTCCAGTGTTCGTGACCTCGTAACCTCTTGCAGCTAAGGTGATCCGCAGGGCGCGAGCAATGCTGAGTTCACTGGAGATCACGAGAATAGATCCTTCACTCATGCGAGCCTCCCAAGGGTTGTCGCGTCGCGTCTAACAATCTTCACGTAGGTGCAGAAAGGCGTACATCACTTACAGACGGACTTTATGAAACCTGCTATATGGAAGGCATAAAATGCTTGTAAGCACCTAGTAGCGACTTCGTAAGGATATACATTGCACTTAATTCACTGATGTTTTGCTTATGCTGTGGCTTGGCGCTGAAGGACTAACAGAAGTTGCGGATGTGCGTGTATGGGGCGCGTTTAGGGGTGCATATTTATTGCCGAGGCCAAATACTGTCTTTGCGTGCTGCGGCTTGGATGCGGCCGTTGTTTACGAAGCTGAGAAATCTGCGGGATAGCTCAACGATGCGGTCGGACTGCCGGAGCCGGATGGCTTCTTTAGGGATTAATTCGCGGCCGACACCAAGAGCGGTTGCCCCCGCAAGAATGAAATTCAGGGCGGTGAGCTGGTTTACGCCACCCGCCGCGATCAGGGGCACTTGTGGCAGCGGAGCTTTGAGGGCTCTGACGTAGGTATCTCCTCCCACTGATGCGCAGGGAACGACTTTGACAAAATCGGAGCCCGCCCTCCACGCCTCGATCACTTCGCTTGGAGTGAGCGCGCCAGGGAAGACCACAATATGTTCCTTGACGGCAAATTCCACAACATGCAGCACGAGTCCGTCGGTTGTCAGAAATTGCGCCCCGGCATCCACACAACGGCGTGCTGTTTCTACATCCAGGATGCTCCCGGCACCCACAATCATTTCCGGGGTGGCCTTCAACAAATGGGATATGACCTCCAGTGCGCCCGGAACCGTCATGGTTATTTCCACGATGGGGATGCCACCACGAGAGACGGCTTCGGCGGCAAAACGTGCGTCCTCGGCGGAAGAGACGCGGACGGCCGGGATGATGCCGATTTCCTCAATGCGCGCGTGAACTTCTTCTTTTTTCATCGTGTGAGTCCTTGCGGATGTCAGGTACTCTGTTTCCCTAATTTTCTCCCGAAGCCTTTTCTCTTCATTTAGAGCGGGTGCTTTGCTTCTAGCCTCTGTGACGTAAGCTGGTCGCCAGCCCTGAAACACTTCCCGACTTCGTCTCTTAGTTCGGTTCGGACAGAAAGGCACGTTCCTGCGAAAGGTATTTCAAGGCGGCGTCAAGCACCTTAGGACTGTCCGGCCGCAGCACCCAAACATGTTGGTCTGCCTCGAAGTAGATGGGCGGTAGCATCAGTTTCCCGTCGGCTAACACGTTCACAATCGTGACCGACGCCAAGTCCCACCGGGGCTGGTAAATCCGGACAGTGGGGGCAGTAGCTTGTAAGGCGCTCGCTGTTTGGCCATACACTTCATTGGGGGCCAGGGACGCTTGACCGATCGATTTTGACTTCGACCAGATCACCAAGTACCGAGGCTTGCCTCCCGACGTTACCGAGCCGTTCAAGCACAGGGCCGGATATTTGTTCTGGCCCTTGCTCTCCCACCATTTTTTCTGCGCCGGGTCCAAGCCGGTGCGAAGACCCGGCGTTCCTGCGTCGGCTCGCAGCACTTGGAAGAATGCCTTGCACGATGGTCGATCCTGCGCAAGCGCCGGGATCGACCCGAGCATCGCTAGGGCAACAAGGACAAAATGTTTCATGGCAGCCTCGCTTTCGCCCGGCCTCGAAATTGGTTCCGCCAGGGGGCTTTCACTAAAACCGGAATCTCAACCGCAATTCGCTCCGTTGGATGCCGTCGAGGAGACAGGGAACGCGGGAAGCTCTTCGGTATACGCTTGGAAGCAGCGGAAAAACACCGATTTCCTCGATCCAACACGCACCTGTTGTTCTTGACCGGCCCGGCCTCAGGGCAGCTTGGCGGTCCCCCAGCGCCATGTCTTGTCATCCATTCCTTGACCGAAAATCCCCACGAACGACGCCTTCCCGATCACGTGACCGTCCATAGCCTTCAACAGATCCACCCGGCTGGATCCTGACGGCAGATCAAGTTTGATGTCCAGAGCGTAGAGTTCAAAAATATAGTGGTGGGGCCTGGCACCGACAGGTGGGCACGGCGGCTGATATCCATTCGTTCCGCGAACGTTCTTGCCCTGCTGAATTCCATCCGGCGAAGTATCAGGCTGCACGCCCGCAGGCAGTTGCGTCGCGCTCGCTGGGATGTTCCAGAGGATCCAGTGTGTTACGTCCATTGCGCCGTTGCCTGGCGCTGCATCCGTATCATGGAAGATCAGAGCGAAGCTCACCGTGCCTTGGGGCGCATCAGTCCATTGCACTTCGGGCGAAGAACCATCGGCGACCCCGCAGGTGTATTGAACGGGAATCCAGTCTTCGTCGTAATACGCGGACGTCATCTTAAGCGTCGAAGGCGTCGGTGCGGACTGCTGTTGCGCCGTGACATTCTCCGGCCCTATCACCAGCGAGATCAGAAGTATGAGCACGTTCACCAGGGTCATTCGCATTGCGTTTGCCTCCTTGCCTTAGCATACCGCGCGGCGGCTAAGGTAGCGTTCTCGTGCCCACTGCTTCGCGAAGCTGTTCGAGAGCCAGTAGGTAGGAGGCCAGAGTTTGCCGATAGCCAAGCTGGGTTGCTCGATAGCTGCGCTCTGCGTCCAGGAAATCGAGGAGTGCAAGGCCGCCCCGCCTGTACGCATATTCGCTGATGTCGCGGGACTGCGTGGCCACGTCCAGATACTTGGAAATATAGAGCTGCACCACTCGGTCATTTGATTCCAGACCTTCGTAGGCATCTTTTACGTCGGTCAACGTCTGCCCGTTGACCGCTATTTGCTGCTCTTGAGCTTGGGTAATCGCGTAGCGTGCCCGCGCGATTTCGCCCTGGTTGCGATTGAAAATCGGCAAGGGCATGCTGGCGAGGAACGTGGCGGCATTGATGGCGTTCACATGCGAGTAATTTCCGGTGACGGTGACATCCTGTTTCCCAATCGCCTTTTGCAATTGGTACTGGCTATCAGCCGCGGTCACACCTTGCTGCGCCGCGCGCAGGTCCGGACGGTTCTGCAAGGCCTTCACTTGCAATTCCTCGAGATTGACCTTTACCGGCTGGTATTCGAAATCGCCAGCAACGTCGTAATCGGCTGAGACGGATTCGTATCCCAGCAATTGCCGCAAGTCCGACAGCGACTGAGTTCTCGCGACCTCCGCTTGCTCGCGGTCGGCTTCAAATTGCAGCAACTGGAGTTTGATCATCAGGTAATTGTTTTCGCTCAGGCCGCCGGCCTTGTACTGGTGTTCGCTGATGTCCACAGTGCTCTGGAAGCTCCTGAGGTCCTGTTCGGCGAGATCGAGCGTAGATTCAGCAAACTGGGCGTTGAAGAACAGGGTAGCAACCTGAAACGTAAGCCCTCGCTCACTGTCGGCTACCAGCGAGCGTGTCTGCGCGGTGATGTCCTTCTGCGCCTGAAGACGGTCAAGGCGTTTCCCGCCGCGTTCAATCAAGTAGCTGAGGCCAATGTCGCCTTCGGTGTTGTTCTTCAGATAGTCCGGAGTGGACACTCCAGTGTAAATGCCGGGATTTTGCTGGGCCGGTGAGCCGAGCGGCAAATATTCCCAGTCAGCGAAGATCGTCGGGTTGGGGCGCAGGCCTTGGGTGATCTCTTCGGCCTCGCTCTGTTGAACGGTTGTTCGTAGTGCGATCAACACATGATTGTGCTGCAGCGCCATCTGGATGGCTTGATCGAGCGTGACCCTGATGGGACCCTGTCCGTAGGCGGCCAACGCAAGCGTCAAGACGGCGAGCAGCGGCGTGCCCAACCGGACACGCAAAGTTTTTAGAGCTGCAAAATTATGCTTCAAAGGCCGCCTCCGGTTCGGGGAGTTTGTCGCCATCACGGGCGATCCAGACATACAAGGTCGGCAGTAGGAAAATGCTCAGAACCAGATCCGAGATAAGGCCGCCGACGATGACGATGGCGAAAGGCCGCTGCGAGTCGGACCCGATCGCATGCGACATCGCGGCCGGCAATAAGCCGAAAGTCGCCACGAGCATGGTCATCATGATCGGACGGAGCCTCAGGATGGCTCCTTCGACCGCTGCATCCGAAGCTGTGTAACCACGAGCTCGTAGTTGGTTGATATACTCAAGCATAATGACGCCTGTTTGCACGGATACTCCGAAGAGCGCTAGAAAACCTACGCCGGAGGAGACACTGAAAAACGTGTGGGTGACCAGGAGCGCAGCTAAACCGCCGACACGAGCCATTGCAACGTTGGCAAGAATCAGAAGAGCCCACTTGAACGAACGAAACATGGTGTAGAGAATCACAAAGATCAAGAGAATCGTTAGCGGTACGATGAAAAGAAGCCGTGCTTCGGCGCGCTTTTCGCTCTCATACTCTCCCGACCACTGAATGTGATACCCGCGCGGGAGTTTCACCTGCTTATTGACCTTATCGATAGCTTCGGTGACGGTCGTCCCAAGATCGCGGTCCCGAACTTCGAAGCGGATGGCGACGTAGCGGGAGTTTGCTTCCCGGTAGATATCGTACGCACCGTCCTTAATCTGTACTTTTGCCAATTGTGCCAAGGAGACCCGCTCTCCCGACGGGGAAAGCAAGCGGATGTTCTGAATGGCTTCCTTCGTATCGCGATAGGGCTGCTGATAGCGCACCGTTAGGTTATAGACTTCCTCTCCCCTCAGAACTTGTGTGACCGCATTCCCACCGACGGCAGTCTGAACAGCGTCTTGGACGTCGGCCACGTTGACGCCAAAACGAGCGGCCGCCTGCCGGTCGATCGTCACGTCGAGATTCGGCTGACCCGTATCGCGAAGAAGTCCGAGGTCCTTGACGCCAGCGACATTGGACATTACCTCCTTGATCTCGTCCCCTTTTTCCTCGAGAACGTCTAGATCAGGGCCGTACAGTTTGGCGGCAAGCCCGCCCTTCGTGCCGGTCATCGTCTCATCGACGTTGTCCTCAATCGGCTGCGAGAAGTTCCAGAAGACTCCGGGGAACTTTGAAACTTCGCGATTCATGGCCGCGATGAGCGCGTCCTTGTCTTTGTGAAAGACAGGCCTCCACTGGTTTTTCGGCTTCAAGTCGACGAAATATTCCGTATTGCCGAATCCGCCCGTATCAGTTCCATCGTCGGGCGCCCCGGTCTGCGACACGACCTGGGTCACCTCCGGGAATGAAGCAAAAATGAGCCGCGACTGCGTGGCGAAACGCGTGCCCTCGGTATAGCCGGTGCTGTTTGACAGGGATCCGCGCGCCCAGATCGCTCCTTCGTCCAGATGCGGTAGGAACTCCGCACCGATGATTCCGCTAAAGGTCAGAAAGAGCGCGACGACCAGCGAAACGACGCCGACGCCCACCGTGAGCACTCGGTGCTCGATGGCCCAGCGGAGCGATTTCCGATATCGATCGGTGAAGAAAACCATCACCGGGTTTCTCCACTCTTTCACGCCGTGGCGGAAAAGCAAACTGGCCAGTACCGGTGCAATCAGAATGGCAAAAGTCATGGCGCCTAGCAGCGCGAACGCAACTGTCCAGGCCATGGGCCTGAAGAGGCGGCCTTCCACCCGCTGCAGGGTAAAAATAGGCATGTAGGCGGTGATGATGATGGCAATGGCGAAGAACACCGGCCGCTGAACTTCGTGGCATGCTTCGCGGATCATTTCATTGGGCGTCTTAACGATGGCGGTGTTCTGGTGCACGGTCGTCGCGTCTGACGGAGGGCCGTTTTGCCCGTGGCTCAGGTGCCGGATGATGTTCTCGACCATGACCACCGCGCCGTCCACGACCATTCCAAAATCGAGCGCACCGAGCGAGAGAAGGTTGGCCGGTATATGGCGCAAGTCGAGACAAATGGACGCAAATAGGAGGGCAAAGGGAATCGTCAGGGCGACGATGATCGCTCCCCGAATATTTCCGAGAAAGAGAAGCAGGATGACCGTCACCAGGATCATTCCTTCGCCAAGGTTGTCGAGCACGGTATGCAGCGTGTAATGCAACAGGTCGCTGCGATCCAGCATGGGAACGACCGTCACACCTTCAGGCAAAATCTTGGTATTGAGCTCCTCCACCTTCTTGTGAATTCCATCGAGCGTCGGCCCTTCCTCCGCGCCCTTGAGCATCAGCACGCTGCCCTGGATCACATCGTCTTCGTCGACGACGACGCCATCGGGGCGGTGAGTGGCCTTAGCCATGTGCCCCAGTCGAATTCTGGGACCCCACCCTACTTCGGCAATGTCTCTAATACGAACGGGCGTCCCGGACTTGGTCGTTAAAACCGTCTGTTCGATGTCCTGAACATTGCGAACCAGACCGAGCTCGCGAACGTTCACCTGTTGTGTGCCGGCTTCGACAAAGCTACCTCCGGCATTCACGTTGTTGATCGTCAGCTGCTGCTCGACTTGGCCGATGCCTAATCCATACGAAATGAGCTTGTTCGGATCCACGCGGACCTGATACTCCCGAGCCGTGCCCCCGAAATCGCTCACGTCAACGACATTGGGGACGGACTTGAACTCTTTCAGGAGTAGCCAGTCTTCAATGGTCCTCAGGTCCATGAGGTCATATCTGGGATTGGTACTCCGGAGCGTGTACCAATAAATCTGGCCTGTGAGGCTCCAGTCCGTCCCGATTTGCGGCTGAACGCCTTGCGGCACGGTGACGAGGGTGAGCCTTTCGAGGACCTTCTGCCGGTTCCAGTCGTTGATGGAATCGTCGTCGAAGATTAGGGTCATCAAGGAAAGGCCGAAAATCGATTCGGAGCGCATAACCGACAGGTGCGAGATCCCGTTCACTTGAACTTCGATGGGAATCGTCACCTGCTGCTCCACTTCCTCGGCGGACCGGCCCGGCCACTGGCTGATGATCGTGACGTAGTTGTCGGCGATGTCCGGGTAGGCCTCGACGGGCAGGGTGTGGAAGGAGAAAGCACCCCAGAGCGTCAAAAGCACGCCCACCGCCAGCACCACAAATTTGTTGTTCAGTGCAAAATCTACGAGAGTGCGGATCATCTTTAAGTCCCCGTTTTTAGCGGCTTACTCCGGCCGTCATTCATTGTCGATAGCGGTCTGCAGCGCTAGCGCGTTGGACACAACCTTTTGCCCGGGCCGCAGACCCGACAGGACCTGCTCCATCTGGTTCGGCAATTGATCTCCGCTCGTGACTTCCACGCGTTGAAACTTCTGGTCCGGCGCCGGCACGAACACCCAGTCGCGATCGTGGAGGTGGATGATGGCCGCGGCCGGAATCGAGGTGTAGGTTTGTTTCTTCAAGCCGTAAAACGTGGCATTCGCGAACATGCCAATGCGCATCATCCTGCCCGGATTGGACACCTGGATGCGGACCTTCGCCGTCCGAATCGTGGGATCAAGAAGCGCCCCGATGTTGCTGATCGTTCCCTTCAGTACCTGGCCGGGGAAGGCATTCAAACGGACCTCCGCCGCTTGGCCGATCTGCAAATTCGAGATATCGTTCTCGTAAACGTCGCAGACGATCCAGACGTCAGACAAATCCGAAATCGTGAACGGATTTGCGGAATAGCTCTGAATGCTGCTTCCGTCCACGACTTCCTGGTCGGTAATTTGTCCCGCGATCGGGGACGTGATATCGACAAGTCCGGCCGGATGGTCGGGATCATTCCCGATCAGCCGAAGATGTTCGGTCGCGGTATCGAGGGTGGTTTTGGCGTCATCTTCGTTGTCTTGTGCGACTTCGACGTCTTGCACCGCCATGGCGCCGTGTCCATACAGGTCCTTGGTTCGATCTAGCTGTTTTCGCGCGAGCAGTTCGTCGGCGACGGCCTTACGATAGGCATCGTAGCCTCCCGAAACATCGTCGCTTCGAATACGCAACAGCAACTGGCCCTTCTGCACGGTGTCGCCCAGACGCGCGCGAATATCGACAACGCGGCCCGAGGCCAGGGTAACCACGGGGACTGTCCGGAGGACATCTGGATATACCGCGCCGGTGACGACCAGTTTGGAGGCGGCCTGGTATTCGGTCGCCGTAGCCAGAGGATATTGCTCCGGATGATCCACGGCGAAATGGGTGATGTCAACGCCCGGAATCACCGTGGCAGGCGGCGGCACCTCCTGGGCGGCAGTGTCCTCATGCCGGGCACATCCAGCCAGCACTAACACTGCAACCAGCAGATGGCATATCTTCTGGATCTCACTATGTCGCATGTTCCCCTCACATCTCGAGCTAGTTTTTTGCAAAAATCGCGCTGTTTTCGAGCGCAACTGGATACACCTCAAGCATTCGGACCTAAACGAAAGGTCCATCAGCGCTGCGTTCGGCTTTTCAGTGACAGATGCGGACGCTTACGCCAGCGAAGGCGGCGCGCGGTTCGCCCCGAAGGAAAGAATCGGTTGAGATGCAGATTGGTGGTTTGAAGAAAGAGTCGCGAACTTATCTTCGCGCAAATAACGGAACGATCCGGCTGGACATTCCGCCGTGTAGGATTCAGGACAGGCAAGGGACCCAGTGATGTAAGTCCAATGCGTCGTGAAAACGACTTGCGAAGGCCCATCGCGCAGAGCATTTGCGAAGGGAGCTACGTCGGCCCTGGAGAAATGGCCGCTGCCGTCATTCAGAAACAAGGCAACGGGAGCGCGTGACTTGACGGAGCGGATTACCAAGTCCAAATTTCCATCGCCTGTCACGTCCCTTGGAGTGACAAGCAGTCCTCCAAAAGGAGCGGAGAGCCGCAAGAGCTGATGCCCGCCTTCGGTTAATCGAATTTCGATCCAATAGTGCGCCGTTGAGGAATCGAATCGGTCGACTTCCACGGTTGCAAGGTCGGGATGCGTATCGCCCGTAAAATCTGCCATCACCAGTCCCAAAGGGGGCGCCATGGGAGGCGCAAATGTCCCGGTGTTCAGCGTAGCGGTGGCTGCACCGCGGGCCGAAAGGGGGTACTCCCAGCCGCCTGCCACAGCTCTGCTGGCTTTAAGGGCCATGGATGAAAACGGGATTCCCGGATACTGCACAGCGCAAGCAAGCACCGTAGCCAGAGCCATCATTAGGCTGAAGGCGGTGAGTATCTTTTGTGAAGCGGGCTTCATTGAAACTTTTGCCTCGGTCCTTGTCGCGATCCCAACGCGGATGCGATTTTGGGGAATAGAGCTGACGGCTCTTGCTCCCCTGCGAACGCTCCAGCGGTACGGCACTTTTGTCATCTGGTGATTTGATTCAACATCAACGCATCTGAGGAATGAATAAGCAACGCATAAAATATTCATAAGGCTGGGGCCGCTTGCCGAAAAAGTGTCCCCCTAAACCGTTCTCTCAAAGTTCTATGCCTGCTGTACTCGCCAGCGATGTGTTGGGAGCGGCGCCGGAACAACTCCAGCGCCGCCCGGTTATAGTTGTCGATCAACACCACTCCTTACCGCCTGCGTTCTAAGAAGTTAGAACTTGACCATGACCGCGATGGTTTCCGCCCACTGGCTATGGCGCAGATCGGGCTGCCAGAGAGACCAGCTGGACCCGAGTGCAGTGCAGGTGTTGGTAACGGCGTTGCCGACGTTGTCCACGGGAAGACCCAATCCCGAATAGTTGGCGAAACTGGACTCCACGGACGTTGTCCCGTTCGTGCAGATGTAATCCGCAGCACTTCCCACGCTTCCGTTGTTGGCCACCGGTCCTACGTTGCCTCCAGGAGGAGTAATTCCATGCCGACCTGAGAAGTACGGCACATCCGCGTAGCGGTAACCTGTCTCAGCACGGAAGGTTATGAACTGAGAGGGCATATAGTCGAATGTGACCGTGCCATCCCACGCCTTGTATTTGAGCCCCGGGGCCTCTGGAAAGTACGGCGACCCTGAGACTGCTGTTGCACCGTTGATCGGCGGCAGCAGCGTCAGGTAGCGCCCGGGATTGTCCAGGACACCGCCTCCGGTAGTTATCCCGAAGAGGTCTTTGTGGAGCCAGACGCGATTGTAAAACATATAGCCATCCATCATCTGCTTGTATTGGCCGTGTTTGTCGTTAAAGCAGTTCGTTTGCGAGCCCGGAATTGATTTGGTGCCTCCATATTCGCATCCGAAATCGAGCGTAAAGGTGAACGCCGCTTTGTCGATGCCGCGGTTTTCCGGCTGATTGAAATACCTGACTTCAACGCTGTTGTCGGTATGGATTCTCGAACGCCCGGGATTACCGAGTTCATCCGTGCCCATGCCGTAGTTGTTGAACACGAACGAGAGCCACTCTTTCGGAATGTATTTAATCTGTCCGCCCAGGCCCGGGTGGCCGTTGTACCTCGCGTAGGACTGCCAGCCATTGATGAACCAGGGTTCGATCTTTAGCTTGTCGGTTGGGAACCACTGGATCCGCACGCCGTTGAAGAACCACGGCGTGTTCGACGAAACGTACGACGGTTGGTAGGCCCAGTTGTCAAAGTTGTAGTAGCTGAATAGACCGATGTAC
>Ga0182024_10018251_pt1 | contig 13084 bp, 9 predicted proteins | sample P32metaG_FD_120480 | JGI IMG/M metagenome (GOLD analysis project Ga0182024, IMG submission 120480) | Permafrost microbial communities from Stordalen Mire, Sweden - P3-2 metaG (Illumina Assembly) | ecosystem: Environmental > Terrestrial > Soil > Wetlands > Permafrost | place: Sweden: Stordalen...
AGTATGACGAGGCTATCGATGTGCTCGGCTCGGTTTCCCTGCTGCATTCGCACGAAGAGCTGAAACTGCCGCATGCGCCGGACACCTGGTTCTGCGTCGAGGAGCACTGCTTTCCGCTGATGAGCGCGCGCTACATCGGGTCGATCAAGGAATATGCTTGTCTTCTTTTATTCGCGATGTTCGGGCCGCGCGCTGAGGTCGAGCGAGGGATGGCGATGACGTTCGGCGCGTTGGGGATTTTGGGAATCGCGACTCTGCTGGCAAGGCAAGCGAGTTACCCGGTTGCCGCCGCGGGCGCATGGGTGTTGGCCCTTAATCCTTCTTATCAGGACATGACGGCGCTGGACAACTCGGGGTTTTCGCCGGTGATGGGCGCGTTTGGATTATTGTGCATCGCGGCGGCGGCGTACCTCGCGAAGCGGAGTCCGCGCACGGCGTTTTGGGTTGGCGCGGCGATCGGACTGGGGGTTTGGGCTCGGGCAAATTATGTCTGGATGCTGGGAGCGCTTTCCGTGGCGCTCGTTATTTCGGCGGGGCGGCGGCTGTGGGTTCCTTTATCGCACTGGGCTGCGTTTGCGATCGGAGGGATCGTCGGCGGGTTACCTTTTTTGGCGTATCAAGTACTCTCGGGCGGCGGAACGTGGGAGGCGGTTGGCATGTTCCCGGTCAGCCGCACCTTGGCGCAGCGCTTGCAGCATCGGCTGTGGATGCTGTCTGAAACGGTCCTCAGCAATGGCGAACATCATCGCATCTGGGGAGGGCCTGTGTCGTTGCCTTCATGGCAACTTTGGCTGTTTCCTCTCGTGATCGCCGCGAGTTGCGTGGCGTGCGTGGTTTTCAAGAAGCGGGGAGTTTTGGCGCGGGTGGCGGGGCTTACGCTGCTGTTCTACACCGCGGCTTACTTTTTTTCTTCCTTGCCGATAGGGGAGCATCACCTTATGACTTTGGTGCCGATCGCGGCGGTGGTGGTTGTGTTGGCATGGCAGCGCATGGCGCCGCCCCACTTTGTGGTGATGCTTATCGCAGGGGTTTATGCGGCATCGGCGCTGTATTGGTCGTCGGCGGCGCTGGCTGGCTTGCGGAGGACGGGCGGAGTTGGACCTTGGTCGGATGGAATGTTTGCTTTGACCGAACGATTGCGAGCGGATTTTCCGGGGCGTGAAATCAAGGTTCTCGATTGGGGACTGCAGAATAGCGTGTATGTCCTTTCCAACGGGCAGGTGCGGACGCGGGAGCTTTTTTGGGATTCGACTGTGGACAAGACAGATTGGAACGGGCCGTGGATTGAGGAAATTCGACATGGCGGGGTGTTTCTGCTGAACGGGCCGCAGAATCGCCAGATTCCCGCGACTTCGATTGGGTTTCTGCGGGCGCTGGCTGAGGGACGACCGACTATGCGGCGTTATACAGTGCCGCAACGGAGTGGTGTTCCGTTTGCCGAGGTGATCGATATAGTTCCGGACACCTTGGGCACGGGACCGGCGCCGCTTCCGGATCCGGCGGTTCCGAGTGCTACGGAACTTTCGGCGGGGGCTTCGGAATTTTTGAAGCAGTCGACGGGGTTTTATGTGCTGGAACATGGCGGCTGGCGATGGACTGCGCGGGAATTTTCACTGACGTTCCCCGGTGGGAGGACAGGGAAGAGTTTGACGATGCACGTAAATGTGCCGGAAGCTGAGATTCAGAAGCTGGGGGCAATCACTATGAATATTCGTGTGGGGGAGCATGCGCTGGCTCCGGAAACATTTTCGCGGGCGGGGGATTATAACGTGACGCGGAGTTGGGAGGGGGAATGGGGAAATCGCTTTGATTTTCGCGTCGATAAGACGCTGGCGCCGACGGCCAACGACAATCGGGAGTTGGGAATTATTTTTGTTAGCGCTAGGGTGGAGTTGAGGTAGGGCAGGACTTATCGTCGTCGTAACGCTCGATTTGCGTCTGTCCGCATGCTTAGGCATGGCGGTTCAGTACACACGCGGCTCGTTCTTGGCGTCCGCAGGGGGTTACGCGTGGCGGTAAACTGTTGGCATGAAGAGAATCATGCTGGTTCTGGCAGCGTGCGCTGCAGTGGTTTCCGCACAGGATTGGGCGCGTGCGAAGGTCGATAAATCGCCGCGGCATCGCGAGTGGGTGACGGTGACGCACGACGGGCGAAAGGTGGAGACGTTTGTTGCGTATCCCGAGGCGTCGAAGAATACGCCGGTGATTGTAGTCATCCATGAAATTTTCGGCATGAGCGATTGGGTGGAGGAAGTTACCGACGAGTTCGCCGCGGTGGGCTATATTGCCATCGCGCCGGATCTTTTGTCCTGGATGGGACCGAATGGCGGGCGCACTAAGGATTTTCCATCGGGCGAGGTCGGGCAGGCGATCGGGAAATTGCCGCCCGATCAGATCACCGCCGATCTGAACGCCGTCGCCGATTATGGGTTGAAGCTGCCTTCGGCATCGAAGAAATTGTTCGTAACGGGATTCTGCTATGGCGGAGGGCAGGCGTTCCGGTTCGCGACGAATCGTCCGGATCTGGCGGCGACGCTCTCTTTTTATGGGCCTCCGCCGGATAAGGACGCGATGGCTCGCATTAAGGGTCCGGTGTTCGGATTTTATGGCGGCACGGACAATCGTATTGGCGCGATGATTCCGGGGGCGGTCACGAATATGAAAGAGCTCGGGAAAATTTATGAGCCGGTGACTTATGAAGGCGCGGGGCACGGGTTTATGCGGGCAGGGGAGCAGCCGGATCCAACGCCGGCGAATGCGAAGGCTCGGGATGAGGCTTGGGTGCGGATTAAGAAGATTATGAGTAGTCATTAGGCTTCGCGTCTATCCGCATGCTTACGCATGGCGGTTCATGGGCCGGATAGTTATTGGAAATGCAAGCGTGGCGAGTCGCGGCGGGGGTGGTGTTCTGCGGGGCTCTGTTTGCGTTTCAAAAACCGTTTCGCCAGTATCCCGGCGTGGAGTATGACGATTTTCCGCTGCCTAAGGACTGGAACGAGAAGACGGAGTTTGTATTTGCAAGGATGATGTATCCTCCGGCACCGGGAGTGCGGGGATATCGAGGGTATCGTTCCGACTGGACGGAGGGCGGGACGATGTGGACGCAGGATTATCCTCGGGCGGATCGCCATTTTGCCGAAGCGGTTCGAAGGCTGACCAGGATCCATATACGATCGGTCGAGCAGCCGGTGAATCTGGATGATGGCGATGATGTTTACAACTATCCGTTCATTTATGCCGTGCAGCCGGGGAGGGGAAGGCTGACCGACGAGCAGGCGGAGAAGATGCGCGATTATCTGCTGCGCGGCGGGTTTTTCATGACCGACGATTATTGGGGTCCGGTTGATCAGGCGGTGTTCGAGGAATGGATGCATCGGGTATTTCCGGACCGGCCGATTGTGGAACTCGACAATCGGGATTCGATTTTTCACACGATTTACGATCTGGACGACCGGTATCAAGTGCCGGGGGCCCGGTACATCTCAACGGGAGTGACCTGGAAATGCGAAGGGTGTCCCGCGCGGTGGTATGGGATTTACGACGATCGGGGGCGGGTGATGGTGGCGGCGAGTTTCAATTCCGACATTGGGGATTCGTGGGAGTGGGCGGACGATCCGCACTATTTGGAGAAATTTTCGGCGCTCGGGATTCGAATTGGGGTTAATTACATTGTCTATTCGATGAGTCACTAACGAAGATATTTCACGCAAAGGCGCCAAGCTCGCTAAGAAAAACAGGTTACGATTTTCGAGGGGATTCGAGATTTGGGAGGAAGGCGGTTAGCAGGCCGATTGCCGGGAGGAAGGCGCAGAGCTGGTAGACGAAGGTGATGCTCGTCGCGTCGGCTAGACGGCCCAGGAGGGCGGCTCCTATGCCGGCTACGCCGAAGGCTAATCCAAAAAACAGGCCGGAGATGGCGCCGACGCGGCCGGGGACCAGCTCCTGCGCGTAGACGAGAATCGCCGAGAAGGCTGAGGCAAGGACGAGGCCGATGATCACGGTCAGGATCGCCGTCCAGAAAAGATTCGCGAAGGGGAGAATCAGGGTGAAGGGCAGGACGCCCAGGATCGAGCACCAGATTACGTATTTGCGGCCAATGCGGTCGCCTATGGGTCCTCCGGCGAAGGTTCCTGCGGCTACGGCGCCCAGAAATAAGAAGAGATGGATTTGGGCGCTCTGGACCGAAACGTGGAACTTGGTCATCAGGTAGAAGGTGTAGTAGCTGGTCAGGCTTGCCAGGTAGATATATTTCGAGAATATGAGGGCGATCAGTACGCTCATCGCCAGGGCGACTTTCTGACGGGGGAGAGTCGAATGGCGCTCGGGGGCGTGGCGGTTGGCGGTCGGCGGGTGATGATTTTTGTACCAGGTGCCGACTTGCGTCAGGATCAGGATCGCAATCAGGGCGGCGACGGAAAACCAGGCAATGGTGTGCTGGCCTTTCGGGAGGACAATGAAGGCGGCGAACAGGGGTCCGGTGGACGAGCCCGCGTTGCCTCCGACTTGGAAAAGGGATTGCGCCAGGCCGTGTTGGCCTCCGGAGGCTAAACGGGCGATGCGGGAGGATTCGGGGTGAAAGACGGCGGAACCGACCCCGACCAGGGCGACGGCGGCAAGGATCGCTTGGAAACTGGGGGCGGAGGAGAGCAGCAGGAGGCCGGTAAGGGTGAATCCCATGCCGATGGCGAGCGAATAGGGCTTAGGATGGGCGTCGGTGTAGATGCCGACGAGGGGCTGCAGGAGCGAGGCGGTGATCTGAAGAGATGCGGTGATCATGCCGATCTGACTGAAATCGAGATGATAGGAGGATTTGAGGATCGGATAAACGGCGGGGACGACTGACTGCATCATGTCGTTGAGGAGATGGCAGAAGCTGATGGCGGCGAGGACGCGGAAGGCGGTGGTCCCGGCGTCATTGGAGAGGCGGGGGAGGGTTGTCGAGGACACTCTTTCTTTATTGTAATGCCTTCAGGGAAGAGCCGCCTCGAAAGACGGGTTCAGCCAGGAGTGGCCGCCCTACAAGAGGTCGGGGAGAAACGTGTGGGGTGGTTCGATACACAAGCGTATATAGGATCTCTTAAAATACATATTGGGGGGCTTGTTCTGGGCTCGGAAGTGCTGTAATATCAATGACAAGCTTCGGCAAAAGGGTGGTCATTCACGTGCTCCGGAATTGGGCGGGTTCGTGTCGGCCGACTAAGTTTGGGTTGGGGTATGAGGGAATTCAGGCAACAGCTCGTTAGTGCGTTGCTGGTGATTGTGACGGTTGCGGCGGTGATCGCCGCGGCGATCAATTTCCAGCAGCAGAGCCGTTTTGCGCTTCCCGATGATGGAGTCGCATGGACGGACCAGGCAACTTCAGACGCCGAACAGGTGGTGGCGGCGTATGTGACTCCGGGGAGTCCGGCGCTGAAGGCGGGGCTGCGGACGGGCGACGTGCTGCTGTCGATTGAGGGCGTTCGGATGGATAGCGCCCTGAAGGCGACGGAGGTGCTGGCGCGCCTGGGTCCTTGGCGGCAGGCCGATTACGAAATTCAAAGAGGCGGGGCGAAGTTTACCGCCAAAGTGATTATTGGCCAAGTGGAGCGCGACTCCACGATTTTCTATCAATATGCGGTGGCGGTGGTCTATCTGGCGATCGGACTGTTCGTCTATTTTCGCCGTGGGAACGCGCCGCGGGCGCTGCACTTTTTCCTGTTATGCCTGGCGTCGTTCATCATGTCGTCGTTCCATTATTCGGGGAAGCTGAATAATTTCGACAAGGTGATTTATTTGGGGAACGTCGTCGCTGGGTATCTGGCGCCGACTTTGTTCCTGCATTTCTGCTGCGTGTTTCCGGAGCCTCAAAAATGGATCCGGAGGCGAGGGGCGGCGGTGCTGCTCTATCTGCCGGGGCTCGCGGTGCTGGCGTTTCACCTGGGGATCATGTTCGGGTATTTGCGGACGGGTGCGCCTCTGCTCGAAATGCGGTGGATGCTGGATCGCACATGGTTGACGTTCCTTTGCACGATGTATCTGATGGGCGGAATGGTTCTCGCGTGGCAATTGCGGCGCGCGGACGATCCGGTCGTGCGCAGGCAGTTGACGTGGCTGCGCAACGGCGCGGTCATCGGGATGCTGCCGTTCGCGCTGATTTACGCGGTGCCTTATCTGATGGGCGTGCCTCCGAACCATGCGATGAATCTGGCGGTGCTGTCGCTGCCGTTGATCCCTCTGACGTGGGCGTACGCAATTCTGCGCTACCGGCTGATGGACGTCGATGTCATTTTCCAGGAAGGCTACGTTTACACGCTGGCGACGCTTGCCGTGCTATCGATTTTCTACGGACTGATTTTCACGGTGAGCCGCGCTGGTGAGTTGAGTGGCACGGCGATGGTGGCCCTGATATTGATCGCTGCGTTCGTGTTTCAACCGATTCGGAACTGGATACAGGAGCAGCTCGACCGGTATTACTTCTATAAAGACCGCTACGACTATCGGCGCACGCTGATCGAGTTTGCGCGTGAGCTGGGGTCGCCTACCAACTTAGGCGAAATGCTGGAGAGCGTCGCGGACCGGCTGATCCGGACGCTGGGGATTCGTCACGTGGCGTTTTTCGTGTGGGACGAAGGGGAATCGCGGTTCCGTCTGGAACTGGCGAGCAATCGCCGGGGGAAGCAGACGGAGAATGTGCCGTACGGGCTCGATATGAGCTTTTTGAGCGCGAGTCCGAAGAAGCCTTACCTGTTTTTTGAGCGGACGCGAAATTTGCTGGACGTGGTTTCGCATGAGATGCCGGTGTCGGCTCGGAGGTCGATTGCGGAGCTGGAGCTGACCTATTATTTGCCCTGTTCGGCGAGGGGTCGAACGATCGCGTATCTGGGCGTGAGCCGCACTGAGACGGGCGATTTTCTATCGAGCGAAGATGTCGAACTGCTGGTGACGCTGTCGGGGTATGTCGGCATTGCTGTGGATAATTCGATGCTGTATCAATCCCTGGCGCGGAAGGTGGAAGAGTACGAGAAGTTGAAAGAGTTCAGCGAGAACATCGTTGAATCGATCAACGTCGGCATCCTGGCGGCGGATCTGGAAGATCGCGTGGAGAGCTGGAATTCGCAGATCGAAAAGCTGACGGGGATTTCGCGCGAGAGGGCGTTAGGCAGGAAGCTCGCGGAACTGCTGCCGGCGGAGTTGTGCGACCGGCTGGGCGCGGGGGTCGCCAACGTTTATAAATTCGTTCTAAAGCCGAAAGATGTGACGCTCAATATCGCCATTGCGCCTTTGATTTCGCGCGACGGCGCGCAGATCGGACGGCTGATTATCTTCGACGATGTGACAGATCGCGCGGAGCTGGAGCGGAGGCTGGTGCAGGCGGACAAGCTGAGCTCGATCGGTCTGCTGGCCGCGGGCGTGGCGCATGAAGTCAATACGCCTTTGGCGGTGATTTCGACCTACGCGCAGATGCTGGCGAAGCAGATTTCGGGCGACGAACAGAAGGCGCCTCTGCTCGAAAAGATCGCGCGTCAAACATTCCGGGCGAGCGAGATCGTCAATTCGCTGCTGAATTTTTCGCGCACTTCGCCGACGGAGTTTGTAAGCGTCGATTTGAATAAGATCGTGCGCGAGACGCTGGCGCTGATGGAGCACCAGCTCATGAAGACACGGGTGACGGCGACGTTGACCCTCGATGAAAAGCTGCCGAGGATCAAGGGGAATCCGGGGAAACTGCAACAGGTTTTCCTGAATTTGTTCCTGAATGCGCGCGATGCGATGGAGAGGGGCGGGGTTCTCGAGATCAAGACGTCGGCCCACGATGGCCATGTGCTGGTGACGGTGGCGGATTCGGGAGCGGGCATTGCGCGGGAAAATCTGGAAAAAATCTTCGATCCATTTTTCACGACTAAGGGCGCGAAAAAAGGAACGGGGTTGGGATTATCGGTGAGTTACGGAATCGTGCGCGAGCACGCGGGGAATATCGAGGTCCAGAGCGAGATCGGCGCGGGGACGCGGTTCGAGTTATCATTCCCGGAGGCGGTGCCGGTGAAGCGAAGCGAATTCCCGGTCGTCGAAAAACCCGCGGCGTTGGAGCCGGCGGCGGCGGTGCAGGCGATGGCCACACAAGTGTCTATGTCGGTAACGGCACCAGTAACTGCGCAGGTAACGGCCGTCGCATCGCAAAATGACAGGTTGATTCGTTGATGATTCCTGAGGGTCCGCTCCCTGTCGATGTGATCGCGACCGAAAATCCTTCCCGCGGGCGCATATTGGTGATCGACGATGAGCCCGATATTCGCGAGAGCCTGGAAGCCTTGCTATCGAGCGAGAATTATCGCGTCGATCTGGCGTTCAATGCGACCGAAGGGCTGAAGAAGCTCGAAACATCGACGTACGATCTTGTTCTGGTGGACCTGATGATGCCGGACAAGAGCGGAATGGAGGTGCTCGAAGAGATCCGATTGAGGGATCGCGAGACGCCTCTGTTCATGATCACGGCGTACGGGTCGATCGAGGTCGCGGTGGAGGCGTTGAAGCGCGGCGCGAACGATTATTTCGCCAAGCCCTGGGACAACGAAAAGCTGCTGATCGAGATCGAGCGCATGATCTCGAAGGTCCGCCTGGAGCGCGAGAACACCGAGCTTAAGCGCGCGCTGAAGCAGCGCTACAGTTTTCCGAACATCGTCGGCAAGAGCGAGAGGATGATGAAGATTCTCGATCTGGTCGCGCAAGTTGCGGCGAGCCGGGCGACGATTCTGATCACGGGCGAGACGGGGACGGGCAAGGAACTGATCGCGAATGCGATTCACGCGCATTCGGCGCGCCATGACCATCCGTTCGTGCCGGTGCACTCGGGATCGGTGCCGCCGGACCTGCTGGAATCGGCGCTGTTCGGCCATGTGAAGGGCGCGTTCACGGGAGCGGTGGCTTCTCGTAAGGGATATTTCGAGATTGCCAATCGCGGAACGATTTTTTTCGACGAGATCGGCACGATTTCACTCGAGACGCAAACCAAGCTGCTGCGGGTAATTCAGGAGCGCGAGTTCATGCCGCTCGGATCGACCGAGACGATCCGGGTCGACGTGCGGATCGTCGCGGCGACAAATGCGGAATTGAAGAAGGCCGTCGAGGAAGGGAAGTTTCGCGAGGATCTTTACTACCGACTGAACGTGATCAACCTGGCGCTGCCTCCGCTGCGGGATCGCAAGGAAGATATTCCTGCGCTGGTGGATCACTTTTTCGCGAAGTATTGCAAGGAAAATGAGAAGTATCTCGACGCGAACGGGCGCTCGATTCTGAGTTTCGAGCCGGAGGCGATGCAGATCCTGATGGATCACCTGTGGCCAGGGAATGTTCGCGAGTTGGAGAATGTGGTCGAGCGAGCGGTGGTGCTGGCGTCGCAAACGTCGGTGCCGGTGGACGTGCTGCCGGAGCATCTGCTCGAAGCGAAGGGGCTGCGGATCAGGCGCGACGAGAGCGGTCATCTGGCGGCGGACGCGAGCTTGTTCGAAATTGTCGCGGATTATGAGCGTCGGAAAATCATCGAGCAGTTGGAAGCGTCGGACTGGAGCCAGACGGCGGCGGCGGAAGCGTTGCGAGTGCCGTTGTCGACGTTGAATCAGAAGATCAAGCGGTTGAATATTGAGATTCGGAAGCGGGGAGCTTGATCGTGACCCGCGCGAGGAATTTTCGTTTGGGGCGGGATCAGATGAAGGTGCTTCTGGTTGACTTCTAGCCGATAACATACTTTATCGTCTAGGAAGTGTCGGCCAGCCTCTTACGCCGAAACCAAAGCCGGCGCTGACGTATCAGACGGAAAGGGCAAGAAACTCTTCCGTTCACCCTAATCTCCGTGACGGGGAATCGCTTGGCCTTTTTCTGTATCAGCACTAGTAGGGATTGCCCTACTGTCGGCTCGGGAGTGTTGACTTCGCCTCGTGATACAGTGCATCTATGGTTCCGAGGCTGCTGATTTTTGTCACATTCGCGAGTGGCCAGCCGAACTTCGAAGTGGCGTCGGTACGGCCGTCGATCGCAGCAGTGCCCGGCCCTCTCTCGATTAGAATTGATGGCACTCAATTCACTGCAAGGAACATAACGTTGCTGGGGCTAGCTCTACTTGCTTTCCGAATCACGTCGTGCGGCGAAGAAGGACAGTACGGTTGCTCGGCCGTCGCTGGAGGGTCCGACTGGATCAAGAAGGACCGCTTCGATATTCAAGCCAAGATTCCAGACGGCACTCCGGCGTATGACCGGGCGCAGCTCATGAACGGCCAAGCCGTTGAAGTCGCGCATATGATCGAGGGCTTATTGGCGGACCGGTTTCGCTTCCAGGCCCATCGTGACACGCGCGAGATGCCGATTTACGCTTTGACTGTGTCGCTCAAAGGACACAAACTGGGGCAACCCGAAACCTCATCCGCCGCGCCGCACATTTTGGTGTCGCCCTCGGAAGCGAACGGAGAACGATCTTTTCAGTTCGAAGCGATCCACAGCTCGGTGAAAGATCTATGTGACTTTTTTTCGAGTTGCATGAAGCGCCCGATGATCGATCGGAGTGGACTGGTTGGCAAATTCCATGTGACCCTCACCTATGACGCAAATCCCTTGACGCCGGGCGTTTTCACGGAATTGGCCGGTCCCGAGCTGTTTCGAGCGATGGAGGATCAACTGGGCCTGAAGGTGGAGGCAAAGAGGGGGGCTGTCGAGGTCCTCGTGATCGACCACACCGAACACCCGGCGGCCCAATAGCCATTCTCCATGCCGAGGCAGGAAATTTAGCCGCAATAAGCCCGCTCTTTGTTTCCGATAATCCGGTCATTGTTAACTCAGCCGGCGTTTGAATGGGCGAGGTGGTGCGATGGTATTCTAGTAAAATCTCTCGCCAAATCAAGCGCACGTTAGCGGTCATCTTCGCGGGTTTCTGCGCGTTTTTGACTGTTTACGCGACCCAACCGATTCTTCCCGTGTTGAGCAATGCTCTTGGAATTACCGCATTCCTGGCGAGTCTCACGGTGACGGCAAGCACGCTGGGCATGGCGCTCACCGCGCCCATGGCTGGAAGGATTTCCGATCGCATCGGGCGCAAGAAGACCATCGTGATTGCGGGATTTGGCCTCGCGGCGTCGACCCTCGCCGCAGCGACTGCGTGGGGATTGCCTTCGCTGCTGTTCTGGCGGTTTTTGCAGGGCGTGTTTACACCGGGGATTTTCGCGGTCACGATTGCGTACGTCAACGACGAGTGGGGCGCGGCGGAATCGGGGCGCGGAATGGCTAAATATGTGGGCGGGACCGTGGTGGGCGGATTTCTGGGGAGATTTCTGGCGGGACTGATCGCGGCGAGACACGACTGGCATTACGTGTTCCTGGTTTTGGGTGGACTGAATTTGCTAAGTGCCCTGATCATCTGGCGGTTCATGCCGGTGGAGAGCAAGAAACCGGCTCCTCCGGCCAGCGGGTTCTGGGCCGCGGCGGGAGAGCATTTTCGCAATCCTCTGCTGCTGGCGACCTACGCGGTCGGGTTTTGCGTATTCTTCTCGTTGATTTCGACGTTCACGTATATCAATTTTTATTTGGCGCGGCCGCCATTTTCGCTTTCGACGACGGTGCTCGGGTCGCTGTTTTTCGTCTATCTGACCAGCGCGGTGGTGACGCCAATAGCGGGGAAGTATATCGACAAGTACGGGCACCGATTCGTGCTGTTATGCGGCATCGCCGGGGGAGCATGCGGCTCGCTGCTGACCTTGGTTCCGAACGTGGTAGTGATTGTGATCGGGCTCGCGCTGATTTGCGACGCGGTGTTTGTGGCGCAGACCTGTTCGAGTGGATTTATCGGCGTGGCTACGAAAACCAACCGCGCGCTGGCGGTCGGGTTATATGTAATGGTGTACAACATCGGAGGGAGCATAGGCTCCGCGGCCCCCGGTCCGGTATGGAAGGTTTACGGGTGGCCGGGCGTGGTGGCTTTGATCGTGACCGTTCAGGTGTTGACGATGTTGCTGGCGTGGCGGCTGTGGCCGGGGCGGCAACCGGCGAGCGGCACGGGAGCGCCACTGGTGCTTTACGACAAACCGCACTAAACTTGATTTTTAGAGGTGATGACCATGACGACATCAAGAAGAGAGATGTTCAGCCGCGCTCTGGTTGCCGGAAGCGCGCTATCGGCGATGGAGATGTTCGCCGAGGCGCCGGAGGCGACTGCGGGCGACGCGGGCGAATTGAGACTGGGCGTGGCGAGCTATTCGTTCCGCGAGTTCGGACGCAAGATCGCGATTCAGGGAACGCAGAAGCTGGCGAAGTACATCAACTATAAAGATGTGCATCTGCCTCTGACGTCGACGCCCGCTGAAATCAAGAAGGCGATTGCGGATACGGAGAAGGCCGGGCTGAAGATCGTCGGCGGTGGAACCATCTATTTCCAGAAGGACGACGAAGCCGATATTCGGTCGAAGTTCGAATACGCGAAGGCTTGCGGGATGCCGACCATCGTGTGCATGCCGAACGTGGACATTCTTCCTAAGCTGGAGAAGTTCGTCAAGGAATACGACATCAAGGTCGCGGTGCATGCCCACGGGCCCGAGGATAAGAATTTTCAGCGTCCGCAGGATGTACTGAAGATCGTGAAAAATATGGATCCGCGGTGCGGGCTTTGCATTGACGTTGGGCACACCGTTCGCACGGGCGTCGACTTGGTGTCGACCGTAGCGGAGACAGGGCCCAGGTTGCTCGACATGCACGTGAAGGATCTGGCGAGCTTTACCGCGAAAGACAGCCAGGTTCCGTGCGGCGACGGGAAGATGCCTTTTCCGGCGCTGTTCACGCAATTGAAGAAGATGAACTACCAGGGATATATCAATCTCGAATATGAGATTGACGACACCGATCCGCTGCCGAACATGATCAAGAGCTTCGCGTACATGCGCGGCGTGATTGCGGGGTTAAAAGGCTAGCGCTTGTAGGCGATTTTTCTTAGCAGACTGTGGCGCCATTCGGCGTCCGCTTCTGTCTCGACGCCCTTCGGCCTGCTGCCGTCGATGACGCCGAGGACGCCACGGCCTTGCTCGGTCTCAGCGATGATTACCTCCAGCGGATTCGCGGTGGCGCAGAAGAT
>Ga0182024_10018252_pt1 | contig 13082 bp, 10 predicted proteins | sample P32metaG_FD_120480 | JGI IMG/M metagenome (GOLD analysis project Ga0182024, IMG submission 120480) | Permafrost microbial communities from Stordalen Mire, Sweden - P3-2 metaG (Illumina Assembly) | ecosystem: Environmental > Terrestrial > Soil > Wetlands > Permafrost | place: Sweden: Stordalen...
AGACCAGGATATCAATTGTATTTCGCCAGCGTAGTGTGCGTTCAAAAGCAGCAACAACACTATCCGGGTTGGCAACATCCACCGCGATGCGGAGGACATCTTTATCCTCGTGCTCTTGCGTAACAGCGATATCCCATACGCATACTGCCGCGCCTTCAGAAAGCAAACGAGTGGTGACAGCTTGACCCAAGCCAGCCTCCCCTCCAGTAATTATTGCTGTCTTCCCAGCAAATCGTGACACGGGATTTCCTTACAGTCGGTTTGAACGCGCCTGTAAAGTAGTATTATACGCACCGTGATGTCAACGTTTGATTCCCGTTGGTAACTGGAGCTTTGTGTGGCAACGATTGAGTCTGTGGATTTCTTCTATTTGGCGATGCCTCAAATCACTCTTGATGTGGATGGGTCCCAGGATGCATTGCTGGTTAGGGTGACGTCAGGTGGAATTGAGGGGTGGGGGGAGTGTGAAGCTGCTCCCTTGGTTAGTATTGCCTCGTTCGTTTGCCCCCCGTCTCACGGCGCCTGCCAACCTGTAGGGCGCGCGGTGTTGGGCGCGGAATTGAATGACGTGGCGGATATTTTTGCTATCGCAGATGCTGTGCGTTACTTCAGCATGGATCTATTACAAGCCGTCCATACCTGGTCTGGCATCGAAATGGCATTGTGGGATCTGTTAGGAAAACGACAGGGGCGCCCGGTTTGGTCAATGCTGGGCTATTCTCAAGCGATGCCTAAACGGCCCTACGCTTCTCTGTTATTCAGAGAAGACCCCGCCGATACATTTAAAGATGCGTCCAAGGCGGCGGCCGAAGGGTTCACGGCAATTAAATTTGGATGGGGTGTCTTTGGAAAAGGGACTTTACAAAAGGACGCGGATCAATTGCGTGCGGCTCGTGAAGGAATTGGGGCAGGGCGAGATCTTATGATAGATGCCGGGCAAATCTGGGGGGACGATGTGGACCGCGCGGTCTCGCGCCTGTCTGCCCTTGAATCGGTTCGAGCTGTATGGTTGGAGGAGCCGTTTATCCCGGATGCGTTTCAATCTTGGGCGACATTAAGCAGCCGTTCGAAATCTGTAAGACTGGCTGGCGGGGAAGCCGCGCATAACGCGGAAATGGCGATTAATTTGATCGATTATGCGAAGGTGGGTTTCATCCAAATCGATTGCGGACGAATTGGAGGGCTAGGTCCTGCGAAGCGTGTAGCGGATCACGCAGTGAATCATGGTGTGATCTATGTGAACCACACCTTCACCTCATTTCTGGCGCTCAGCGCATCGATCCAACCATACGCAGGCCTTAAAGACCATGACATCTGCGAATACCCCGGTGCGCCTAAAGAACTTGCTACGTGTATAACAAATGAAGCAATAAAAATGGATCGCGATGGAGCCATCCACCTCCCCTCGGGGCCGGGACTTGGCGTGACAGTAAACGAGAACGCGATTAAAAAATACATGGTGGACGTCGAAATAACAGTAAATCGTCGTCGACTCTTTCCGCCGATGAAAAAATGTAAAAGGAGTGTGGAGTAAACGGGCTGATCGAAGGGTCGGTTTGGCAATAGTAAGACATTTGTGCGATCTCGCCATGGCGGTGGCAATGTTTAATGGAGACGTCGACATATTGACGAAGTCCGCTACAGAACTTAGCAATCGCGGTGGGGAAGTTGTATACCTGATTGGTGGTGTTACTGACACATAACCGGTAACCATGCGGCGTGGTTGCTTAGACTGGGAATTCGTGGATGTTGGAACGCAGAGGGTTGGGCGCGAAGTGCGCCTTACACAGGCGCGGCTTCGGCTTCGCCGCTGGCGGGATGTTCGCTGATCTGCTGTAGGAACATCGATCAGGTAGGTGTATGGATCGATGCCTTGCAATCGGCAGGTGAAAATCGAGCTCTGAACGACGCCGACGTGTTTGGCGCCAGGACTTCCGACCCATCGGTACCGCGCGCAATGCGCGCTGCAGATGATCCGTGTCGATCGAGACGTCCGGATCGGTGCAAGAGATTGGGCAACGCGGCCCATGTGATGTCGCAGTCGGCTGGTGCCAGCTCACGCCGCGCAGTCTTGGACATCAACTCATGTCCGGGGCGGCGCTGCGCTGTTTGGTGCGAGCCGCCGGCCACATCGTCGCTGGCTTGGGCTTCGGCGCAATCGCCTGGAAGGTCAAAACGCGGGATCAGCTCATCGTTAGACGACCGATCAGCGGCGACGCAATTCTGCAGCTCGCCGCGAACAATGCCCGCTTCCTCAGATCTGTGTAGCATTATCGCGGTTAACCCGCATGTCATTAGTTGTTGACAAAAAGTAGTACTTTTCGGTATTGTTAGCCTAACAAAATTGAGACTCCAAAAACCGGGGATAAACGATATGGCTAAATACCATGTACGCTGCGCTTTCGTTTGTGTATGTCTAGCTGCGTTTGGGGTCGGGACGGCCGGTTCGGCTGAAAACGCCGATTCGAATCAACCCAATGCGACTTCCGATCAACCCAATGCGACTTCCGAGTCCAAACCGCTCGACGAAGTTATCGTCAAGTCGAAACGCCCACCCGGCGAAAGATCCGCAGGCCTCGATGCGCTTGGAGATATCCCGATCGTCGAGACACCGTTGTCGATATCGAGTTTTGATAGTGAGGCCGTGGCCAACATTCAAGCGAGGTCTTTTGGGGACATCATCAGACGTGATCCTGGAGTAACTTATGCCGCGAACGAGGTGCTAATTCCTTCGTTTAACATTCGTGGATTCGACGCGGTGCAAACGATCGAAGGACAGCAAAACTACGGCGATAACACAGGCGAGGCTTCAATTCCCGTTGAGCTACTCGAAAATATACAAATCATCAAGGGGGTAGCTGGAGGGTTACTGTACGGAATCACGCCTCCCGGGGGCATTATCAACTACTTATTCAAGCAGCCGCTGGATCATTCATTTGTTAATGCTAGTGTTGGGAATACGTCGAATTCGCTTGCTTACGGGTCGGTCGACGCCGATTTCACGGCTGCCGATGAGCGCGCCGGACTACGATTGAATGCGGTGAGCGAGCAGGGCCGCAGTAATACTTACAATAGAGGAATCGATCGTTATGCAATAGGACTAGATGCGGGATGGCAAATTACCGACACCACCAAAGTGCGATTGGATGCAGATGTATGGAGTCGTCAGTTATACGATGGAACTTGGAGCTCTTACCCGGCGTATGCGGAGCAAGGGTTACCGGTTCGCGATTCGTTGAACCACCCTTTTTCAACTGGCGATAATATACAAGAAACACAAGCAGCGAGTTTCTTGAAAGCTAACCTTATCCAAGAGTTAAGCCCCAATTGGACCGTACTTGCCCTCGCAACCTACATGCACACCCGAAGTCTTGATTACGCTCTAGACCCGCAGTTAACTAACATTGATGGCGCATATGATGTGTATGAATACCAGTATGGTGGGATAAATAACTCCTATACCGTGCAGGCTTTGTTGAAGGGCAAATTTAACTTAGCATGGTTCACGAACGAAGTGGCTGTCGGAATTCGCGGCTCTGAAAACTTAAGCTACACGGCGTATGCTGCCGACGGAACTACTTTCGAGTACTTAACTTTAGGGTCGGGAAACCTGTACAACCCGAATGTTAACCTCGCGTACCCGCCGCGGTTGTTGAGTTTGGCTCATACATATAAAAGCGATGAAACTCGGGAAAACTCCATTTTCTTTTCAGATAAGATCGACCTGACCCATAATTGGGGGTTGTTGCTTGGCGGACGTAAAATTTGGGACCGAAATCAGGCCATTAATCCAAACTTATCGTACAGCACCTTAGACGCGGAACAGTCCTTTGCACCTGCTGTAGCGGTCACTTATAAAACGGCATTTGGCTTAAATAATTACGCGTCCTATGCACAAAGCGTGCTCCCGGGTGGAGTGGTAACTCCCGGCGGATTTGCAATTAACATTGGCGCAGTCCTACCTCCTGTTAAAAGCAACCAGTTCGAAATCGGTACGAAGATGGAGTACCACGGAGCCTTATTCGCCGCGGCATTGTTTACGGCGAAGCAAGACCTTGAAACCTGTTACAAACCGGGCGACTTAATAGTAAATGTGTTCGGTTGCACTCAGGCCGTTTACGGATTTCAGCGAAATAAAGGCGGTGAGTTTACTGCGCAAGGCTCACCGGTAACAGGATTGACTGTTTTCGGTGGCGTGCAATACCTAAGAGCGGAGTTAACATCAAATTATCCGATCTTTAATGGAGCAACGCCTCTGGCGACGCCAAGAATACAGTTTTCAGCTAATGCGGATTATAGTCCCGCCCTATTGCCGGGCTTTGCATTTAATATCGCAATTAACACCATCTCCGCCTTCTATCTTGACACCTTTGACTACCGCAAACCGCCGGGTTATACGCTGCTAGACGGGGGTGTCCGATATCATGTGTCTAAGCCTCCGTTCGGGAGTGGTTTAACTTTCCGCGTGGCCATAGAAAATATTCTTAATAAAGAAGTGTGGACTCCTCAGACTTATGGCGCACTGGAGCCGAACAGCGCGCGGACCTACAAATTGCTTCTAACACAAGAGTTTAGGTAGTGAGAGGTGGCCCCGCCTGTTGAGATAATGGGATAAGTGGCAACTCCGCTCATCACAGGCGAGGGCATCGCCGCGCCCGAACGTGAAGGAAGAATTGTGCGCCGCGCAGCGGCAGCTCTGGGGCACCATCCGCGCGTCGCACATCATGCGAAATTCGGAGCACTGGTCCTGGACTTTTGCCGGCGGGCACTTTCGCGTCGCGTCCTTCGGCGCCGACGCTGCCGACGCCGACGAGTCCAATGCGGCGCAATTGTGGAGCACGGTCTACCTGGCGATACCAGATCCGGGCTAGGGTATAGGCGGATTCCCGGCACCGATTTCAACTGACAAGACTAATGACAAAACGATCACGCAAGAGGCCGCTCGCGGGCAAGAGAAAGGCCGATGTTGGACTACAGGCAATGAGAAGGTTGCGTATGGGACAAATCGGAGGTGGACAAGGATCCTTCATCGGCCGCATTCATCGGATGGCCGCGGGGTTGGATGGCGAAATTGAGCTCGTCTGCGGTGCCTTCAGCAGCGACCCTGAAAACTCCAAGATTACCGGTGCGGCCCTTTACCTGGACCCGCGGCGTGTCTACGCTAACTATGTCGAGATGATTGAGTCGGAATTGGATCTGCCGGCGGATCAGCGGATGGAGTTTGTTTCCATTGTGACGCCCAACCACATGCATTACGCCCCGGCTCAGATGGCGCTGGAGAGCGGCTTTCATGTCATTGTCGATAAGCCGCTGGTTTTTTCGTTGACTGAAGCGAAGTCCTTGAGAAAGACGGTCGAGAAGACGGGGCGTGTGCTTGCGGTAACGCATACCTACAGCGGGTATCCACTCGTGAAAGAGGCGCGCGCAATCGTGTCCAGTGGAAGGCTTGGAGCTATCCGCAAGGTCTACGTGGAATATCCGCAGGGTTGGCTGTCCACCGCTGTGGAGAACTCCGGTCAAGAGCAAGCGATCTGGCGGACCGACCCGGCACGATCGGGCGCCGGCGGCGCGATCGGGGACATCGGTACGCATGCGGCGCATCTGGCCGAGTACATCACGGGATCAAAGCTTACCGCGATAAACGCTTTCTTAAATACATTTGTAAAGGGTCGCAAGCTCGATGATGACAGCTCCATGCTGGTCAAGTTCGATAACGGCGCGAGCGGCGTGCTATTCGCGACCCAGGTGGCCGCCGGCGAGGAGAATAATCTGAACATTCGGGTCTATGGCGAGGGAGGGGGCCTCGAATGGCGTCAGGAGGAGCCCAATACTTTAGTGTTGAAGTGGTTGGATAAGCCAAAAGAAATACTTCGCACGGGCGGGGGATACGTGTCCGAGGGCGCGAGGAACAATACCCGAACCCCAGCGGGCCACCCGGAAGGATATTTAGAAGCATTCGCCAATATCTATCTCGCCTTTGCGCGTGCCGTTCGCGACTACGAGCTCGGCAAGCGGATTATTCCGGAGAAGTACGATTTCCCCGGCGTCGAAGACGGAGTTCGCGGCATGGCGTTCATTGACGCGGTCATCAAATCGGCACATTCCACTCAGAAATGGACGCCTCTCGTATGAAAACCATCAAAGGTCCGGCGCTATTCCTGGCGCAGTTCATGGGCGATCAGACGCCGTTCGACAATCTGAAAAACATCTGCCAGTGGACGTCCTCCCTCGGCTATCTCGGGGTGCAACTCCCAAGTTGGGACAGCCGGTGCATTGATCTGAAGAAAGCCGCCGAAAGCAAAGGATACTGTGAGGAGATCAAGGGAGTCGTCGAGTCCTGTGGTCTTGAGATCACGGAACTCTCGACCCATCTGCAAGGCCAATTAGTGGCTGTTCACCCGGCTTATGATGCTTTGTTTGATGGTTTTGCACCGGAGTCTCTGCGGGGAAAACCTAAGGAACGCACGGCTTGGGCGGTCGATCAGCTTAAGCTTGCCGCCAAAGCGAGTCAGAACTTCGGGCTAAGCGCTCACGCAACTTTCTCCGGCGCCTTGCTGTGGCACACCGTTTATCCTTGGCCGCAACGTCCTGCTGGTTTGGTGGAGGACGGATTCGCGGAACTTGCCAAACGTTGGTTGCCCATCTTGAATAGCTTCGATCACGCTGGCGTGGATCTTTGCTATGAAATCCATCCCGGTGAAGACTTGCATGACGGCGTCACATTTGAACGTTTTTGGGAAGCGGCTGGCAGACATCAACGCTGCCACATGCTCTATGACCCCAGCCATTTTTTGTTACAGCAACTGGATTATTTGCAGTACATCGATTTCTACCATGACTTCATCAAGATCTTTCATGTCAAGGACGCGGAGTTTAATCCCACCGGCCGATCCGGTGCCTATGGCGGCTATCAGGACTGGGTGAACCGCGCCGGAAGATTCCGGTCCTTGGGCGACGGCCAAGTGAACTTCAAAGCGATCTTCTCGAAGCTCGCTCAGTACGACTACCAGGGCTGGGCCGTAGTGGAATGGGAGTGCTGTTTGAAGCACCCGGAGCAGGGGGCAGCGGAAGGCGTCGCATTCGTTAAAGATCACATTATCCGCGTCACCGAACGAGCGTTCGATGAATTTGCAGGCAGTCACCTAGACCACGCAACCAATAGAGCGGTGTTGGGAATTTGAGTAAACACTAGATCGGAATGACCCCGAATGCCGTCACCATCAGTTAGCTACAGGCGAATTGCATGATAACAATCGTGGACTATCTGTTTAGAGATAAGCATCTTCGCAAGAGTTCATGCCGATGAAAATTGGTTTCAATTTCTTACTTTGGACCGGGCATGTAACGGAAACCCACTATGAGTTGTTCCACAAGCTCAAAGAAACGGGCTACGACGGCGTTGAAATCCCAATTTTTGATGTCACCGATCCCACGCACTATCAGGATCTAGGCAGAGTTGCCAAGGACAACGGCTTGGGCTGCACAGCCATCGCTCTTTTACCCGACGAGGCTCACAGCGCTATCTCGCCGCATGAGGACTCTAGACGTGGAGCTGTCGAGCATTTGAGGCGAGTAATAGAGTGCGCTCATAACCTCGGTGCGGAATTGCTTGGCGGGCCATACTTTCAAGTCCTAGGCCAATTCACCGGCTATCGCCCGACGGAGGCGGAGCTCAATCATGCGGCCGAAGTGCATCGCACGATTGCCGTGGAAGCAGCGGCGGCTGGAATTCTTTGTGCGATCGAGCCGCTCAACCGCTTCGAGGCGCATCTGATTAACACAATGGAGCAAGCGACCCATTATGTCGCCAGAGTGAATCATCCTAATTTTGGAGCAATGCACGACACCTTTCACGCTCACATCGAAGAAAAAGATCCCGTCGGCTCCATCTCGACGTTATTTGCGACGGGCAAGCTCAATCATGTCCATATCTCCGAGAATGATCGCGGAACCCCAGGCCGCGGACACGCCAAGCTGCGGGAATCGATTCGCAAGTTGAAAGCTCTTCGGTACGACCGATGGTTAACAATCGAAGCGTTTGGTCAGGCTGTTCCTGAGCTTGCGGCCGCCACGCGAGTTTGGCGAGACTTTTTTCCGAACTCAGAGCAAGTTTACTTGGAGGGATTTCGACTTATCCGCGAGACATGGGACAGCGCATGATGATTAATCTATCGTGATTAGAATAGGGGGGCTTGCAGCGTCATTGTTGCTTATGGTTCAGGCATCAGTCGCCGTACAGTTCTCGACGTCGTCGCTGAGCAGCTGGCTGCGATGGTCAACGACGTGAAGACAGACGACAACCGATAAGTAACATGAAGTCATCAATATGAAGCTGCTTCGATATGGCCTTCCTGGCCGCGAGAGACCGGGTCTCCTCGATCACTCCGGGAGAATACGTGACCTCTCTGATCATATGGCCGATCTCGGACCGAAAGAGCTTGCTAATGGGACTTTGAGACGACTAGCGGAGATTAACCCTGCGTCGCTTCCTTTGGTCGATGGCACGATCCGCCTCGGGCCGATTCTGTCGAGCGTCGGCAAGTTTGTCGCGATCGGGCTTAACTACTCGGATCACGCGGCAGAATCGAACATGCCGATCCCAACAGAGCCCGTAGTGTTTATGAAAGCCACGAGCTGTCTGAGCGGTCCCAACGACCCAATCATGTTACCAAAGGATTCCGCGAAGACTGACTGGGAAGTCGAACTGGGGATCGTTATCGGCCGAACAGCCCGCTATATCGAACGGGAGCACGCGCTTGACTATGTCGCTGCGTACGCGGTCATACATGACGTCAGCGAACGCGAGTACCAACTCGAGCGCGCTGGTACGTGGGACAAAGGCAAGGGATGCGACACGTTCGGTCCCGTGGGTCCCTGGCTGGTCACGACGGACGAAGTTGGCGATCCTCAGAATCTCGACATGTGGCTCGACGTGAACGGCCGACGCATGCAAACGGGGAATACCCGCACGATGATCTTCGGTGTCACCGAGATCGTCTCCTACGTCAGCCGTTTCATGACGCTTCATCCGGGAGATCTCATTACTACGGGCACTCCGCCTGGAGTGGGTATGGGCCAAAAGCCCCAACCCATTTATTTAAGTCCAGGCGATCAAGTCCGGCTGGGGATCGAGAAGCTGGGAACCCAGCAGCAGGTGGTGATCCCGTGGCGACGAGAGCTGGAGTAAGGGGGGTAAACTCATGTTTGATCCGGCAACATTGACTCCTTTTCGAGCAATGATTGGAACTTCCCTCAGCGCAAATGCGCACCGAGGGAACGAAAGAGGAAAGGCTACTCGCCTCATGTACGACGTGAAGAGAAAAAAAAGAGGACGCAGGGTTGGATCAATTGACACAATTGCCGTATCTGTCCATAAAAACGACGTGTCCGAGCGTGCCTATCGGCTCGAGCGCGGGGGGCAGTGGGACAGCTCACCGGTCGGAGCTTGGATGGCAACGCCCGACGACGTGCGATATCCACATAATCTGGATCCGTCGCTAGAAACTGACGGACGTCGCTTTCAGAACTGCAACACGCGCGCAATGTTGTTCGGCTCACCAGATTTTCTATATCAGTCAGGTGTTGACGCTTTAGTCCCTCGATGCAATTGCAACCGGTACCCTCGCGGGGCTGGGGTTCGGACAAAGGCCACCTCGTTGTTTGCGTGCTGGGCAGACCATACGACTTCGTACTCAAGGGCTTGGGTTTCAGCAGCAGCGCACAGTTCCTTCGATCAGACAGAAGTAGCCCGGCGATGAACCAATTGGATCTTAGAGGCCGGGTTGCGATTGTTACGGGAGGCGCCCGTGGAATCGGCTACGCAGTCGCAGAACGCGTGCTGAGATCCGGCGGTTCCGTATCGCTATGGGACCGGGACGGCAAGCGACTCGACGAGGTTTCCGCTACGCTGGCTTCACTCGGAAAAGTATGTTGTAGGCGTGTGGAACTGACCGCCGATGATGAAGTAAGTGCGGCCGTTCAAGACGTACTTTCGCACTTTGGTAAAATAGATATATTGGTAAATAACGCGGGTGTCACGGGGGGCAATGGGCCGACTTGGGAACTCGACCCGCAGGTTTGGCGCCGTGTCATTGAAATAAACTTAATCGCTCCATTCTTGGTGTGTCGGGCTGTCGTGCCTCAAATGATTTCGAAGGGCTACGGACGTATCGTCAACATTGCATCGATCGCTGGAAAGGAGGGTAACCCGAATGCGTCCCACTATAGCGCGTCAAAGGCTGGGCTCATCGGATTGACTAAATCGCTGTCCAAGGAACTTGCGAGCAAAGACATCTTGGTCAATTGCGTGACACCGGCAGCTGCTAGGACGGAGATTTTCGACCAGATGAAGCAAGAGCATATCGACTATATGTTGTCGAAGATCCCGATGGGTCGATTCGCGAAACCCAGCGAGATTGCAGCGCTCGTTTGTTGGCTTGCGAGCGAGGACTGCTCCTTCAGCACTGGCTCGGTATTCGACGCGTCTGGCGGACGAGCCACTTACTGATAGGTTGAAAGGGGATTCAGAAGGGACAGGAGCGAGCCGGGAGATGTACCTCGGGATCGACATTGGCACTTCAGGCGTCAAGGCTATCGTGCTGTCAGAGGCTGGGGCCATCCTGGGCCAGTCCACGTCGGCGCTCTCGGTCGCGAGACCCAAGCCCCTTTGGTCTGAACAGCCGCCGGTGGATTGGTGGACCGCGACTGAATTGGCCGTGCTCGCGCTCCCGCCGGCGCTGCGCGCCGGCATTCGAGGCATCGGGCTCGCCGGACAGATGCACGGCGCCACGCTGCTGGATGCGAAGGACCGCCCGCTCCGTCCCGCGATTTTGTGGAACGACGGCCGCAGCGTCGCCGAGTGTGCTGAACTCGAGGCGGCCGTGCCCCGCTCCCGGGAACTCACCGGTAACATCGCTATGCCAGGCTTCACAGCACCGAAGCTCCTGTGGGTGCAAAGGCACGAGCCCGAAGTGTTCGCGCAGGTTCGCAGCGTGCTGTTGCCCAAGGACTATGTCCGCTTGTGCCTGACCGGCCAGAAGGCATCAGACCTCTCCGACAGCGCCGGCACCCTGTGGCTCAATGTCGCCACGCGGCGCTGGTGCGCACCCCTGCTCGAGGCCTGCGGTCTTTCAGAAACGCACATGCCAACACTCCATGAAGGCAGCGAAATCACAGGAGTGCTGCGTTCGAAAGTGGCGAGTCGATGGGGGATGGGCCCTGTGCCGATAGCGGCAGGCGGCGGCGACAATGCGGCAGGAGCGGCCGGGATAGGTGTGGTCGCTGACGGCGATGCGCTGCTCTCGCTGGGAACATCTGGAGTCATCTTCGTCGCCACGCGCGAGTTTCGCCCTAATCCGGTGCGCGCCATACACGCTTTCTGCCACTGCCTGCCAGACCTCTGGCACCAAATGTCCGTGCATCTATCCGCCGCTTCCTGCGTGGATTGGGCTGCACGTCTGGCCGGCGTGGACGGACCCGCCGCGCTGTTCGTGCTGGCGGAGCAAAGCGGCCCAGCCGCTGGAGCGGAGCTCTTCCTGCCCTACCTTTCCGGCGAGCGCACCCCGCATAACGATCCCCATATACGCGGCGCCTTCCTCGGTCTCAGTCATGAGACCACTCCGGGCCGCCTTGCACAGGCCGTTCTGGAAGGCGTCGCGTTCGCGCTCGCCGACGGCCTTGATGCACTGAAGGATGGCGGCTCGCGCGTGGCATCGCTATCGGTGATTGGTGGCGGCGCGCGCTCACGCTACTGGGGTTCGATCCTGACCGCCGCACTCAGGACCCCACTAGTCTACCTCGAAGGCGGCGAAGTCGGACCGGCGCTCGGTGCAGCCCGGCTCGCCCAGATTGCGCTGACGGGGGCGGCTGCTGCCGCAATTTGTATCAGGCCACCCGTAGCTCATGTGATTGAGCCCGATCCGGTACTCACTGAGCAGCTTGAACCCAACAAGATCCGCTTCCGGGCGGCCTACAACAAGCTCCGCGATCTGTAACAGAGGACATGTTATGAGCACCGACTATTTCGCCCCGTTTCCCACGATCCGCTGCGCGGGACCCGAGGCCACCGAGGACCTAGTCTATCGCTGGTACAAAAAGGACCAGCTCGTACTCGGCAAGCGCATGGAAGATCACTTGCGCTTCGCTGTGTGCTTCTGGCACACGTTCTGTTGGCCAGGGAGCGACGTGTTTGGCGCCGGCACCTTCAGCCGCCCCTGGCACGCCGGGCCCAACGATGCCAACCATGCCAAGTTCAAGCGCGAGTCGGCGCTGTCCTTCATTGAAAAGCTCGACGTTCCCTTCTATTGCTTCCACGATGTTGATGTCATGGCCGATGCGGGCGACCTCAAGTCCTTCCGGCGCAGCTTTGCCGAAGCAGTCGATCACCTGGAGGCACTGCAGGCCCAGCATGGCCGCAAGCTCCTCTGGGGCACCGCCAATCTCTTCAGTCACCCGCGGTACATGGCCGGCGCCTCCACCAACCCCAACCCCGAAGTCTTCGCGTGGGCGGCCATGCAGGTGCGGGAATGCCTGGAGGCCACCCACCGGTTGGCGGGCGCGAACTATGTGCTCTGGGGCGGCCGCGAAGGATACGACACGATTCTGAACACGGAACTGGGCATTGAGCTGGATAATTTCGGGCGCTTCCTGGCGCTGGTGGTCGAACACAAGCACAAGATCGGGTTCCGGGGCACGATCCTGATCGAGCCCAAGCCGCACGAGCCCACTAAGCACCAGTACGATTTTGACACCCAAACCGTCTATGGCTTCCTCAAGCGCTACGGGCTGGAAAACGAAGTCCGCGTCAATATCGAGGCCAACCACGCGACACTCGGTGGTCACACCTTCGAGCACGAAATCGCGATGGCGCGGGCCCTCGGCATCTTTGGCTCCATCGATGCCAATCGCGGTGATCCGCAGAATGGCTGGGATACCGACCAGTTCCCCAACTCGGTCGAAGAGCTGACCCTGGCGCTGCTCGAGATTATCCGCGCCGGCGGCTTCACCACCGGTGGCTTCAATTTCGATGCGAAGGTTCGCCGCCAGAGCATTGATGCGGCGGATCTGTTCCATGGCCACATTTG
>Ga0182024_10018253_pt1 | contig 13081 bp, 9 predicted proteins | sample P32metaG_FD_120480 | JGI IMG/M metagenome (GOLD analysis project Ga0182024, IMG submission 120480) | Permafrost microbial communities from Stordalen Mire, Sweden - P3-2 metaG (Illumina Assembly) | ecosystem: Environmental > Terrestrial > Soil > Wetlands > Permafrost | place: Sweden: Stordalen...
CTGGATCGCCTCGCCTCCCGCGGGCGAAATCAGATAGATCTGGCTGACCTCGCCTTTATCATTTTTGTCATCATCTGAATCCGAGTCTGAGTCTTTCTCGGAGGCAGGCTTGCGCTCGGAGCGAAACGCGATCCACCGACCGTCTGGAGACCACTGGGGATCGACGTCATGGCCAGATTGGGTAAGCTGAATCAGCGATCCGCCGCCCTTGCCATCGTCGCGATAGAGCCACAGGTCAGTACGGAAAATCTGCTGGTCCCAATCGGCGCGATCGGTGCCGATTACTACGGAGCTGCCGTCAGGTGAAAGCGCTATGCTCGAGTAACTCACCGAGTTGAAAAATTCGTCAAGCGTGAGTTTGGGTTTGTCTTGGGCAAACGCCAACAATGCGGAACTAAGAACTATGCTCCACCACAAAAACATTTTAGAGATTTTCATAGGCCCGTGGGGAAGATGTTTATACAACGATGCAGCGGCAATAAGCAACATTCAGTGCACGATAAAGGCTATCGAGCGCTAATGCGCGGATTCGGCGTTCCTGAGCGACTCCTCAAGAGGCTCCGCGGGATGAGATGCGCGGTCCAGGAGCCTCCAGCCGTCATCGTAGCAACGAAACATAACAGACGATTGATAGCGCGGATCTCCCGGGTAGAGAGCCGCACCAACCTCGTTCAAGGGAATCCATTTCCAGTCGAATTCGACTTCGGCTATATTGGCTTGCTTAGAGATGCCGGTTATGCCGATCAGTTCGCGTCTCACGGCCGGAATGTTCAAGAGTTGTTTGTCGGCCTCGCCTGGCGCGATAAGGCTTTGAAAAGTATCAACCCCCGACGGCGTGAGCGAAACATCCCAACAAGGTGGCGGAACTAGAGCCGGAGGGCAAGTTGCGTGGGTGCCGGAGATCCAGCCGCGATGCTGCAGAACGAGATAGTCCGGGGAGAGATAATCCTTGTTGGAAATAACACCGGTGCGAAGCTGAAAGCGTTGCGGCGTACGGAAAGTGTCGGAGGCCGCGATCAGGTCGCCGGCCAGGCGGCGCGTGAGAAAGTAGCGTGGGGAGCACGAAGAGAGGAAGAAACTCGCTACACACACGATGAGGATCGATGGCTTTGACATGAAGAAACGGACAAGCTGAGGTTACTGGTTTTGGATTGTAAACAAAAGCGATCTTTTACGCGGGGAGAATGGACGGGATGTAATCTGCCCTTCGAAGCGGGCCGACCATCGGCCTGGAATCGCGGTGGTGCACCTGGGGCAGCGGCCATCGGGCGTGATCCGATAAGACTTGATGAAGTATCCGTCGCGTTCGATCAAAATTGCATCGCACTGCGGACAAGGCGTGTCTTCCCAGCGCTCGACTTGACCGGGTAGATTTCCAGCGTAGATGTAGCGAAGCCCGGACTGGCGGCCGATTTCGACTGCCCGCAACAGATCTTCACTCGTCGTGTCACGTGGATCCATCATTTTGTAGTCACCGTGAAAAGCGGTGACGTGCCAGGGGATTTCAGGGGAAATTCCAGCGAGAAATTCGGTAAGGCGCCGCAGTTCATCGGCGGAATCGTTAAAGCCAGGGATGAGAAGCGTGACGATCTCAAGCCACAGGCCCATTTCATAGATTCGGCGAATGCTGTCGAGGATAGGACCGATGCGGCCGCCGAGTTCATGATAGTGGCGGTCGTCAAAGCTTTTGAGGTCCACCTTATACAAATCGATCCACGGGCGGATATATTCCAGAACCTGAGGGGTGCCATTGCCGTTCGAGACGAAGCCGGTGACTAATCCGGCGGCTTTGGCTTCTTTGAAAACGGCGACCGCCCACTCGCTGGTAATGAGCGGCTCGTTGTAGGTGCTGACCACAATCTTCGCGCCCTGGGCGATTGCATCGCGCACCAGACGTTCGGGCGAAGCTTGCTGCGGCGCAGATACTGCGCTGGAATCGCGCAGAGCCTGCGACGTAACCCAATTCTGGCAATAGGCGCAGTGTAGGTCGCAGCCCAGCATTCCAAAGCTGTAGGCTAGCGCGCCGGGATAAGCGTGGAAAAATGGCTTCTTCTCGACGGGATCGCATTGTGTGCCGGCGGTATAGCCCCAAGGGACATAAAGCGTCCCGCCGCGGTTGTAGCGGACTTTGCACACTCCGGGCTGGCCATCGGGGATGGGACAGCAATGTCCGCAGGAGAAACAGCGCACGCGGTTGTTCTCGAGCTTCTCGTAAAGACTGGCGTCCGCTTCGCGGACTCGCTCGTCGAGAATAGTGCGGAGGGTGGACAACTACGACCTCTGAGCCATTCTAACGCTTCAGAGCGGCTTCTAGCGGTCCGCGCTGGGTTTGGCGGTCGATTCGTAGCGCTCAAGCCACTGCTCGGCCCTTTGTTCGATTGCTGCCCTTTGGGAGCGGGAAAGTCGAGTGGCAATAAAGGGCGCGAGAGCCTGGCTGGCATCATCGCCACTGGCGCGGGCAAGCACGGTCCAAAAGTAGGCTTGACTATCATCTTGCTTTACGCCTCGACCGCCCCAATAAAGCGATCCCAACTTCGACTGCGCCGGGACGCTGCCATTTTCAGCGGCTTTGGTGAACCAGCGAGCCGCTTGGCTTTCGTCACGGTTGACGCCCTGCTTCTCATCTCCCGCGGCATAAAGAAGACCGAGAGCGTTTTCGGCTGCCGGATCGCCGCGATCAGCGAGTGTCAGCAATTGCGACAGGGTGGAGGCGTCGGCGAGTACCGCACCCGTTCTCGCAGGGTCCATTTGAGGTTTCGATGAAGCAAGCACAATATGCTGTTCTTTCTGGCCGCGTGCCTGCAGCTTCTCCTGAATCCAAGGTTCGGCGAGAAAACCAAGCACCAGAAAAATGGTTGCAGCGGCGGCGAATAACAAGTACAAGTAAGCGCGAGGCAGGCGAATTCCCCCCACCTTATCCCGATCTTCGGATCTATCCTTCTTCGTTTTTGTTTCCGCCTCCGCCCTGTCCAGGAGGTGAGCGAACAAGACGCTGCCGGGTGGCGTCGAGAAAGTTTCGGAAGAGTCCGGACGCGCCACAGGTGGATCTTGGTCGCGGCGTGAGCGACTGATTGCGGCCTGAATGGTTTCCGCGAGGCGTTGCAGAACGATGCTGTCGTTTTCGCTAAAAGCGTTGGGCTGTGCGGAAAATACTTCCAGCAGTCCTCCCACTTTTTCGCGCTCGAGCAAGGGGGCGGCAATCATGGATCGAATTCCCAGGGCGCGGCAACTTTGACGATCCACGCGCACGTCGGTCTCAGTGTCGTTGCAACGCAGTAATTTACCGGTGCGCACGCATTCGCCGGAAAAACCTGAACCTACTTGCAAAGTAATACCGACGGGAGGAGCGCTGGGGCCGGAACTTGCCCGGCAGATCATAGTGGCTAAATCTTTCCGTTCGCGTTTCTGCTCTTCTTGGTCTTCCATGGCAACGGCTGCACCGGAAGCCCGAAGCAACGACCGAGAATGGGACGCCACCAACGCGAGAACCGCCTCCAGGTCAGAACCAAGAGACTCTGCTTCTCTCTGCACCGCAGAGGCAGCACTGAGCACGTCGGTATAGTTCTGGCGAAGGATGGAACCCGTCGAGTCATCCTTTGCGGCTTCGGGTTGCACGGCGGAAGGTTCCGCATTGGCTGCGGCCGCCAGCGCATTCAGAAAGAGCCACTCGGAAAGCTGACGCTTGGCAGCAGCCTCAAGTGCGGGAAGGCCGAGACCTACGCGACCAGTTCCATCCAGCCAAACTACGCGCGCGGTGCCGGAGATCTGCATGCTGGCTTCGGCAAGATCCAGACACAAGTCCACGCTCTGGTTCACTTCAATGGGCGAAGGGCAGTGCAGTGCCAGGCCGTTCTCGCTGATATCCAGGACTTCATAAAGGTCCAACATGTGGTTCTGAGAATCACCCCCGAAGGTAGCATAAGCGGGGACGTGCACTTTTTGCCGCACGCGAGCGCGGCGGTTCGGAGAAGCGAGTCGTGATACTTGAATGATCGCGGCCATGGGAGCGGTCCGGACTTCGATCCTGAGTTCAGTTCGGACTTTGGTCCGGACTTTGGTGTGTACATATTAACCCGAGAGCGGCAAAAAGTAAGCAGGAAGTAAATCGGACTGCCAGTTAGCCTCAACCCCCGGAAAGTGCTCCGGCCCGGATTAGGTCAAATCCTACAAAGCTTTACAAATGGGGAAGGCGCCTCAGAGCAACCCCACAAGATGCATTACTAATCTAATTTCGATACCGATAGTACTGGAACGAAGAACTTCCCCGATGAAATTCATGTCAGTTTCCGTCAAGTCCAAGGCGCTAGTTCTAGGAACGGTGTTTCTCATCTTGAGCACTACGTTTCCGGCTTGGGCGGCACTCGGCGGAGATATCACTTCCGTGCAGTCGGACCAACTCCGCATGCAAGGTACGATACGGACAACTGCCAAAGGGTCCTATGCCGTGCATGAGATCCAATCGGCGGCGGGGACGGTCGTGCGGGAATACGTGGCTTCGGCAGGCGATTCCGCGGGTAAGGTGTTTGCTGTGGCTTGGCAAGGACCTTATCTGCCAGACATGCGCCAACTGCTGGGGAGTTATTTTGAGCAGTATGCTCAAGCGGCAAAGGCGCAAAGGAACACCCGGATGCGACGGGCACCAGTCCTTATTGATGAGCCTGGACTGACCGTCCAGATCAGCGGACATCCCCGCTCATTTAACGGCAGGGCATATATCCCGGGGATGCTGCCGCAAGGTGTTCCCGCCGAGGACATTCGATGAAGGATATGCGAAAGTTCTTAGGCTTCGCGGCATGCTTTGGAATGGTCTTTTCTGTTGGGTGCGGCGGAGGCAGCAGCAGTAATAACACCAACACTACTCCGCCAAATACGATTGCGAGTTCGGGAACGAATGTCGTGCCAATCACGGTAAACACTGGCCCTTCGAACTCACCTTATCTCTATGCAAACGGGGCCTTCGTCAGCGTTACGTTATGCGTCCCCGGAACCTCGACTTGCCAGACGATTGATGAAGTCCTGGTGGATACAGGCTCCTTCGGCCTGAGAATCGTCTCCTCACCAGTGCTAACGCTTTCACTGCCGCAGGAGAATGCGGCCGACGGGAATCCAATGGTGGAGTGCTTGCAATTCCTAGACTCCTACACGTGGGGGCCGGTGCAGACTGCGGATATCCAAATTGGCGGAGAAAAGGCCAGCGCGGTGCCGATACAAGTACTCAGTGACACCGATTACGCGGTTCCGGGCGCTTGCAGTAGCCCAAGTGGCGACTCCGGCTCGACTGACACCGTAGCAACTTTGGGCGCGAACGGCATTCTAGGCATCGGCCAACTTCCGCAGGACTGCGGCGTGAATGCAACCTGTCCTGCGAACGTAAATCAGTATTATTCGTGCGCTTCCGCTATCGCAACCTGTAACCCGGTCGCTTCTACAGTGGCGCAGCAGGTGCAAAATCCAGTGTCGTTGTTCACCGCCGACAACAATGGAGTCATCATAGAGCTGCCCGCAGTTTCCGGAGCGGAAGCCACGGTTAGCGGATCGCTGGTCTTCGGTATTGGGACTCAATCGAACAACGGTCTAGGCGGCGCTACTGTCTACAATGCCGATCCCTCTACCTTAAACTTCAGCACCAGCTTCGACGGAACCAACTACAGCGATGCAGCGTTCATCGATAGCGGATCAAATGGATATTTTTTCAACGATTCCGGCATAGCGACCTGTTCGAGCAATGTGGACTTCTTTTGCCCTTCGAGTACGCTAAATCTTTCCGCGACAACTCAGGGATTCACGACCGGCAGCGGGACCGTAGATTTCAACGTCGCGAACGCTGATACATTGTTCAACCAGTTTCCCAATGATGCTGCCTTCAGCGGTTTAGCGGGACCAGCCGGCAGCCAGGCTTATTTCGATTGGGGTTTGCCGTTCTTTTACGGTCGCAATGTATACACAGCCATCGAAGGTGCAACCGCCCCTGGCGGTACGACTCCTTACTGGGCCTACTGATCGGTTCTCATTCCAGGAAAACCAGATTTACCTAACCGCCAGCCGTGATTGATGCAGGCTCGAGATGCGGGAAATAGCTGCGACCATCATGCTGGAGAGCAGTTGCATGGTGGCCACGTCTCGCTCATCGAACGCGCTGGGAGAAGAAGATAGCACTTCAAATACTCCAAGAGTGCGCCGGTAGTAACGCAGCGGAGAAACCAGAATGGAGCGCACTCCCAGACGCCGGCAACTGGCCAGATCCACGCGCGGGTTGCGCTCGGCATCGTGACAAAGCATCACTTCACCAGTGCGAACGGCTTCGGCGGAAATGCCGGCATCAGTCTGCAAGCGAACGCCGAGGTCCGGAGCGGTGCGGCCGGCGCGCGCTCGACAAACGATTTCATCGCCAACCCGCAAGGCGATGGCAGCGCCCGTGGCTCGAGTGAGCTGCTGGGCGCGCTCTGTGATCGCACTAATGGCCGGCTCCAGGTTCAGTTCTGCAGCGTGAATGTCGACTTCCTCTCCGACATGCACGGCACGAAAACCTGAAACCGGATGTGCTGCGTTTGCCACGCGAAGCTGGCTGCGCAATACGGTCGACGGGATGCGCGTCTGATAATCCGCGATGTTTGCGACTTCCCGGTGCACAGTCTCCGGATCGGGCACCGTCCGCAACAAATCGCGCACGAGGCTATCGAGTTCACAGTCGGTGATCAGGTGCGCAGTCTGTTGATGAAGCAGTGAGCCCCCAAGCACACGCGACAGACTAAGCAGCGACGTGTTGCCGCAGGCCAGGCAATAGGTTCTGCTGTTGGTGCTGATCAGTTCGCACTGTATGCAAAACGTAGCCGAGTGCAGAGGGACGAAATTGGTGTCTTTAAACGTAGTGCCGTAAACAGTCTTACGAGACATACTTGCTTGATCCTCATGAAATTAGCGTCCCTTAAGGTAAGGGCAGACAGCCAGATGAGAAAGTAGCCGCACTGGTTCCTCGTGTGGAAAAGAGGTTCCATAGTCCCTGAGTCTAGAACTGAATTACATGACGCCAAGGAGCGCCAAAACCTTGCATCCCGCGTCTAGACGGGCCGTTCTCTAAGGCTTTTCGCCCTCAAAATTACACGATTGTCCCTTGATTTGGGAGGCCGCGTTGGGTTAAAGTAAGTGAACGATCAGGGCAGTAAATGCCTTGGAACGGGGGGATTACAATGCAGTGGACAGCACCGGCCTTTGAAGAAGTTTGCTTGAATTGCGAAATTAACTCGTACGCCAGCGCAAAGCTCTAATCTTCTAGTAAGTAGGATTTCGAATTGTCTCGTCGCATCCGGCGTGGGCGCATCCTCGTGCTTTTACTCCCCGCCCATTTTTGGGCCTCGCAAGAACCTATCCCGCTTGCGCCGCCGCAAATCCATGATCGTCCTGTCCAGCATGCGGGATGATCTCGACACCACGATGCAAGGTGCGATCCAACGCGTCGGCGAGAGCGACCGGGAAACTCGAAGTAAGAAGATTAATGTCCATTTGCAGATTGCGCTGAGAGTAAAGCCTTCGGACCACTAAAGCTCCGCGATGGCGATTGGACGAACTCACCAGATCCAGTGAAAGCGTCCACAGCGCCAAACCTTCAAGCGACTGCGGCCCCATACTTCTACCCCAGTGAAATGAAACTTCTCCGCGCCGCGCTTGCGTGCCCGAAGCTCCTGCACCGGCAGGATAGAGCTCGCCGGGAAAAAGTTTGAAGCGTACGTCGAAGCCGTCAAAATCATTGGAGTGGAAGGCGGCCTGCAGAACCCTCCAAACTTGCTCGTAGTTGTCCACAACTTTCAGTTCTTCCGTTGCGCGCCGGATGGCAAGGTTATTAATCACGATCTGCCGCTGGTCAAACGTACGCTGCGCGACTCGAGCCAACTCTCCTAGTTCCAAATAACCAAGGCGCTGAACTCCGATCCAGATGCCGGTGCCCAACACCGCAAGCACCAAGCCCAGCGAACTTCCGGTAGGCCAGAGCAGAAACAAACTTAGCAGCGCGAAAATGGCCGATACTCCGTAAAGCACAATCACGACCTGGCGATGAGTAAGTCCGTGCTGCAGAAGCTTGTGGTGGATATGCTCGCGGTCGGCCGTAAAAACGGGACGCCCGCTGATCAAGCGCCGCAGAATCGACAGCGAAGTTTCCAGAATCGGCAGTCCGAAAGAAACTACCGGAATGGCGACGGCAACAATGGTTGGAGCCTTCTGCGCTCCTTCGAGAGCGAGCGCGCTGAGCAGGAAGCCGATGAACAGGCTGCCAGAATCTCCCAGGAAAATAGTTGCAGGATTGAAGTTGTAACGCAGAAACCCAAGGATCGCGCCGGCCAATGCGATCGTCATTATCGTGACCAGAGAGTATCCATTCAACAGCGCAACCACGAACGCCACCAGGGTCGAGAACAACGCGGAACCGGCCGCCAATCCGTCCAATCCGTCGATCAGATTGAACGCGTTGGTGATGGCCAACACCCAGAGAATCGTCAGCGGTAATCCTACAAACCACGGAAGCTGGTGCTCGCCGAATAGCACTGGAATATTCAGAATGCGCAGGCCACCCAGGAAAAGCATTGTGGCCGCAACCGATTGCACCGCAAACTTCACATAGGGACCAACGGCGCGGAGATCGTCATAAACTCCGAGAAAGAAAACGATCGAGGCCGGAACCAGAATCGTCAGCAGAGTCTTCACGGAAAGAGCGGAGTGTAAGCGGGGCAGATAAGAGCTGACTAGCGCAGCCCCCACCATGCTCAAGGAAAAAGAAATGAAAATAGCCACGCCACCCAAGCGCGGAAGCGGAGTGGCGTGCAGATGCCGTTCCTGAGAAGGAATAGCAACCCAACCCCGCCGGGACGCCACGTCCCGCACATAGCGGGTCAGGGCAAACGAGAACAGCAGCGACAAAAAGAAAATCCCGAAAAATACTACCGTCAACCGTCCCCCTCGGGCCCCAGCGATCACTTACGTCGGCGCGCCATCCTAACCCGACAGCCAAGTATTGCAGCAGCCAAATGCTGCCGCTAGTGAGTTAGCGGGTTCTCTCTGCGTTCCTGTTCTGCCTGCGTTTGATGGTTGTTGGGAATCTAGCAGCCTTGTCCCTCGGCTTCAATCGCCTCATCGTGAAAAATCTGTGGAAAACGAATCTAATTTCGATCTTCGCGTAACAATACCCCGTGACAAGCCGTCAGATTGCCTTCAATTGCTGTGCTAAACTTTCCCACGATCCTTCTTCGACCCGAGGCCTGTAATGGAGTTCGGCAAATTCAGTTTTGCCCGCAGCGGCAGCCTGCTCGCTTTCGTTACTGTTTTATCTCTTGCTTCGGAACCGAAGGTGTTGGCGCAGCAGGTATCGCCATCGTCTAACACAAATACCAATAACAACGCGCCCGCGCTGCCCGCCGCCAAGCCGATCTCTCAAGCGGCCATCCGCAGCGGACCGGCCAACGCCGATTCGGCAGAGCCCGCGCAGGGCGCGACTTCCTCAAACGCTGTAGCTCCCGCCGATCAAACTACTCCCTCAACGCGGCTCGGCGCCGGAGATTTGATTGAGGTAAGTGTCTACAATGTGCCCGAACTCTCGACTAAAGCGAGAATCAGCAACACCGGTGATGTTTATCTTCCGCTGATCGATTATGTGCACGTGGGCGATCTCACCGTCGAAGAAGCGCAGGTTGTGATTGAGAAACGCCTGGAGGACGGCGGATTCGTCCGCGGCGCTCACGTTACCATCTTCCTCGACGAATCTATTTCCCAGGGGATAACCATCCTCGGAGAAGTGGTGAAGCCCGGTATCTATCCTTCGCTCGGAGATCGCAAACTGTACGATCTCATCTCGGCGGCGGGTGGATTCACGCCATCAGCGGGACGAAAGGTCAGCGTCATCCGGCAGCACAGCGAGTCCGCACCGATTACCGTAACCCTCCCGAGAAATCTGGCTGACGACTTGCTGGACAATATCGAACTTCAACCCGGAGACATGATTACGGTGCCTCGGGCGCCGATCATTTACGTGGTGGGGGATGTAGGCCGTCCCGCCGGCTTGTTGGTGGATAACGGTACTTTGACCGTGTTGCAGGCACTCGCGCTGGCTGGAGGGACGAACCACACAGCCAAGATGAGCGGAGTCCGCATTATCCGCAAGGGCCCCGCCGGAATGACGGAAACGCGGCTGCCTTTGAAAAAAATGCTGGAGGCAAAGGCCCCCGACATAACCCTGCAGTCGGATGACATCTTGTTTGTACCGCTCAGCGGAGCCCGTGTGGCGGCTGAGCAAACTATGCAAGCCGCAATCTCGGCAGCCACCGGAATCGCGGTAATTGCTGCCCATCCGTGAGCTGAAACCTTGAAAATTATTTACGCGGCAACTTCGGTTTTGTCACTCTGCGGCAGATGCAGCAGCCTTTCCAGAACGCGAATATATTTCTCGGCGGTTTCGCGCCGCGAGAACCTGCGCACAATGTATGCCCTGCCGTCGCGTCCGAGTTTGCCGGCCATTTCCGGACTGGCCGCCAGCGAACAAATAGCCTTCGCCAGGGCATCAGAATTTTCTGGCTCGATCACCAGGCCAGCGCGCGCTTCCTCCAGAATCGCTCGGGCCTGTCCGTCTACGCCGAGAATCACTGGGCGCGCGCACGACATGAATTCCAGCATCTTGGTAGGAATCACGGTCTTGAATAAATCGGCCTTCTTGAGCAAAACCAGGCATACATCCGAAGCGCAAATATAAGCAGGAATTCGTTCGCGGGGCTGCTGATCGACAAATCGCACATTGTCGAGGCCACGCTCCCGCGCCAGTGCGGCGATACGTTCCCTTTCTGCGCCTTCTCCCAACATAAGAAAAACAATTTCCGGATTCGAACGCCGCAACTGTGTCGCGGCTTCAATGATCGTGTCCAGTCCGTGCGCCATTCCCATGGTGCCGATGTAAGACACGACAAACTGTTCCTTCACTCCTAATTCCCTTCTCAGCTCGGCTGCAGGCTCCGGAGCGAAAAGCTGCGTCTCTACTCCGTTCTCGATCACTGAGATTTTTTCTCGCGGCACTTTCCAGTGTTCCACCAGGTAATCTTCAAAGGCGGCAGTGACCACCACAACTCGATCCGCACTGCGATATAGAAATCCCGCGATCTTCGCGAGAAGACGGTGCAACAACGAATTGCCGTCGCCCACGCCCACAGCGGTCAGCGACTCGGGCCAGAGGTCGCGCACCTCAAATACAAAAGGAACATGCTTGCAGCGAGCGACCCACCACCCCGCCAGCCCAACCAGCAACTGCGGTGAAGTCGCAATTACTACATCAGGCCGCGACAAGAAAAGACCTGTGGTCCCTGCTGAAATGCAAAACGAACCGTAGTTCAACATCCGCTCGTATGCCTTGCGATTTGGAAAAGGCAGGAGCCAGGAACGAACTACATTGAATCCGTCCATTTGCTCGCGCGACACCAAGCTCCGAAACCTGGCTCGATACGCAAGAGGCACAACGCCGCTAGGATGATTGGGAAAGCCCGTTAATACTGTCACTTTATGGCGCGCAGCGGCCCAGTGTCTCGACAACTCAACCGCTCGGGCCGCAGGCGCGCCCATCTCCGGAGGGAAATATTGTGAGATGTAAAGAATCTTCATGAGCGCGAACAACTATTCGGGAAAGCTGTGATCAGGATGCTTGATCGAACCCGCTAGCGTCCGAGGTTCGACCCAGCATCGAAACGCCCTTCACGTTTACGGGTCGACCTAGACAACGCGACTCTTCCAGCGCGAACGTGGTCAGCATGGTGCTCACAATTCCACGGAACGGAATCGGCGACTCTGAGCCGGTTTGAATCGCCCCCACAAACGCTTCAAATTCGCCGCGATGGCCTTTGTCCTGACGAAGTGGCGAGCGAAACACGCGCATCCTTCCGTCGCGCATCAGTTCCAGACGCCTGAAGTCTTCCAGCATCGCCACGTTGCCGCCACCAAAAACTTCAATGCGTTCTTTGGAGTAAGCTTTGTCGCCATTGGCCAGGTAGCTGATAGTTCCGTGCGAACCGTCCGCAAAACGCAGCGAACATACAACGTTGTCGTTACTGTATTTACTCGATCCGGCCGGGGACGAACCGGACAAACTGTGGGTTTCGACTTCCACCGGCACAGAGCCCGTCATAAAGGAGAGAAAATCCACGAAGTGGCAAACTTCTCCGAGAATGCGCCCTCCCCCCTGCAGCGGATCGTTCAGCCAATGATCCGCGGGAAGGAAGCCTGCATTTACCCGATAGTGAAGCGCCAGCGGCTCTCCTGCCTCTTGCAGAAACTTTTTCATGCGCACCGCCAACGGAGCAAAGCGACGATTGAAGCCGACCATGAGAAGATTGCGAGGGGAAACTGAATTCTCATGAGCGGCTATGATTTCCTTTAGTTCTTCTTCATTCAGGCAGAGAGGTTTTTCGCAGAAGACATGCTTGGCGCAATTCAACGCGGCAATCACTTGCCGGGCGTGCAGGTGATGACGCGTGGAAATCAGGACCGTGTTTACAGCGGGATTGTTTAGAATTTCCAGTTCATCCGCGGTGCAGGAACGAAAACCGAATTTGTCAGCCGCATACCTGGCATGCGATCCATTCGCCGCTCCCGCCACAACCAACTCGACTGCACGGACTCGCTTAAGTGCGGGAAGCATCGTACTTATGGCGAAACTACCCGCCCCGAGCAGCCCCACGCATACTAATTTATGCCCGCCGATGGGCCGATCACGCGACGCGATCTCGATGTGACTTACATCTTGCGCGTCCTGAGGATACGAGAGCAATACCCCCAGAAATGCTTCTTGCGTTTTTCCCGTGATCAACTCATAGGCGGCCGGTGCGCGCGTGATTGGAAAACGATGCGTGACTAACGAGGCCAAGTCCAGTTTGCGGTCGGCCAGAAGTTTCAGAAAAGCTTCCATGTTGCGTGTTTCCGTCCAACGGACGTACGCGATGGGATAGTCGACTCCTTTCAATTCGTACGCCGTGTCATACCGGCCCGGTCCGTAGGAGCGTGAAATGCGGAAGTCGAGCTCCTTCTCATAGAAAGATCTCCGGGGAATGTCCATGGCAAC
>Ga0182024_10018254_pt1 | contig 13081 bp, 10 predicted proteins | sample P32metaG_FD_120480 | JGI IMG/M metagenome (GOLD analysis project Ga0182024, IMG submission 120480) | Permafrost microbial communities from Stordalen Mire, Sweden - P3-2 metaG (Illumina Assembly) | ecosystem: Environmental > Terrestrial > Soil > Wetlands > Permafrost | place: Sweden: Stordalen...
AAGGTGCTGGTCGAGAACGGGATCCTGCTCGGTTACATGCAGGACCGGATGAACGCGCGGCTGATGGGCGTGGAACCGACCGGCAGCGGGCGGCGCGAGTCGTTCCGCGTCCCGCCGCAGCCCCGCATGTGCAATACCTACATGCCGAGCGGGAGCTCGACCCCCGAGGAGATCGTCGGGTCGATCGAGCGCGGGCTGTACGCGACCTCGTTCAGCGGCGGTCAGGTCGAGATCGCCAAGGGCGACTTCGTGTTCATGATCGCGGAGGGCTACCTGATCGAAGATGGACGCATCACCGCGCCGGTGCGCGGCGCGACCCTGGTCGGGAACGGTCCCGACGCGATGACGAAGGTGACGATGGTGGGCAACGACGGCCGGCTGGCAAACCGGTCGTACACCTGCGGCAAGGGCGGTCAACGCGTTCCGGTCGGCGTCGGGATACCGACCGTGAAGCTGGCGACGTGCACCGTCGGCGGGACGGCCCGATGAACGACCCCCGCGACGAGGCGCTCGCGATCGCACTCGCGACCATCGAACGGGTCGCGGCGGCCGGTGCGACCGACGCGGAGGCGACGGTGCACGTGATCGACCGCTTCGGCTGCGAAGCGCGCGACCTCGAGGTCACCAAGTTGCAGCGTTCGCGCGGCCGCGTGCTCTCCGTCCGCGCGTTTGTCGGGACGCGCCACGCGACGTTCTCGACGACCGATTTCGATCCCGGCGCGATCGGTGCACAGGCGCGCGCCGTCGTCGCGGCGGCTCGCCACGTCGGCGAGGATCCTCACGCCGGATTACCCGAGACCTTCGCGAGCGACGGCGTCTGCGATCGCGATCTGCTCACGGTCTCGCCCGACGTCGCCGAGCGCGAAGACGAGGAGAAGATCGTCGAGGCGCTCGCGATGGAGCGCGCGGTGCGCGCGGCCGACGTGCGGATCACCAACAGCGACGCATCGCGGGTCAGCGACGCCGTCGCGTCGTGGGCGCTCGCGAACACGCGCGGCTTTCGCGGCTCCAGCGCCGGGACGAACGTCGCCCGCTCGGCGGCGCCGGTTGCGCGCGACGGCGACGACAAGCGCATCGGCCACTACGGGACGGCGGCGCGCGGCTGGACGAGCGCCGAACCTGCCGAGGCGGTCGCGCTGCACGCGGTCCACCGAGCGCTCGCGCTCTGCGGCGCGCGCAAGCCGGTGACGATGCGCCTGCCGGTGATTTTCGAGCGCGACGTCGCGGCGGCCGTGCTCGGCGACGTCTTCGCGGCGCTGAGCGCAGCCAACGTCGCGCTCGGCAACTCGTGGCTGATCGACCGGATCGGCGAGCGGATCGGCAGCGAGCTGGTCTCGATCGTCGACGACGGCCGCCTGCGCGGGGGCCTCGGGTCGGCGCCGTTCGATGCGGAGGGTACCGCGACCCAGGAGACCACGGTGATGGCGAACGGCGTGCTGCGTTCGTTCCTGAGCGACACCTACTGGGGCCGCCGCGTCGGGATCGCGTCGACCGGCAACGCCTCGGGCGGCGGTGTCGGCCCGAACAACCTCTACCTCGTCCCCGACGGCGGCACCCTCGACGATCTCATCGCGACGACGGAGCGTGCCGTGCTGGTCCTCGATACGATCGGCTTCGCCACCGAGCACGCCAGCGGCGTCTACAGCCGCGGCGCGCGCGGCATCTACGTCGAGGACGGCCTCCCGCGCTACGCGCTCGACGAGTTCACCATCTCGTCGACGCTCCCCGAGATGCTCGCCGGGATCGATGCGGTCGCCGGCGACCTGCGCTTTGACGGCACGATCGTCGCCCCGTCGTTCCGCGTCGCCGAGATGACGATCGGCGGAAGTTAGCCCGGCGCGGCGAAACGCCGCGCATGCTCGATCCGATCGCCCGTGCCTTCCTCGACCAGGTTGCCGCCTCGAATCGGCCGCCGATCGAACAGATCCCGCTCGCCGACGCGCGCACGTTGTTCGAGGAGACGTTCAGCCGGCTCGCCGGGCCGCCGGTTCCGGTCGAGCGGGTCGCCGACGTGGAGGCTCCCGGACCGCGCGGCCCGATCCCGGTGCGCGTCTACACGCCGCGCGCCTCCGAGGCGCCGCTCCCGCTGTTCGTGTTCTTCCACGGCGGCGGCTACGTCTGCGGCAGCCGCAACAGTTACGATGCGGTCTGCCGCCTGCTCTGCGCCGAGAGCGGCTGCGTCGTCGCCTCGGTCGACTACCGGCTCGCGCCGGAGTTTCCCGCTCCGGCCCCGTTCGAGGATGCGTACGCGGCGTTCGCGTGGTTGGCCGCACACGCGGCGGAATTCGGCGCCGACGGCGCGCGCATCGCGATCGGCGGCGACAGCGCCGGCGGCGGGCTCGCGGCAAACGTCGCGCTCAAAGCGCGCGACGCGAACGGACCGGCGATCGCGCACCAGTTGCTGGTCTATTCGGCGGTTGAGAACGATCGCGTCAGCGCGTCGTATCAGGCGTATTCGGAAGATCACTTCCTCACCCGCGAACGGATGGAGTTCTACTGGAAGAGCTACGTCCCGCAGCCCGAGCTCGCGCTGCAGCCGTACCTGCTCGCGTCGACCGCCTCCACGCTGCGTGGCCTCCCGCCGGCGACGATCGTGCTGGCTGAGTGCGATCCGCTCTTCAGTCAGGGCGTCGCCTACGCCGAACGACTGCGTGCCGACGGCGTGCCGGTCGAACTGCGCGTCTACGACGGGATGATCCACGCGTTCTTCTCGTTCATCGGCCTCTTCCGGCAAGGGCGCGAAGCGGTCACGGCAGCGGGCCGCACCCTCGGAGAGGCGCTCGGGGCGCGCGCGCTGCGCTAACGCGCGAGGGCGAGCAGCTCGTCGAACGCGGCGCGGATCTCGGCGACGTCGATCGCCAGCGTCTCCGGCCCGACCGCGATTTCGAACGACCAGACCTGCGGATCGGGTGTGGCGGCAAGGCTCGGCCCGAAGAGTTGGATGCCGTGCGAGACCGAAACCGTGTCGCGCGCCGCGAAGAGCACGTCACGATCCCCCGCGACGAAGACCGCGAACGCATTGCATGCCGGCGGGTCCGCGCTGACGGCAAGCCCGGCGGCGCCGCGCAGTGCGGCGGCGATGATCGTCGCGCGCGCGTGGTATTCGGCCATGCGCGGGAGTTCGCGGCGCAGGCCCTCCCGCGCGGCGACGGCGTACGGATACGCCCGATACAGGATCGCGCCGGCGCGGTTGATCCACCCGCGCGCCGCGGCGATCGTCTCGGCGTCGCCGGCGAGCGCCGCCCCCGCCAGGCCCTGCAGCCCTTTGTAAAAGGAGACGTAGACGGTGTCGCAGAGTGCCGCAATCTCCGCCGGCGTGCGGCCGTAGCCGGGTGCCGTTTCCCACAGCCGCGCGCCGTCGAGATGAAACGCCGCGCCGGCGCGCCGGCTCGCAGCGGCGATCGCGACCAGCTCGTCCCACGGCGGAACGCGGTACCCTGCCCGCCGGAGCGGAAGCTCGACGACAACCGCGGCGAGCGGTTCGTGGACCGCAGCGACGTCGGCGGCGCCGAACGGCGCCGTGAGCGCGCCGACCCGAGCGACCCGCAGCCCGTAGAGCGCGCCGATCGCGTCGTTTTCGTCCTCGACGATGTGCGAGCGCGGGTGCGCGGCGACGAGCGTGCGGCCGCGCCGGTCGGCGTGCACGCGCAGCGCGGAGAGTTGTGCCGCCTTGCCGCTGATCGAGAAGACGGCTGCTTCTTTGCCGAGCAGTGCCGCGACCTCGCGCTCGAGTTCCTCGATGACCGTGCCTTCGCCGTAGTGGTCGGGTTCGGTGCCGGGAGCGAGCGCCTCGCTCAACCGGAGCAGCTCGCCGGCCGCGTCCCGCGTTCCGCGCCGGGACAAGAGTCGCAGCGAACGTTGTTCGATCACCCCGTCCGCATTCGCCGTGCGGTTCAGCTTGGCCGTTCCGCCCGGTCCGCAGCGGAACGGATGGTCGGAACCCGGCGTCCCTCCGGCGCGGGGTCGACCGCGTAGACTTCGACCGGTTCGCGCTTGCCGTAGACCGGTTGCGGGCCGAGCGAGCGGGTGCGATACCGCTCGGGGACGCGCACGGCGCGCGTCACGTCCTGGGTCGCGACGACTGGGACGCCCATCCGTTTCGAGAGGCCTTCGACACGCTTGGCGGTGTTGACGGTATCGGAGACGACGGTCGTGTCGAGGTGCAGCGCGTCGCCGACCGTCCCGAACGTCACCAGGCCCGTGTGCAGGCCGACACCGATCTCGATCGGCGGACCGACGGCTTCGCGGTTCAGGTCGCGCACCGCGTCCTGCAGCGCGAGCGCGGCATCGAGCGCGTCTTCGACGTTGCGCGGGAAGAGGGCCATGAAACCGTCGCCGAGGTACTTGTCGACGCTGCCGCGATGCTCGCGCACGACGCGCGCCGAGCGCGCGAAGAAGCTCGCGATGAGGACGAACGCCTGCTCGGAGGACAGCGTTTCGCTCAGCGCCGTCGAGTCGCGAATGTCGGCGAAGAGCACGGTCATCGCTTCGGTCGCGCGGTCGCCGAGGGCGACGTCGGCCAGCGAGGAGTGGCCGAGGCGATCGACCAGAGTGGGGGGGAGGAAGCGCCCTCTCGCGGCGCGTTCCCGCTCGAGCGCGGCCCACAGACGGCCGGGCCGGTCCCGCGTCGCGGCGACGATCGCGCCGCCGAAGCGGGCCGCCGCGGCGGCACCCAAGGTGAGCCACACGCCGGCGAAGACCCCCTCGACGTCGACCACGGCGATCGCCGCGGCGACTGCCGCCGCCGCGGCTGCCTCGGCGGTCTCGCGGCGGCGCCGCAGCGCGCGGCCGGTGGCGAGGGCCGCGGCCGCGAGCATCGACAGAGCGCTCGCTCCGGCGGCGGTGAGCGGGGTCATAGCCTCACGATGCCCACCGATCGGCGAAAAATCGCGAAGCCGGCCGGGCGGAACTTTCTCCCCGGCGTGCGCCTGGAGCATCGAAACCGTAGGACACCCGCGACGGGATACCGTACCCGAACCTAAGATGGCTACCGCACCTTCGATCGGGACGCAACTCGTCATTCGTTTGGAGACTCCGAATACTCCGGGCTCGTTCGGCATCCTGGCCTCCGCCATCGGCGATGCCGGCGGAATGGTCGGCGCCGTCGACACGCGGACCGTCGGCAAGACGACGATCGTCCGCGACGTCACCGTTGACGTGCGCAGCGAGGCGATCGGCGACGAGGTGACGCGTGCGCTCGAACGGCTCGACGGCGTGCGGATCCTCAACGTCTCCGATGCGACCTTCCTCGCCCACCTCGGCGGCAAGATCCGGACCGCGATCACCCGTCCGGTCAAGACGCGGCAAGATCTCTCGACGGTCTATACGCCGGGTGTCGCGCGCGTCTCCAGCGCGATCGCGAAGGATCCTGCCAAAGCCTACGCCCTCACGATAAAACGCAACACCGTCTGCGTCCTCACCGACGGGACGGCGGTGCTGGGCTTGGGCGACATCGGCCCGTACGGCGCGGCGCCGGTGATGGAGGGCAAGTGCATGCTCTTCAAGCAGTTCGCCGACATCGACGCGTTCCCGATCTGCCTCGACACCAAAGACGTCGACGAGATCGTTGAGACCGCCAAGCGGATCGCGCCGATCTTCGGCGGGATCAACCTCGAGGACATCAGCGCGCCGCGCTGCTTCGAGGTCGAGCGCCGCTTGGTCGAAGAGCTCGATATCCCGGTGATGCACGACGACCAGCACGGCACCGCGGTCGTCATCCTGGCCGCGCTGCTCAACGCCGCCGCCGTCGTCGGCAAACGCATCGAGGACCTCACCATCGTCCTGACCGGCAGCGGCGCCGCCGGGACGGCGACGATCAAGATGCTGCTCGCGGCCGGCGTTCGCGACGTGATCGCGGTCGACCGCGAAGGGGCGCTGAGCCGCGATCAGAGCTACGCCAACTCGCACTGGGCGTGGCTCGCCGAACACACCAACCGCGAGAACCGCTGCGGTTCTTTGCAGGACGTCCTCAAAGGGGCGGACGTCTTCATCGGGGTGAGCGCACCGGGGATCTTGCAGCCCGAGTGGATCGGGACGATGGCGCGCGACCCGATCGTCTTCGCGATGGCGAACCCGATGCCTGAGATCATGCCGGACATCGCTGCGCCGTACGTCGCCGTCATGGGAACCGGCCGCAGCGACTTCCCCAACCAGATCAACAACCTGCTGTCGTTCCCGGGGATCTTCCGCGGCGCGCTGGACTCGCGCGCACGCCGGATCACCGAGGGGATGAAACTCGCCGCCGCGCGTGCGATCGCCGGGATCGTCGGCGACGAGCGCAGCGCCGAGTACATCGTCCCCAGCGTCTTCGACGCCCGCGTCGTCGACGCGGTCGCGCAGGCGGTGACCCAGGCGGCGATTGAGGACGGCGTCGCGCGGCGCGAGCTGCTGATGCTCGACGACGAGGCGGCTGCCGAACCGGCGGGTACGCGCCGATGAGCGAGCGGATTCTGATCATCGAAGACGACCCCGACGTCGCGGCGTTCGAGAAGGTGATCCTGGAACGCAGCGGCTACGAGGTGCGGATCGCCCCGACCGGAACGGCCGGGCTCGAAGCCGAGCCGGTGTTCAAGCCGGCGGTCGTGCTCCTCGACGTCGAGCTCCCCGACATCTCCGGGCTCGACGTCTGCACGTCGCTGGCGAACTCGTCGGACGCCTTCATCCTGATGGTCAGCGCGCACTCGAGCGAGAACGACGTCCTGCGGGGTCTGGGTCTGGGGGCCGACGACTACATCCGCAAGCCGTTCTCGCCCAACGAGCTGGTGGCGCGCGTGCAGTCGTTCCTGCGCCGCCGCGAACGCTCGCGCCGGACCGAGCAAGAAGGGCGCCTGCAGATCGGCGAGGCGACGCTGGTTCGCGACTTCCACACCCTCGAACACGGCGGAAAGAACGTCACGCTGACCGCGCTCGAGTTCCGGCTGCTCTGGAATTTGGCGGAGAACGTCGGCAAGCTGCTGACCCGGGCGCAGATCCTCGAACGCGTGTGGAACGACGTCTCGGGCGTCCCCACCCGCGTGGTCGACGTCCACGTCGCCGCGCTGCGCAAGAAGCTCAACGAAGTCGCCGCGACGCTGGTGATCAGCAGCGTGCGCGGGATCGGCTATCGATTGGATGAACGCTGACGCCGATCGATCGTGGCAGCGATACGCCTCGATCCGCGTGATCCGCGGCCGCTCTACGTACAAATTGCCGATGCGCTGACCACGTCGATCGAATCGGGCGAGCTCGCGCCGGAAGCGCGTCTGCCGCCTATCCGCGCGCTGGCAGGCGAGCTCGACGTTGCGCTGGTGACGGTCTCGCAGGCGTACGAGACGCTGGCGGCGCGCGGGCGGGTCGTCTCGCGGGTTGGGCGTGGGACGTTCGTCGCGGCGCCGCCGCCGACCGATGCGCCGTTCGCGCGCACCTGGGAGCCGTCGCTGGGGCGCTTCGCGCGCGGCGAGCGGATGGAAGGCGTGATGGATCGGCTCGCGCAGGCGCGCGTCTCGGGCGCGATCTCGCTCGCCTCGGCGCATCCGGCGCCGGAGACGTTTCCGATGGCCGAGTTCGCGCGCGCGATGCAGCGGACGTTCGCCGAAGATCCGCCCGAGGCGATGCAGTACCGCGCGAACACCGGCGATCCCGACCTGTGCGCGACCCTCGCCGTGGGGCTCGCCGGGCGCGGCTGCGAGGCGCGGCCCGAAGAGATCATCGTCACCTCCGGCGCGCAGCAAGCCGCCGACCTCATCGCTTCGGTGCTGTTGGCCGATCGGGCGGTCGTCGCGTCCGAGTCGCCGACGTATCCGGGGACGCTCGGCGTCTTCGACGCGCGCGGCGTGACCTACGTCGAGGTGCGCAGCGACGCCGACGGCGTGCGGATCGACGACGTCGAGCGCGTCTTCGCCGAATACCGGCCGCGGCTGTTCTCGATCTGTCCGATCGCCGAGAACCCCACCGGCGTGGTCCTGCCGGCGCGGCGCGGCAAAGCGATCGTCGAGCTGGCGCGCCGCTACGACGTCGTCGTGCTCGAAGATCAGACGGGGTGGACGTTCGCGTACGACGGGCCGGCGCCGCCGCCGCTTGCAGCGTACGATCCGGAGGGGCGGGTCGTGATGATGGAGTCGCTCTCAAAGTCGATCTTTCCGGCGCTGCGCATCGGCTATCTGCGCGTCAAAGGCGCGATGCGCGATTCGATCGAGGCGGCCAAGGTACGCACCGACTCGTTCACCTCGACGCTCACCCAGCGCGCGCTGTGGCGCTTCCTGCGCGCGCCGGCGTATCCGCGTCATCTCAAAGCGGCCCGCGCGCTCTACCGGCACCGCCGCGACCTGTTCGTCGAGGCGCTCAGCGCGGGGTTGCCGTGGGCCGACGTGCGGCCGCCGCAGGCTGGGACCAACGTCTGGCTACGTCTGCCGCCGCGTCTCTCGACGCAGGCGGCATTCGAGGCGTGCGCGCGCGAAGGCGTGCTGGTGATGCCGGCCGATCCCTGCTACCCGACCCGCAGCGGGCCGCCGGCACTGCGCCTTTCGTTCGGCGATCTCGCCGACGACACGCTACTGCTCGCGGCGGAACGCCTCACCCGCGCGCTCGCGCCGTAGGAACGGCCTTCGCTCGCTCGTGGCTGGGGTCCGAGCGGAACCGCGCCCTCGCGGGCGGAACCTGGCGCGCCGTGACGTTTTTCGGTAGACTCGGCTGCGCCCTTGCCCTGATCGCTCTCGTCGCTCCAACTGCCGTGCGGGCCAAACAGCCGCCGCCGCGTCCGGCGGTCGCGTACGGTGCGCCGGCGGGCGGCATCCCGGCCGGTCATCTGCGCGGCGCCGTGTACGATGCGGTGCTGCCCTCAGGGCGGATCGTTACGCCGGCCGGGACGAGCGTCGTCACCGGGATGAACGCCTTGGGCGCCGCGCTCACGCCCGACGGACGCTTCGCGATCGTCAGCTGCGACGACGAACGCGAGGGCAAGGTCCATTCGACCGTCGATCAGGGCGCGACCGGCGGCTTCTCGCTGGTCGTCGTCGATGTGTCCTCGATGCAAGTCGTCGACCGGTATCGCGCGCCGGACGAGAAGTATTGGGTCGGCATCGCCGCGCTCGCCGATCCGAAGAATCCCGCCCGCACGCTCGTGCTGGCAGCGGGCGGGCCGACGAACGTCGTCTACGCGTTCACGCTCGACGCCAACGGCCACCTCGCGCCGGACGCGCGTCACGTGATCGCGATGCCGGGGCCGCTTGATCCGGCGTTCGCCGACTTAGGGCACAGCTACCCCGGAACGATCGTGCTCGCGCCCGACGGACGGCGCGCATATGTGGTGAACGAAGCGGGCGGCAGCATCAGCGCGATCGACACCGCGACGCGGACGCTGAGCGGGGCTACGCGCAGCGTCGGGTTCTTTCCGTTCGGCGCGGCGCTCGCCGGCAACCGGCTCGCCGTCACCGACGAAGGGTTGATGCGCTATGCGATCCTCTCGCAGCAAGTGACGGCGCCGCCGTTCCGCACCGTCACGGGGGACTTGCAGCGTGCCTCCGCACTCTCGTTCGTCGCCCTCGCACCGAACGGCGATCTCTCGGCGCAGCCGCAAGACGCGCCGCCGTTCGCGAACGCCCCGCTGGCGATGGACGCGACGCCGGACGGGTTGCGGACGGTCGGCGGCGCGCATCCGACCGCGGTCGTCACCGCGCCCGGCGGCGCCTACGCGTACGTCGCGATGACGAACGTCGATCGCGTCGCGACCGTCGCGCTCGGCGCGACGCCGCGCGTCGTCGGCGGCACCGAACTGCGGCTCTTCGACAAGGGTCCGTACGGTACGCAGCCGTCGGCGCTGGCGATTTCCCGGGATGGTTCGCGGCTGTACGTCGCGCTGGCCGGGCTCAACGCCGTCGCGGTGATCGACGCGCGCGACCCGATTCACCTCCATCGCCTCGGTTTGATCCCGACCGGCTGGTATCCGACCGCGCTGACCCTCGCCGCCGACGACCACACGCTGCTGGTCGTAAACACGAAGGGCTACGGTCACGATCCGAACTTCACCGGCGATCCGCCGCTCGCCGACTCGAACGCCGTCTGGTCGACGCTGCAAAAGATCGATCTGTCGGCGGTGCGCTTGGGCGCGGCGACGCTGACGACGCTCGCCGACACGCGGCGCCTCACCCCGGCGTCGCGGTACCCGCCCGGGATCACCCACGTCGTCGTCATCCTCGAGGAAAACAAGACGTTCGACGCGATGCTGGGCGATCTCGGCCCGCCGGATGGCGAGCCGTCGATGACGTTCTTCGGCCGCTCGATCACGCCGAATCTGCACGCGCTCGCGGCCCGTTACGGCTTGGCTGCGAACCTTTTCGCCGACGCGGAGGAGTCCGACGCCGGACATCAGTTCTTCGCCGGCGGGCTCGCGACGCTGTACAGCGAGCGCACCCTGTACGATAAGGGCGGCCGTGCGCCGCTGGTCAACAAGAACGAAGATCCCGAGGACTATCCGCGCCTCGGCTACATCTTCAACGCCCTGGCGCGCCGGCACATCGCGTTCCGCGACTACGGCGATCTGGTGCGCGTGAGCGGCTACGACGAAGGCGGCGCCGCCGATCCGAAAGCCGACGATCCGGCGTTCGCAGGCAAGGACGACGTCGAAGCGCCGACGACCGGTCTGGGCGGGCTGTATTCGCTCGACGTTCCGGCGCCCTCGGTGCTCGACGGGCACGTCGACCTCCGCTATCCGGGCTGGAACCTGCGGATACGCGACGAGCGGCGCGCGCGCGAGTTCATCCGCGACTACGGCGTCCTCGTCGCGCAGGCGCATCAGCCGCGCTACACGTACATCTGGCTGCCGGCCGACCACACCGGCTTCGGCCGCGACATCCCGCCGATCCCCGAAGAGGTCGCCGATGGCGATCGCGCGCTCGGCGAGATCGTGCAGTATCTCTCCCATCTGCCGTCGTGGAAGCAGACTGCGCTCTTCGTGATGCCCGACGACGCGCAGTCGTCGCGCGATCACGTCGACGCGTACCGCACCTACGCGATCGTCGCCGGACCGTTCGCAAAACGGCACTACGTCGGGATGCGGCACCTCTCGACGGTCAGCGTGCTGAAAACCTCGGAGCAGCTGCTCGGGCTCATGCCGCTCGCGCTCGGCGATCTGCTGGCGAGCGACATGAGCGACTTCTTCACCCCGGCCGGCGGCAACGCCGCGCCGTACGACGCGATCCCGGTTCCGGCCCAGACCGCGAGCGCCGAAGGGACGCGCATCGCGGCCCTGCTCGCGCAGACCGATCAGAGCCGCGCCGACGCCGACACCGCCCGCGGCGGTCGGCTCGTCGAACTCTCGCGCGAGGCCGACCTGCTGGCGGCCCGGCGCGCCCGGATGCCCGCCGATGCGTATGCACGCGCGCAGGGCGAGCTGTTCGCCCGCGCGCTCGGGGTGGTGCGGTAGCGCCGCAGCGGCCGGACGGTGGGGAGCCGTCGGGCCGCCCGGCGAAACTGCACCGGTCGTGACCGTGAAGCAGCTCGCCTCCCCGTTCGTCTCATCCGACGCCGGCACGCTTACCGACGCCGTCGTCCTGCGGCCGTCGGCGGCGGTCGACCGGCTCCCGCCGGTCAAGGGCGAGCCCTCGCCGATCGCCGACCGCGCGATCGACCAGCACGCGGTCCTGGTGCGCACCCTCGAAGATCGCGGCATCTCGGTCCACGCGATCGAGCCGCGGACGCGGTCGGCGTGCGAGTCGCTGGTCGCCGACTGCGCGCTCCTCCTCCCCGAGGGTGCGATCGTGGCGCGGCCCTCACAAACCGACCGCCGGGCCGAAGTCGCCGCCGTCGAAGCGCTGCTGGCGGAGCTCGGCATCCCGATCCTGGCCCGCATCGAGCCGCCGGGGGTGCTGGACGCGACCGACGTCGCGGTCGCTCCCGGCCGGCTCTTCATCGGCGTCCCGGCGGCCGGTGCGGGACTCCGGCCGCGCTCGAACGAGCTCGGCCGCCGTCAGCTCGAGGTCGTCGCCACCCAGCACGGATACGGCGTCGTCGAGCTCACGGTGGCGAGCGACGTGCCGCGACTGCGCGACGTGTTCTCGATCGTCGGCGTCGAGACGGCGCTCGCGGCGCCCGACCGGGTCGATCTCGTTCCGGTGACCGGCGTGAACATCGTCGAGCTGCCGCGCGGCGAGGAGTTCGCCGCCGGCGTCCTCCCGATCGGCGAACGCCGCGTCCTCGCCAACCTGCGCTTTCGCGAGTCGCTGGTCTTGATGCGCAAGGCGAAGATCGCGGTCGAAGCGATCGACCTGTGGGAGTTCGGGAAAGCCGGCTTCGGGCCGTTCTCGCTCGTCCTCGCCGTGAAGCGCACCTAAGCGCGCGTCGTGCGCATCGCGATCCTCTCCGACATCCACGGCAACCTTCACGCGCTCGACCGCTGCCTCGCCGATCTGGCGGCGCGCGGCGGCGCCGACGTGATCGTCGCGGCCGGCGACCTGTGCCTGGAAGGGCCGAAGCCCAAAGGGGTCCTCAAACGGCTGCGCGCGGCCGGCGCTGTCTCGCTGCGCGGGAACACCGACCGGATGATCGGCGACGCCGACCTCACGCTGCTCGCACCGGAAGACGCGCGCGCGGTCCGCTGGGCGCGCAAGAAGATCGGGCGCGAGTGGACGATCTGGCTCGCGCAGCTGCCGCTCTCGCTGCGCTTCGGTGAGGGTGCCAACGGGTTGCTGGTCTGTCACGCCAACCCCAAGAACGACGATCAGCACGTGTGGCCCGACGCCGACGACGCGCTGCTCGAGCGGCTCTTCGGCGACGTCGAACAGCGCACGGTCGCGTTCGGCCACCTCCACCTGCCGTACGTGCGCGGGTGGCGCGGCCGCACGCTGGTCAACGTCGCCTCGGCAGGGCTGCCGAAAGACGGCGACCCCCGCGCGCACTACGCGATCCTCAGCGCGCGCGCCGACGGTTGGGAAATCCAGTCGCGGCGGGTCGACTTCGCGGTGAAGAAGGTTGCGCGGCAGCTCAAGCGCAGCGGGATCCCCGACCTCGCGCGGCGGCTCGAGACGTTGCGGCGGCACCGGTATCCGAAGCTCGGCTCGCCGGGTTCTCGGATACCGTGAGCGTCCCCGCACTCAAGATCGACCGGCTG
>Ga0182024_10018255_pt1 | contig 13080 bp, 6 predicted proteins | sample P32metaG_FD_120480 | JGI IMG/M metagenome (GOLD analysis project Ga0182024, IMG submission 120480) | Permafrost microbial communities from Stordalen Mire, Sweden - P3-2 metaG (Illumina Assembly) | ecosystem: Environmental > Terrestrial > Soil > Wetlands > Permafrost | place: Sweden: Stordalen...
ACTCCAGCAGCGAGATGCGGCTGCCTGCTCCCCACGCATCGATCCACGGCGCCCAGAAGCCCAGAATGACGATGGCCGCGTTGATCACCATGCGAAAACGGAAAAAGGTTGCGCTCATCCACTACTCCCAACCTCGGAGTGTAGCATCCGAAGCGCGGCGCGGAGCCTTGCGGCGGATTGCGGAATAAGACGTGTGCTGGTTGGCACTACTCGTTGCGCAACGCTTCCATGGGATCGATGGAAGCGGCTCGTCTTGCGGGAATAAAGCATGCAACGCCCGACACTGCAAACAGCAGCAGGGTTGCGCCGAGATAGGTGAGCCGGTCAAGCCACGAGATGCCAAAGAGCATGGCATCGAGAGCGCGCCCTGCGGCCAGCGCTGCGCACAGACCGATGGCCAGGCCGATCGAGGTCATGGTCATGCCCTGGCGCAGGACGAGCGCGAGAATGTCGCCACGAGTTGCGCCCAGCGCTGCACGCACTCCGATCTCGCGGGTTCTCTCCGTCACGCTGCCGGAGAGGATTCCGTAAATGCCGATGGCGGCAAGCACCAGCGCAACCAGGCCGAAGGCTTCGAAGAGAATGAGCACAAAGCGGCGCTGGATTTCGGTGGCCGCGACGAGCGCGTCCATGGTGGCAACGCGATCCACGGGCCGGTCCTTGTCGACGAACCAGATGGCCTGCTGAATCGCAGGGGCGAGACTCGATGGAGCAATTCCGGCGCGGGTGCGCACTACGACTGATTGCACTGGGTCGCCCCAGGCCCACTGCTCCGTAGTGATGTAGAACGCGTCCGGCTGCGTGATGGCGAGCGACTCCTGCCGGATGTCGCCGACCACGCCGACAATCGTCGCCCAGGGGCGGTCAACATGGCCGACATCGGGCCCAACGCGAACACGCTGGCCGATCGGATTTTGCCCGGCAAACTTGCGATCTGCGAACGATTGCGAAATAACTACAGCGACGGGGGCGCCCGCGATGTCGTGCTCGTTCAGCAGGCGTCCGCGGCGAAGGGGGATGCGCATGGCCTCAACGTAACCAGGCCGCACCGCGTAGCGATAGGCCGAATCACCGAGCGGGTTGTTGTCCTTTTCAAACTGGACGCCGTAAACATCCGCGTCGCCGCCGCCAAGGGGCAACTGGCTGGTGAGTCCCGCGGAGACGACGCCGGGGATGTTGCGAATGTTGTCGAGCATCTGCTGGAAAAATTGCAGACGCGCTGCATCGCTCTCGTATCGGTGGCCGGACTCCTGCACCTGCATGGTGATGAGGCTCGATGTATCGAAGCCCGGATCGACGGCAAGGAGACGCTGCATGCTGCGCAAGAGAAGGCCCGCGCTCACCAGCAGCACCACGGCGAGCGAGACCTCGGTGACGACCAGCGTGCTGCGCGTCCAGTGACGGCTGTCGGTTGTGCGCCCGGAGTTCCGGCGCATCCCGGAGTGCAGGTCATTGCGCGAGGCCTGCCAGTTCGAGACCAGCCCCACTGCGATCCCGATGAAGGTGGTGAGGGCAAACGCAAAGCGGAAGACCCCGCCGTCGACGGAGATTGCACTGAGCCTGGGCAACCCGGGCGGGCTCAGAACCTGCAACGCGCGCGCACCGGCCTCGGCAACCACGATTCCCAGTGCACCGCCGAGCGTGGCGAGGAGCAGAGACTCTGTGAGCAATTGGCGAGCGAGCCGGCCCTGCGGCGCGCCCAGCGCGGCACGCATGGCAAATTCGGCGCTGCGCTGCGATCCGCGTGCCAGCAGCAGGTTGGCCACATTGACGCACGCGATAAGGAGAACCAGCAACACGGCGCCCAGGACCGCCAGCAGCGCAGGACGCACACCCTGCGTAAGATCGCCTTGCATCGGATGCACCACAATGCCGTCGGGCGCGCCGCCGGAGCTGTTATAGCCCTGGGCATAGACCTGTGCCAGCGAATGCAGAATGACGCTCAGCTCATTGCCGGCCGGCTGGCTGCCGACGCCTGCCTTGAGCCTACCAATCAAGCGCAGATGATGGCCCCACTCGCGACCGTCAAAGGGGAGGGCCGGGTCGTATTGAAGCGGAGCCCATATCTCTGCCGATGTGTTCAGTACGTTTTCAAATGAGGCGGGCATGACGCCGATGACCGTATAGAGTGTATCGTCGAGGCGCACCTGCTTGCCGACGATGGCTCGGTCCGCGCCGAAGCGCCGACGCCACAATCTGTCGCTGAGTATTGCCACATTGGGGCCGCGATGGCGATCATCGGACGCCTGGAAATCACGACCGAGCAACGGCGCAGTGCCTAAAGTGCGGAAGTAGTCCGCGCTGACGCGCTGGCCTGCGATGCGCTCCGGCCGGTCTCCCTGGCCGGTTGCGGTGGCCGCGGGTTGCCACGGCTTGAATACGGCAAGTGTGTCGAAGGAATGGCTCCGTTGAGACAGACCTTGAAATGTGCCGAAGGTGACCGCCATAGGTCCGCCGTCTTTGCGCATCTCCCAGAGCATCATGAGGCGGCTGGCGTGGCTATAGGGTAAAGGGTCAATCAGAATGGGCTTGATGGCGCTAAAGATGGCCGTGCTGGCGCCGATTCCAATGGCCAGAGTTAAGACCGCAACCGCAGTGAAGCCCGGGTTATGCGCCATCATGCGCAGCCCGTAGCGTGTGTCCTGCATTAGGCTCTCAATCCACGGGAGTGTCTGCTGCTCGCGATACGACTGGCGCGTCTGCTCCGCCCCGCCGAGGTGAATGAGAGCTTGACGGCGAGCTTCTTCCGGGTTGAGGCCAGCGCGGATGCCCGCGTCGGTATGCAAGGCCACGTGGCTTTCGAGTTCCGCAGCGAATTCGTCGTCTGAAAGGCGAACGCGGAAGAAGCCCTGGAGGCGCAGGATGAAGGCTCTGAGTTTTCGCATGATGAGTCTCCTATTGGATTTCGAGGACTTATTCCATGCGCAATGCGCGCATGGGGTCGATATGCATGGCGCGGCGAGCGGGAATGTAGCAGGCTGCGAGCGCAACGGTTACCAACAGCGTGGTGACCCCGATCAAGGTCCATGGGTCGTAGGCTCGAACGCGATACAGCATGGAGCTGCGGGCCATGAGCTGCGTCAATCCCAGCGCTGCAGCCAGGCCGGCGCCCACGCCGATGAGCGCAAGCCGGCCGCCTTGCTTCAAGACCCAGCGCAGAACGTGGCCACGGTCCGCGCCCAGCGCCATGCGGATGCCGATCTCCTGCGTGCGCTGGCTGACCAGATAGGAAATCACGCCGTACATGCCCACGCTGGCCAGCAGCAATGCGAGACCGGCAAAGATTCCGAGCAGGATCATGGAGAAGCGGCGAGCGGCGAGCGAGTCGGCGATAAGCTGGTTCATGGTCGAGGCCAGGTAGACGACCTGCTGCTGGTTCATCTGCCGAAGCACGCGCTGGACATCGCTCATGGTGGATGCGGAATCGCCGCCGGAGCGGATCACGACATCGGTTCCCAGTCCATCCTGGAATGACATGTCGCCGTCGCTCATCTGCAGAAAGGGCAGATAGATCTGCGCGTGCAGCGGAAAGCTGGCGTCGTTGTCGAGACCCCACTGCATCACGTGCCCGGCGACGCCAATAACGGTCGCCTGCTGGCTATATCCATCGAGATTGATGTGTTTGCCAACGGGGTCTTCGCTGCCGAAGTATTTGCGCGCAAATTCCTGGTCGATGACCACCACCGTGGGTGCATGCTGATTGTCTGCGTCGCTGAAGAAGCGTCCGCGCACGACCGGGATGCTCATCATCTTCAGGTAGTCCGGCTCGACGATGTAGTCCAGGGCCCAGCGCATATCGTTGGTGTTCGCGGGCTTGGGTTCATTGTCCCGCCAGAAGAGCCGCTCGTCGTCGCTGCCGGTCATGGGCAGGCTGCCGTTCATCATGGAGACGCTCTGTACGCCGGGAACCTGCCGGATGTGTCGATCGACTTCGCGATAGTACGCTCGCACCGCATCAGGGGATGCGGTGGTCATGGATGGAGGTGCGGCAAGGCTGAAGGTGGTGACGCCGTTGGGGTCAAAGCCGGGATCGACGCTCGACAAGGCCATCATGCTGCGGATCATCAGGCCTGCGCCGGCGAGCAGAACAAGAGCCATCGCCGTTTCAAAAACCACCAGCAGATCCTGGGTGCGATGACGCGTTCCGCTCATGCCGCGGCCGCCTTCTTTGAGCGTTTCATTCAGCGACTGGCGCGAAGCCTTCCAGGCAGGCAGCAGACCGAAGAGAACTCCTACGGCGAGCGAGACCAGCAGCGTGAAGCCGAGCACCGGAAAACTGAGATGGATGTGCGAAGCGCGCGGCAACGCCACCGGGACCAGCTTGATGGCTGCGCGTGTGCCCCAGTTTGCCAGCGCAAGTCCGAGCAAGCCGCCGGCGAGAGCCAGCATGGTGCTTTCCGTGAGCAATTGGCGAACGATGCGCATGCGGCTAGCGCCGAGCGCTGAGCGAACTGCAAACTCCTGGGCGCGCGCGCTGGAGCGGGCCAGCAGCAGGTTGGCCACATTGACGCATGCAATCAGGAGAACAAATCCGACTGCCCCGAGCAGCACCAGCAGCAGCGGCTGCACCTGGCCTACGAGATACTCGCGCAGCGAAACCAGGTTGGCGCGAATGCCGTGGTCGGCTTGCGGGTACGCTGCTGCAAGCCGATCGGTGACCCCGTTCATATCTGCGCGCGCTTGCTCGAGCGTGACGCCGGGCTTGAGCCGGGCAATGCCGTGCAGGCCGAGGCCGGCGAAGCGATTGTTCAGCGCAGGTTGCTGCCATTGGCCGATGGGCACATAGAGATCGCCGGCATCAAAATTTCCGACGGAGAGATCGAAGTCAGCGGGGATTACGCCGATGATGGTGAAGGCGCGGCCATCGAGCGCGAGGGTTTTGCCGAGAACGTCGGGGCGTGAATCGAATTTGCGTTCCCACAATCCAGCGCTGATGATGACCAGCGGGCTGCGTCCGATCTCGTCTTCGCCGGGGGCAAACAATCGCCCCAGCACCGGCTTGACGCCGAGGATGGAGAAGAAATCGGAGGACACATAATCGCCAGTAGTTCTTTCAGCGTCGCCCATTCCGGTGAGCGTGAAACGCCGCTGGTGGGCGATGGCGAGCGCGGCGAGCGTCTTGTTGTCGCGTTGCCAATCGCGAAAGTTCGGATAGGAGATGGAGCCCTGAGCAAAGTTGGCCTTGCTTTCGTGAACAGCGACAAGTTCACCCGGTTGAGGAAACGGCAGCGGGTTGAGCAACACGCTGCTGACGATGGAGAACAGCGCTGTGTTTGCGCCGATGCCCAGCGCCAGCGTGAAGACGGTGACGAGAGCGAATCCTGGATTCTTGCGCAGGACACGGATGCTATATGCGACGTCGTGGCCCAACCCCTCAAGGAAGGGCAAGCGGCTGCGCTCCCGCCAGGCCTGGCGTGTCTGCTCTGCACCGCCGAGACGGATGAGCGCCTGTCTGCGCGCTTCTGTGAGGGTGTGGCCGGAGCGAAGGCCCTCGTCGGTATGCAGCGCGACGTGGGTTTCCAATTCTGCGGCGAACTCGTCGTCTGCGCGGCGAGTGCCGAAGAGGCCGCGGAGGCGCAGGACGAAGGCTCTGAGTTTTCGCATGATGACCTCTTTCCGTTTTGGGGCCTATTCCATTCGCAAGGCGCACATGGGGTCGATCGCCGCTGCTCGTCGCGCGGGCAACCATGAAGCCAGCGTGGCCACCGCACATAAGAATCCTGCCGCGGCAATGTAGATGAGAGGGTTGTCCGCGCCGCTGCCGAGCAGCTTCTCACTGGAGCCCATGGCGGAGTTTGTGAAAGAGACGCTGGCGATTACGCGCGCGAGTCCTATGGCCAGCGCACTGCCGGCGATTAGACCGCCTACAGTGAGCGCAAGCCCTTGCCGGATGACCATGCGCAGCACATGACCGCGTTGCGCGCCCATCGCCATGCGCACGCCGATCTCCTGCGTGCGCTGCGCCACCGAATAGGCCATGACGCTATAGAGTCCCACCGCGGCCAGCAGCAAGGCGATGGAGCCCAACACCGTCATGAGACTTGCCGCAACCTTTTGCGGATAGAGCGACGCCCCGATGAACTCCTTGAGCGGCGCCTCGTCGAATACGGTGACATTGGGATCGAGGTCGTGCACCTGGGCGCGCAGCGTGGACAGCACACTGTCCGGCTCGCCTTTGGTGCGGACGTACAAAGCCAGATTCATGTCTTCGCGGTACATCTGGCGGAAGGGCACGTAGAAGTAAGCCGGCGTGTTTTCGCCGAGGTAGTGGTACTTCGAATCCTTGGCGACACCGACCACGCGGAACCAGCTTCCCCAACCATGAATGCGGGTGCCGATGGGATCGCGGCCGGCAAAGAACCGGCGCACGAATGCCTGGTTCACGATCATCACGGCGGGCGAATTCTTGTCCTCGTTGTCAGCCTCAGTCAAATTGCGGCCCTCGACAATGGGAATGTGCATCAGCGGCAAATAACCCGGCGAAACTACGTTGCGGAAGATGTTCATGTTCTCGTTGGCGCGTCGCGCGTAGCCCTCAATCTCCAGCTCCTCCCACCAGCTCGGCTCAAAGCCCAGCGGAACGCCGTCTGAATACGCAACATCCGTAACTCCCGGCGCCGAGATCATGCGCTCGCCAAGGCGGCGGCAGAACTCTTTGCGCTGCGCCAGGCTATAGCCATTGGTATTGAGGTAGAACTGGTTTAGGAGCACGTGGTTGGGATCGAAGCCGGGATCGATGCGCATGGTGGTCTGAAATCCGCGCGCGAACAGACCCGCACCAACAAGCGTCACCAGCGCCAGAGCAACCTCAGAGGCGACGAGCACGGAGCGCAGACGATTGCGTCCCCGGCCCGCGGTGCCGCCGCGTCCACCGGAGTTGAGCCGGGCGCTCAGGTTCAGCCTACCCACCTGCAGCGCGGGGACGAGGCCCGCCGCAATGGCTGCAAGCACGCACACACCGGCTGTGAAAGCCAGGACCGCGAAGTTAGGACGCGTGTCCATGGCCACCAGCTGCTGCATGGGGCCGGGCGGCATCAGGAATTTGAGCGCGTGGCTCATCCAGGGCGTCACCGCGAGGCCAAGCACCGCACCGGAGCCAGTGAGCAACAAGCTCTCCGTCAGCACTTGCCGAGCCAGGCGTGCGCGGCCAGCGCCCAAGGCAAGGCGCGCCGTGAATTCTTTCTCGCGCACCATGGCCCGCGCCAGCAGCAGGTTCGCCACATTGGCGCAGACGATGAGCAGAACCAGAATGCATACGCCCATGAGAATGCGCAGCGGCCCAACCAGCAATCCCTGCGGTCCGTGCGGCGACTTCCACAGCGGCAGCAGCGTGGCAGACATGCCTTCGCTCACATCCGCGTTGGCAATGGCCATGCGATCGGCCAGAGCTTTCAGTTCGCCCCGTGCCTGATCGATGGTCACGCCTTGCTTCAGGCGCGCAATGCCCAGCATGTTGCGGTCGTGCCGGTCGCGCATCATCCACAGCTGCACGCCGTTCAGCGCCGGCTGCTCCATGTAGGGAATCCATAGGTCGAAAGCGGTCACGGGGATCGACCCGTGAAACGCGGGCGCGGCCACGCCCACAACGGTCAGCTCGTGCTGGTTGACGAGGATGGTCTTGCCCACGATGGAAGGGTCGGCGGCGTAATGCGAGCGCCAATAGCGATCGCTGATCACGGCGATGGGAAACTTGCCGGGAGCGTCAGCATATTCGGCGGGCAGGAAAAGCCTACCGGCCTCGGGCTTGACCCCGAGCACGGCAAAGAAATTGCCGGAGACCAGCTCGCCCCACACGCGTTCCGCGTGGTCCTCTTTGCCGACACTGAAAGCAGTGATGTGCGAAACCGCGATGCCGTCAAGAAGCTTGAGCCGATCGCGAAAGTCGATGAAGTCAGGATAGGAGTTCGGCACCCACTCTCCATTGGGCGTGATCGATTCCGCTGAAACCAGACGGTCCGGTTCCGCAACGCCGCCAAGAGGCTGCAGCATCACTCCATTGATCCAGGTGAATGCGGTGGTCGTTGCTCCAATACCGATGGCCAGCGTAACCGCCGCGACCGCCGTGAACGAGGGGTTGCGCGCCATCATGCGCAGTCCGTAGCGCAGGTCGTGCAGCAGATCTTCAATCCAGGGCAGCGTGCGGCGTTCGCGGTGCGCCTGGCTTGTCTGCGTCGCGCCGCCCAAACGCACGAGAGCCTGGCGTCGAGCTTCCGCTGGTGCAAGCCCGGCGCGAATCCCATCCTCCGTGTGCAGGTCGACGTGGCTCCGGATCTCTTTTGCAAAATCGCCATCGGAACGCCGCTTCCGAAACAGGCCGAGGAAGCGAAGGGTCAAGGCTCTGAGTTTATGCATGAAGCGTCTCCTATTCAGTGCGCAGCGCCTGCATGGGGTTAATGGAAGCGGCGCGGCGGGCCGGGATATAGCACGCAGCCAGGGCAATCATGGCGAGCAACGGTGGAACCAACGCGAAGGTCAATGCATCATGGGGCTGAATGCCGTAGAGAAAACTGGAAGCCATTTTTGCCAGCATCCATGCGGCCGGCCATCCCAGGGCGACGGCGATGAGCGTAAGGATCAAGCCCTGGCGCAGCACCAGGCGTTCGACGGTTCCGGGCTGCGCACCGAGCGCCATGCGAATGCCGATCTCGCGCGTGCGCCGCGTCACCGCGTAGCTCATCACGCCGTAGAGGCCCACGCTGGCCAACACCAGGCCGATGAAGCCGAAGGTGCCGAAGAGCGTAGCGGCGAGGCGAGGCAAGATGTACGCGGTGCGCACGTGCTGCTCCATGGTCTCCTCGTTGTAGATGGCCATGGTGGGATCGAGTCCGTAAATCTGGCGGCGGACGGCTTCTTCGATTGCACTCGGATTGCCCGCAGTGTGAACAATGAGCGTATAGCCCATGAGGGATGGATCGTCGGCGATGGTTTGGTCGAGCGAGCGATAGAGCATGGGACGCGACTCTTCTCCCAGGGTGCGCGATTTGGCGTTGCCGACGACACCAATGATTTCGTAGGTGAGGCTGCCACCCTGCACGTGCTGCCCGATGGGATTCTGACCGCCAAAGACGCGTTGCACAAAGGCCTGATTGACGACGGCTGTCCTTGGACCGGTGGCAGTTTCGCCGCCAAAATCGCGGCCCATCATGCGTGGCATCCCCAATGCTTCAAAGAAGCCGGGCGTGACCATGTACAAATCGGCATAGGAAAAAGAAGAGTCCTTCACGGGCCTTCCGGCAATCGTGAAGCCGTCGCTGCGATTGCCGCCGGAGAGTGGCGCGACATCCGTAGAGATAGCCGATACGACACCCGGCAGAGCGGCCACATGCTGCCGCAATTCGGCAAGGAATCGCGCGGTTTGCTCGGGCGTAAAGCCCTGCACGCGGGGATCGACGGACATCAGAAGCAGGTTTGCCGGACGGAATCCGATATCGATGGTGGCTGCGCTTTGCAGGCTGCGCAAAAAGAGTCCGGTGACGCAGAGAAGAACGACGGACATGGCGATCTGCGCGATGACCAGCAGGTTGCGAAGAGTGATGCGGCGTCCGGGCCGGGCCAACGCGTCTTCCCCCTTCAGAGCGTTGACGAGAAGTGGACGCGCGGCCGCCCATGCAGGTGCCAGGCCGAGCAGCAGGCCGCTGATGACGCTGAGGGCGAACGCGAAGAGGAGTACACGCCAATCGACAGCCACGCTCACATCGAGAGGAATGGGAGCGGGCAGGCGGAGCGTAGAGAGCGCGGACGTGGCCCACAGGGAGAGAAGGAGGCCAACTGCGCCGCCGCCCATTCCCAGCATTACGCTCTCCATGAGCATTTGCCGCTGCAGCCTGGCGCGGGTCGCTCCCAAGGCGAGCCGCACCGCCATGTCGCGCTGACGGCCCGCCGCCTGGGCAAACAGCAGATTGGCTACATTGGCTCCGGCGATGGAGAGAACCAGCAGCACCACCACCGAGAGTGCTGCCAGAAAAATCAGCACGGCATTGCGCTCTCGTGGCGGCAGCGTGCCGGCCTGCTCGAATACGAAGCTGTTGCCGGCGTCGGTGGCGGGATTATTTTTGCCGAAGCGAAGCGCGAGCGTACTGAGCTCGGCGGCAACCTGGCTGCGCGCGACGCCGGGCTTGAGGCGCGCAATCACCATGGCCCAATGGTAATCGCGGGCGCTTTCCTTGGGAGCGAGAGGGACGAGATTGGCGACGTTTCCGAGCGGTACCCAGAACTCGGTGTAGAGGATCTGCTCGACGCCATGAAAGGCAAGAGGCGCAACGCCGACTACGGTGAATGTATGGTTTGAAAGCGTGACGGACTTCCCGACGATCCCAGGATCGGCATTGAAGTGGCGCTGCCATAGACCGGCTCCAAGCACGACTGCGGGCGCATTGTCTTCACCGCTCACAAAGCCGCGGCCAAGCTTCATGGGGATCTCAGCGACACTGAAGAAGTTGGCGGTGACGCCCTGGCCCCAAACACGCTCCGGCTCGGCGCTGCCGCCGATGGAGGCGGGGATGAGCTCATAGTCGGCGGCGACACCGGAAAAGGATTTTGCCTGATCGCGAAGATCCGTGTAAAGGGGATAGGAGAATGCGTTGCAGCACTGCTCTCCCTGAGGAAGAGTATGGACGGCAAGCAGTGTAGTGGGATCGCCGACGGGGGCGGGGCGCAGCACAAAGCGGCTAACCATGGAGAAGATGGTGGCGTTGGCGCCGATGCCCAGGCCTATGGAGAGGATGGCAATGGCTGTTGTGCTGCGGTGTTTGGCGAGCGTGCGCAGGCCATAGTTGAAGTCGCGGAGGAGCGATTCGAGCCAGGGGAGGGTGCGGCGTTCGCGATGGGCTTGGCGTGTTTGTTCTTCGCCGCCGAGGCGGATGAGGGCCTGGCGGCGGGCTTCGGCGGGCTTGAGGCCAGTACGGATTCCTTCGTCGGTATGCAGGGCGACGTGGCTCTCGAGTTCGGCGGCGAAGTCGGCTTCCGGACGGCGGAAACGAAAGAGCCCGCCGATACGAAGAGCGAGTGCTTTGAGTTCGCGCATCATGGCTCCCTTAAGCTTCTTCCGCCGGCGTGAGAAAACGCGCCAGGATGTTGGTGGTCTGCTCCCACTCGGCCGCGGCGCGCTTCAACTGGCGATGCCCGGCTTTAGTGAGCTCGTAGAATTTGGCGCGGCGGTTGTTTTCCGAGATGCCCCAGCTGGAGCGGATGAAGCCCTCCTGCTCCAGCTTGAGCAGCGCGGGGTAGAGCGTGCCGTAGTTCAACTGCAGCAGGTCGCCGCTGGTTTGCTCAATGCGCCGCGCCAGACCGTAGCCGTGCTGCGAGCCCATGGTTTCAAGCGTGCGCAACACCATCAGTGCGAGAGTTCCCTGCCAGACATCGGTTTTATCGCCCATCGCTCTTCGTGCCTCCAGCTTCTATTGCCAACCAATAGGAGGACTGTACTCCAACTTCTATGGGAATGCAATACGAATGTTTATGACGCCTGGTTCCATGGAATTTTTGCGGCTTGGTGAATGTGGTAGGCTGGCGCCTGGATTCCTGCAAGGTTTTTTGTCCGATTTCAAGTTGGAGGATTCTCTGTGTTGCTACGATTCATTGCGCTTTCCGCCTTCGCTGCAGCTGCCTTGCCGCTGGCTTCGCAGACCCCTTCTTCGCCCGCCGATCTGGCTCAATCTGCGGCGCGCCAGTTGCCCGCCTTGACTGAAATCTACAAGCATCTGCATGAGAATCCCGAGCTTTCAAAGCAGGAGGTGCAGACGGCGGCGTACGTGGCAGCGGAGCTTCGCAAGCTGGACTACACCGTCACCGAGCACGTGGGCAAGTATGAAGACGGGACGCAGGCCGAGGGCGTGGTTGCCGTGATGGAGAACGGCGCGGGACCGCGGCTACTGCTGCGCACCGAGCTGGACGCGCTGCCGGTAGAGGAGAAGACGGGTCTGGACTATGCGAGCCATGTGAAGACAACCAATGCCCAGGGCCAGGCCATCAGCGTGATGCACGCGTGCGGGCACGACTTGCACATGACGGTGCTGTTGGGCGCGGCGCGGGAACTGGCGGCGCGCAAGAACCAGTGGCACGGGACGCTGATGCTGATCGGGCAGCCGGCCGAAGAGATGATTCAGGGCGCCGCTGCCATGCTGCGGGACCACCTGTATGAGCGCTTCGGGCGACCGGACTTTGTGCTGTCGGAGCACGATTCAAACGAGGTGGCGGCGGGGACGATTGCGGTAAAGGGCGGCCCGCTGCTGGCCAGCTCGAATGGGATCACTGTAACCATGCGCGGCATTGGCGGACACGGCTCGGCGCCGCAGGCGGGCAAGGATCCGATTGTGCTGGCTGCGGAATTTGTGCTGGTGGCGCAGACCATTGTGAGCCGCCAGGTCGATCCGCAGCAGCCGGCGGTGTTGACCGTGGGCACGATTCACGGCGGCACGAAGAACAATATTATTCCCGACGAGGTGACGATGGGGCTGACGCTGCGGACTTACTCGATGGCCGTGCGGGACCAGATTGTGGCGGCGGTCAAGCGCGAGGCAAAGGGGCTGGCGGAGGGATATGGCATTCCCGAGGACCTGATGCCCATAGTCACTTTGACCGAGAGCACTCCGGCCACCATCAATGATGCGGCGATGGCCGAGCGGGTGCGCGCCGCGGCCACTGCGGCGCTGGGCAAGGAACGCGTGGGAGATGCGAAGGCAGTCATGGGCAGCGAGGACGTGGGGCTGTTCACGCTGGAGGGGAAAATTCCGGGGGTGATGTATTGGCTGGGCGCGGCCGATCCGGGCAAGCTGGCAGAAAGCCGCAAAACGGGCGTGCCGCTGCCCACCCCGCATTCGGCGCTGTTTGCGCCGGACTACGCGCCGGCGATCACGACCGGCGTGACGGCCATGACGGCTGTCGCGATGGATCTGCTGAAGTAGCTGGGCTTCTTTGGTTCATCATTTCCCAGGTCTCAAAGGCGAGACCTGGGGCACCCGCGGCTATAGCGGAACCAGAGTAGCTGTAGCCCGAAGTCAACACGGCCGAGTGGCTTTTTCCTCAAGAAAAAGCCACCCTCAAGAATCTACTCGAGGCCACGTTTACTCTGGTTCCGCTCTA
>Ga0182024_10018256_pt1 | contig 13080 bp, 9 predicted proteins | sample P32metaG_FD_120480 | JGI IMG/M metagenome (GOLD analysis project Ga0182024, IMG submission 120480) | Permafrost microbial communities from Stordalen Mire, Sweden - P3-2 metaG (Illumina Assembly) | ecosystem: Environmental > Terrestrial > Soil > Wetlands > Permafrost | place: Sweden: Stordalen...
GATGCCGGCGGCGGCGTATTCGTCGGCCTTGTAGAGCGACAGCGCCCAGAAATGCGGCGGCGTCCAGAAGAAGATGATCGCGAAGAGCGCGATCGCGCCCCAGCCGACATCGCCCGTCACCGCAGCCCAGCCGATGAGCGGCGGCAGCGCCCCGGCGGCGCCGCCGATGACGATGTTCTGCGGCGTCCGCCGTTTCAGCCACATCGTGTAGACGAAGACGTAGAAGGCCATGGTCAGCGCCAGCAGCTCGGCGGCGACCCAGTTGACCGCGATCCCCATCACCGCGACCGAGCCGACCGCCAGCACGCAGCCGAAGCCGAGCGCCTCGCCCGGCAGCATCCGCCCCGCCGGCAGCGGCCGCGAGGCGGTGCGCCGCATGACGCGGTCGATGTCGCGGTCGTACCACATGTTGATCGCGCCCGAGGCGCCCGCGCCGATGGCGATACAGAGGATGGCGACGGCGGCGAGGAACGGGTGCAAATGTCCCGGCGCGACCGCGAGGCCGACGATGCCGGTGAACACCACCAGCGACATCACCCTTGGCTTCAGGATCTGCACATAATCGCCGACCGCCGCACCGGCGGGCGGGGCAACGGCCGTCGACGGAATCTCGCTCACCTGAACCCCCGCCGGAACTCCATTCCCGGCGCCGCCTCTAGTGACCCGCGCTTGCCGGCTCGATCACCGGCAGCTCTTCGTAGGTATGGAAGGGCGGCGGCGACGGGACGTGCCATTCGAGCGTCGTAGCCCCCTCGCCCCAGTAATTGGCGCCCACCCGTTTGCCGGCGAAGAGCGTGTGGAAGACGATGAAGACGAAGAGCACCGTCGAGGCCGACGAGATATAGGCGCCGATCGAGGCGACCTGGTTCCACCCGGCAAAGGCGTCGGGGTAGTCGGCGATGCGCCGCGGCATCCCGGCGAGGCCGAGGAAGTGCATCGGGAAGAAAGTCAGGTTGACGCCGATGAAGGTGGTCCAGAAATGGATCTGGCCCAGCGTCTCGTTGTATTGCCGGCCCGACATCTTGCCGATCCAGTAATAGAACCCGCCGAACAGCGCGAACACCGCGCCCAGCGACAGCACGTAGTGGAAATGGCCGACGACGTAATAGGTGTTGTGGAGAGCGATATCGACCCCGGCATTGGCGAGCACGACGCCGGTCACGCCGCCGACCGTGAACAGGAAGATGAAGCCGATCGCCCACAGCATCGGCGTCTTGAACTCGATCGAGCCGCCCCACATCGTCGCGATCCACGAGAAGATCTTCACCCCCGTGGGCACCGCGATGACCATCGTCGCCGCGGTGAAATAGGCCCGCGTGTCGATCGAGATGCCGGTCGTGTACATGTGGTGCGCCCACACGACAAAGCCGATGCCGCCGATCGCTACCATCGCGTAGGCCATCCCGAGATAACCGAACACCGGCTTCTTCGAGAAAGTTGAGACGATCTGCGAGACCATGCCGAACCCCGGCAGGATCAGGATGTAGACCTCGGGATGGCCGAAGAACCAGAACAGATGAAGGAAGAGGAGCGGGTCGCCGCCGCCGGCCGGGTCGAAGAACGCCGTGCCGAAATTGCGGTCGGTCAGCAGCATGGTGATCGCGCCCGCCAGCACCGGCAGCGACAGCAGCAAGAGGAACGCCGTTACCAGGATCGACCAGACGAACAGCGGCATGCGATGCAGGGTCATCCCCGGCGCGCGCATGTTGAAGATCGTAGTGATGAAGTTGATCGCCCCCATGATCGACGAGGCGCCGGCGAGATGGATCGCGAAGATCGCCATGTCCATCGACGGTCCAGGGTGTCCCCCCGGTCCCGATCCCGACAGCGGCGGATAGAGCGTCCAGCCGACCCCGGCGCCGCCGTGCAGCGAATTGTTGATGCCGTCGCCCTGGCCGACGAGGGCCGAGCCCAGCAGCAGCAGAAAGGCCGGGACCAGCAGCCAGAAGCTGATGTTGTTCATCCGCGGGAAGGCCATATCGGGCGCGCCGATCATGATCGGCACGAACCAGTTGCCGAACCCGCCGATCATCGCCGGCATGACCATGAAGAAGATCATGATCAGCCCGTGGGCGCTGATGATCACGTTGTAGACTTGGTGATCGGTGATGAACTCATTGCCGGGATGGCTGAGTTGGATGCGCATGATCAGCGAGAAGGCGCCGCCGATCAGCCCGCCAATGATCGCGAAGATGATATAGAGCGTGCCGATGTCCTTGTGGTTGGTCGAGCAGAACCAGCGGACGAAGAAGCCCGGCGCGTGACCGTGCCCGTCGGCATGGTCCGCGTGATCGGCATGAGCCTGCTGCCCGTACGCCATCGCTAACCCCTTCGCTATCGGTTGCCGGCCTGAACCGGCTGGGCGACGACCGCCGGATCGACGGTCGCCACCTTGGTCGTGTCCTCGCCGGGCGCCGCGAAGGCGGTCTTGGCCTGCGCCACCCATTTGTCGAAATCGGCCGGCGTCATGACGACGACCTTGATCGGCATGAAGGCATGGTTGACGCCGCAGATCTGGTTGCACTCGCCGTAGTAGGTGCCGACGTTGTTGACGCGCATCCAGGCCTCGTTGAGGCGGCCGACGACGGCATATTCCTGGACGCCGAAGGACGGCACGAACCAGCTGTGGATGACGTCGCTGCCGGCGACCTGGACGCGGATCGTGGTATTGACCGGGATCACCAGCGGGTTGTCGACTTCGAGCAGCCGCTTGTCGCCGGGCTTCAGATCGGCGTCGGCGATCAGGTTGCTGTTGAAGTCGATATTTCCCTGGTCCGGATAGCTGTATTCCCAGTACCACTGATGCCCGGTGATCTTGATCGTCATCTTCGAATCGGGCACGCGGTCCATGTAGTACATGAGCTTGAACGACGGGATCGCGATGGTGACGAGGATCAGCACCGGGATCACCGTCCACAGCACCTCGATGACCGTGTTGTGCGTGGTGCGGGTCGCCACCGGATGACGGCGGTGATTGAAGCGGATCAGGATGTAGAAGATCAGCCCGAACACGACCGCGCTGATCGCGAAGATGACGATCAGCAGCCAGTCGTGAAACTCCTGGATCCGCTCGGTGATCGGGGTCGCCGGCACCTGCATGCCGAGCTGCCAGGGCTGCGGCTGATCGGCGAAGGCGCCGCCGCCGAGGAGCATCGCACCCGCCCCGGCGCAGATCGCCGCCGCCACGTTCCGGATCGTCGTCGTCACCCGCACCATGTCCCTGCAGCTCCCTTCGGCGAGGACGCCCCCGTCGCGCCAATTCCCTGGGGGCAACCGGCCAGGCCGGACCTCCCGGCGAGCCGCCCGGAGCCGCTGGTAGATCGATGATCCGAGCGGGACCGTCCGGGCTTCGCGCCGCTCGGCCGAAGCCGCGCCGCCTTCCGCCTCTCAAGACCAAGCCGCGGCAGCAACCGATCGAGCCGACCCTACACCAAAGCCCGATCGAGCAACAACTGCGTCAAACCCGCGCTAACCCATTGCGGCAAGCCGTCGCAGACGCCTTCGGTGGCGTCAGCCGGCAGCCCCTTCGGGCGATCCCGGCTTTCACGACGGGGACATCGGCATCATATTGGAGGCAGCAAGCTCCCTGGAGACGCCGATGACCAGTCTTTCCGTGACCGACGACCTGTTCTTCGCCCGCACCGGCATGGACCCCGGCCGGGTCGAGAAGCTGGTCGGCGAGCAGCTGCGCGGCATGGACGACGGCGAGCTGTTCCTCGAATACAGCCAGTCGGAGAGCGTCGCGCTCGACGACGGCCGCATCCGCAGCGCCGCCTTCGACACGACGCAGGGATTCGGCCTGCGCGCGATCGCCGACGACGCCGCCGGCTACGCCCATTCGTCGGAGATATCCGAGGCCGCGATCAAGCGCGCCGGCGCCACCGTGCGCGCCGTCGCCGCCGGCCATTCCGGCACGATGGCCGAGCCGCCCACCGGCACCAACCGGCAGCTCTACACCGAACTCAACCCGCTGCACGAGGTCGACCTGACGGCCAAGACCAAGCTGCTCACCGACATCGACGCCTATGCCCGCGGCCTCGACCCGCGCGTGCGCCAGGTGATGGCGTCGATCAGCGGCGTCTGGCAGGCGGTGCAGATCGTCCGGGCCGACGGCAGCCGCGTCGCCGACATCCGCCCGCTGGTACGGGTCAACGTCTCGATCATGGTCGGCGAAGGCGACCGGATGGAGACCGGCTCCTACGGCAGCGGCGGCCGCTTCGCCTACGAGCGCTACCTCGACCCGGCGAACTGGCAGCGCCATGTCGACGAGGCGCTGCGCCAGGCCCTCGTTAATCTCGGCTCGGTGCCGGCCCCGGCCGGCGAGATGATCGTGGTGCTCGGTTCCGGCTGGCCCGGCGTCATGCTGCACGAGGCTGTGGGCCATGGGCTCGAAGGCGATTTCAACCGCAAGAAGACCTCGGCCTTTTCCGGGCTGATGGGCGAGCGGGTGGCCTCAAAGGGCGTCACCGTCGTCGACGACGGGGCGATCGCCGACCGGCGCGGCTCGCTGACCGTCGACGACGAGGGCACTCCCTCGGCCTACAACGTCCTGATCGAGGACGGCATCCTCAAGGGCTACATGCAGGACCGCCTCAACGCCCGGCTGATGGGCGTGCGGCCGACCGGCAACGGCCGCCGCGAGAGCTTCGGCTATGCGCCGATCCCGCGCATGACCAACACCTACATGCTGGCCGGCAGCCACGACCCGCAGGAGATCCTGCGTTCGGTCAAGAAGGGGCTCTACGCGGTCAATTTCGGCGGCGGCAGCGTCGACATCACCTCGGGCAAGTTCGTGTTCTCGGCCTCCGAGGCCTATCTGATCGAGGACGGCAAGATCGGCCCCGCGGTCAAGGGCGCGACACTGATCGGCAACGGTCCCGACGCGATGACCAAGATCACCATGGTCGGCAACGATCTGCGGCTTGACGACGGAGTCGGCACCTGCGGCAAGGACGGCCAGGGCGTGCCGGTCGGCGTCGGCCAGCCGACCGTGCGCATGGACGGCATCACCGTCGGCGGCACCGCGGCCTGACGCGCTGCATGACACTGACTATCCCCTCTCCCGCATGCGGGAGAGGGTGGCGAGCGGAGCGAGACGGGTGAGGGCCTTGCCATCTCACCACCCTCACCCTCCCGGCGCGGTGCGGCGTGCCCCTCCCTCTCCCGCGACGCGGGAGAGGGGTTGATCCCGCATCGTGTTGCGTCTCCTGCCGATCTGGTTCGCCCTGCTGGCCGCGGCGCCGCTCGCCGCACCGGCTTCGGCCTGCGAACTCGCCACCGCGCCGACGACGCGCTGGTCGGTCGTCGGCGATCGCGGCGGGGTCGAATGGCTGAAAACCCCTTGCGGCGAGCGCTTCTACAGCCTTGGGGTCAACGCGCTCGACGGCGGCTATCCGTGGCGCGAGAAGGACGGCAAGATTTGGTACAGCTGGACCGCCTTCGTCCCCTCGCTCGCCGACTGGGTGCACGAGACCCGCGGCCGTCTCATGAAATGGGGGTTCAATACCGCCGGCGGCTGGTCGCTACCGCCGCAACAGCTGCCGATGCCGACGATCGTCAACCTCGAACTCGGGCGCCGCGCCCAGTTCCATTGGTTCGACCCGTTCGACCCGGCGACCGAAACACGGATGATGGCGCTGGCCAAGGAATTCGTCGCGCCCTACCGCAACTCGCCCTACCGGATCGGCTATTTCTCCGACAACGAAGTCGGCTGGTGGGCGGGGGCGCTGTTCGTCTACTACTCGACCAGGCCCGCGGCCAATTTCACCAAGCAGCGCTGGGTCGAAATGCTGCGCCGCGACTACGGCGACGACTGGCGCCGCTTCACCGCCGATTTCGTGCCGCCGGCCGGGGTCGATTCCTGGCAGCAGCTGCTGGCCAGCCCGGCGATGACGCGGATGCGGCCCGGCGGCAACGGCATCGCCGCGGTGCGCGAATGGACCGGCATCGTCGCCGAGCGCTACTACGCGCTGGCCGAGAAGGCGATCCGCGGCGCCGATCCCGACGCACTCTATTTCGGCGACCGGCTGCCGATCTACTACGACCCGACGGCGGTCAGGGCCATGGCTCGGCACGTCGACGCGATCGCCACCAACTACAACCCCGACAGCGGCGACGGCTGGATCGCGCACTATTATTTCGCCGGGCTGGAAAAATTGTCCGGCGGCAAGCCGGTCCTGGTCACCGAATGGTTCTTCGCGGCCAAGGAGAACCGCACCGGCAACAGCAATAACGGTCACCTGATGACCGTCGACACCCAGGCCCATCGCGCCGCCGGCGCGTCCGCGGCGACCGCGAACTTCGCCGGGTTCCCCGAGATCGTCGGCACGCACTGGTTCCAGTATTACGACCACCCGAAAGGCGGCCGCCCCGACGGCGAGGACTACGATTTCGGCCTCGTCGACATCGACGACCGGCCCTACGAGCAGCTCACCCAGGCGCTGATGGGGGTCAACCTGCTCGCGGCGCGAATCCATGCGACCGCGACCGTGCCGGCGGCCGGCGCCGGCGCCACGCTGCCGCACGCGGCGATCTCGCTCGCCGACCGCTCGCTCTCGGACTGGCCGAAGCCCGCGAGCTTGGTCCCGCCGCTCACCCCGTCGCCGGGCGCGGTCGATTTCGGCGAAATCTACCTGTCGTGGAGCGACGCCGGGCTCAACCTCGCGACGATCGGCCAGGACTATTACGACATGGACCTCTTCGCCTATGACGGGGCGTTTCCGCTGGGCGATTCGTACCGGGTCGAGATCGGCGTCGATGCCGGCGCCGAGCCCAGGCGCATGACCCTGTTCTTCATCCCGCCGCACGAACGCGACGCCCAGCACCACGATTACCAGCACATGGAGGCGCGGCTCTGCGACGGCGCGGCCGACGAGACGATCCAGCACGGCTGCACCGCGCCGCCAGGCGCCGCGGCGGTCTATTTCGGCGCCGACCAGCCGCGGATCACCGCCGAGATGACGATCCCGTGGCCGCTGCTCGGCGTCGCCCCGCCCGCGCCCGGCGCGACCATCCGCGCCGAAGTGGCGATGACCAGCTGGCACCGCGAGCGCTGGATGTCGATCTCGGGCCGCCCGCCCGCGCAAGACCTCGCCGACCCCTCGGGGTGGCGCGCGTTCAAGCTGGGCGATGGGAGAAGTTGAAGCCGTCCCGGACTGAGCAGGGGTGGCAGCAAATCAATACGCGTAGTCGGTGTAGACCCGGTCGAGGTCGCCGTTCCAGCGCGTGTTGAAATCTTCGAGCAGTTCGGCCGCCGGGGTGCGGCCCGAGCCGGCGATCGAGAACAGCGTGTCGAGGAAATGCGTCTCGTCCTCGCCGGCGCGGTCGCGCCGGGCCCGACGGTGCAACCCCTCGCGGGCGATGTCGAGCACTTCCAGCGCCACATCGCGCAGCGTGCGGCTGCGGATGCGCGCGTCGAGCCCCATCTTCGGCACCTCCGCGCGCATCGCATCGCGCTCAGCCTCGGTCCAGTCGGCGACGAGATCGTAAGCCGCGTCGAGCGCCGCCTTGTCGTAGAACAGCCCGACCCACAGCGCCGGCAGCGCGCACAGCCGCCGCCACGGCCCGCCATCGGCGCCGCGCATTTCGAGGAAGCTCTTGAGCCGCACCTCGGGGAACGCGGTGGTCAAATGATCGACCCAGTCGCTCATCGTCGGGACGTGGCCCGGATAGGCCGGCAGCCTGCCGGCCATGAAATCGCGGAACGACTGGCCGCTGGCGTCGATGTAGGTGCCGTCGCGGTAGACGAAGTACATCGGCACGTCGAGCATGTAGTCGACATAGCGCTCGAAGCCGAACCCGTCCTCGAAGACGAAGGGCAAGGTGCCGCAGCGGTCGGGATCGGTATCGGTCCACACCATGCTGCGATAGCTCTGGAACCCGTTGGGCTTGCCCTCGGTGAACGGCGAATTGGCGAAGAGCGCGACCGACACCGGCTGCAGCGCCAGCCCGACGCGGAACTTCTTCACCATGTCGGCTTCGGATTCGTAGTCGAGGTTCGCCTGCACCGTGCAGGTGCGCAGCATCATGTCGATGCCGTGCTGGCCTTTTTTCGGCATGTAGTCGCGCATGATGCAGTAGCGGCCCTTGGGCATCCAGCCGACATCCTGGCGCCGCGATTTGGGGTCGAAGCCGAGCCCCAGCATGCCGAGGCCCAGTTCGTCGCAGACCTCCCGCACCTGCCGCAAATGCTCGTGCACCTCGTCGCAGGTCTGGTGGATGGTTTCGAGCGGCGCGCCCGACAATTCGAACTGCCCGCCCGGTTCGAGGGTGATCGAACATCGCGCGTCGTTTTCGAGCGCGATGATGTTGGCGCCCTCGCGCACCGGGTCCCAGCCGAAGCGCAGCATCCCCTGCAACAAGGCGCCGATGCCGTCCGGCCCCTCGTAGGGCACGCGGCGCAGATCGCGGTGACGGAAGACGAATTTCTCGTGCTCGGTGCCGATCCGCCACGCCGCCGGCGGCTTGTTGCCGGCCTCGTGGAATTCGACGAGCTGCCGCTTGTCGGTGATCGGCGGCGCGAGCGATTTCGGCGAAACGGGCATCGAGCGAGATTACTCCAAGGTGCATGACAATAGATCGGACGAACGCGGCGATAGGCAACCCCCGCGGGTCAGCGGGGCCGGGTCTTGCGCCAATCGCCGGCGATTGCCTGGAACGCCGCCAGGGCGGCGAGAGCGGCGGTCTCGGCGCGCAGCACGCGAGGACCGAGCCCGGCGCGGGTAACAAACGGGAGATCGGCGAAGGCGTCAAGCTCGCTCGCGGTGAAGCCGCCCTCGGGGCCGACGCAGAGCGCGGACGGGGCTCCGGACGGAAGCGCGGCCAGCGCCTCGGCGATAGGCGCGCCGCCGCCGGTCTCGTCGCAGACGACGAGGCGGCGGCCGGCGGGCCAGGCGGCGAGCACCGCCGACAGACGCTCGGCCCGGCGAATCTCCGGCACCGACAGGCGCTCGCTCTGCTCCGCCGCGGCGACCGCGTGCGCGGCGAGGCGGTCGCGGTTGAGCCGCTCGGGCTGCGTGCGCTCGGTCATCACCGGGACAAAGGCGCCGACCCCCAGCTCGGTTCCCTTCTCGATCAGCCAGTCGAGCCGCAATCGCTTGATCGGCGCGAACAGCAGCCAAAAATCCGCTTCCCGGGCGGGCGCGCGCAGCCGAGCCTCGACGATCAGTCCGCCGCCGCCGCGGCCGAGCGCGGCGACCCGGCAGCGGAACTCGCCGTCGCCCGCGTTGAACGCGGCCACCGCCGCGCCCGGCCCGAGCCGCAGCACATGGCGCAGCCGATGGGTCTGCGCGGCGTCGATCGCGGCGCTGCCGCCCTCGGCGAGCGCGGCCGGGATGTAGAGGCGCGTCGCGACGTTTTCGGTCAAATCGGCCCGCTCGCTTGAGAAGTGCATCCGCGAAGCCCAAGATTAGCCGATGAGCGAGGCAATCGGGAAAGACGCCGCGGACCCGAACGATATCCGCTCTGGAGATTGGGTCGACCGGTTGCTGCCGCGCTGGGCCGAGCCCTACGCGCGCCTCGCCCGGCTCGACCGGCCGATCGGGACGTGGCTCCTGCTGTTCCCCGGCTGGTGGGGGATCGCGCTCGCCGGGCCGCGCTGGCCCGACCCGCTGCTGCTGGCGCTGTTCGCCCTGGGCGCCATCGTTATGCGCGGCGCCGGCTGCACCCTTAACGACATCGCCGACCGCGACTATGACGGGCGGGTCGCGCGCACCCGCACCCGGCCGATCCCCAGCGGCCGGGTGTCGGTCCGGCAGGCGGCGATGTTCATGGCGGCGCAGCTGGCGGTGGGCGCGTCGATCCTCCTCAGCCTCAACCGGCCGAGCATCGCCCTCGGATTCGCCGTGCTTGGGCTAATCGCTGCCTACCCTTACATGAAGCGGATCACCTACTGGCCGCAGCTTTTCCTCGGCCTCAACTTCAACTGGGGCGCGCTGATCGGCTGGACGGCGGTGACCGGCGGCCTCGGCTGGCCGCCGGCGCTGCTCTATCTCGGCGGCATCTTCTGGACGCTCGGCTACGACACGATCTACGCGCACCAGGACAAGGAGGACGACGCCCGGATCGGGGTGAAATCGTCGGCGCTGGCGCTCGGAGCGCGCACCCGGCCGTTCCTCTTCGGGTTCTACGGCGCCGCGCTGCTGCTCTGGGCAGCCGCGGGCGTGGCCGCCGGCCTGCACCCGATCTTCCTGCTACTTCTCGCCCTCGCCGCGACGCAACTTGCCTGGCAGGCGGTGCGGGTCGATACCAGCGACCCGATCGACTGCCTCAAGAAATTCCGCTCGAACCGGATCGTCGGCTGGCTCGTCCTCGCCGGGATCGTCGCCGCGCATTTGGTTTAAGACATGATCCGCTTGCGCAGATGCGGCACTTGCAAAGCCTGACGGTGCGAGACCCCGCCGAGTTCGTTCGCGGCAACACGGCGGTCGGGGCGCCGCCGCTCGTGCCGGAAATCCGCCTGTATCTCGCCACCGAGGTCACGCCGATCTGGCAGGCTACCGAGGAAAGCCTGGCCCGCTTCGGCACGCCGCCGCCGTTCTGGGCCTTCGCCTGGGCCGGCGGCCAAGCGCTGGCGCGCTATATCCTCGATCATCCGCAAACCGTGGCCGGCAAGGAGGTGCTCGATATCTGCTCGGGCTCGGGGATCGTCGCCATCGCGGCGGCGAAAGCCGGAGCCGCGAGCGTCGTCGCCGCCGAGATCGACCCCTTCGCCGCCGCCTCCATCGCCCTCAACGCGCCGCTCAACGGCGTCGCCGTCAGCGTCGAAACCCGGGACCTGCTCGACCGCGCCGGAGCGGGCTGGAGCGTCGTGCTGGCCGGCGATGTCTGCTACGAGGAACCGATGTCGCGGCGGGCGATAGCCTTGCTGCGCCGCACCGCTTCGCGCGGTAGGCTGGCGCTGCTCGGCGATCCGGGGCGGGCCTACCTGCCCCGCGAAGGGCTGATCGAGCGGGCGCGCTATATCGTGCCGGTCAGCCGCGAGCTCGAGGACCGCGAGGCGCGCGAGGGCGTGGTGTGGGAAGTGCAGCCGGAATGAGGGAAAGCAAGACCACCGTCGTCGTCGCGCTCGGCTCGACCCAGACGCTGGCCTGGGCCTCGAGCTACTATCTGCCGGCGATCCTCGGCGCGCCGATCGCCAAGACGCTCGGGATCGCCCCCAGTCTCTTCTTCGGCATCTTCTCGGTCGCCCTGCTGTTCTCCAGCGGACTGGCGCCGATCGTCGGACGCGTGATCGACCGCCACGGCGGAAGGCCGGTGCTCGCCCTGTCGAACGCCGTGCTGGCGGCGGGGCTGGTGATGCTCGCCCTGGCCCAAAACGTCGTCGGGCTCTGCGCCGCCTGGCTCGTCCTCGGCGTCGGCACGGCGATGGGCCTCTACAGCCCGGCCTTCGCGACGCTGACCCGGCTTTACGGGATCGGTGCCCGCGCGTCGATCACCGGCATCACCCTGTTCGCCGGCTTCGCCAGCACGATCGGCTGGCCGGTCAGCGCCTTCATGCTCGAGCATCACGGCTGGCGCGAGGCGTGCTTCTTGTGGGCGGCGCTGAACTTTTTCGTCTGCATGCCGGTGAACTGGCTGCTGATCCCGGCCGCGCCTGCCGAGTCGCCGATGCCGCGGGCGGAGGAAGCGGACGACGGCGTCGAATTCCAGCGCGGCGCGATGCTGACCCTCGCCTTCTTCTTCGCGGCGACGCGGTTTGTCAGCGGCGCGCTCGCCGCCCATCTGCCCCGGTTGCTGGAGGGCGCCGGCGCCTCGGCGGTCGCGGCGATCGCCGCCGGGGCTCTGGTCGGCCCGGCACAGGTCGGCGCGCGCCTCTTCGAATTCGGGCTGCTGCGCAAGTTTCATCCGCTGATTTCGGCCCGCGTGGCGGCGCTGCTCAACCCGCTGGGTTCGGTCTTTCTGGCGATGCTCGGCCCGGCCGGCATCACCTTCTTCGCCATCCTGCACGGCGCCGGCAACGGCATGCTGACGATCGCTGGCGGGACCTTGCCGCTGGCGCTGTTCGGCCCCAACGGCTACGGCAAGCGCACCGGCATCCTCGCGGTGCCGACCCGCATCGCCGAATCCGCGGCGCCGTTTCTCTTCGGTCTCTTGATCGACCGGGTCGGCACCGCCGCCATCGCGGTGTCGGCCGGGCTATGCCTCGCCGCGTTCGCTTCGCTGTTCCTGTTACGCTCGCGGTCGCCTGCGCCTATATAGGGCAATGCCTTACGCCAGCCTGCGCGACTTCATCGCCCGGCTCGAGGCGAGCCGGCGGCTCGTCCGGGTCAGGGAGCCGGTGTCGCCGGTGCTGGAGATGACCGAAATCCAGACCCGCCTGCTCGCCGAAGGCGGGCCGGCGGTGCTGTTCGAGAATGTCGTCGGCCCCGATGGCAAATATGCGATGCCGGTGCTGGTCAATCTGTTCGGCACGGTCGAGCGGGTCGCCTGGGGCATGGACCGCGAGCCGCATCAGTTGCGCGAAATCGGCGAGACGCTCGCTTTCCTCAAGCAGCCCGAGCCCCCCGGCGGCTGGCGCGAGGCGCTGGAGATGCTGCCCTTGCTCAAGACCGCGATGGCGATGCGGCCGCGCACCCAGGGCGGCGCGCCGTGCCAGGAGATCGTGCTGACCGGCGGCGACATCGATCTGGCGAAGCTGCCGATCCAGACCTGCTGGCCGGGCGAGCCGGCGCCGCTCGTCACCTGGCCGCTGATCGTCACCAAGGGCCCGGGCACGCGGCGCGAGGACGGGTTCAACCTCGGCATCTACCGGCTGCAGGTGACCGGCCGCGACACCACCTTGATGCGCTGGCTGCGCCATCGCGGCGGCGCCCAGCACCACCAGCGCTGGAAGAAGGAAAAAACCGAGCCGTTGCCGGCGGCGGCGGTGATCGGCGCCGATCCCGGCACGATCCTCGCCGCGGTGACGCCGGTGCCGGACACCTTGTCCGAATATCAGTTCGCCGGCCTGCTGCGCGGCAAGCGCGTCGATCTCGTCGACTGCAAGACCGTGCCGCTTAAGGTCCCGGCCGAGGCCGAGATCGTGCTCGAAGGCCATGTCTCGCTCGACGAATACGGCGACGAAGGCCCTTACGGCGACCA
>Ga0182024_10018258_pt1 | contig 13078 bp, 15 predicted proteins | sample P32metaG_FD_120480 | JGI IMG/M metagenome (GOLD analysis project Ga0182024, IMG submission 120480) | Permafrost microbial communities from Stordalen Mire, Sweden - P3-2 metaG (Illumina Assembly) | ecosystem: Environmental > Terrestrial > Soil > Wetlands > Permafrost | place: Sweden: Stordalen...
CGTGGGAAATGGCTTACGTCTGGATGGGCCGGTCTTAGCGCGATTTCCGAGGCCCGGCAAGGCGGGCCGGGTCACTCTTCAACGATCTCGCGGCCTACATCCGGCCCCCAGTCGAATGCTCCGCTTCCCGCGAAGCCGGAGCCGCATTTGCGACGTAGTCCTCACTCTGCATCTCCATCAGGCGCGAGACGGTGCGCTGGAACTCGAAGCTGCCATCGCCCTCGACGTAGATCTCCTGGGGCGGCACTTCAGCCGAGGCGAGCAGCAGGGCGCGCGCCTCGTAGAGCGTGTCGATCAGGATGTGAAAGCGCTGCGCCTCGTTGCGCCTCGTTGCCGCGAGGCGCGGGATGCCCTCGACGAGGAGCGCGGCGAAGCGCTCGGCGAGCGCTAGGTAATCGACCGCGGAAAGCGGCTGGGCGCACAATTCCTCGAAGCTGAACCAGGCGACATTGCCGGCGCGACGCGGCACGACAAGCGGCCGGGCCATCACGGTCAGCGTCTCGCTGCCGACCGGCAATCCCCCGGTCAGCTCGGCGAAGGCGTCGGCGAGGGCGCGGCGCGCCGTGCCGTCGAGCGGATGGAAGTAGGTCGGCCTGCCAACCATCCGCGCCAGCCGGTAATCGCGGCCGCTATCGAGCTCGACGACATCGAGCCGCTGCCGCAAGAGCGCGATGAACGGCAGAAACCGGTCGCGCTGGAGCCCGTTCTCGTAAAGCCGGTCGGGATGGCGGTTCGAGGTCGCGACGACGATGGTGCCGGCGTCGAACAACGCCCGGAACAGGCGCTCCAGGATCATCGCGTCGGCGATGTCGTTGACCTGGAATTCGTCGAAGCAGAGGAGTTGCGCTTCGGCGGCGAGCGCGGCGGCGATCCGCGCGATCGGCTGGCGCGAGCGGGCACGACGCTCCGCCTCGATCCGGTCGTGCACTTCGAGCATGAAGGCGTGGAAATGCACGCGGCGCTTCCCGGCGACCGGCGCGGCGGCGAAGAACAGATCCATCAGCATTGATTTGCCGCGCCCGACCGGTCCCCACAGATAAAGCCCCTTCGGCGCCGGTCGCGCGCCAGCGAGGCCGAGCCGGGCGAGCCAGCCGCGCGTCGCCGGCGTGTGGTCCGGCAAGACGCGATGCAGCGCGTCAAGCCGCTCGACCGCACGGGCCTGGGCCGGATCGCGGCGGATCAACCCGGCGGCACAGCGCGCTTCATAGAGCGCCCGTGGCCCGGGACTATCGCCCGTTTCGACGGAGTGCAGGTCGTTCGGCATGAAAATTGAGTTGCTAGCCGAGCACCACCGCGACATCGCCCTCGGCGATCGCCTCGCCCTCGACGACGAGAATCTCCTTGACGATGCCGGCGCGCGGCGCGAGCAGCGGGATCTCCATCTTCATCGATTCGAGGATGATCAGCGGGTCTTCCTCGCCGACGCTGTCGCCGACCGCGACCTCGATCTTCCACACCGAGCCGGCGATCTCGCTCTTCACCCGCAAATCGGCCATGTCCCCTCGCTTATTTGGCAGCGGGAAGCGATTCCGCCGCCGCCTAAATTACTCTAAGCTGCGCCGCGTTTAGCAAGGGAGACGGCGATGCCGGATGGCCAGGACAAATTGCGGCGCAGCACCACCGAGGACGACATCACCGCGGCCGTGCTGGCGCGCTTCGCGGCGACCCCCGACCCGCGGCTGCGCCAGATCATGCTGGGGCTGATCAAGCATCTGCACCAATTCGTCAAGGAGGTCGAGCTCACCGAGGCTGAGTGGTTCCAGGCGATCGAAATCCTGACCGAAGCCGGCAAGATGTGCAGCGACAAGCGGCAAGAGTTCATTCTCTTCTCCGACACGCTCGGCGTCTCGATGGTGGTCGACCTGGTCAGCCACCGGAAACCCGAGGGCGCGACCGAATCGACGGTGTTCGGGCCGTTCCACCGGCTCGGCTCGCCCGACCTGCCGGCGGGCGGCAATATCGCCCATCGCGACACGGTCGGCATCCCGACGCTGGTCGGCGGCCGGGTGCTCGACCTCGCCGGCAAGCCGATCGCCGGCGCGGTGCTCGATGTCTGGCAGACGCAGTCGAATGGGCTCTACGATTCCCAGGACACGAACCCGAACGAGCTGCACATGCGCGGCAAGTTCCGCACCGACGGCGAGGGTCGCTACCTCATCCGCACGGTGCGGCCGGTCAACTACCCGATCCCGTCGGACGGACCGGTCGGCGCGATGCTGAAGGCCACCGGGCGGCATCCGATGCGCCCGGCGCATATCCATTTCGTGGTAACGGCCGACGGCTACGAAGGGGTGACGACGCATATCTTCGACCGCACCGACCCCTATCTCGAGAGCGATGCGGTGTTCGCGGTCAAGGACTCGCTGATCTGCGATTTCGCGCGCCATGAGGCGCCGACGCAAGAAGCCGCGAAGCTCGGGATCGCCGGGCCGGTGCTCACCGCGGAATTCGATTTTGTGCTGAAGCCGGCCGGCGCCACGGCGCAGGTCGATGTGCTCGACGCGCAGCGCCGCCTCGCCGCGCTCGGGACGCGCGGCTGAATTAACCAATCGTCGGCCCTAACCCTCATCCAGTAAAGGCGCATCGGCAATCTTCATACAAACTTAAGCATACGCGTTCACCATTTTCGTCGTTGGTTGCATGAGGGTGGGGGACCAGATGTCGATTACCGAGGCGCCAGTCATGTCATTGAACGATTTGCGCGAGGCCGAAGAGCCAGTGCTGACCGGTCGCGAGCGCCGTGAATCCGAACGGGTGATCCGCTACTGGGAAAAGAAGGTCGAAAAGCTGGGTCGCAGCGCGACGGTCGCCGCGCTCGATCTGGCCGAGATCAATTCGGCGGATTGGTCGCATCGCTTTGTGATCGCGGTCGACCCGGTGGTCGAGAATTCATCGCTACTGCTCTACGGCCTGGATTTCGCCAAGCTCCTCGATCTACCGCCCAAGGGCACGCCGCATGTCCCGATGGTGCGCCAACTGCCGCGGCATTTGTCGAATGTCTTCATGCAGGGCTGCGGCGACGCGCACAACCATCGCCAGGCCATTCGCATGGAGGGTGAGGTCGCGCGCCCCGACGGCAAGACGGAACTCTACCGCGCCGCCTTCATCCCGGTCGGCGTCAAGGAGAATTCGCTGACGCATCTCGCGTTCGGCGCGTTCAACAGCTGCGTCTCCGATCAGCGGCTGGCGGCTTAGCCACTCATCGTCATTCCGGGATGGCCCGCGAGGGCCAGACTCGGAGTGACGGGATTTATCACCCGATTAGGGTCCGCGCTTTTTCCGCGAGGCCGACGACGCGTCGCCAATAGCTCGCGAACCGCGCGTCCCGGGTCTGGCCGCGGACGTAGCGGATATAGATCTGCTGGATGATCACCGCGAGCTTGAAGGCGGCGAAAACCTGGTACCACAGGATCTCGCCGACATCGCCGCCGGTGCGCGCGGCGTAGCGTTGGATAGTCTCGGCGCGGCTCGGGAAGCCGTCGCGCCAAGTCGGCATCGCGGCGATTTCGCGCCAGCGCGGGTCGTCGCCCGGTTCGACCCAGTAATTCAGCAGGTAGCCGAGATCGGCGAGCGGATCGCCCCGGGTGCACATATCCCAGTCGAGCACCGCGACGATACGCGCCGGCTCCTCGGTGTCGAGCAGGCAATTGTCGAGCCGGTAGTCGTTGTGGAGCAGCGCGCCGGCGCGCTCCTTGGGCAAGGCGCGGGCAAGCCAGTCGAGCACCGGCGCCATCTCGTCGCGGGATTTTTCCTCCTCGGGTCCGCCGAGCGAGGCTTCCCAGCGCCGTGTCCAGCCGGATAGCTGCCGTTCGAGATAGCCCTCGACGCGGCCGAGCCCGTCGAGACCGATCTCGGTGGCGTCGACGCGGTGCAGATCGGCAAGCGCGTCGACGAGTGCAAATCCGATGCGGCGGTTGAGTTCCGGCCGGTCAGCGAATTCAGTCGGGATGTCGTCGCGGATCACAAAGCCGCGGCGGCGCTCCTCGACGATAAAGACGGCGCCGAGGATGGTTTCGTCCTCGCATAGCAGCAGGCTCCGCGGCGCGAGGGGATAGCGCCGGTGCAGCACCGACAGCACGCGGTGCTCGCGGCGCATATCGTGCGCGCCGGGCGGGATCGGCCCCAGGGGAGGGCGGCGCAGCACGAATTCGCGGATCAACTCCCCGGCGCCGAAGCGCAAGAGGTAGGTGAGATTGGCCTTGCCGCCGTGGAATTGGGTAACCGTCAACGAGCCTTCGCTGTCGGGCAGGTGCGTGCGCAAATAGGGTTCGAGCCGCACAGTGTCGAGACGCTCGTCCGGCCGCTCCGCGATCAGCTCGGCGCCCGCGAGGCTCGAAGCCGTCATTTTCTCAGCTCGACCCGGGCGACGGCGCGCTTATGGACTTCGTCCGGCCCGTCGACGATGCGCATCACCCGCGACCGGGCCCAGGCATAGGCGAGCCCGAAATCGGCCGATACGCCGCCGCCGCCATGTGCCTGGATCGCGCGGTCGATGACGGCGAGCACCATTTTTGGCGCCACGACCTTGATCATCGCGATCTCGGCCTGCGCCGCCTTGTTGCCGACCGTGTCCATCATGTGCGCGGCTTTGAGCGTCAACAGGCGCGCCTGCTCGATCTCCATTCGCGAATCGGCGATCCATTCGCGGATGACGCCCTGATCGGCCAAGGGTCTGCCGAAGGCGGTGCGGCTCTTGACCCGCGCGACCATGGCTTCCAGCGAGCGCTCGGCGACCCCGATCATCCGCATGCAATGATGGATGCGGCCCGGTCCGAGACGGCCTTGGGCGATCTCGAAGCCGCGCCCTTCGCCGAGCAGGATGTTCTCCGCCGGCACCCGGACATCCTTGAACTCGACCTCGGCATGGCCGTGCGGCGCGTCGTCGTAGCCGAACACCGAGAGCGCGCGGACGACAGTGACGCCGGGCGTGCCGCGCGGCACCAGGATCATCGATTGCTGCTGGTGGCGCGGCGCGTTGGGGTCGGTTTTGCCCATCAGAATGAAGATCTTGCAGCGCGGGTCCATCGCGCCGCTGGTCCACCATTTGCGGGCGTTGATCACATAGCCCCGGTTGCCGTCGCGCTCGATGCGCGCCTCGATATTGGTGGCGTCGGACGAGGCGACCGCCGGCTCGGTCATCGCGAAGGCGGAGCGGATTTCACCCGCCAGCAGCGGCCTCAGCCATTGCTCCTGCTGCTCGGGGGTCGCGTAACGCACCAGCGTTTCCATGTTGCCGGTGTCGGGGGCCGAGCAGTTGAACGCCTCGGGCGCGATCGGCGAGCGCCCCATGATCTCGCACAGCGGCGCGTATTCGAGGTTGTTGAGCCCGGCGCCCCTGTCGGATTCGGGCAGAAACAGGTTCCACAATCCCTCTTCCTTCGCCTTTGCCTTGAGCTTCTCCAGGACTGGCGGGATCTGCCAGCGGCTCGGCGCCTCGTTGAGCTCGCGCTCGAATATTTTCTCGGCCGGGTAGACCTCGCGCGTCATGAATTCCTGAAGCTGCGCCTTGAGGCGCTCGGTCTTGGGCGAAAGCTCGAAATCCATCGGCATTTCCTCTTGTCTTGAATCACGCCGGCTTTTGCAGCAGCGCGATGATCTTATCCAATTTCTCCAGCTCCAGGCGGCCGAGCTCCTTGAGGATCGTCTCGATCTCCTCCTTGGCGGCGATGTTGGTATCGTAATCGTGCTGGGCCTGGATGCGGTCCCGATCCGACTGGCGGTTCTGGCTCATCAGGATCAGCGGCGAGGCGTAGGCCGCTTCGGCCGACATGAACAGGTTGAACAGGATGAACGGGTAGGGGTCGAACTGGTAGGCGTCGAACAGCCAGATCGTGTTGAACACCACCCAGATCGCGAAAATCACGCTCTGGATGATGATGAACTGCCACGAGCCGATAAACCCGGCCACCTTGTCGGCGACGCGGGCGCCCATCGTGCTATTTTCGCGATGCAGAAGATGCCAGGGCTTCAAGGGTCGCATGACGGTCAGTACCTATCCGGCGGATGATTGCACGGCGATTGTCGGCCTCTTCCGGCCCGCGAGTCGAGGCGATTGACCCTCTCGGCACGCCCGATAATCAACCTTGTGCTAACCATTTTGGGTTTAACCTTGGCGTCATGGCGAGCGAACAGCCGATTGCCGAACTCACCCGGGCCAGCACGGCGTCTGGGACCGGGGATTATGGTGTCTGGACGGAGCATCGGATTCCCGACGACCGCTCGTCGTGGAACCCGGCGATCTGTCAGTTTTACGAGTACTGGCTCAGCCTCGCGCCGCCCGGCGGCCTGCCCGGCCGCCAGCACATCGTGCCCACCGACATCGTGCCGCTGTTGTCGCGGCTGTGGATGCTCGACGTGTTCCGCGATCCGCTGCGCTTCCGCTATCGGCTGGTCGGCACCGACATCACCCGCTCGTTGCAGCGCGAATTGACCGGGCTGTGGCTTGACGAGGCGCAGCCCGAGACGATCCGCAACCCGACGCTGCGCGATCGCTATCGTTATATGGTCGAAACCGGAAAGCCGACCTGGCGTCGCGGCCAGACCCTATGGAGCCGCGACCCGACGCATCGTCTGATCGAGAACTGCCTGGCGCCGCTGGCGCAGGATGGCAAGACCGTCGACAAGATCATCGCCGTGTCGGTGATGTTCGACGCGAGCGGCCGCGAACTCTGAGGCTTAGCGGCTCGGGTCGTCGCCGAGCTTGACGATCAGCTTGCCGAAATTGCGGCCCTGCAGCAGCCCGATAAAAGCGGCGGGCGCGTTGTCGATGCCCTCGACGACATCCTCGCGGTATTTGAGCCCGCCCGAGCGTACCAGGGGCGACGTCATCGCCAAATATTCCGGCCGCAACGCGGCGTGATCGCTGACGATAAAGCCCTGGATCTTAAGGCGCTTGCGCACCGCCGCGACGAGGCTCGGCCCGGGGCGCGGCTCGACATCGTTATATTCCGAGATCATGCCGCACATGATCATGCGGCCGTGGTCGTTGAGGCGGGGGAAAACCGCCGCCTGGACCGCGCCGCCGACATTCTCGAAATAAACGTCGATGCCTTTCGGGCAGGCCGCGTCGAGCGCCGCGCCGAGCTCGCCTCGGTGATCGAGGCAGATATCGAAGCCGAGCTCCTCGGTCACGTAGCGGCCTTTGTCGGCGCCGCCGGCGATGCCGACGACGCGGCAGCCTGCGCGCCGGGCGAGCTGCCCGGCGACCGCGCCGACCGCGCCCGACGCCGCCGAGATCACCACGGTCTCGCCGGGTTTCGGCTCGCCGATCGTCTTCAAGCCGACATAGGCGGTCAGTCCCGGCATGCCGAGAATGCCTAGCGCGGTGGAAATCGGTGCGGCGGCGGGATCGAGCTTGGTCAGCGCGGCGCCATCGACCGCGCTGTGCGTCTGCCAGCCGTAGCCGCCGGAGGCATAGTCCCCCTCGTGGAAGCCGGCGTGGCGCGACCGCGCGACCTGGCCGACCACGCGGCCCTCGATGACGTCGCCGATCTCGGTCGGCTTCGCGTAGGAGCGCTGGCCGCTGATCCGTCCGCGCATATAGGGGTCGAGCGACAGATAGATGCCGCGCAGCAGCACTTGCCCGTCCCCCGGCTCGGGCAAGGGGCTATCGACGATCGTGAAATCCTCGGGCACCGGCAGGCCGTCCGGCCGTCGCTTGAGCAAAACCTGTCGATTGGTGTCGGGCATGGCATCCTCCTGTTGCGAGGACTTTATCGCAGCCGCCCGTATTTGGCGCGGAGCCCATAAAAATTCACCACAGAGACGGCAAGGCAGCCGTTGCTCGGCATCTCATTGCCTCACCGTCTCCGTGGTAGATTCCTGCGGCGTCGCCGCGATTGGCGAAGATCAGATCAGATAGTGCGGCCGGGGCGTGCGCGGCACGAGCCAGCGTGTCTCGGTCATGCAGAGCACCTTCAAGGGACAGGCCGGGCAGCGCATGCCGTGCGAGTCGAGCCCCAATTCGCGGCACGATTCGCCGAGACTGCGATAGCGCGGCCGCGGCGTGCGTTTCGGCGGTCGCGGCGGCGTTGAACGCATCGGCTCGCACCCGAGCAACTCATTCTCAACCGCAATCCTAAACGCTGCCATCTTTCGCGCATAAAGCAATTTCCGCACGGTCGCGCCGCATTTCCGCCGGGTCGCGAACCGGCTAGACTCCATCGTCAGTTTCCGGCGCCGGCTCTGGCACCGAGATCATTCGAGGAGGGAATTTATGCCGGCAGTCGTGCAAAACGCAGCAAAGGATCGGCTGGCGGCCGGCGAACTGGCGCTCGGAATCATCCTGCGCCAGGCGCGCACCGTCGACATCGCGCCGGCGATGAAGGCGTGCGGCTATGACTGGCTGTTCCTTGACCTCGAGCACAATTCGATGGATCTCGACATGGCGGTGCAGATCTCGGTCGCCGCGCTCGGCGTCGGGATCGCGCCGATCGTGCGCGTGCCGGCCCACCAGCTTTGGATGGCGACGCGCGTGCTCGACGGCGGCGCGCTCGGCATCGTCATGCCGCATGTCGATACGCCAGAGGAAGCCAAGGCCGTCGCCGCGGCGCTGCGTTACCCGCCGCAGGGCCATCGGTCGGTCGCCGGCGGGCTGCCGCACCTCAGCTACGAGAAGCATCCGCTTGGCGAGACCTGCGCCGCGATCAACACCGCGACGATGGTGATCGTGATGCTCGAAACCCCGCTCGCGATCCGTAACGCCGAGGCGATCGCGGCGGTGCCGGGGATCGATTCGCTGCTGATCGGCACCAACGACCTGGCGATGGAGCTGGGGATTCCCGGCGATTTTGGCGAGGCGCGCATCGTCGCCGCCTATCAGAGCGTCGTCGATGCCTGCCGCAAGCACGGCAAGCATGCCGGGGTCGGCGGCATCGCCGACCAGGCGCTGTTGAAGCGCTATATCGAGATGGGTGTGCGGTTGGTGCTGCCGGGCAGCGACCTCGCCTTCCTGCAAAGCGCGGCGAGCGCCACCGCCGCGAAAATGCGCGGCTTCCTCTGATCCTGAAGATGCCCCATTACTCGTCGTTCCCGCGAAGGCGGGAATCCAAGGCACGCGACGTGACGCCCGCCCCTGGACCCCCGCATTCGCGGGGGTGACGAGGTAGGCGGAGTTGATAGACAAACTCGCGACGGCGGCGCAGCAACAAAGGGCCTCCGCGGCAATGCCGGACACGTTGCGCGGCATTTTCCTGATGTGCGCCGGCGTGTCGCTGTTCCCGCTGATGAACGCGATGATGAAGCTGTTGACCCAGCGCTACCCGGTCTTCGAGATCGTCTGGGCTCGGTTCACCGGCCATCTCGTCGTGATGCTGATCGTGTTCCTGCCGCAATACGGCAGGCGGTTGATCGCGACGCGCCGGCCGCTCGTGCAACTCGGTCGTTCGGCGCTGATGCTGGCGAGCAATTCGGTGTTCGTGCTGGCGATCGGCAAGGTGCCGCTCGCCACCGCCTCGGCGATCGGCTTTACCTCGCCGTTGATCGTCACCGCGCTCTCGGTGCCGCTGTTGCGCGAGCAGGTCGGGTGGCGGCGGTGGAGCGCCGTGCTCGTCGGGTTTTGCGGCGCGCTGTTGATCATCCGGCCGGGAACCGCGTTTCACGATCCCGCGGTGCTATTGCTGCTCGCGTCGGCCGGCGCCTACGCGCTCTACCAGATCGCGACGCGCTGGGTGATGGCGCATGACAGCCCGGCGACCGGCATCATCTTCGCCGCGCTGCTCGGCTCGTTGGGCACCAGCCTCGTGCTTCCGTTCATCTTCGTGATGCCGCGGAGCCTGTTCGACCTCGCGATGTTCGTCGCGCTCGGGTGCCTCGGCGGGCTCGGCCATTTCCTGGTGATCAAGGCGTTCCAGGCGGCGCCGGCCTCGGTGATCGCGCCGCTCGGCTATGTCGAGCTGATCGGCACCGCGACGCTGGGCTATCTGATCTTCGCCAATTTTCCCGACGCGCTGACCTGGGTCGGCGCGCTGATCATCATCGCCTCGGGTCTCTATATCGCGACGCGCGAGCGCCGCCGGTTGGGAATTCGCTAGAAGCCGGCCCCTTCCGGCGCAAGCGGGCGCCGGAAGGGGTCGGGCTGGGTTAGGGCATCAGCACCTTGTTGACCACCATGATCACGCCGTTGCTCTGGTAGACGTCGGGGATCGTGACTTGGGCGGTGTTGCCCTTTTGGTCGGTGACCCACAGCGCGCCATTGGCATCGGCGATTGTCAGCGTCTCGCCCTCGGCGGTCTTCAGCGCGACGCGGCCGCCGGGAGCCGACTTGATCGCGTTCTCGAGCGCCATCTTGTCGTAGCGGCCCGGAACCACGTGATAGGTCAGGACCTGGGTAAGCGTGCCCTTGTTCTCGGGCTTCAGCAGCGTGTCGACGGTGCCCGCGGGCAACGCGGCGAACGCCTCGTTGGTCGGCGCGAAGACCGTGAAGGGGCCCGGGCCCTCGAGCGTCGAGACGAGGCCGGCAGCCTTGACCGCCGCTACCAGCGTGGTGTGGTCCTTCGAGTTCACCGCGTTCTCGACGATGTTCTTGCTGTCGAACATCGCGGCGCCGCCGACCATCGGATCCATCACCGCCATCGCGGCGGTGCCGAGCGACACGGCGATCGCGGCCGTGGTCACCAAAAGCTTGATCTTCATAACATGCCTCTTCCTGTTGCATCGGACGAAGCCGCCCTCGCGGGGGATGCGGGCTGCTCGTCGGGGGGCTTACGCGGCCGCGATGCGTCTGGATGCACGCAAGGAGAAATTTTTCTCGACAGGTCCGATCGCCACTCTTCCGCCCGTCGGCTCTACGGCTCGCGCGGCAGTATGTTGCCCTTGTAGCGCACCGGTCCGGTCGGCAGCCCGGTCGGCGAGCCGCCGGCGGGTTCCACGCTGACCGCCAGGACGCCGTCCGGTGGCACCAGCGATGCCTGCACCATCAGCTGGTGGCCGGGCTCCGAGGCGAGCAGGCCGAGCGGACGTGGCGGCCCCTCGGCGATCGCCCACAGCTCGAAAGCATGCGCGGCGTCGACCGCGATCTTGCCGATCGGCGCGACCGCGATCCCGTCGCCGCGCGCGCCCAGCGCGATCCAGCCCGGATTGCCCTGGTCGTCGCTGAGGATCGCGACGACGCTCGTCGGCGCCGGCGGAACCCGCACCGCGACATAGAGGATAGCGACCGCCGCCAGCGCCGTGGCGGCGAGCGCCGCGCCGCGCCAGAAGGTCAGCGAGCCGAACCAGCCCGGCCGTGCCGCCGCCAGCGCCGGGGTGAGCGCGAGACGGCGCTCGACCGCGCGCCATACCCGCGCCGGGGGCTCTTGCGCGACGGCCGTGCGGTCGATCGGCCCGAGGCGGGCGGTCCAGCCCTCGACCACCTGGCGAAGTCCCGGGTCGGTCGCGAGCAATCGCTCGAAGCGCCGCCGCACCAAGACCGGCATCGTCCCGAGCACGTATTCCGCGGCGAGCTGTTCGCGCAGTTCTGGGCTGTCGTAGTTCATGAGTCGAGGCACCGTCTCAAGCGGTCGAGGCTGCGGCGGATCCAGCTTTTGACCGTCCCCACCGGCACGGCGAGGTGCGCCGCCAGTTCCTCGCGGGTCAGCCCATAGAGATAGGCGAGCAATACGGCCCGGCGGGGGCTTTCCTCGAGCTCGTCGAGGCATGCCCGCAAGGCGCGCAGCTCGGCTCCCTGGTCGGCGCTATCGGGAGCGGCGAGCCGGCTCAGCGCGTCCTCCGGCGCGGCATGCCCCTCGGGGCGGGTGCGCTGGCGGCGGAGCCGGTCGATGGTGCAGTTGCGCAGGATCGCGATCAGCCAGCTCATCGCCGCGCCGCGCATTGGGTCGTAATCCCCCGCGCGTTGCCAAACCGCGACAAAGCACTCCTGCAGGGCGTCTTCCGCGATCTCGCCGCGGCCGGCGATGCGGATCGCGACACCGAAGAGCTTGCTCGCGGTGTGCTTGTAGAGCAGCGCGAAAGCCGCGGCGTCGCCGCCGGCGGTTTTGCGGAGAAGCTCCTGAAGCAGCAGCGGCGACTCTATCACTGGTTTCCAATCCCGCGACGGCAGGCTAGGCGGAGCGGAGCCGGCTGGCGCTACACGCTGGTGGCGTTACGCTCTATCCGGCGGTTTGGTTGCGCCGCGCAACATGAATGTGGTTGATCGGCTGATTGTCGCGTGTTTTGCCTTCTTGGAGGCCAATAATGGATTTCGCGATCCCCGACGAACTGCTCGAGCTGCGGGAGCGGACGGAGGTTTTCGTGCGCGAGCAGATCATCCCGCTCGAGCACGACAAACGCCTTGACGCGCACGGACCATCCGAGGAATTCCGCCGCGAGCTGGTGGCGCTCGGCCGGCGGGCCGGCCTCATCGCGCCGCATGTGGGCCGCGAATGGGGCGGGCTCGGGCTCGATCATCGCGGCAAGGCGGTGGTGTTCGAGGCGGCGGGGTATTCGCCGCTGGGTCCGATCGCGATGAACTGCTTCGCGCCGGACGAAGCCAACATGCACCTGTTGGAACAGGTCGCCGAGGAGCGGCAGAAGGAGGAATTCCTGCGCCCGCTCGCCGCCGGCGACATCCGCTCGTGCTTCATGATGACCGAGCCGGCGCCGGGTTCCGGCTCGGACCCGTCGATGCTGATGACCACGGCGCGGCGCGATACCGGCGGCAATCGCGGCGATTTCGTCATCGACGGCGAGAAATGGCTGATCACCGGCGGGGTCGGCGCCAAGTTCGCGATCATCATGGCGAAGAACGACAGCGACGATCTCGGCCCCGCCGGGGCGACGATGTTTCTCGCGCCGATGGATGCGCCGGGCATCCATGTCGAGCGCATCCTCGACACGCTCGACGGGTTCATGGCGGGCGGCCACGCGGTGATCCGGCTGGAGGGGTTGCGCGTGCCGGAGAATGCGGTGCTCGGCAAGGTCGGCCAGGGCTTCCGCTATGCCCAGGCCCGGCTCGCCCCGGCGCGCCTCACGCATTGCATGCGCTGGCTCGGCGCGGCAAGGCGGGCGCACGACATCGCGGTCGATTACGCCCGGCGGCGCCACGCCTTCGGCAAGCCCTTGGGCGAGCACGAAGGCGTCGGCTTCATGCTCGCCGACAACG
>Ga0182024_10018259_pt1 | contig 13078 bp, 14 predicted proteins | sample P32metaG_FD_120480 | JGI IMG/M metagenome (GOLD analysis project Ga0182024, IMG submission 120480) | Permafrost microbial communities from Stordalen Mire, Sweden - P3-2 metaG (Illumina Assembly) | ecosystem: Environmental > Terrestrial > Soil > Wetlands > Permafrost | place: Sweden: Stordalen...
CAGCAGATCGCCGCGCACGCTTGGCAGCAGATGATAATTTTCCAGCGCTCCTCCCGCGGTCAGCGTGTCCACCACTTCCAGCCCGGCGGCCGCACCGAATGCCATCGAGACCGCGACGGCGCGATTCAAGTCAATCACCGGCGATGGCGCAATCTGCCCGAGCGCCTCATACAGCGCGACGATGCGCCGCCAGTCCGTTTCCTCCGCCGTGCGCGCTCGCGCATGGCACGCCGCAATCTCCGCCTGCAAAACATACGGACCTTGCGTAGCAGGAGCCAGTGCCCGGGTCTGCTCCAGCGCCGCAAGCCCGCGACGAATCAAAAGCTGGTCCCACTCCGCGCGGTTCTGCTCCAGCAGCAAAATAGGCGCGCCCGCTTCGTCCACGCGCGCGGCGAAACGCGACGCCTGTATCTCCATCAGCGCCATCAACCCGTGCACTTCGGGCTCCTGCGCCGCAAGCCCCGCCAGAATGCGCCCCAGCCGCAGCGCATCTTCGCAAAGCGCCGGCCGCAGCCAATCGTCACCCGCCGTCGCCGCATAGCCCTCATTAAAAATCAGATAGATCACGGCGAGCACCGATGATAGCCGCGCCGCCAACTCCTCGCCGCGCGGCACCTCAAACGGCACGCGCTTTTCCGCGAGCGTGCGCTTCGCCCGCACAATGCGCTGCGCCACAGTCGGCTCCGGCACCAAGAACGCGCGCGCGATTTCCTCAGTGGTGAGGCCACCCAGCAAGCGCAGCGTCAACGCCACTCGCGATTCGCTCGGCAATACCGGGTGGCAGGAGATGAAGACCAGGCGCAGAAGATCGTCGCCGACATTGTCATCGAGAGCGGCTGCAAAATCTGGCACGGCCATTTCCTTCTCTTCCATCTCGCGGCCGAGCTCTTCGTGCTTACGCTCCAGCCGCGCGTTGCGACGGAAATGATCGATGGCGCGATGTTTGGCCGCGGCCATCAGCCAGGCGCCGGGATTATCCGGCACGCCCGACTCCGGCCACTGTTCGAGCGCGGCGACCAAAGCGTCCTGCGCGAGATCTTCGGCGATGCCCACGTCGCGCACGATCCGCGTCAAAGCGGCAATCAGCCTGGGCGATTCGATCCGCCACACGGCATCAATCGCGCGATGTATATCGGTAGCAGTCACAGCCGACGATCACATCACGTTCGATCCGCCCACGCAAGCAAGCGATTAATCAAGCGAGCGCGCGGAGCCGCGCCGCGCTGCACTGCGGATCCACGGCCTCCACCACGCTGATTTCGCAACGATGAATGAAAGCGCCGTCACGCTTTCGCAGCGAGGTCCTGCTGCATCATCATCATCTCGCGAACTTCCGTCTCGCCCTCCCATCCCGGCCAGTTTTTCCTTTGCAACTCCATGATTTGCCGCTCTCCTTCCACCGCCTCCTCCTTCGACCTCAGCTCAAACAACGCGTACCCGCCGATAATCTCTTTCGCTTCCGTGAATGGTCCGTCCGTCACGGTGACGCGCCCGCCGGAAAGCCGCACGCTCGCGCCTGCCGCCGTCGGCAGCAGCCCGCCGTTCCCCAGCAGCGTGCCGTTTTTGATCGCCTCTTCCGTGAGTTTCCCAATGGCATCCATTAATTCTTTGGGCGGCATGCCTTGTGCTTCTTTGTGTTTCACGATCATCATGTATCGCATCATCAAATCTCCTTGTGTCCTTCGCTTGGTGAATCGGTTTCTTCCCGGCCATCCGTACAAGTAACTTCACCTACGCTTTCGGGTCGAACGCTTCCAGCCCCAACACCTGGCGGATTTCGGTCTCACCCTCCCATCCCGGCCAATACTTTTTGTGCAGCTCCATGAAATTCATGGCCCCCTCGAGCGCCTCTTGATGCGAGTTCAGCTCAAACATTGCGAATCCGCCGACCACTTCCTTGGCCTCGGTGTACGGCCCGTCAATCGCGCTTACCTGTCCGCGAGAAAGCCGCACCCGCGTGCTCTTCGATATCGGGACCAGCCCCCCGCTTGCGATCATCGTGCCTGACTTTGCTGCGTTTTCCCCCAGCTTCGTCATCGCGTCCAGGAACTCCTTGGGCGGGGTGTCCGGGTTTTCTTTGTGTTTCACCAGCATCAAGAATCGCATCGTTGTTTCTCCTTGTTGGTTTCGGATTCCGTGCCATCTGCCCGGCCACTCTCCACCGGCTGAACTTTGCCTCTACCTATGCGTCGAACGAACCCCATGAAATCGACAGCTCAAAAAAGCTTTTTCGTGGCCGCGGCGCACCGCGCCGGCTTTTGGTTTCAGCGGCCGCGTCACGAAAGCACGCCACTTCTTCACCGCGCGAAATCAGCTGCTTCAAACACCGGGCGAATTTCCACCTCCGTCTCCCGGTCAAACGGCGCGCGCTTCAGCCATTCCACGGCCTCGTCAATAGAGCGCACCTGCCAGATCCAGTAGCCGGCCACGAGTTCCTTCGTCTCGGTGAACGGCCCGTCAATCACCGTGCGCTGCTGCCCTGAAAACTTGATCCGTTTGCCTTTCGAGCTGGGGTGCAACCCATCCCCCGCCAGCATCACGCCCGCCTGTATCAATTCCTGATTGAATTTCCCCATCTCGGCAAGGAGCTTCTGGCTGGGCATCACTCCCGCCTCGGAATCCTTGTTCGCTTTCACCAACACGATAGCTCGCATCGACTTTCTCCTTGGTCTGGATTGCGGCTGGATCCCGGCCAGTGCTGCCGCGCCGGCCCCTGCCTCTACTGACGCGTCGAACGAAGAGTCGTTAGATCGACAAATCCTGTATTTTATTTTGGGTATTCTTTGAGTTCGTTCGCGAAGCCGTCGCCGTCAAAACCGCCCCGGCCATAACCAGCACGAGCGGCCAGAATGATATCAATATCCGGCAGACGCCCAGCAACAACTCCCGCCGATCGAATAGATAGGACCGCCAGATCTGCGAGGCCGCTAAACCAACAGCGGTCAGTTCGCCAAAAGTCTGCGTCGCCTCAGCGCTAAATCCAACAATCCGGCTCACTTGACCGCTAGCGTGACTCAGATTCCCGAGCAGAAGGACGAGCCCGAGTCCAAGGAGCGCCATTCCAACAATCGATTTTGAAAGTCCAAATAAAGTCTGCCGCATCGTCATGTCCTGTTTTATTCGACCTCTTACGTGCCTCTACGTATACGTCGAGGGAGAACTGGCGAATTCGACAGCCCCAACTAAAATAGTTTGTGGAAGCGAGCAGCCGAATGCTACCAGATCGTTTGGATTCCAGCGGCTTGCAGGCGGCGGTCGCGCGTAACAAGCGGAAGACGGAGGTGAAGGGCAGTCGCAGCGATGATGCGGTCGGGCATATCCGGAACAACGTCCCGAGGTACGGACCGCAAAGCGCCGGCAACGTCGTAATCGAGCGGAATAACTTTGAACGCGGGACGGTCCTGGTTCAACTCGCGCACGAATCTTTCGAACGCATCGGCTGCGATGCGGCCGCGTTCGACTAGCTACACAACTTCAACCAGCGAGACAGCAGAAATGCAGGTCGGCACGCCGCTGGCCGCTGCGCCGTCAATCAGCGAAAAGACCCGCTCTGAGAGATTCTTAGTATCAAGGAGGTCCAGATGGCTGCATGAGTATCGAGCACAACAGCCATCAGGATATGTCTCGCGGGAAGCTGCCCCACATCTCCCGGCGAACTTGGGCAATATCTTCTTCGGTGATGTGGATATTCAGATCTGCCCACAGCCCGCGCAGCCTGCGGCGAGGCTTCTTCGCGCCGCCGTTCTTTTCGTTGAGGAAGTCCACAAAGTCCCACACTTCCTTCTGCTTCTCAGGAAGCAAATCGCGGAGTTTTTCAAGAACTTGTTGTTCGAGGGTCATAAAAGTCCCTCGGCCGATCTGCGGCTGTTATAAGCCTGCCGGACGTGATTTGGGGCCAGTAAGCTCTAGTTCTGCTCCAAACTTGGGAACGCCTCGCCTAGCAGCCGGATGCCTTCGCGAATTCCTTGCTCGTTCATGCGCGAGTAACCGAGCATCAAGCCTGTGCGCGAAGGCCGCGCCAGGTAGTATCCGGAAATTCCGTAGACGCCCACGCCGCGCGCTGCGGCGTGCTGAATCAACGCCTCTTCCGCGATGTGCTTGCCGGTCGGCCACAGCACCACGTGCGTGCCGGCGCCATCGCCAGCCACCTCCACGCGATCTCCCAAGTATTCTCGAATAGCGTCCAGCAGCGCCGCGCGATGCGCCGTGTTCCTCTGCCGCACGCGCCGCAAATGGCGCTCGTACATGCCCGTGGATATAAATTCCGCCAGCGTTTCCTGCTCCAGCGTCGCGGTGTGCCGGTCGCTCAACCATTTCGCCGCAGTGAAGGCGGCCACCAGCGACTTCGGCGCGATCAAATACCCAATCCGCAGCGCTGAAAAAATCGTGCGCGAAAACGTCCCGACATAAATGACGCGCCCCTCGCTGTCCAGCCCCTGCAAAGATTCCAGTGGCTGCCCTTCGTAACGGAATTCCCCATCGTAATCATCCTCCACCACCACCGCATCTTTGCGTCGCGCCCAATCCAGCAACCCCAGCCGTCGCGCCAGCGGCAAAATCGCGCCGGTGGGAAATTGGTGCGAAGGCGTCACGAACGCCACACGCGCATTTTTCGGCAACGCATCAGGACGCAAGCCGTCGTGATCGACCGGCACCGGCAGCGACCGCGCGCCCGCCGCACGCAACACTTCGCGCGTGCCCTGGTATTGCGGGTCTTCGACGGCCACCGGATCGCCGCGCTCAATCAATACGCGCGCAATCAGATCCAACGCCTGCTGCGACCCGTTCACCACAATCACCTGCGACGCATCGCAAATCACCGCGCGCGACCGCCGCAAATGCACCGCAATCGCCTCGCGCAACGACAAACTTCCCCCCGCCGCGCCGTAGTCCAGCTGACGCACCGGCGCCTTCCGTGCGTGCCGCAGCAAAATCCTCCGCCACATCTGATACGGAAAAGTTTCCACGTCGCCGCGTCCGCCATATGCAAAGTCGTAGCGCAGCGGAACCGAGCGCCTGCCGGGAAAATCCACACTCGAGCCGACAGCGTCTGCCGTGGATCCATAGCGCGAAAGCTGCAACTTCGCGGCTCGCTCATTGTTTTTCAGCCGGCTACCGCCGCCGCTCAATCCCGCTGATACATAAGTCCCGGAACCGCCCCGCCCCGCCGCGAATCCTTCCGCAATCAGCTGATCGTAAGCCAGCAGCACCACAGTCCGCGAAATCCCCAGCTCATCGGCCAATTCACGCGTCGAAGGCAGCCGCTCCGTGGCCCGAATTGTGCCGGAGAGAATGGCCTGCCGCAGTCCGCGGTAAACCTGACGGAAAAGCGGCTCGCCTCGCCTCGAAAGTGGTATCACCAATTGCATAAAAAGTGGTCATAGAAAAATACCACAAGCCGCGTCAATCTTATAGCGGCACAGCGCGCAGTTCGCGGCCGCCGCCGGCGCGACGCACGCAAGCCGCCGCTCGACGATCCAGTATCGGGAGAAGAAAATGAAACTGCTCTGGAGCATCGGAAGTTATTTCGCACTCTGCGCGCTGGGCTGCCTGTTGCAAACCGCTCCAGCAATCATGCGAGCCGTGCCACCAGCGCCAGCGGCGCAGCAAGCCGCCATCCCGCCCGATAGTCAACACGATGGCCAACACGATTTCGACTTCAACCTCGGCACCTGGCACACGCACATCAAACGCCTGCAACATCCGCTCACCGGTTCGACCACCTGGTACGAAATGGACGGCACCGTAGTCGTCCGCAAAGTTTGGGATGGCCGGGCTCAGCTCGAGGAAGTGGAGGCCGAAGGTCCCAAAGGTCACTTCGAAGATCTGGCCTTGTTTCTCTACAATCCCGCGTCCCGCCAGTGGAGCTTCTCCTTTGCCAACGTCAAGGACGGCACTCTGAGCCAACCCTCCGTCGGTGAATTCAAAAATGGCCGCGGCGAATTCTACGATCAGGAAGCATTCAACGGCCGCGCCATCCTCGTGCGCATCGTGTGGTCGGACATCACTCCAGACTCGCACCAGTTCGAGCAGTCCTTCTCCGATGACGGCGGCAAAACCTGGGAAGTCAACATGGTCGCCGCCCTGACTCGAGCCAAACCATGAACCCCAAAATATTTATTCGCGACGTGCGCGATAGTGACTTCGCAAAATGGAAACCGCTCTGGGATGGTTACAACGCGTTCTACGGCCGCGAAGGCGCCACCGCGCTCCCGGACGAAATCACCAACCTCACCTGGTCGCGCTTCTTCGATGGCTACGAGCCCATCCACGCCCTCGTCGCCGAACACGCCGGAAAATTAGCCGGCCTCGTGCACTATCTCTTCCACCGCAGTTCCACCCAGCCGCGCTCCAATTGCTATCTTCAAGATCTCTTCACCGTCGAATCAGCCAGAGGCCAGGGCATCGGCCGCGCGCTCATCGACGAAGTGTATCGCCGCGCAGCGCAAGCCGGCTCCGGCCGCGTCTACTGGCAAACGCACGAAACCAACGCAACTGCGATGAAGCTGTACGACAAAGTCGCCGAAAAATCCGGCTTCATCATCTATCGCAAAGATTTCTAACCTGGAGGAATTGATGATCGCACCAAGCCGTATCGCAACTTATTTTCTGCTGTGGACGTTATGCGCGCTGGCCTACCCGCTGCGATCCGTTCCGGTGCTCGCGCAAACAACCACCGCCGCACCCGCCACGCGGTCAGCGCTGCAAGCCGCAACGCCGCGCGATGGCCAGCACGATTTTGACTTCGAGATCGGCACCTGGAAAGTCCACCTCAAGCGTCTGATGCATCCACTGACCGGCTCCGCCACCTGGGTGGAATTTGACGGCACCGTCGTCGCACGAAAAGTCTGGGACGGTCGCGCGAATTTCGATGAATTCGCAGCCGACAGCCCTTCCGGCCACGTCGAAGGCCTCACGCTGCGTCTCTACAATCCCAAAGCTCACCAGTGGAGTCTGTACTGGGCCAACCCCAAGGATGGCGCCTTCTCCGGCCCCCCGCAGGTCGGCGAATTCAAGAATGGCGTCGGCGAGTTTTACTGCCAGGACACTTTCAATGGCCGCATGATCTTGATTCGCTACGCTTGGTCTGCCATCACGCCGAATTCCGCGCACTTCGAGCAATCTTTCTCCGACGATGGCGGCAAGACCTGGGAAGTGAACTGGATCACCGATCAGACCCGCGTCAGCGATGAATCCATCAAAGCGCATGCGACGTCCGCGCCCGCCGCGGCGGATTCCGCAGCATCGCAAGCAACCGCCGCAGATCAGGATGGACAGCACGGTTTTGACGGCATGTTCGGCACATGGAATTATCGCGTGAAGGTCCTCGTGCATCCGCTGACGGGCTCCACCACCTGGAACCAATTTCCGGCCATCGGCAGCTGCTACAAAATTTGGGGTGGCCGCGCCCAGCTGGACACCTTCGAAGCCGATGGTCCCACCGGCCACATCGAAGGCCTGGTCGTGCGTCTCTACAATCCCCAGAACCGTCAGTGGAGCCTGAACTGGGCCACTAGTCGAACCGGCACTCCGGACCCGCCCCAAATCGGCAAATTCAAAAATGGACACGGCGACTTTTACACCCAGGACACGATCAACGGCAAAACCATCTTCGTTCGATATGATTGGACGAAGATCAATACGGACACGCCCCACTTCGAACAATCCTTCTCCGAAGATGGCGGCCAAACCTGGGAAGTAAACTGGATCACCGATCAAACGCGCGTACCCGACGCTCCCGATAAAGGGAACTGAACGTGAACTCCGTGTAGTTCGCGCGCGAAAAGCGGATAGCGGCTGTGGCCGGGCTTCACTAGTCTGCTGGAGATAAAGAGGACGGGATGAACACGCTCAAGAATATTTCAACGTATCTCCTGCTGTGCGTCCTGGCGCTCTTCTTGCAGCCTCTACAACTACAAGCCCAACAAAATCCCAGCGCATCGCCAACAAACCCCCCGCCCGCCGCCACCGACCACGACCCCCAGCACGATTTCGATTTCGAAATCGGCGCCTGGCACACGCACCTGAAGCGCCTGCAACATCCGCTAACCGGCTCAACGACGTGGATCGAATACGATGGCACCTCCGTGATCAGCAAAATCTGGAAAGGCCGCGCCAACCTGGTGGAACTGGAAGTCGACGGCCCCACCGGCCACATCGAAGGCCTCTCACTCCGCCTCTACAATCCGCAATCCCGCCAATGGAGCCTGAATTTCGCAAACAGCGCGCAAGGCACGATCAGCATCCCCACCATCGGTGAATTCAAAAACAACCGCGGCGAATTTTACGATCAGGAACCGTTCAACGATCGCACCATACTCGTCCGCAATGTTTTCGAAAACATCAGCGCGAATTCCTATCGCTTCGAGCAAGCCTTCTCCGACGACGGCGGCAAAACCTGGGAAGTAAACTGGATCGCGGTAGACACGCGCATTGCCGAAGCAGAAAACAGCCAGCCACAAGAAAAATACAATCCAGCCGTAGCAGCCGCCACCGCGCCGGCCACGCAAGAACCCGCGCAGCAATCCTCGCCGCAATCGTCAGACAACCACCAGCAACTCAGCGACGCCCGGTGGACCGGCCCCATGCTGGCGAATAACGCGTCCACCCTCCCCCGCGGGCATTTCCTCCTCGAGCCTTACCTCTACGACGAAATCAGCCCACACACCAACGGCTTCGGCTCGCTCACCTACATCGAATACGGCCTCGCCAACCGCCTCACCATCGGCCTCATCCCCACCTTCGGTTACAACAAAGTCAGCGACGCCCTCAGCAGCTCCAGCCCCGGCATCGGAGACGTCGACTTCCTAGCGCAGTACCGCCTCACCCAGTTCCACGAACACCACAAGCTTCCCACAATCTCCTTAATGCTTCAGGAAACCTTCCCCAGCGGAAAATACGATCAACTAGGTGCCCGCCCCAGCAACGGCCTGGGCGCCGGCTCCTACACCACCACCCTGGCCCTGAATTCCCAAACATATTTCTGGATGCCCAATGGCCGCATCCTGCGCATGCGCCTGAACGCCACGCAATCACTTTCCACCTACGCAAACGTAGCAGGCGTCAGCGTCTACGGCACCAGCCAAGGATTCCAGGGCCACGCCAAGCCCGGCGCCTCCACCTTCGTGGACGCCGCCTGGGAATACAGCCTCACCCGCAACTGGGTCCTCGCCCTCGACGCCACCTATCGCCACACCAACAACACTCGCATCACCGGCGATGAACCCGCGCAATCTCCACCCAACATCCAGCTGAACAGCGGCTCCAGCGACGCCGTCGGCTTCGCCCCAGCCCTTGAATACAATTGGAAGCCCACCATCGGTGTCCTGGTAGGCACCCGCATAATCGCCCTGGGCCGCAACACCCCCACCACCATCACCCCCGCCGTTGCAGTCAACTACGTCCACTAGTCACAGTTGCAAGCGCAGACAAGCGCGGTACGCACGACACCCGCAACTACGGAAGGCGTTCACACGGACGGCACAAAATAGTTGACCACCCACCAACGCTGGAGCGTGAGGGATGCACCCCCGATATTGTTGCGCTCGCAATTTTATTGGACACCCGTTACGTCAGTGATATTTTACGAACGTTGAACGGCGCGACAGAAAGGAGCTTGTTTGCCGTGTGCAAAGCTTTCATGGATGAATCCGGAATTAATGATAAAGACTTGGCGTGTACGGTCGCGGGATTTTGTTGGTGCGGAATTGACGGGCAATAAAGCCGAAGACCTTCGGGCTGAATTAGTAAAACCGATCGGTTATTTTCATGCAGAGGAATTTGTCCGACGCGTAAACGGAAATATGACCGGACCTTACGAAGGTATCCGCGTTGTAGATGCCGAAGCTTGTGTAATTAAACTAATTGAAATGCTGAAATCAAGCGGCCTAGAACCTATGGGAATGAGCATTAATGCAGGAATTTCCTGGAGCTGGTCAGATGACGAAAAACGGTGGCTGACTTCTGCCGTGTTGTGCCGAAAGGACTGGCCGGAACAGGGTTCAATTAAGCATTCATATTTCGCTTGTTTCCATTATTGCGTAACACAAGCAAAGCAATTTACTCCTAGCAACGGGAAAATATATCTAACTTTTGATAGGCAAGAAAACTATGTAGGGAATGCACAAAAGATTTTTAATCAGCTCAAAGCTGCCGGTGGAAAGTGGGGAGATCGTTTGGGAGACACGCTGGCGTACTCGTCGAAAAAAGAATCCGTTTTACTGCAAGCTGCCGATCTTCTCGCATACTCAATCGAAAAGAAATCAAACACGGGAAAGCTGAATCATGTTGTCCAGTCGGTTTTGGATAATTTGGGATTCAAAAAAGAATATATTCGAGCGATGGACGTATAATCCATTGACGACCATTTAAAAAACTGTCCATTCCGAAAAACATTCTGGCAAGGTTTTAGCGAGCCGGATCTGATCGAGCAAGTCGCTGAACAAGGATTCACGACCTTAACTTGCAAAGGCCCTGAAGGCTATCCGCACGCGGGTGATGTTAGAAATGTGGGGCACAAGCGCAAGCACACAGAGTCGCAGCGGAGGAATCATGGCGAAGTCGCGCAGAGAATTTTTGACCGAGGCATCGGTGGGACTATTTGGCGCCGCGGTGGTGTCGCACGCGCAAGATCAAACGGCCGTCGCGGCGGAGGCCCCAGCGCCGCAGTCAGCGACGTCGTCTGCAGCGTCATCCCCGGCGCAGCAAGCAGTGAATCCGCAGCCAGGCACGCCATCTGCATTCGGCACCGCGCCGCCAGTGGGGCCTGTCGTATCGCCCGAAACCTTCGCCGAAGCCGAAAAACTGGTGCGCGTGGAAATGACCGACGCAGACCGCGCGCAAGCCGCGGGCAATTGGCGCAATTCGATGGCGGCGCTCTACGAACGCCGCACCGGGCCACGCAAAGTCGCGCTCGAATCAACGCTTTCGCCGGCGTCGCGCTGGGATCCCGTGCTGCCCGGCATGACAGCAGGTCCAGAGCGCAATCTGTTCATTCGCAGCAAGAATGATGCAGGCCCGCTGCCCAAGACCGACGAAGACATCGCCTTTGCATCCGTGACGCAGCTTTCGCGCTGGATCGAAACGAAGCAAATCACTTCGGAGCGGCTCACGAATATTTATCTCGAGCGCATCGCGCGCTTCGACCCCAAATTGCATTGCATCATCACGCTGACGCGTGACCTTGCGCTCACACAAGCGAAACAAGCCGACATCGAAATCGCCGGCGGAAGATATCGCGGCCCACTGCACGGCATCCCGTGGGGCGGCAAAGATCTTCTCGACACCGCGGGAATCGCGACGACCTACGGCGCCGAGCCATTTCGCAACCGCATTCCAACAAGAAATTCAGCAGTAGTGCAACGCCTGCACGAAGCCGGCGCGGTGCTGATCGCGAAACTAAGTCTCGGCGCACTCGCGCTCAACGATGTGTGGTTCGGCGGCCAGACCATGAATCCGTGGCTGCTCGAAGAAGGCGCGTCAGGCTCGAGCGCTGGTCCAGGCTCCGCGACGGCCGCGGGCTTGGTAGGTTTTTCGATCGGCAGCGAGACGGGCGGCAGCATCGTTAGCCCCAGCATGCGCTGCGGCGTCACAGGACTGCGCCCCACTTATGGCCGCGTAGCGCGCACCGGCGCGATGACGCTCTGCTGGTCGCTCGATAAACTCGGCCCAATGACGCGCAGCGTGGAAGACGCGATGCTAGTACTGCACGCGATCACCGGTCCCGACGACGGTGATTTGGACAGCGTTCCAAGCAAGCTCGATTTCGATGCCGGCGCGGGCGTGCAAGGTCTGCGCGTCGGCTTTTTTCCCGCGTGGATGAACGGCAAAGGCTCCACCGATGTGGATCGCGCCGCGCTCGACACCGTGAAAAAAGTAGGCATGGTTCCGGTAGAAGTGTCCATTCCCAACTGGCCGTACGCTTCGCTGGCGCTGATTCTGTTCGCCGAAGCGGGCGCTGCATTCGAAGAAATCACGCTCGATCACGAACTAGATCAGCTGAAGATGCAGGTGCCCGACGCGTGGCCCAATTCTTTCCGCCAGGCGCGCTTCCTTTCCGCCGTGGATTTTGTGCAAGCCGACCGGTTGAGACGCAAAGTGGCCATCGAGATGGCGCGCGTTTTCTCCGAAGTAGATTTGCTGCTGGTGCCATCGCTCCGCGACGAGATGTTGACGATCACCAATTTCACTGGGCATCCTTCGCTAACTCTCCGCGCTGGATTCGTGCAGGTTTCGAAGGCGCGCAGTGACTGGGCCCCGGATCCGCAGAACCCACTTCCACAGTTTTCGCCGCCGCGCCGCGTCCCGCACGGCGTCACGCTCATCGGACGCCTGTTCGACGAAGGTACGGTGTCGCGCGCCGGCCTCGCCCTCGAGCGCAGCTTCAAGGTGGTCGGCGAGCGCCCGCCCGGGTTCTAGGTCGTGCCAAGCCCGGCACCTGTCCGTCTGTACAGTAGTTTTTATCTTTGGTTTTCTCTAACCTATCCATGAATGCCAGCCGATTTGCGAGGCCGCGAACGAAACCTCCCGGCCCCTCCAGCCGACCGGGAACCATCGGAGGTGCAAGCATGAAAGAAAGTGATGCGCTGATCCAGTTCAAGGATGGAGTCGAACTGCTGAAGAACGGTTACCCGAAGGACGCTCTCCCTCACCTGCGCAATGCCGTAGAAATCGAGACCCAGAATCCCTACTATCTTTCTTTTTTTGGGCTAGCAATGGCGCGCGCAGAAAAGAAGTGGAACGAAGCGACGCACCTCTGCGAGACCGCGCTGCAATTGAAAGGAAAAGAGCCGCAATTTCACCTGAATCTGGCGGAAGTCTATGTGGCTGCCGGCAGACGCGCCAGCGCGATCGCCACCCTGGAGCGCGCCATCGAGAATTTCGGGCCCACTGCTCGTCTGACGAAAGCCCGCAGCAGGGTCGAAAAGCGCCAGGCGCCGGTGCTGCCATTCCTGAAACGCGACCATGTATTGAACAAGAGCCTGGGCAAGCTGCGGCATCGCGCCGCGAAGCGCGTCGTCAACGCCTGATTTCGCGATGCCCGAATTCGCTATGAAGGATTAGTCCGGAATCGGCTCGA
>Ga0182024_10018260_pt1 | contig 13077 bp, 12 predicted proteins | sample P32metaG_FD_120480 | JGI IMG/M metagenome (GOLD analysis project Ga0182024, IMG submission 120480) | Permafrost microbial communities from Stordalen Mire, Sweden - P3-2 metaG (Illumina Assembly) | ecosystem: Environmental > Terrestrial > Soil > Wetlands > Permafrost | place: Sweden: Stordalen...
GGGATTGTTGCCCACAAAAAGCCCAATACGCCCCTCGCCGTCAAAAACCAGCCAAACGCCGGTACAAGCGTCCTGGCTGTTGGCGGGCTGTTCTTCCTTTAGCTGTTTCTCAAAGCCGTTGCCAAAGGCCGTGGCGTCGCGGCAGGTCGCCTTGGCGGGCAGAGTCAGCCCCAAACAAAACACGGAGAGAACGGCTAGAAGGGAAAGCCGTTTGGCCTGGGCCAGACAGTGGGACAGGACAGCCATTGCAAGGGGCAGTCTGCCAGACCACCCCGGCTTCGGCAATGACGGATGCTCAGGACTTCTGGCTGCGCTGCAACACTTCCCTGGGATGGAACTTGCGGTGCGCCGCTTTCAGGTCGGTGATGGTCAGATGCAGGTAACGCTCGGTCGTGGCCAGCGAGCGATGCCCCATGATTTCCTGAACGTGACGCAAGTTGGCCCGGTTCTTGACCAGGTGCGTGGCGCAACTGTGCCGCCACAGATGGCAGGTGACGTGCTTTTTCACCCCGGCCAGCTTGGCGTATTTCTCCACCACCGCCCCGACGGCGTTTTTGCAGATGGGCTGCGCCCGCAGCGAGATAAACAGCCGGTCGCTGGCCCGGCCCGCCAGCAACACCGGGCGGATGCCCTTGATGTAGTTTTCCAGAAAGGAACAGGCCACCTGGGTCAAAGGCACCACCCGGTCTTTGCTCCCTTTGCCGCCGTTGACCCGCAACAGTTCCTCCTCCAGGTTCACGTCGGCCAAAGTCAACCCCATCAACTCGGCTTTGCGGATGCCGGTGGCGTAGAGCACTTCCAAAATCGTCCGGTCGCGGTAGCCGAGATGCGTGCCCAAGTCGGGCCGCTCGATGATTTTACGCGCCTCCTGCGGCGTGAGCACGTTGCGCGGCAGTGTCTCCGGCTCGCGGGCGTGTTCCAGGTTCTTGGCCGGATTGTGGGCGATAATTCCCTCCTCGTGCAGGAAGGCAAAAAAACTGCGCACGGTGCTGATATTCCGGTTTTGCGTCGCCGTGCGGCGCATTGTCCCTTTGGGCGTTGGCTCGTGAAAGAGCCAGCGTTGGAAGTCGTGCAACACGGCGCTGGTGACGGCTTGCGCGTCGGCGATTTGGATTTCCGCCAGGAAGCGTTGGAACGTGCGCAAGTGGACGGCTTGCGTCCGCCAGGTCTGCGGCGAGAAGTTGAGGATTTCCAACTGCTGGCGGTAACGGTTGGTCAGCACGTCAAAGTTCATAAGGCCCTTTCACGCGCATGGCTTTGATCTGGCCCCCTCTCAGGGCCTTGGGCGCGGCCTGCCTGACACGAGGATGTTTCTTGAAGGTCTTCTTGACTTCGGGAATGGCCACGCGGCTGTAACGCTGCGTTGTTTCGAGCGAGCGATGCCCCAGCAGCCGTTGCACGTAGGCGATGTTCGCGCCGTTGGCAACCAGGTGCGTGGCGCAGGTGTGCCGCCAGACGTGCGGGCTGACGGTGCGCTTGAGCACCTGCCGGGCATAGAAGCGCGCGCGCACGTCAATGGCCTGCTGCTTCATCGGGCCGTGCGGCTCAATGGCGCTAATCCACAGGGCGCGTTCGTCCCGGTTCTTTTTCGTCCAGACGGAGCGGACTTTTTGCAGATACTCGCGCACGTAGTTGCACGCCTTTTTGCCCATTGGCGCCACGCGGTCTTTGCCGCCCTTGCCCTTGTTGACACGCACAAAGCCGTGGCGGTAGTCCACGTCGTGAACCGTCAGGCTGGCCATTTCGCCGGAGCGGATGCCCGTCGAGTAGAACATTTCCAGGATGGCCTTGTCCCGGAGGCCGGTGTGCGTTTGGGTGTCCGGCGCGTCCAGCACGGCCCGCGCCTCGCCCGGCGTCAGCACGGCCTTGGGCAGCTTTTTGGGCAGGTGCGGCAGCTTCAAGCCGACACACGGATTGACCAGGATGGCGTCGGTTGTTTCCAGATGCTCGAAGAACCGGCGCAGCGCGATCAGATGCACATGCACCGTGGCCAAAGTTTTTTGCGCCGTCAGCCCGGCCTGATGGTCGCGGATGTGGTCGCGGGTCACGGCCCGCGCGTCGTCCAGGCCGCGTCCGGCCAGGAACTGCTCGAAAGTGAGCAACGCGCGGGCATGGGTGCGCACGGTCGAAGCGGAGTAACGGCGCACTTTCAGGGATTCCAGGTAATTCTCTACGGCTTTGCGCATGGCTTCCTCCTTTCCCCACCGGGTACAAGCGTTCCCGCAACAGGCGCGAGGTTGCGGGCGGAAGCCGTTTTCGCCCTTTGTTCATGCGGGTTTGTGCCGTTTTGAACCTCGCGCTTTGCCACCTGCGAGGTGGGTGCGAGGTGGCCGTTTTGGGGTGCGAGGTTGGGTAAAACACCTGCGAGGTTGGCTTCCTTCCGCAGTTCTTCCACCGATTTCAACCCGGCCAAAAACCGTCCGCCCTCCTCCTGGGCCGGGTCGTAGAGCAGGCGGTATTGAAAGGTCTGCCCAAACCGGCCTGACAGCGGCACCAGGTATTCCATCTGCACCAGTTCGTCCAGGTGCGTGCGCAGCCGCGTGTCGCCCCATTTGAACGCCTCGCGCAACTCGCGCCGCGTAAAATGGACCTGCTCAGTTTTCCTCTCTCGCGCCTGCCGCTGCGTGTAATCAAAAATCAGTTCGAGCAACTGGCGGCCCGGTCGGGAGAGGTCGTCCAGCGAATGCCCGAAAAGCTCGTGGGCGATGTCGTTGGCCGCGGCCACGTCCGCCAGCGTCGTTTCGATGTACTCGCCCACGGCTTCGTCCCGCTTCACCGGGCGTTGCAACTGATGCAGGAAGGTGACGGCTAAAATGAGATGCAGATATTTCGGATTATCCCGGCGCACGGCCAGCCGGTCCTCGGCATAAGACAGGAACGGCTCGAACGGATTGACCACCACCACCGGCTTCAAAAGACGCTGGAAGGCATGATGCCGCCGCAAGATCGCTTCCCGCTGCCGTTTGCGCCGCAACCCGTCCAGCGTGTGGCTGTGGCGCTGCGCCTCCAAAATCGCCCGCGTCTGCCCCGCCGACTCGTCCACGCTCACCAAAATGAACCGGCTGCGCGTCTCGGCGTCGGTCTGCGGATTGGTGGTCGTCTGAAAAACGGCGGTCGGGCCGTGGACGGTGTTGACCTGGGTTTCCAGTTTGCCGGTCAGGGCGTTTTTGATGGTGGATTCGATGACCAGCTTCTTGGCGGAGATGAGATTGCGGATGGCGTAATGCGCCTCGCTGGCCCCGGCCTCCTCTTCCACCGCCAGCACCTTGTGCCGCAGCGAGTCCTCGCCCTTGTAAAACAATGCCTGGCCGGTCAGGGAAGTCAGCTTGATGAGTTCCTCGCCAGGACAGAGCGAAAGAATGATGTCCTGCAAATGGCTCTTGCCTGCCCCGCTGCCGGAGAGGATGAGCAGGGCCAGCGGGTCGTCCATCTTCCGGCTCGTCATCACCAGGTAGCCAATCAGCCGGTTGGTTTCCTCGCCCACCAGGCCCAGCTTTTCCATGTCCCGCAAAATCTCGTCCACCAGGTCGGCGCTGCGCCCCAGCTTCAACGCCTCGGCCTTGTCGGCGTCGGACACCAGGACGACGGCCTGCGCCGCCTCCACCTGCCGTTTCTCCATGTAGGCTTCCAACTGCATGATGAGCCGGTTCACGTCCATCTCGATCACGTCGGCCACTTCCTTGAACAGGTGCGCCGCTTCGCTGATGAACGTCCGCCGTGACCGGCTCAGGTAAAAATCAATCGTGTCAATATGAAAGCGGCCCTGCTCTCCCAACGCCTTGACCGTGGCCCGCAACCGCGCCGCGTTCGGACGCTCGATGGCGCGAAGCTCGTAGCGGCGCGGCCCGTAGCTGGCCGCAAAGCCGTCCGGCGTCATGTCTATTTTTTCCTCGCCCTGTTGGGTCGTCAGTTCGCTTTGGGGCGCGGCGGTTGTGGCGGGCAGCGCGGCTTTGACCTGCGCCTCGAAGTCGGAAGCAGAACGGCTAAGGAAAAAATCGTTGGCGTCTTTGACACCTTCGGGCCAGTTCACAAGGTGGACGGCCTTGACCAGCGGCGGCAGCACTTTTTCCTTTAGCTGTTCCGTCGCCGTCCGTCCCGGTTCATCGTTGTCAAGACAAAGAAAGACTTCCCGCGTGTTGTTCTCGCGCAAAAGCTTTTCGTGGTCGGGCGTCCAGCCGCGTGTGCCGTAAATGGCAATCACGTTCTTGAAGCCCGCCTGCCACAGGCTCATGCCGTCCAAAATCGCCTCGGCGATGAACAGCGTTTGATTGGTCTTGGCGCTCGCCCCGTTCCAGACGCCGCGATGTTCCCCCGGCAGATAGAGGTGCGGCGCTTCCCCTGGCGCGATGCGCCGCCCGTAAATGCCGCTGACGTTTCCGGCGCCGTCAAAAATCGGCACGGTCACGCAACCGCGAAAGTGCTCCTGGCCGCGTCCGTTCAAAACACCCAGGCTTTTCAACTCGTCCACCAGTTGCCCCTCCTTGGGCAGGGCGGTGTGCAGCGTCCCGTTGCAATAGCCCACTTGAAAAATGTCCAGCAGTGTTCCGTCCGCCAGATTGCGTCCCTTCAAATACTCGAAGCCGTCCCGGTCCTTGGGCAGCGTCCGGGCATAGAACCCGACGACTCGTTGCAAGAGCGCGGCCGGGTTCTGCGGCCGGGCCGCTTCCGCTTTCACTGGCGGCGGGCCGGAAGCGCGGGTAATCGCGCCGTTGCTTTGTTTGACAAGCCAGTCAATGGCCTGCTGTTTGGTCAGGCCGTCCTTTTTCATCACAAAGTCAATCACGCTGCCCGCCGCCCCGCAGCCAAAGCAGTGATAAAGGTTCTTGGCCGGCGTGACGCGGAACGAGGGCGTCTTTTCCTCGTGGAACGGGCACAGGCCGACATAATCATGGCCCTGCTTTTTGAGCTTCACGCCGCGAGCCTGCACCACCGCCGCCAAGTCGGTGGTCTTTTTCAGCGCCGTCAGATCGGGAAGATTTTTCATGGTTCAGTAGTTGGGGATCCACTGGCCGGTTTTCTCGTCGTAGCGGCCTCGCAAGCCGTCCGTGTCGAGCAACCGCTGCCAGCGTTTTTCGGCCGTCTTGGGCGAGCGCAGCGCCAGCCGTATCATGCGCCTGCCCTGGTCATACCAGCCGCACAGGGATTTCAAACGGTCGTCCCACCCGTGCTGATACGCCTCGCGCACGGTCAATCGCCCCAAACCGGCCAAGTCCTTGGGCACGCCCGCCGCCAGCGCGTCCCGTTCCCAGTCGTCCCACGGATAATGGCCGAAAGTGCATTGCAGCACTTCCGAATCGAAGATGTCCAGCGGACGGCGGAACTTTTTCATGGCAGGAACCGTTTTCCCGGTGGAACCCGTCAAGCCCGATTTAAAAGATTTTGACATGCGGATGATTTATAGGCATTGTCTATATCAATGCAAGCATCATCTATAACAAATTTTTTTGGCCTGTATGCTGGCGGCATGAGAACAGGCCGTCCTGCCAGCACTGAGCGCACCGGATTCGGCGAACGGGTGCGCGCCGCCCGTGAAGCGGCTGGGCTGACGCAGCAACAAGTCGCCGAGCGGTTGGGCATTACCCAGCCGTCCTATGCGCTTTGGGAGCGCCACGCCGTCGCGCTCAAACCAGACCAGATTGCGAACCTGGCGAAGATTCTCAGCGTGCGCGTCGAGGAGATCGTCAATCCGGCCACGCCGCAAAGCCGTCGCGGCGGGCCGGTTGGAAAGGCTCGGCGTATGTTTGAGGAGGTCAACAAACTGCCCCGCGACCGGCAACAGCACGTTTTGCGCGTCGTCGAAGACCTGCTCAAAGCCAATCGCCCTGAGTCCAAAGCCGCCTGACCGGATTCGTCGGGTGTTTGGGCCAGGGCGGAGCGGCGCGTCAGCGCCGCCCGCCTCGGCCCTTATTCATCTAAAAGAGTAACAGCGGCGTTGAGATTTCGGCCCATTCAGCGCCCCCCTGTCGTCGCCTCTGTAAATAAATCTTCAAAAAAACGCGCTCGAACCGCGTTTTCGATTTTCTGAAGTGTAATTACCTTTGACGCTTTCGGTGGGACTCGCTTGGGCCAGTCTTCGGAGCGTCCAAAATGAAAGGAATAAAAATGCAAAATGGCAACATGGCAATAATTGTCCTCGCAGGGGCGCTCTTGATGGCGCCGTTGGTGGATGGAGCGACGACTCAGCCTCATTTGGCTGAAGTGTCGTATCCCACACAGACGGTCTGCTCGATTGTTGCGCCAGCGAGCGGCTCGTATGCGGCCGCTTCGTGGACGCAGATGAACACGGGCGATTGGACAGGCTGCTAATCTAAACGCGGCCAAACAACAAACGAGGCGGCGGCGCGACCAGCGCCGCTTGCCTTGTCTTTTCCCCCGTTCCCAAACAACTCGGCCAGCGCCGACAGAGCGACTTCCCCAATGACAACCCACCGGCGCGAACGCGACGGCTAAATGAAAAAAGCGATTGCTCGGTGGCCGTTCCTGGGGCGGGCAATCGCAGTGCGCCAGTCCGGCGCGAGAGGACAGAGGCAACCTGACTCGGCCAGTGACGACCGCCAGCGCCACGCGGTCACCAAGGTTCGCACACGCTCCCGACGAAGCCAGCAACACCACCCTCGATGCCATGTCTTCGCCGATGGAGACAACCGAGAGCGCAACCACGGCCCGCCGTCACGTCCAGCCCACGACCGGCGGCAGCTTCCATTTCCCGATGGCGCAAGCGACTGCGCCCGCTCCCGGCTGTGGCCCAAAGAAAGAACATAATTCGACCCCAAAAAATGGAACCAATGAACCACAAGGGCGCGACTGCGCCCCGTTCCTTTACAGGAACATATCCGTCGAGTCGTCGTATGGACGGAACGCCCCGCGCTGTTCGCGCCAGCTTTTCCGAATGAGTTCCTCGGTGATGACCGCGTCCGGCGCGTATCGCACCGCGTAGCAGTAACCATAAGAGTAAACGATTCCCGTGTAACCAAAGCGGCTGCGCCGGATGTTGATGGATTCGATCTTCGCTCCTTTTTTCATAACGCTTCCTTTTTGGTTTGGCGACCATCCGAGAAGCGCAGTGGTCAAGGTGGAGATGACGCTGGCTTGGGGGCGGGAAGGGGCCAGCGGCATACTACCTTGATAACGAGCATCGCAGGATACAATGGACGCAAACCAGGAAGCGGAGTGCTGGCGCACGGCCACCTTTTTTATTTCTGTCGGTGACGAGTCGGTGCAGCGTCGCGCCGGACGACACTCTGACTAAAAATCTTTCGTCGTCCGGCGCGGGAGCGGAACCGACGAAGGCGCGGACAGACTGACTTTTATTCGCCCGGCACAGGCGCGTTGCTGGCGCGACGCTTGCCTCTCCGTGCTTTCCCGCAAGCGGCATGACAGCAACGGGCCTGCGACGGGCCACGGCGTTTAGCCGGTCACAGATTGAGATTGAAGCGGTGCTTGCGTGAGCGCGTTTCTTCGCCCTGGGCCTGGCTTGTGGCCGTGGCGGGCGTCTTGCTTTCCGCCGTCGCGCTGCTGTGCGCGTGGCCGTTGCTGGTCGCCTTGCGCCCTTTCTTCCGGTTCCTTTTTCCGATGCCTTGCGCCTGCATGTATTTTCGCAGCGTCGGTTCGCTCACTTTTAATCCGCCATCGGTCAGTTCTTTGGCCAGCGTGCGATAGCTCACCTGGCGTTTTTGATGGGCTTCCAGCAGTTGCTCTTTCACGTTGTCCAGCAGCGTTACCAACGTTGTGCGCTGGTGATTGTCTTTGTCGGTCAGCTTGTCCAGCCGTCCGACCAACGCGTTGAAGTCGATCTGCTTTTCCAGTTCTGCATAGTTGGGCTTTTCTTTCATGGTCACTCTCCTTTTCTCTTGGCCCGCTCCTTTTTGGAACATAGCACAACTCGCGCCCTGACGCATCCGCTGACGCGCTCTTTTTCGGCCTGGCGACGCTTTCGCCAAGGGGTTGGTGTCCTCACAAAATTCACTCATTACCACGGCTAAAATCAGCATCTAAACTTTGGCTAGAAGGCGTCACTGGTGGTAGATTACCGGCGTATGTTTAGCGGCATACCTCAGAAGAACATTGCCGTGGCCAAGGAGTATTTCGACGAGCACTTGTCCCACAACGATTATTACACCCAAGGCGAGGTTAAAATGGGCCAGTGGATTGGTGAAGCGACGTGGAGATTGGGACTGAGGGAAGGGCAGAACGTGACGCGGGAACAGTTCATGGCTCTGTGCGACAACCTTAATCCAGAGACGGGCAAACTGCTCACGCAACGGTTGAAAGCAGAGGGTGAACGCCGGGTCTTTTTTGACTTCACTTGTTCGGCTCCAAAATCAGTTTCCATCATGGCCGTGACCATGAACGATTCACGCATCATCGAGGCCCATCAGCACGCGGCCAAACTGGCGGCTAAGGAACTGGAACATTTCGCCGGGACTCGCATCCGCAAGAACGGGGCCGACGATGATCGCAACACCGGCAATGTGGTCGGCGCGTGTTTCGTCCACAACAGTTCCCGCGCTCTGGACCCGCAGTTGCACACGCACTTTGTCCTGTTCAACTGCACCTGGGACAAGACCGAAGCCCGTTGGAAAGCCCTGCAAACATCCGAGATGTTCGCCGCCTCCCATTATGTCACGGAAGTCTATCGCAATGACCTGCGCCGCCGCCTGCATGGCATGGGCTACTCGACGCGCAAAACGGCCAACGGTTTTGAGATTGAGGGCGTCGCTCCAAAAATCATCACCCGCTTTTCCAAACGCGCCCAGGAGCGTGATGCGATGGTCGCCAAACTCGAACAGGAGTTGGGCCGCAAGCTCTCCAAAAATGAGGTCTCGCACGCCGTCCATAAAACCCGCTCGCGCAAGTTGAAGGGCGTATCTTCTGAGGAAGTCCGTAAGCGCCAACTCGATCAAATTGGCTTCCTCGAAAAGATGTCCTTGCAGCGTGTCCGCCGCGACGCCAATGGCTCGCCCAAACCGTTCGAGGATTACGCCAACATGCAGGTCGCCCTCAGTCACGCCAGCGCCCATGTCTTCGAGCGCAACTCGGTCGCCCCGGAGCGCGAGTTGTTGCACGCGGCCCTGGTCAAAGGCTGCGGGCAGATTGACCTGGCTGATCTCAAAGCGGAACTGCGCCGGGATTCGGATTTCGTGCGCGTGGGCGCTGACTACTCCACCCGCCAGATTTTGCAAACCGAGTTGGCGCTGATTCAAACAATGGACTCCGGCAAGGACGCGATGCGTCCTCTCCATGAAAGTTATCGCGCCCCGTCCACGCTCGGCGTGGATCAGCAGCGGGCCGTCGAACTGATTCTGCACAGCCCCGATCAGTTCACCGGATTGCGGGGCCTGGCCGGCACGGGCAAAACCAAAACGCTTCGCACCCTGCACGCCGGCGTCGCCACGGCCGGCTTTGACACCGTGTTCTGTGCGCCTACGGCCGCCGCTGACGTGCTGCGCAAGGATGGTTTCGAGTCGGCCACAACGCTGCAAAAACTGCTCATGGATTCGGCGTCGCAATGGGTCAATGGTCGCACGGTCATCGTGCTGGATGAGGCCGGGGCCGTGGGCCTGGAAGACATGAAAAAGGTCTTCGACCTGGCGCGTGATCGCGGCGCGCGCTTGGTCCTCTCCGGCGACACCGGCCAGCATTCCGCCGTCCCGCGTGGCGACGCCCTCCGCATTTTGGAACAACACTCGCGCTACTCCTTCGGCCAGCTTTCCACCATCCGCCGCCAGCTTCGCGCCGATTACCTGGAAGTGGTCGAACTGGCCGCGAACCAAAAACCGGAAGCCGCCCTGCAACGGCTGGAACAGATGGGCGCAGTCACGGAAGCTCCGTCCATCGGCCACAACGCCAGTTTGTACCAATCCGCCGCCGATGCTTATTTGCAGTCGGTCAACAAGGGCAAAACGGCGCTGCTGGTTTCGCCGACGTGGGGCGAGATCGAGGCCGTCACGGAGCAAGTCCGCAACGCGCTCAAGGCTCAGGCCCGCCTCAGCGTCAACGAGCATTCCGTCACGGCGCTGGATTCGCTCTCCTGGACGGAAGCCCAAAAACGCAACGTCCACCAGTACGAGGCCGGGCAAAAAATTCTGTTCCTGCGCGAGGGCCACGGCTTCGCCAAAAATCAAACGGCGGAAGTGGTGGAAGCGGGAACCCATGCCTTGCGTGTCAAGAAAGAAGATGGAACCACCGTGGAGTTGAACCCGGCCCGGCTCGCCGCGAACAGCGTGGATGTCTGCTTGGCGCGTGAGTTGAAAGTGTCGCGGGGCGACAAGCTCCTGCTCCAAGCCAACGATCGGCCCCATCGCCTCGTCAACGGGCAGATTGTCGAAGTGGATAAGATCGAAAACGGGCAGATCCATCTGACGGACGGGCGCACGCTCCCGCCAGAGTACCGGCGTTTCTGCCACGGCTACGCCGTCACGTCCCACGCCTCCCAAGGTAAAACGGTGGACGACGTTTTCCTGGTCGCGTCCTCCAAGTCGTTCGCCGCCGTCAACCGCGAACAGTTCTACGTCTCCATTTCCAGAGGGCGGGAACATTGCCGCGTCTTCACCGATGACAAGGAACTGCTGCAACGGCGCGTGGGGGATTCGCGCTCCCGCGCCGCCGCCCTCGACCTGGTCAAGCTCCGCGAGGCCCTGGCGGAGAAAGGATTCTCGCCGCGCCAAGGCCCGCGCCAGCGTATCGAGCCATCGGCTCGCACGGCTCTGAGGCCGGGCGATGATTTTAATATGAGGCAACGTGTCCTCGGTTCAACGGCCCGGTCTGTCCGGCCCGTCCGTTCCAACCGGCTGTCGGCCTCGCAACGGCTGACCAAAATCGGGCAGTCCTTCCACGACTGGAAGCAGCAAAAAATGGCCCGGCGTGTTCAGCGCGTCCAGCGCGAGCAAGTGCGTCAACAACAGCAAATCCGTCGCGGGCAGTCTCGCGGCATGTCCATCTAAAATCGTATGATTACACGCGGCGGCAAACCAGCGTATCAGACCCTCTCCGAGGAGGAGTCCAAGGCCGAGGGCCAGTGCGTCAAGGAGGATCACGATGGCGCGACGTTCATGGAGTTCGTCACTGAGGACGACCGCGCCCACGGCTTCCCCTACTCGCAACTGATGGGCTACACCCTCGAACGTGTCCCGGAAAGCGAGTTCAAGGGCGAGGCCCCGGAAGATCGTCTGCACCTGTTTTTCTCGACCCATGACGTGACGCTGACCGGCTGGCGGCTGCGCCCCCTGGTCAACCTGGTCCGCCAAGCCACGCTCGCCAGCGTCCGCTCCCTCGACACCCGCTACGCTCAGGTCAATACCAAATCGCCCTTCATCGCCCGCATCAAAATCGCCCCGGTCAAAGAGGGCTGATGGGAAAAGGTTGGAAAAGCCCGGAAAAGGCCGGAAGAAGTCGAAAATCAAGGACTTGCGGAAGCAGTGCCAGTAACGTGCCGGTCACCGGTGCCAGCGTCCTAATTTGAGCCTGGATTTGAACCGCGCCATTTGGTGAACATCAACGCGATCAAGACCACCCCAAAAAGACCACCGAGAACGTAAGCGGCATTTTGCGGGCTGGCACCCGCCCAATGAACTATCAAGTGATACAGCACAGCGCCGATGAGCGCGCAGACCGCGCCTCCAATCCCGTAGCGCCGTTTCCTGAACCTGCCATTCATTTCCACATCAGGCCCATACTGCAACCTTGGCATCCAGCGTGTCCTGCACACTCACTAATTCCTCCGGCGAAAGGTCGCTGAGATCAAGCACCAATGCAACGTGAGTCTTGTCTGCCGAGATGAGAACTCGGTTCAGGTAAAAGGACTGATCGCCACTCATTCCTTTTTCAAAATTCCTTGAAGGCCCAAACCAAATCTCGACGCACTTTTCGTTCGGTGGAAACGAGATGTAGTGCCTGTCTTTTAACGCCTCCATCGGCAAATAGGATGTTTCATGTGGCCAAAACCTGACACCGAGAACCTGCTTTGGAAGGCTCCGTTTTCTGAGCCAATCGTGGAATCCCATGAACCCGCCGATCCCTTGGTCAATCAAATGAACGCCCTCGAAAATGAGAGCTCCTGATTCCTGTGGAGAGACGAACGCGGCTTGCAATTTGGAAGCCAGGAGAAGCGCCACCGATTCACTGCTGTGTTTCATTATTGATTGAGTATGCTGTTGATCAATTGCAAGCGTGCTGCTTGGGTGCCTATGCTATCAATGCCTTCGTTGATACTCATTTGCGCTATTTGCTGATAGGTCTGAAGGGTTTGCGTGGTAAGACCAGACGGAATCTGTCCACCAGCTTGTATTGCAGCCAGCGCCTTCTGAGCGCCCCCTGGGCCGGTTCCGAAAAGTTGTTTCAACAGAGCCTGCTGGTCCGGGCCAATAGTTCGTGCAAGTTGCCCTCGTGTTAATGGTTTCGGACAGTTGGGTTTAAGCGCACCGCCCAATGCTCCAAGGGCACCGCCCAATGCCCCGGCTGCCGCCATTTGGCCGGTATCGAAATTCTGCTGGTTGCCCAAGGCTATCGCCGTGGCTTGGGAGGCGGCGTCTCCACCCATGCCCGCAAGTGCGCCGGTTGCAAATCCCGACGCAACCCCCGGAGTCATCAACCCTGTCCCGACCAAACCAGCATTGGCAAGCCCCCCTGTGGCTGTTGCCGCAAGAGCACCTATAATCATCGGGAGACTCGTATTGGCGGCGGCTTGGGACCGAGTGTTGTAATCAGCGACGCTTTCTCCATAGCCAGGACCAAAACCCACAACGAAATTCATAGGGGCTGGAACTTGCAGCCCGTACGGGTCAATATTGCCGACGGGATTGTTGCCCACGAAACCGTACAGGTTTATCCCGCCCGCCTCCTGAATGGGGTCGTGATTCAGCCAGCGAGACAAGTTCGGTTCGTAGAACCGCCCGCCAAAGTTGTAAAGTCCCGCAGCAGGAATGTACTCCTTCGAGGAAAACCAATAGTGGTTGACAGCGGCCATTGGCCCGGTCAAAGCAACCGTTCGGCCAAAGGCGTCGTATTCGGCTCTGGCTACCACATTGGCGTTGGTGTCCATGACGGCAGTGATGTTGCCATTGCCGTCAAAGAACACTA
>Ga0182024_10018261_pt1 | contig 13076 bp, 12 predicted proteins | sample P32metaG_FD_120480 | JGI IMG/M metagenome (GOLD analysis project Ga0182024, IMG submission 120480) | Permafrost microbial communities from Stordalen Mire, Sweden - P3-2 metaG (Illumina Assembly) | ecosystem: Environmental > Terrestrial > Soil > Wetlands > Permafrost | place: Sweden: Stordalen...
CGCCGGTCAGCCGGCCGCCGCTCAAGACACCCGCGAGCTTTTCGGCGACCGTCACGTCGTAATCCGAAATATATCCGCCCTGCCGCATGGTCCAGGCGCCGAGCTTCAGCATCGCGAACGCGCCCTCGCCGCCGGCCTTGATATCGGTTCGCGGGGCGCCCGGCCGGTAATCGCGCACCAGCGACAGCGCCAGCGCCTTCGCATCGCCAATCAGACGATTTGGATTCATCGAGATTTCATCGCAATCGCGCAGGAATCCGATTTGCCGCGCCTCTTCGCCGCTGGTTGAAACCCTCGCCATTCCAATCGTCTCGAACACGCGCCGCGCGTCGTTCAAGCGCAGCAGCATCTCCTTGCAGCCGCCGCCGGCCGGAACCAATCCCACGCCGACCTCCACCAACCCCATGTAGGTTTCCGCCGACGCCTGCACTCGGGCGCAGTGCAGTGGAATTTCGCAGCCGCCGCCCAGCGATCGCGCAAACGGCGCCGCCACCACCGGTTTCGCCGCGTATTTCAGCGCCATGTTCACCTGCTGGAACCGGTGCACCGCGAGATTGAGATCGTCCCATTCGCCTTCCTGCGCCGCCAGCATCACCAGCATCAGATTCGCGCCGACGCTGAAATTCTCGCCTTGATTGGCGACGATCATCGCCTCGAAATTCTTCGCGGTCTCTTCGAGACCCGCCTGAAGCATTCCGAACTGATCCTCGCCGAGCGAGTTCATCTTGCTATGAAACTCCACGCACAGCACGCCGTCGCCGGCATCGATCAAGGAAGCGCCTGCGTTCTGTTTTATAACTCCCCGCGCCCGCTTGATGTCGGCCAGGACCAGCAGGCCGGGACGCTCCTCAAGCCGCTGATACTTCGCCGCCGCGAGATCGAAATATTCCGTCCCCGGTTGCCCATTCGCATCCGCAAATCGATACAGCGACTTCGCGCCGGTCCGGCGCATCTGTTCGATGTTTTCCGGAATCTCGCGCTTCTCCGATTCGAGGCGCTTGCACACATCCTCGAATCCGAGCGTATCCCATAGCTCGAACGGCCCCAGCTTGTGCGCGTAGCCCCAGCGCATCGCGCGATCGATCTCCACGATGCGATCCGAAATCTCCGGCACCCGCTCGGCCGAATACACGCACAGATCGCTATACAACTTCCACAAAAATGTCCCGACTCGATCGTCGCCCTTGACCAGCATGCGCAGCCGCTCGCCCAGATCTTCGAGGTTGCGCGCAGCGTCCGCCGACGGAAACTTCACCTTCGCCGCCGGATGATACTCGAGCGTCTTCAAATCGATCGCGTGAATCTCTTTTTCCTTGCCGACGCGTTTGTAAAATCCCTGGCCCGATTTCTCGCCGAGCCATTGGCGGTCGATCATCGCCTTCTGGGTATCCGTCATCAGAAAACGATCGCGCCACGGGTCTTCGGGAACCGCGTGATACAGATTCGTGCCAACAAATGACCATACATCCAGCCCCACGATATCCAGCAGCCGGAAACTCGCGCTGTTCGGCAGGCCGATCAGAGAGCCGGTGATCGCATCGACCTCTTCGACGGTGTACTCGCCTTCGGTGGCGATCTTCGCGATGGTTCCGCCGAAAAAGCTTCCGATCCGGTTCGCGATGAAGTTCGGCGTGTCCTTGCACGGGACCACACCTTTACCAAGGCGCCGGTCGGCAAACCGCGAAACGAATTCGAGGATCTCCGCGCTCGTGTCCGCGCCCGGAATCACTTCAAGCAGATGCAGGTAGCGCGGCGGATTGAAGAAATGCGTGCCGAGAAAATGCTTGCGAAAGTCGGCCGAAAATCCCTCCGCGATGTGCCGCAGCGGAATGCCGCTGGTGTTGGTCGAGACGATCGCGTGCGGCTTGCGCAGCGCCTCGACCTTGTTCCACAGCGATCGCTTGATGTCGAGGTTTTCGGTAACGGCCTCGATAATCCAATCGCACTCGGCCACTTTCGCGAGATCGTTGTCGAAGCTTCCCGGTGTGATCAGCGCCGCCGACGAGTCAACGAAGAATGCGCCGGGCCGCTGTTTGATCGCGGTCTCGACACCCTTCTTTGCCAGATCGGCCGATACATCCAGCAGCACTGAGGAGATGCCGGCATTGGCGAAGTGGGCGGCAATACGGGAGCCCATCGTGCCGGCTCCGAGGACGGCAACGCGTCGAATCGTTCTCATGTTCAATCCAAATACGGAGTTTAGCAACTTAACAGTGTTATGTGAAGAGGTTCAGGCACGACCCATATGCGGGCGAGAACCCGCGCACTTGCCCTTCGCGCGATGGACCTGAGCGGATTCAAGAGCTAAATAGCGAAAAAATGTAGCCGTTCAGTACCGGCCCCGCCAGGGACATTCGACATTGTATTCCGGGGTGCTCGTCACCGTCGGCTTCTGCGCCCGAACCAGCTTGCGCCGCGCGAGAATTCGAATCGCGCCCTGGACCGCGCTCTTTGAAAGACCGGTCGCGTCGGCGATACCCTGATGGCTCGGCGCCACGCTATCGATGTTTCTCCCGCGCGTTTGCGCCCATAAATACAGATAAACCAGAAACGCCGACGGAGACTTATCGTGACCCACCAGATCGCGCATCAACACGTCCGTCACGTAGGCGTCGAGCGCGATCTCGGTCACTCAACGACAGTATACGGGTCTTATCTCGACGACATCACGAACTGATTCCCGTCGACATCCTTGAACAGCGCCGACGTCCCCCAGCTCTCGGTCTTCGGCGGAGCGATGAACTCGACGCCTTTGGCTTTCAAATCCTCGTAGGTTTTCTGGACGTCGTCGCATTCGAATGAAATCCCGCTGAACGTGCCGATCCGGGCTTCATGACCGTCGGGCGTGAACAGAACCAGCCCGGTCTTGGCGCCCGGAACCGTCAACTCGATCCAGCGCTGGCCGGGGCCCATCGGCTGATCCGTGAATACGGTGAACCCGAGCTTCCTGGTATAAAACTCAAGCGCTTTGTCCTGATCGTGAACCGGAATCGATGCGAATTTGATGGATTTAATCATGTCGGCAGAATACGTGAATCGTTCGGGCCGATCAATGTCTTTGTATCGACTGTACGCTTTAGTGCTACAGCCCAGGGTTTGCTAAGCTGGCAACATGTCGAAGCAAGAAGAAGCGAATCTCATTCTCAAACTTTACGAACTGCGTCGCGAAGAGACCATGCGCGTCGCGCGCGACTGGTATTTCCGCGAATTTAATCCGCAATCCATGGCCGATTTCAGCGCCGCGATCTTTGGCGAGCACAGCGGTCACCTCCGCATGGTGGTCACCTATTGGGACATGGCCGCGGCGATGGTCAATCAGGGCGCGATCAGCCTCGAACTCTTCACTGAGACCAATGGCGAGTACATCGGGGTCTTCGCGAAGCTGGAACCGTTGCTCGCTGAAATCCGGAGCATGTACGGGCCGCGTTGGGCGGTCAATATCGAGAAGCTGATCGACGCGACTCCCGACGGCCGCAAGCAGCTCGCAGCGATGCGCGAGCGTATGAAGGGTATTTCGGAAACGCTCAAGGCGCAGCAATCCAAGGCCGCGAGGAATTAGGTTAGCTAATTCGCCGTGGGCTTTTCGATGTGATCGACCACGAGGACTTCGACCAGGGCTTTGGTCGATTCCAGTTTCAGGCCGAGCTGTTCCCCTAGAGCCGTCGTGATAGAGGGAAGACCGTCGTCGTCGCTGGCCGAAAAGTTTAGATCGAAGCTATAGATTCCTGTCAGATTTGTTCGATCGATGACCGGCGACCCGATACTGGGGAACGCGCTCAGACGGGTCGCGAACTGCAACATAGAAATCCCGGGCGGGACCTCGCCCTGCGTTCTATGCGGAACGCCGTTGATGTGGACTCCAGCGCCTTCGGTGCCGGGATTTACTTCTCGCATCTTTGAACCCTTCTTCGTCACAGTCAGAGCGTAGACACGCGTCTCTTGCCGTTCGATGCGGGCGGCCATCTTGAACCGATCCGCCAACAGTGATTGCACCGCCGCCTTGCATTGGGCGTCGTTTACGACCGCGGAAGCTTTCGCTTCGATCTCGTACGCGGAATCCGAGTCGTTCACCCAGTCCGGCAGGCCGTGAATCCGCGTCGGAGGAAGGTCGTAAGCCCACTGAACAAGCCGCCTGAGCGGGAACGCCGCAGATGTGAATCGATCACCAGCGCACCCCATTCGAGCAGGGGAGAGTTTATCCGTGGGAGGCGGCTTGACAGAACTGACCTCGAACTTAGACGTCGTCTGCCCCGCCTGCCCGAACGCAAAGGAGACGAGGAGAGCAGACACGCAGACAACGATTTTTCGTCGACGCCCCATATGCCTCCTCAACGAATTGTAAAATATGCGAGATGTGCGACGCTCGCTGGGCGCGAAGCGCCGCACGTCCGAGAAGTGCCGCTCAGGTGCAGGCGACCATCGCTACTGGCACGAACAGCCGAAGGCCCCGCCGCCCGTAAATGCGCATGTCATTCCCTGGGATGCGCATTGGTTGCCGCCGTCGATTCACCCTCCCACGAATGTCCTTAAATAGCACCATCCACCTTGTTCCGCTTGCGCCACAGATCTGAGGCTCAGCGTAAGGCCCACGGACAACACCGAGCAATGCTACCTTAGCGATTTTGTTTAGCATTGTGAATCACCTCCCTTCCGGTGTAATTCCAAAAGTTCCGACCCCATTACGGTCACCAGGGGTGGCGTGAGCTTAGCCCACAAGTGAAGGTATGTGAAAGCGTCCTGCAATGCGCGGCGGAGGCCGCCGCAAAATTGGTCGCTGTGCCTGTGCGCCGCGTCTCTAGTTCGCCGTGGGCCTTTCGATGTGATCGACCACAAGAAACTCAATCGGGGCTTTGATCGATTCCAGTTTCAGGCCGAGCTGTTCCTGCAATGCAGTGGTGATCGATGGAAGGCCGTCGTCCTCCCTGACCGAGAAGTTCAGCTCGAACGCATAAATTCCGGGGAGACCGGTCCTGTCGATAACGGGAAGACCAACCGCCCAAAGGCCGCTAAGGGCGTCCGCGAACCTGGCCATGGATACGCCTACGTGATCTGGGCTGGTGGCCGACAGGAAGGTTACCTCACCATTCATGATCGCGAAATCCTTGGAACCCGGCGAGACCTCGCGCATCTTCGGGCCTTTCTTGGTCACCGTAAGCGCATATGCGCGCATTTCCCTCTGCTCGCGATGAGCGGTCATTTTAAAGCGGCTCGTCAGCAGGGATTGCACCATTGCCTTGCATCCAGCCTCATTCAGGGCTGCGGAGGCTTTGGCCTCGATCTGGTACCTGGCAACCCGATCGCTCGTCCACGCCGGCAGGCCTTCAATGCGCGCGGTGCTGAGTTGGTAGGCCCACCTGACCAGCCAGTCGACGGGCATGCTCTCGAAGAACCGATTTCCCCGGCACGCTGGAAAGAAAGGAGGGCCGCTAGATACCGGCTTGACGGAGCTTACGTCGAACTGAGGGGCGGCCTCCGGCGGTTGCCCTGAGGCCACGCACGCTATGACGGCAAACTCGCAGACAGCGATTTTTCGTCGACGCCTCATCGTGCGAAGAATATCGCACTTCGCGTGGTTGCGTTTGATGCTGTCGCCCTACTGCTCGAAGTATCCGGTCGCCAATTCGGGCTTATGCTCGAGCGCCTGGCGCCAGTAATTCCGCGCGTCGTCGAGATTGCCCTGCGACTTCAACGCGTGCCCCAGATTGAGCATCGCCTCGGCGAAATTCGGCCGCTCCTGGAGGGCTTCCTGATACAGGCGAATGGCGTCCTCGGTCTGACCCGATTTTTGCAGCAGCAGCCCGGTGTTGTAGAACAGCTCCGGCGTGCGCTCGCCCACCTCGATCAGCTTGGCTTGCAGATCCAGAGCCTTGTCCAGATCCTCGCGCTCCACCGCCAGCGCCGCCAGACCGCGCAGCGCGTCGATTGAGTGCGGATCGGCCTCGAGCACGCTCTCAAACGCCTTGGCCGCGCCGTCGTGGTCGCCGATGTTCCAGTAGGCCAGTCCCAGATTCAACTGCGCTTCCGGCCACTGCGCGCGCTTGCGCACGCAGGATTGGAAGGCTTCGGCAGCCGCGCGATGATCGGCGCGCTGCAATCGCAGGTAACCCAGCCGGAACCACGCGTCTTCCCACTCCGGATTGCGCGACAGGAGTTTGACGTACAACCGCTCGGCGTCCTCTTTTTCGCCCTGCTGCTCGAGCACGCTCGCCAGATTATAGATGACGTCGGCGAGATCGGGCGCAATTTGCAAGGCGCGCTCGTAGGATTCCCGGGCGAGCTTCAACTCGCCCATTTCCTGCCGCACGATGCCCAGATTCACGTGCGCTTGCTTCGCGTCGGGACGGATGCGCACGGCTTCTGAATAGGCGCGCGCCGCCTCTTCGAGCTTGGCGCACTTCTGCTCGGCGACGCCCAGGTTGAACCAGCGCTCGAAATGGTCCGGCGTGAACTCCACCAGCTTGGCGCAGTAACGCGCCGCGGCTTCGTACTCGTTTCCATGAAACGCGCAGGTCGCGAGTCCCTCGAGCGCGGCTTGCGAGATCGGCCGCATCGCGAGCAGGCGTTCGGAGTATTGCTGAATGGAAGGATGATCCTTGCGCGCCATGCCGATGGTAATCAGATTCACCAGGCACTCTTCCGATTGCGGATTGCGCTCGAGAATGTTCAGATACAGCGTTGTCGATTCGTCGAACTTCCACAGAAGTTGCTGCGACACCGCCTTGCCGAACAGCGCGGTTTCGTGATTCGGCTGGCGCGCGAGCACCTTGTCGAAATAGGTGGTCGCGGGTTCCGGCTTCTCCTGATGAAGCAGGCAGATCCCCAGGCCGAGTTGCGCTTCCTCGCGCTGCGGGTCGGCTTCGATCGCCTTTTCGAATGCCTCGGTGGCTTCCTGCCACCGGCCCAGCTTCTCGTAGCAGATGCCCAGATTGAAGTTGGCGGTGGGATGCCGCGGCGCCAGATTGAGCAGCCGCTCGTAAGTCTTGATGGCGTCGTCGTACTGCTCGAGCTCGAACTGAATGTGGCCCTTGGCGGCGAAGACCTCGGTGGTCTCCTCGCCGGCCTCGATGGCGGAGTTGAGCTCCTTCAGCGCTTCCTTGCGTTTGCCTTCGAGATGCAGCGAAACCGAGCGCGCCAGCGCCGGCGACACCACTTTGCCCCCGGCGCGAACGCTCGCGCCCGCCTGATCCGTTCCGTTTTTGCGTCCGCTCATGTTTGCCCGCTCCTGCTGCTATTCAAAACTCTCGGTCGTGCTCGGAACGTTGTAAGGCGCCAGATACGCGCACAGCCGCCCCAGCATGTCGTACTGATGCATCACCTGGACCCAGCGAATGCGGCTCTGCTCGCCGCGCGCGCTGAAGAACCCGATCCCGCCGTGCCGCAAACGCGGCTCTGACCAGCTATCGACCATTTGGTCCTGAACGGATAGAGCGAAATCGTTGCCGTGGACCTCTAAACGCACGCGATACAGCATGTCGGCGCGCGCGTCGATGGGCGCAATCGTGTCTACCCGCGAATCCGCTACGCCGTTGACCACCGCGTAGCGCGTAAGGCCGATAGTCGGCAGCGGCCCGGACTTGAGCACGTTGAACTTGATGACGTAAAAATTGTCGAAGTCGGCCGCGCGCGCCACCCAGCTCAGCGCCTGTTTGTCGATCGTGCCCAGGAATTGAACCTGATAATCGGTCAGATCGAGGGACGGCCGGTAGAGCGCCAGCGGACCGGGAATCACGAAGCCCGTTGCGTCGAAGGCCCACGCGGCGGTAGCGTCGTCGCGGCTGGCCCAATCGTCCAGGCCGGCGCGGAAATCCTCGTTCAGGGCGACGGCGGCGCGGTCGACCACGCTGCGGCGCACGTTGGCCCACTGCGTGTTGAACGCATGCTCGAGATTGCGCTCCACTCCGGCGGCCGCGGCGGGCGCGGTCGCGCGCACCTTCGGCAGCGAAGGATGCAGCATCAGGCCCAGCAGCAGGGGCAGCGCAAATACCAGGACCTTCAGGTCGCGCGGCGCGCGGTTCCAGAAGTCCGCGGCGTGGGTCCACAGGTGCGCCTTGGGCGCCGTCGATGCCGGAACCTCCGCGGGCCTCGCGGCGGGGATTGCATCGGAGATCGGCTTGGCGTCGAGCGGCGACAACTTGGAGACCGGGCGCGCGAGTTCCGCGCGGGGCGGCTGCGGGATCAGCACCGCGGCCGGCGCGGGACGTATCGGGATACCGGAGCCGGTTTGCTGCGCCGCGCTCGCGAGCGGGACAAAACCGGTCAGGCCCGGTTCAAAATCGGGAGGGAAGGCGGGCGGCGGCGCACCCGGCTGCTCCCCCGCGGCTTCGACGGCGCTGCCCGCCCCGGCAGTCGCGGCGATGGCCCGAGGCCGGTTCTGTAACAAAGAGGTCTGCGGCAAAGAGATCTGCGCCGGCATCGCCGCGAAACCCTCAGGTTCGGTCGCCGGCGCCGCCGCCACGCGTGTCTCCACTTTATAGCGGCTGCCGCAGGCGAGACGCGGACTGTTCTGTACGAAAGAGATCTGCGGCAAAGAGATCTGCGCCGGCATCGCCGCGAAACCGCCGGGTTCGGTCGCCGGAGCCGCTGCGACGCTTTCGCGTGTCTCCACTTTATAGCGGCTGCCGCAGGCCAGATTGAGCCTTGGGCGGACCGGCGGAGTGGATAACTCCAACCGCGAGGTTTCGATCCGCAAATCGAGCGCGCGTAGACCCTCTGTGAGCGGGCCGCCCGCCACCGCAACGACCGCCGCCGCATGCGGGCTCAGGCCGGCGTCGACCAGCGCGGCGGGTGCGAGCGTCACCCCCATCCGCAACGCCCGCAGGGGCAGTTGCGCGCGTAGGAGACACTCGGCATGCGGGTTTTCGGGAATCACCGGCCGGGCGTAATCGCGCGGCGCGGGAAGCGACAGCGGGAGGCGGTTCGCCAGATCCGGAATCGGCTCGGCCGCCGACACCCTGAGTTCGTCGATCTGCGGAGTCGAGTCTTGAGCAAGGCTTTGCGGAGCGAGATCGAGCCGTGGATTTACGATCGGATACGGGCCGTGCGGGCCGGACTCAACCGGCTCGACTCCGGCGGCGAGCGCGGTCTGGCCGGCGGCAGCCGGAAGTGCCAGCGGCACCCACGAAGCCGTCCCCACGGCGTACTCGCGGACCGCCTGAGCAATGGCCGGCCAGCGCAGGATCTTCGCCGAATCTATCGGAGCGACGTCAATCGCCGCAAGATAATCGGGCAGCCATTGTGGCATCGCCCATGCCCGATTCTGAAGGAAACCGGCAATCGCGGGCGGGTTTGCGTCGACCTGCTGCGCGACTTCGAAAGACGGCAGCGCGGCTTCGTCGAAAGACGGCAGATCGGCTTCGTCGGCTGCCTCGGCGACCCCGAAAATCGCCTCAATCGCGCCGGGCGGCCGGTAGGCGCGCAGCGATTCGTGCGTCTGGTGTAGGCGTTCCACCGCTAGGCGCTCGTGTTCCTGCCAGTACGCCTTGCGATGCGCCCCGGAACAAAATTGTCCGCTCGTGATTTTTCTGTACAGCGGCAGCCGGCCGTCGCAATACAGGCACCGTATGTCATCAGCCCATGACATGGAACCATCGTACGGCCTGCAACGGAGAAATACTACGCGGCAAACGCCTTAGAGCACCCGTAGGTTTTTGTCTTAAGTATTTCCTTAAGGAGATCGAAACCGGCCCCCTGACTTCTGATTCGATCGAGTGTACACTGGAAAATGTAGAGTGGAGGTGGGTCTTCTCGAGTAGTCTGCTCCGCAGACCTGCGAGCTGGTCGGTTCGGCCCGAAGGTGTCGTGCGCACCGCGGAAAAGGCGATGTGCGCGCTGTTTGGCCCCCTGTTCAACTTAGTCTTCCCCGATGATTGCCGCGTTTGCGGCGAAGCCCTGCCGGGCGTTTCCAGAATTCCCGTGTGTGGGCGATGTTTAAAAGCTCCCGAGCCGCTCGCCCCCGCGTTTTTTTGCGTCGCCTGCCGCACTCCCTTTCTCAATCGCTCTCCGCTTGACGAATCCGGCCGCTGCGCGCTGTGCCGGCTGGGGCTCTCCGGTTTCGACGCGGTGTATTCGTTCGGTTCCTATGAAGGCGCGCTGCGAAAGCTGATTCATCTATTTAAATACGGCGGCGTGCGGCCTCTCGCGCGTGTGTTTGGCGGGTTTCTCGCGCGCTCCATGCCGATGGACGATGGCTTCGACGCGATCGTCGCGATGCCGCTCCACTGGCGGCGCCGGTGGCAGCGCGGATTCAACCAGAGCGCGCTGCTCGCCCGCGAGATCGGCCGCCGCTTCGATGTTCCGGTGCGCAAGGTGGTTCGCCGCGCCCGGTCGACGAAAACGCAAGCCGGGCTGACCAACGCGAAACGCCGGGCCAATGTTCGCGGCGCGTTCCGGATCAGGCGCGGAGTGCGGCTCGACGGGATGCGCATCCTGCTGGTCGACGATGTTCTCACCACCGGCGCGACCGCTGCCGCTTGCGCTCGCGTTTTGAAACGAGCGGGCGCCGCGAGCGTTACCGTGCTGGCCTTGGCGCGGACCGATCGGCGCGAGATGGGGAGCGGAAATTGAAATGATCGCCTACACTCAGGAACGCTTGCATCGCCCGGTGCTGGTGCTGAACTCGAGCTATGAGCCGATCAACGTGTGCGCCGCCCGCCGCGCGCTGGTGCTGGTGCTGAAGGGCGTCGCCTCGACCGAGGAACACGCCAGTTCGCACATTCATTCCGCGCGCCAGGCGATCCGGATTCCCAGCGTGATCCGTCTGCTCGAATACCGGCGCATTCCGCACCAGACGCGGGCGCTTTCGCGAAAAAACATTCTGATGCGGGATCGTTATACCTGCCAATATTGCCTGCGCACGTTCAATTCCGGCGAATTGACGCTCGATCACGTGATGCCGCGCTCCCGCGCCGGTGAAACCACCTGGGAGAATCTGGTGGCCTGCTGCCATCCCTGCAACAATCGCAAGGGTAGCCGCACGCCCGAAGAGGCGAACATGCGCCTGGCTCGCGCGCCGCGGCCGTTCAGCCTGCATACCAGCCGTCATTTGATGCGCTTGCTCGGAAAAAGCGACGATCAGTGGCGGAAGTATTTGTTTTATTGATCGTGGGAACATCCCCGGCCCGTGAGCACTGGGCTGGTCCCGTTTGCGGGTATGTGGACTACACTGTGGAATGGAGTCCACATACGGAAACCATCCAGGTTGTACTCGATAAAAAACTCTTGCAGGCGGCCGATCGCGCCGCGCGGCACATGAAACAGAATCGCTCTGCACTGATTCGGGACGCTCTTCGCGAGCACATCCGGCTATTGGCGACACGAGCACTGGAGGGTCGGGACCGCGAGGGCTATTTGAAACAACCGCGAGGGCGCGACGAATCGCTGGCCTGGGAAGCGGAAGGCGTATGGCCGGAGGAATAGCCCGCGGGGACATCCGTCTTTACCGGTTCGCTCCACCCGACAGGCAAAGGCCGGTGGTGGTGCTTACCCGTGAGAGCGCCGTGGCGTATCTTTCGACCGCAACGGTAGCGCCGATCACATCCACGATTCGTGGAGTGCCATCCGAGGTGGTACTGGATGAAAAGGATGGCATGAGGAAACCGTGCGCGGCGAACCTGCACAATGTGGTCACCGTCTCCCAGCAACGCCTGGGGAAGCGCGTTGGGCGTTTGAGCTCTATCCGGATGGGTGAGATCTGCGCGGCGCTGCGCTTTGCGATCGGTTGCGACGCAAGTTGAGGCCGAGCCTTCCGTGGGTCTCGCGCCCCGTCCGGATGGTCAGGCCCTGACGCGCTCCCATCGGCGCGCGAGCTCTCTAAATGCGGCTTCGTTAGCCGGCCATTCGTGCAGAGTTGCAGGATCGAAATCCGCGCCGTTGGGCCACACCAGCGTCTTCACCTCGGGATCAATTCGGACCTGGTTGAAGAGTTCGAGATTACGCAAGGGACCATAGAGCTCGCCCGCAAGAGTCGGGAGGAAATCGATCGTCTGTTCGAGGCCGTCGTCAAAACCAATGCGTAGCGTGTATGGGCCAACGATCTCAAACGATCGGACTCGATGGATTGGGTGGTTCATGAGCTCCTACGCCAACGGTTTGCATGACCGCTGGTTGAGCGCCTGACTAGGCTGGCTGTGGGGCGGTTCCTCGAATGATCTTCATTAGGTGCGGAGCCCGGCTCGAGGTCAACGGCTAAAGGGAGCCGGAGTTGATTTGCCTCGGGCCCGAGCTCTGCTTCGATACGCTGTTAAGCCCAATAGGACAAATGCTCCGAAGGTGACCATGTAAAGCGAGGAAGGCTCAGGGATCGAGCCGGGGCCGGCCCATGTCCCAGGGCTGTCCATGTTCATGCCGAAGCCATCCCCGCCAACGCCAATCCCCTGGTCCATTTCGCCGTTTCCCGCACACGCGTCGCTAGCCGGGCCCGAGCCGACGTGGCACGAAAATATCGCTGCGCTGCTCGATAGGAGGAGGACCACGTTCCAATTTATGATCTGGCCAGATGAATTAGTTGTGATGAAAAAGAGTGGGCCCTCGAGGAACGGCGAGTCGGCATTGGTGATCGTGCTCACGCCGTCGGAAAATGTGAACGACAGCGGGTTAACAAATTGCTCGAAATTACCGGGCAGCGGCGACGCCAGCGTGAAACTACCGCTTATCAAGTCACTGGTCGTGAAGGGCGGGAACGCGCTTGCGAAGTCGTCCCCCACATAGCTGTAAGTGACGGAGCCCGAATGTGCTATCGAGGTGAGAAAGAGAAGCGGAGCGAGTCCGATTATCCCCCCCCCCAGCTTGTGATTTTCATAATTACTCCATTTCGAACTTGCGCACCGTAAATTTGCTAACAGAGCAAAAGTGCACGGGATTTTCCGATCTATTTCGGCACCGGTAAGTATAACGCAAATGGACGCCAGAGCGCGCTCGATCGACTAGCTGATAATCCCCTTCCGTACGGCGTACAAAATCAACTCCGGCACGCTGTGCAGATTGAGCTTCTGTAAAATATGCGTCCGGTGCGTTTCCACCGTATACAGACTCAAATTCAGCAGATTCGCGACCTCTTTATTGCTCTTGCCCTCGGCCAC
>Ga0182024_10018262_pt1 | contig 13075 bp, 7 predicted proteins | sample P32metaG_FD_120480 | JGI IMG/M metagenome (GOLD analysis project Ga0182024, IMG submission 120480) | Permafrost microbial communities from Stordalen Mire, Sweden - P3-2 metaG (Illumina Assembly) | ecosystem: Environmental > Terrestrial > Soil > Wetlands > Permafrost | place: Sweden: Stordalen...
ATTCGCAGGCAAACGCTTTGATGCTGGATGGGCACGTTCAAGCTTTCAACTATAAGAACAATACCCTTCAAGATGCGGCAAACAGGTACATTGGAACGGATATGTTAGAAAAGAATATCAATGTAAACCCATAGAGTTTATAATCAGGTTTGGACGGAGAGAATGCGGCGGAGCAGCGAGATATTCAGAGGGTCGACGGCTGTGATATTGATCGCGGTCGTGATGGGCTGGGCGCGATTTGCACCAGCCGATGCGCCGATTGTCCCCGTTGATGCGACGTTGTCTGCCGTGCAGCTTGCGGCTGACGACGATGCCATTGAAAATCCCGTTTCGCTTCCCGGCAAATCAAGTCTCACCGCCAGGGATGAAAAATTCCTGGATGATCTGGAATCTCGGGGGATTCAATTCTTTGTCGATGAAGCCGATCCGGCGACCGGCCTTATGCCGGATCGCGCCAGGGCGGCCGGCGGCGCGGGTGAGATCGCCAGCGTTGCTTCGGTTGGTTTTGGATTGACGGCCCTGTGCGTTGGCGACGAGCGGGGTTGGGTGCCGCACCAGGTGGCGTACGACCACTCGATGAAAGTCCTCCGATTTCTGCGCGATCATGGGCCGCAGAATCATGGGTATTTCTATCATTTCCTCGACATGCACACCGGCCAGCGGGCATGGAACTGTGAAGTTTCGGACATCGATACGGCGCTTCTGATGGCGGGTGCGTTGACTGTTCGCCAGCATTTTCCGGGGACGGAACTCGCTAGCCTGGCGAACGAACTTTATGAACGCGTGGACTGGCCGTGGCTGAACAGCCCGGACGGAACCCTGTATATGGGATGGCGGCCCGAGAAGGGTTTTGAGCGGGCGCGCTGGCATGACTTCAACGAGGGTCCGCTGATTTATTTGCTTGGTATGGGCTCGCGAACGCATCCTCTTGCAGCCAAGGCATGGCGGGCCTGGGACCGAAAGCCGGTGATGACGTATGCCGGGCTGACCTACTTGCAATGCGCTCCGCTGTTCACGCACCAGTATCCGCAGGTGTGGTTTGATTTGCGCGGCAAGCGCGACAACCACGCCGACTATTTCCGCGACTCGCAGCTTGCGACCCTGGCACAGCGACAATGGTGCATGAATGAATTGAGCACCCGTTTTTCCACCTATGGTCCGAACGTGTGGGGATTGACGGCTTCGGACGAGAAAGATGGTTATGTGGCATGGGGAGGTCCTCCGGCACAAAAGGAAATAGATGGCAGCGTCGTGCCGGCGGCGTCGGCGGGCAGCCTGGTGTTCGAGCCACGGCTTTGCCTGGATTGTTTGGAGACAATGCGCAGCCGCTTTGGTGAGAAAGCCTATCTGAAATACGGTTTTGTCGATGCGTTCAATCCCTCGAGCGATTGGTATGACACAGATGTTTTGGGAATCGATGTAGGTCCTTCCGTGCTGATGGCAGAGAACTGCCGCAGCGGTTTCGTTTGGCATACGTTCATGTCGAGTCCTGAAGCCCAGACCGCACTGAAGGTCGCGGGCTTCCGGTCGTTGACTGCTTCGGATGCCATTCCAACAACGTCCCTATTTACAGCCGCGGCGTTCAAGGTGAACGCCGCCAACGGCGGATAGTCCGCCTGGATAACGAGGCGGCTGGCATCAATGCCAGCCGAAAGGAGGTGTTCGTAAAAGTGGTCGTCGTTTTTCGCGAAGCGGTTGTCCCGATTCGCGAGCGATGTTTCAGAAAGAAATCGAAATTGCAGACAAAAACGGCGAGAAAGCTTCAGTAGCGTTTATTGGAGCTTGATCGCCAGGAAATCACCTCAAATCTTTTCGGAGGCAAAATGCGTAAATCTGTGGGTCTCAATGCCGCCCTCATCGGCGGCTCAACTCTTTTCATGTCAGTTGCTTCTTTGCATGCTCAGATCGTTAATCCGATGTGGAATCTTCCGAACATCAACAGCACGCCGTCGAATACGGACAGTGGAACGTCTCAGACGGCGCAGACGGGTGGAACCAATACCGTGGGTTTGACCACCGGTTGGTATATGTCACCGGCCGCTAACCCAGACTTTGGCTACACCAATCCAGGCCAGCGCGATCAGTTTTACAGCGTAGAGCCGATCGTCAATCCGGGTACACCACCGTCTCCTGCCGGGACGGCCGCGACTGGCTGGAGCTTCTGGCTTCAGAACTTCACGCAATCCGGTTTGGCTTCGCAGCCCGTGAGCAATACGGACAGCGGTCAGGCGATCACGCCTGGAACGGGCTATACGTTCTCGTCTCAGTTCTCTTTTCAGGATGGGACCGGCCCGGGCATGGGTTACAACGCGGTAACTTTGGCCAATCAGACCGAGACGAGCCCCGTGGCTCCAAACACCGGCAATATGTATTCCTATCTGGGCGTGACTTTCGAAAACTCGCATGGTGTAGTCGTCGGGACGCTGAACGCCGACGGCTTCTCAGATGAAACGACCATTCCGGCGGGTTCGGTCAGCACCTACGTCATACCCAGTGGTCCGGGGGCTGGCTCTACGGCGTTTGCTCCCTATTCAGTGAGCGGCATCGCTCCAGCAGGCGCGGCGTCGGCCATTTTGACCATCGGCTGGAAAAACGGCGGTCTCGACGGCGGCACTGGAGGTCAGTCGGCGTTCGCGGATGATGCGACGTTTACGACCGTGCCTGAGCCGGCGACGCTCGGCCTTTTGAGCATGGGCGGCATGGCGCTTTTGGCGCGACGCCGTCGGACGGCTTAATTGATTTGAGAGGCGGATAGGCCTCCTCCGTCACCAGGGGGAGAGCGCCCGGAACGCATTGCCTTCACTGGCCATGCGCGACCGGACGCTCCCCCCTTTTTCGTTTGCTCGGCAGAGTCCGCCTGCGAAAAACCGAGCGAGATTTATCGCCATAAAATGACGGCAATGGGCTATGATCCAGGGGAGTGATTTGTGCGGATCATCAGACGTCAAAAAATAAATTCGGCATGCGGCGCGATCATCGAAGCGGTGGAAAGCAGGCTGCTGCTTTCTGCCGGGTTGTTTAATTCCGACCAGGACATCGGAGCTCCCCCGCCACCACCGGGATCTTCTGTCTATTCCAACGGAACCTATACCGATGTCAGCAACGGTTCGGGCATCGGTGGCACGTTCGACCAATTTAACTTCGCTTATGAAACCTACTCCGGCAACGTAACAATTATCGCGGACCTGAATTCCCTGACTAACACCAGCGGGGCCGATCAGGCCGGGATCATGATCCGCAACGACACCACCCAATCATCGGCGTTCGGGGGAATTTTTGTCACACCCACCAACGGCGTCTCTTTCATCTCGCGTGCCACCAGCGGCGCAAATACAACCCAGTCGACGAACACCGGCATTCACGCCCCCGAATACCTGGAGTTGACGCTTTCCGGTTCGACTATCACTGGATCTTACTCGACCAACGGCGCAACTTGGACCCAACTAAGCAGCGGAACTGTTACGCTCGGCTCCAGCGCCCTCGTGGGATTGGCGGTCGCTTCGGGCGGCCCGTCTCAGTCCACCGGCATTTTCTCAAGCGTCAGCGTACTTCCCGGCGGTTGGTCTGACAGCGACATTGGTTCACCGCCATTGGCCGGCTCCGCAGGCTACAGCACTAGCGCTAACGCCTTCACAGTCAACGGCAGCGGTTCGGGCATCGGTGGAAGTTCCGATCAATTCAACTTCGCCAACTATTCTGTGACGGGCGACACCGCTGTTTCGGTCCTGGTCGATTCGGTGACGAATGCCAATCCGTCGGCGGCCGCAGGCGTCATGATCCGCGCCGATACCACCGCGACGTCGCTCTTCGCGGGCATGGAAACGACGGAGGGGGACGGGGTTGCCTTCGTTTGGCGTTCGGGCAGCGGGACGTTTACGTCCACCACCGTCGCGATCAACAGCCCGGTTTGGCTTAGGGTGACGGACCTTGGCAACAATTTCAGCGGATATTATTCAACCAACAACATCAATTGGACCCAGCTTGGCAGCACGCAGGCGATCGCCATGCCCAGCGCCACCACGCTCGCGGGAATATGGGCATCCTCCAACAACGCATCCACATATAACACGGCGGTCTTTTCGGATGTGAGCCTGGTTAAAGGCGGCTGGACGGACAGCGACATCGGCTCGCCCGCTATTGGCGGATCGGCTGTCTACGATGCGCCCAGCGATACTTACACTCTCGACGGCAACGGCGCGAACATCGGAGGCAGTTCCGACCAGTTCAATTTCGCCAGCACGACGATGACGGGCGATGGCAGCGTGATCGCGTACGTCGGTTCGATCACGAATACCAACGCTTCGGCGGAAGCCGGCGTGATGATCAGGAACGATTCCACCGTGGGATCGGTCTTTGCGGCATTGCTGGTTTCGCCGACGAGCGGCCTCACATTTGAGTGGCGATCGAGTGTTAACGGCTCGACGAGCCAGGAGAGCAACGTTTCGATCGCGGCGCCCGTGGGATTGAAACTGACGCGGGCGGGCAGCACATTTTCCGCGTATTACTCGACGGATGGCATTACCTGGAACCTGATCGGTCCCAGCCAAATGGTGACGATGAACACGGCCGCGCTGGCGGGCCTGGCGGTTACTTCGCATAACACGGCCGCGATTTGCGCGGCGACGTTCAGCAGCGTGAGCATCGGAAATTCTCCGCAGCCGGATGCGGGGATTTATAGCTCGACCGACCAGCTTTTCCTGAACGACCTTGAGAATCGCGAGGTGCAATTCTATTACGACGAGACCAATGCCAACACCGGACTGGTGCCCGACAACGCGGCGGCCAACGGTGGAAGCCCTTCCCCCAATTCGAGCATCGCGTCCGTGGGCTTCGGATTGACGGCGCTGACCATCGGCGATGCGCGCGGGTTTCTTTCGCATTCCAACGCGTACGCACGAGCGCTGACGACGATCAACTTCCTCTATAACAGCGGCGCCAACGTCAACGGATTTTTCTATCACTTCCTGAATGAAACTACCGGCGCGCGATATGGAACCAGTGAAGTGTCGTCGGTGGATACAGCGGAACTAATGGCCGGCGTGCTGGACGTGGCGCAGTATTGGGCCGGGACCCCCCTTCAAACGGCCGCGCTGCAGCTTTATGACCGTGTGGATTGGCCATGGATGCAGCAAGCGAGCGGAGTTTTCTACGGAGCCTGGACCCCGGAGAGCGGATTTTCCGGCGGGTACGGCGATTATAGCGAAGCGGTTCTTCTTTACCTGCTGGGCCTGGGTTCGCCGACCTATCCGACAACGCAGGCATCCTGGCTTTCGTGGTCCCGTTCGCCGACTGAATCCTACGCGGGATACACGTTCGTCGAGGCCGACGATGCGGCGCTGTTCACGGAGCAATATCCACAGGCGTGGTTCAATTTGCAGGGCCTGACCGACCCCAAGGGTCTGAATTACTACCAGAATTCACAGACGGCCACGCTGGCGCAGCGGCAATTCATGATCAATCTCAGCTCGACTTATTCCGATTACGGTCCGAATATGTGGGGCCTCACGCCGTCGGAGGGGATCAATGGATATACCGTCTGGGGAGGTCCGCCGGCGGATGGTCCGATTGACGGAACCGTCGTTCCCACCGCGCCGGGCGGCAGCCTGGAATTTGACCCGCGCCAGACGATCAACGCGTTGGAATACATGAAGCAGATGTATGGCACTACGGCCTATCTGAAATATGGATTCGTCGATGCATTCAATCCACTGAAGAATTGGACCAGCTCGCTGGTGCTGGGGATCGATGTCGGGATGACGCTGATCAGCGCGGAGAACGCGCGATCGAATCTGGTGTGGAATACCTTCGCCGGGAATACGGCAGCGCAGCAGGCGATTGCCAAGGCATTCCCATCGAAAACCGGGCCTTCAGTATGGGCGAGCACGAGCGGAAACTGGAACACTGCCGCGAACTGGGCGAATGGCGTTATACCGAATTCCACCGGTGCCGAAGCGGATCTTTTGGGCGCGATCTCCTCGCCGCAGACGATTTACAGTAATGTGGGAATCACCGCAGGCATCGTGCATTTCAATAATGCCAGCGAGTATGTGATCGCCGGCGCCGGCTCGCTGACGCTTCAGACCGCCAGCGGAAACGCCGTGGTGGAGGTGGATCAGGGAACCGATGAACTCGATCTACCAGTGACGCTGGCGAGCAACACGACGTTTAACGTCGCCAGCGGCGCGACGCTGATCATCGGCAACCCGCTAACGATTAATTCGGGAGTGACGCTTACGCAGATCGGCGGCGGCACGGTGATTTATGAATCGACGGTCTCCGTGGCGAGCAATGCGAGCATCTCGTTTGCGGAATCAACCTATGTGCCGCAGCTTTCGCTGGCCTCTGGTGCGACGGCGTCCGTTGGCGGCGCGGGCACGGTGCTGGAGTTGAGCAGCCTCCCGACCTCCGGCACGATCGATGTAAACACCAACACGCTGCTGATTAACTATGGAACCGCCGCCGATCCGATCGCATCGGTCCGGGCGATGCTTGCCAGCGGCTACGCAGGCGGCGCATGGAACGGCGCGGGAATCAATAGCTCCGCAGCGGCGCCCGCAGCAAGTAACGGAGCTTATGGCGTGGGTTATGCGGACGGGGCCGATGGCGTGGTGGCCGGTCTCGCGTCGGGGCAGATCGAAATCAAATACACCTTGAACGGCGATGCGAATCTGGACGGCGCGGTGAATGGAACGGATTACGCAATTGTCGCAGCTCATTTCAACCAGGCGGTCGCCGGCTGGGACCAGGGCGATTTCAACTATGACGGCGCGGACAATGGAAGCGATTTCAGCTTGCTTGCAAGCAATTTCAATAAACAATCCAACGCGGCGGCTGCCGTGCTGCCTGTGAGCGAGCCGGTAGTGATCAGCACGGCCGGTGACACCGATCAGATCTCTTCCGCATCGGCAAACAATTCGGCTGCGGTCGTTACGTCTACCGACAGTTCGGAATCCGACAGCACATCGGGAGATCAAAGCACGAGTGTTTCCTCGACGGTGCTCAGTCCCGTGAAAAAAGGCAATCCGAAGCGCGTCGCGGTTCCTCATCATCACCGCGCCTGAGGCCGATCGCGGACTGAGACATAAATAAGAGCATGTCATCCTTCAGCAGCAGAGCCTTGAGCGGAATCCGGCATATTGTGATCGCCGCGCTTGCAGCCTCAGCGCTTTTTCTATTGGCATTCGGACCGCGGGCGGGTGACGCGCTGCCGAAGGATCGGGTGATCGTCGATTACTGGGAGAAATGGACCGGCGACGAAGAAGCGGGCATGCGGCAGATCGTCAACGACTTCAATGAGACGGTGGGGCGGGACAAACACATATTCGTGCGCTATCTTTCGACCAGCGCGATCGAGCAGAAGACGCTGGTCGCCGCCGCGGCGGGCGTGCCGCCGGATGTCGCGGGGCTTTTCAACCAGAACATTCCGCAATTCGGTGCGATGGACGCGCTGGAACCGCTGGAAGATTTGGCGACAGCGCGCGGCATCACCGCTGACTCGTACAAAAAGGTTTTCTGGGATGAATGTCATTACGATGGGCATCTTTACGGCTTAGTAAGTTCGGCTTACGATCTCGCGCTTTACTACAACAAACAGCTTTACGCGCAAGGCGCCTCGTCGCTGCGCGCTCACGGGCTGTACCCGGATCGTCCGCCGCAAACGATTGCGGAATTGGATGAATATGCCAAGGCGCTCGATCGGATCGATCCGTCGGGCCGCATCCTTTTGGCCGGTTATCTCCCGATGGAGCCCAATTGGTATATCAACTACATGGGCATCTGGTTTGGCGGAAGCTGGTGGAACGACAAGGAGAAGAAATTTACGTTCACCGATCCCGGCGAGGTGCGGGCGTTCACATGGATTCAGAGCTATTCCCGGCGATTGGGCCCGCAGGCCGTCGCGGCGTTTCAATCGGGCTTCGGCGCGTTCGACACGCCTCAGAATTCGTTTCTTGCTCCGACGGTGACAATGGTTCAGCAGGGGACTTTCTTTGCCCACTTTATCCATCATCAAAAGCCGTCAATGGATGGCCAATGGGCGGCGGCTCCGTTCCCATCGTTTGATCCGAAACTGAAGGATGCCACCTACTGTAACTGCGATGTTCTGGTGATCCCGCGCGGAGCGAAGAACAAACAGCAAGCGTTCGAATTCATCGCCTACGTCAATCGCCAGGACGTAATGGAGAAGCTGGCGAATCTGCATTGCAAAATTTCACCGCTGGCGAAGGTGAGCGAGAATTTTCTGAGTCATCACAGCAATCCATATATCCGTGTTTTTGACCGGTTGGCCGCCAGTCCGAATGCGCATCCGACCGAGCCGGTGCCGATTTTGCCGGAGGTGAATGATGAGATGACCAACTTTACGCAGCGGCTGGCGCTGTTGCAGGTCACACCCGGGGAAGGCTTGCGGGAAGTGCAGGAACGCGTTCAGATGAAATACGATCAGTTCATGGAGGACCAGCGCGAGCGGCGAAGAAAGCAGCAATAACGCGCTGGCGCTCAAGGCTTCGAACCATGGCACGACTGAAATCGGAAACTCGGGATTTTCTGCGGGGCATGGCGTTCATTTCGCCGTGGCTGGTCGGCTTTCTGGCGTTCACGCTTATCCCGATCGGGCTGTCGCTGTATTACAGTTTTTGTGATTATTCGCTGCTCCAACCTCCCCTTTTCAAAGGACTGGCCAATTATCGTTTGCTGGCGCGGGATTCGGTTTTCTGGAAGGTAGTTTTCAATACGGCGATTTATGCGCTGATGGCGCTGCCACTGGGAATGGTGGTGGCGCTGGGAGCGGCGATGCTGCTGAACATGAAGCTGCGCGGGCAGTCCATTTATCGCACGATTATTTTCCTTCCATCATTGGTCCCGGCCGTGGCGTCGGCGATGCTGTGGCTCTGGCTGTTCAACGCCAAGCTCGGACTGATCAATTTAGCGCTGCAAAAACTGGGAGTTTCGAATCCTCCGGGCTGGCTGACGGACGTGCGCTGGGCGATGCCGGCGCTGGTGATCATGAGTTTCTGGGGCATCGGCAACAGCGTGATTATCTATCTGGCCGGTTTGCAGGATGTGCCGCGCGAGCTTTATGAGGCTGCCAGCATTGATGGGGCAAACACCGCCCGCAAAATCTGGCACGTGACGCTGCCGTTTATTTCACCCGTCATTTTTTTCAACCTTATCATGGGAATCATTGGCACGCTGCAGGTATTTGCAGTGCCTTACATCATGACGCAGGGCGGCCCCGCGCGAAGCACTTATTTTTATACGATGTATCTCTACGACAACGCGTTCAATTATTTGAAAATGGGATACGCCAATGCGATGGCGTGGATTCAACTTCTCATCGTGCTGGCGCTGACCGCGCTGGCGGCATGGTCGAGCAAGCGATGGGTGCATTATCAAGGATAGTTATTAATCGAGTTAACGGCGGATGTGCAATGACCTCAAACGTTAAGCAAAACCCTCTGATTGCCTCGCGCTCCCGGCAAGATATGAAGCAAACCGATTCCGCACCCGTCGTCGCCGGCCGGAAGCGCGCGGGACGGGCGCCGAAAGTGTTGGGTCATCTGACGCTGATCAGCATCTGTGCGTTGGCGGTGTTTCCGTTTTTATGGATGGTGTCCACCAGCCTCAAGACGCAGGAGGGCGCGACCGCGTTTCCACCGGCGCTTTGGCCGACGCCGATTCAATGGCACAACTACGCCGACATCTTCCACCACGAGAAGGCTGATTTTCTGCTCTGGACGCGCAATACGCTGGTGATCGCCGTGCTGGCCGTCACGGGAACGACGCTTTCCAGCGCGCTGGTGGCTTACGGCTTCGCCCGGCTACGTTTCCGCGGACGGAATATGCTGTTCGTCCTCATGCTTTCCACCATGATGTTGCCGTTTCCCGTCACGATGGTTTCGCTTTTTGCGCTGTTTCGCTGGTTAGGAGATCACAGCGGCATGGCGTGGCTGGGAACGTTCAAGCCGCTGTGGGTGCCGGCCTGGTTTGGATCGGCGTTCAATATATTCCTGTTGCGCCAATTCTTCACCACGATTCCGACGGAACTGTCCGAATCCGCCCGGCTCGACGGATGCAGCGAATTCGGCATCTTCTGGCGGATCATTTTGCCGCTGGCAAAGCCGGCGCTGATCGTCGTGGCGCTGTTCGCCTTCATGGCAACGTGGAACGACTTCCTGGGGCCGCTCATTTATCTGCAACGACCCGAGCAATTCACGCTGGTGCTGGGATTGCAAAATTTTCAGAGCCAGGCGGGAAATACGCCGTGGCATCTTCTCATGGCCGCCAGCGTTCTGGTGATTCTGCCGGCGATCGTACTGTTTTTCCTCGCCCAGAAATCGTTCATCGAGGGGATCGCGACGACGGGCATGAAGGGCTGATAGATCATCAATCGACCAAATGGAAACTGCCGCCCAGCATCGCAGTGGAATCTCCGCCAATCCAGATCTGAAATTCTCCCGGCTCGGTGACTCGAATTCCCTGCGCGTTGTGAAACGAAAGCTGGTCCGTGCTGAGCGAAAACTCAACGCGCTTTGTCTCGCCGGGCTTTAAATGAACGCGCGAAAATCCCTTCAATTCGCGGACGGGCTGAGTCAGACTGGCGGCCAATTGTCGGATGTAAAGCTGAGCGATTTCATCGGCTTCGAATTTTCCCTGGTTGGTCAAATCGGCCGATGCCGTCAGCGTTCCGTCGAGGTTCAGTCGCGCCTCGGACAATTGGAAACGTGAATATTTGAATGTGGAATAGGACAGCCCGTATCCGAACGGATACTCGGGAGTAAAGCTGACATCCAGATATTTCGAGGTGTAATATTCGTCGGCGTACGGCCCGGTTGTGGCGGCGGGGCGGCCGGTATTCATGTGATTGTAATAAATCGGAACCTGGCCGACGGTTCTGGGAAAGGTCACGGTCAATTTCCCGGAAGGGACGGAGTCTCCAAATAGCGTGTCGACAATGGCCGGGCCGCCCATGCTTCCCGGATGGAATGACCAGAGAACCGCGCTCATTTTGCCGGCGAGATCGTGAAATGTCAGCGGCCGACCGGCCATGATGACCGCGATCATCGGCTTGCCGGCCTTGGCGACTTCTGTGGCCAAGGCTTCCTGTGCTCCCGGCAGATTCAAATAGGCCCGTGAGCTGGCTTCGCCGCTCAGGCCTTCTCCTTCGCCAAGGAAAAGAATCACCACGTTCGCGTCTTTTGCTGCCGCGAGCGCCGCAGCGAATCCGCCGTGGCTTTCGTCCTCACTGTCCTTCAGGCCCGACGCATAAGATACGCGTGCTGCACCGAGCGCTTCTTGAAAAGCGACCAACGGCGTGCGCGATGGGCTGTGCCGATCCGCCGCCCACGACCCGAGTTGATCTTTGGGGCTGTCGGCCATCGGTCCGATGATGGCGACCTTTCCAATCGATTTTGCCAGCGGCAACGTGCCCGATTCATTTTTCAGAAGCACCAGGCTTTGGAGCGCGAGTTGTTTGGCGACATCCATCGCGTCGGACGTCGGGGCTTGTTTGCCCGCCGGTTGCCGGGATCCCTTGCCATCGAATAGACCAAGCCGCAGCTTGAGCCGGAGAATATTTCGCACCGCTTCGTCGATCAGCTTCGGATCGAGCCGGCCGCTTGCCACGAGTGATTTTCCGTGGTCGTAGTAACTGGTGCTGACCATTTCCATGTTCACGCCGGCGATGATGGCCTTGCGGGCGGCGTCGCTTCGATCGGCGGCATAGCCGTGTTCGATCAATTCCGTGACCGATTCGTAATCGCTGACCAACACCCCGTCGAATTTCCATTCGTCGCGGAGAACGTGGCGCAATGTGAACGCGTTACCGCTGGCGGGAACGCCATTCAGATCGTTGAACGCCGACATGAAGCTGGCGATGCCCGCCTGCCGCGCGGCTTCGAACGGCCGCAAATAGACATCGCGAAGCAGTGGCTCGGGGATCCATGTGGTGTTGTAATCGCGGCCGGCCTCAGCCGCGCCGTAGCCGACATAATGTTTGCCGCAGGCGGCGATCGAATCGGCATCGGCCAGCGATTGCCCCTGGAATCCTCGTACCATTGCGGCTGCCAGAACGCCGGATAAATAAGGATCTTCCCCCAGCGTTTCGGCGATCCGGCCCCAGCGCGGGTCGCGTCCGATGTCCATCATCGGCGCGAAAGTCCAATGAATTCCCTCGCGAGCCGCCTCGCGGGCGGTGATTCGCGCGGCTTGCTCAAGCAGTTCGGGATTCCAGCTTGCCGATTCGCCCAGGGGGATCGGGAATGTCGTGCGAAATCCATGAATCAAATCCGCGGCATAGATCAGCGGGATTTTCAATCTGCTCTCGGTCATCGCGATTCGCTGTGCTTCCGCTTTGATTGCAGCCGGCGCTCCGCCATAAAGGGATCCCCATCGCCCCGCGCGAATCTCGGCTTTGATTTTGCCGGTGAGTTTGTCCGGAAAGCCCGTTTGTGACATCTGCCCCAGTTTTTCCTCAAGCGTCATGCGGGAGAGAATGTCGGTGATTCTTTGTTCGACGTCCGGCTGGGTTGTTGCTCGATTGACCTCCGATTTCGCGGGAGCGGCAGCGAGACAGAGGATGAGAAGCGTCGGCAGGATAAGGTCGCGGGAAGCAATCATCATTTTATCTTACCTGTTTTCACGAGGCGTTTACGCGGGAGAGGATCTACAGTAGTTTCGCCACGTTTCCCGGAAGACGCATTCGATATCCCGCATCAATTGCCGGGCGTCTTTCAGTGGCGAAGCGAGCATACGGGGACGAAGTTCGGCGCAAAGCGTTTTCAAGCGATCCATGTTGCCGGCAAGATCGATTGCGATGCGGACATATTCATCAGACGAGCGCGCGACAAGCTCCGGCAGCCCCAGATTCGAGAGGATGCTTTGGCCGACGCGACCGATGGCAGTGTTGCCTGACAAGGTAACGACGGGTACGCCCATCCACAGTGCATCGCAGGTGGTGATTCCGCCGGTGTAGGGAAATGGATCGAGGGCGATGTCGATCCGCGCATAGGTTTGAGCGTACTGCGCCCATTTCTGTCGACCGACGAATTCGACGCGCTGCGGCGAAACGCCCGCGCGC
>Ga0182024_10018263_pt1 | contig 13075 bp, 2 predicted proteins | sample P32metaG_FD_120480 | JGI IMG/M metagenome (GOLD analysis project Ga0182024, IMG submission 120480) | Permafrost microbial communities from Stordalen Mire, Sweden - P3-2 metaG (Illumina Assembly) | ecosystem: Environmental > Terrestrial > Soil > Wetlands > Permafrost | place: Sweden: Stordalen...
CGTTTGCGCGGTCGGCTGAAGAAGCAACTGTCGCTTGCCGGTGATGCTGCCGAATTGCGGCAGCGGCAAGACTCCACTCAGCCGGGCGGCGAGAGAGACGGGATGTAGAAAAGGAATGTGCCATGTTCGACGACACGAAACATCAGGAGCGATTGCAACAAAAGTCCCGTCCGACCGGGCACGCCACGGCCTCGCCGAACAATGAGGCAGAGGCCGAGGCAGGCGAGGCTTCCTGCGGAGCGTTCGGCTATTTGCGGGGACTCCGCGACCAGTCCGCCGCGCTGGAGTTGCGATTCCGCGATGGCAACAGCATGTGGTTCCCCTACGTCTGGATGGGAAACTGGCAGTATAAACCTTCCGACGGGTTGCTGCTGAAATTCACGGGAGACCTCGTGTATCTCGTTCTGATCCGCGGCAGCAACCTCGACCGGCCCCTGAATGAGGGTGCCATCAATCTGACGCACGCCGGCCTGCAACGACATCGCGTGCTTTGGGTCCGCGAAATGAGCGCGGAGGAAATTCGGCAAGTCGGCGAGACCGGCCCGACTATCGACAGCATCGAGGTGGCGGAATTCGAGACGCATTCCGCCCTCAAGGAATGGCTTGGCACGCACGCCCCGGAATTCTTACAATAAGGTGGCTGAAACAACGCTTCCGACTTGCCCCCGGGCCTTGATGCGTCGGTCGATTAAACCGACGCGCGCAAGCTTCTCCGAAATTTGCGCCCATCGACGTCCCAAAAAGTGGCGATTTACTGGGACGCCGCAGGCCTTTCGGCGGGCAGCCGCGAACTCGCTGGAAGAAGTTGGCGACAGCACACGCACCATTGCAGCTGCGCTGGTGGGCGGATCTCAGGATCCATCGCCCTCTGCCGCTCCGCGTTGAGTGGATTGCGCGATCGACCAGTAACGTCATGGCATATCGGGCCTTCGTCTTCAGCAGACCACGGAATGGCCGACGTTTTAAGCGCGGTGCGAGCGAACTCGGGTTGATGCGTCGGGAATAAACCTGGGCCATTGAGGAGCGGTTTTTCAAGCAAGTCGCGGCGGTCGAGAGTCTTTCCACAATATGCTTGCAAATCAATGGGGAGGGGGGTAGGCTGTCGCTTTATTGGTCTCTTTAGGGGGTGTTGGCGACTCCTCTTTCGCGAAAGGAGTTGCCGGCACCTTCCGGCCAAACGCCAAGCAACGCGAAATCGAACTTCCAGTTCTTCTTGTTGTTTTCCAAAGCGAGGCAGATGCGAATTATGTCGAGTTCGGCTGAGAATTCGGCGTTGTTATCTCAACAGCCATCGGCTCGGGAGATTGGTCAATCTTCAACAGTTTGCTAGAGGCTGAGTCGCTTTCCAGATCCTATGAATCATTTGCTTTGGAGCGTTTTCCTCCAATGTCGGACCTTTTGACGACTGCTCTTGAGTTGCATCAAACCGGGCAATTAGGTCCGGCTGCTGAGTTGTATCGGCAGGTCGTTGAGCGGGAACAAGAAAACGCCGACGCCCTTCACCTACTCGGTGTCCTCCGTCATCAGCAAGGCGACCATGCTGGCGGGGTGGAGTTGATCGCCAAAGCGGTCGCCCTCCGCCCGAGCGTTCCCGCATTCCACGTCAACTTGGCGGAGGTCTATCGCGCCCTGGGGCAATTTGACCGCGCCGTTGGCTGTTGCCGCACGGCCCTGCGATTGTCGCCGAGCCATCCTGATGCCCATTGCACTTTCGGTTTAATCCTACAGGGACTAGGCCGGCACGCCGATGCCGTCGACGAGTTCCAGTTGGCCGTGAAGCTGCGTCCGGACTTCGCGTTGGCCCATAGCAACCTCGGCATCAGTCTGCGCGAGATGGGCCGTCTCGACGAAGCGCTCGCGCATTTCCGCCGGGCCGTTGAGCTGGGCCCAGATCAAGCACAGGCTCGCAGTAACCTCGGCCAGATGCTAGTTGATACCGGCAACGCGGAGGAAGCGCTGCCGCACTGCCGTGAGGCCGTGCGATTGCAGCCGAACCTAGCGGCGTTGCACCACAATCTGGGCAACGCGTTGCGGGCGCTCGGCCAATCCCTTGATGCCAAAGCCGCTTATCTCGAAGCGATTCGGCTCGACCCCGATTTGGCTCAGTCACACGCCCGGCTGGGTCTGGCCTTGCAGCAGGAAGGTAAACTCGGCGACGCCCTGATCTGGCTGAAGCAGGCGATCGAACTGGAGCCGGACAACGTCGCATTCTGCGAATACATCGCCGAACTAGACATGGAATTGGAAAACTATGCCGAAGCCATTCCTTGCTGGCGACGCGTCCTGGCCCTGAACCCAAAGCGGGCTACCGCGCACCATAGGCTGGGTTGTGCGCTGCAGGAGGAAGGGAAATCTGTCGAAGCTGAGGAGCACTTTCACACGGCCCTACAACTATTGCCTAGCCTCGGCACGGCGCATTTGAGCTTGGCCGGCGTAATGGAAGAGAGGGGCCGGTTGACCGAAGCCGAATCGGCCATTCGTGAAGCCTTGCGAGTGCAGCCTAGATTTGCCATCCCCCACGGGCGATTGGCCACGCTGTTGCGTGGTCGTCTGCCAGATGCTGACTACAAGGCTTTGCAAGAACGTTTAGCCAATCCCCAGATAGCGAGCGGTCCTCGCGCTCGACTATTGTTTGGCTTGGCTTACGTATTGGACGCTCGCGGCGATTACGCAGCTGCGGCCGCCTACCTTGATCAGGCCAATGCGCTTGCACTGGAGAACCGGGGCGGCCACAAACCCAAATATGATCCGGCCGACCATGAGAAGTTTGTTGATCGGTTACTGGAGACCTTTGGGCCGGACTTTTTCTCCCGGATGGCCGGCATGGGCGAGCCGACTCGCCGGCCCGTTTTTGTTTTCGGCTTGCCACGCTCCGGCACAACTCTGATTGAGCAAATACTGGCGAGCCATTCTCAAGTGCATGGCGCTGGCGAATTGCGACTCGCGCGGCAAACATTGGACTCCATCCCAACCGCGCTAGGCCGGTCCGACCGCCCGCTCGACTGCCTTGGCGATCTTGATGCGAGTGCGATCCAACGCTTGGCCCAACAGCACGAAACCCAATTAAAGGCTTTGGCTGCGGCAGACCGCATCGTCGATAAGATGCCAGACAACTACATGTATCTCGGTTTCTTGGCGGCCTTGTTTCCGGAAGCCTCTTTCATCCACTGCCGGCGCGATCTTCGCGATGTGGCGGTCTCTTGCTGGATGACCGACTTCAGGAGCATTCCTTGGGCCAACGACACGAAGCAAATTGCGACCCGCTTCCAGCAATACGATCGCCTGATGGAGCACTGGAACAAGGTGCTGCCCGTACCGATTCTCGATGTCGGGTACGAAGAAACAGTGGCCGACCTGGAGAAAGTGGCGCGGCGCCTTGTTGATTGGTGTGGCCTCCAATGGGAACCTGCTTGCTTGCGGTTCCACGAAACCCAACGGCCGATCCGGACAGCCAGTGTGACCCAGGTCCGACAGCCGATTTACAAGCAATCCGTCGACCGCTGGAAGAATTACGAAACCAGCATGGCCGCGCTATTCGTAGCGTTGCCGATGCCTCCGCGCTGAGGCGTTGAGACAGTTTCCATTAAACGATCATCGAGTCCTAAGGTGTCGTATGGCAGATCGTGCTAAGTCCAGACGAAGTTCCTGGAGAGCCTACTGGGACTCGGTCTGCGAGATTCGAGCCAAATCGCGAAAGGCGGACCGCATTCATATCGGTTCCTCGCATTGCCACTTTGAACAGCTTGAACGCCGACTTGCTCCCGCCGTATTCAATGTTCCGGCTTCGTTCAGCCTGACCGCGGCCATTCAGCAAGCAGAAAACAACGGCCAGGCTCACAACTCGATTGTGCTTGCGTCCGGCACCTACCAGGTGAGCGACGAGGTGATTGAGGCGCCGAGCACTGCGCTGACGATCGTCGGCGCGGGGCAGAACGCCACTATCATCACCGCCAACCAACTGGGCCGTGTTTTCGAAATCGTCAATTCGAATGTGGGATTCCAAAATCTAAGCATCGAAGGAGGAAAAGCTCAGGATGGCGGAATCATAGGTGGCAATGCTGCTCTCGGAGGCGGGCTACTGATCGACGGCGGAATAGTGGCCCTCAGTCATGTTAACTTGTCTGGGAATCAAGCGGTCGGCGTCGACGGCGACGCTGGTGGAGAGGATGAGCCCGGCGAGCGGGGAGGCGATGCATATGGTGGCGGCATTTATCTGGCAGAAGGGACTCTGATTCTCAAGTATTCAACGCTGGCCAATAACTCGGCGATTGGCGGCAACGGCGGTGATGGTGGCCCAGGGGGGCCTGGCGGAGATGGCGGTGCCGGTGGCCACGGAGCCAATGGGAACAATGGAGCGCGCGGCGCATCGGGTGAAGATGAGGAATCAGGAGATCCCGGTGGACGAGGCGGCGACGGCGAAACGGGAGCAAAAGGAGGTGCTGGCGATGTCGGAGGCGATGGCCAGGACGGCGGTGATGGAGGTGACGCAGAAGGTGGCGGCATCTACGTCGCCGAAGGTCAGGTAATCCTAAAGCTGACCTCTTTGATCGGCAACTCAGCGAAAGGAGGCGCGGGCGGCCTTGGAGGAAAAGGCGGCCAAGGGGGCGCCGCAGGAGACGGTGGTCAAGGAGGAAATGGCGGCAATGGTGGCGAGGGAGGAAACGGTGGGCCGGGTTACACCGACCCTGCACATTTTGGGGGCGTCGATGACGGTTATGGCAGCTATACCTACGGCTACAACTCATATTATAACGATTACCGCTACAACTACGTGGAAGACGGAGGCTCGTACGACTATTACGAGGCAGTCCAATATCCAGGCGGGGACGGTGGAACTGGCGGGGACGGTGGAACTGGCGGCCGAGGCGGAGAGGGAGGCCAAGGAGGGGATGGCGGAATCGGCGGCGACGGCGGTTCTGGCGGCATCGGCTACGGTGGCGGGATTTACCTGAGCAGTGGTGGAACGATCTTGCTGACTGACAACAGCTCAATTTCTGACAACACCGTGTCTGCTGGTGATGTCGGGGCAGGAGCATCCGGCGGAGGTGGTGGAGACGGTGGGGCGGGTGGCGACGGAGGTAATCGCGGACTTGGCGGCGCGGGTGGCGTGGGAGGCCGTGACGCTTACGATGGCAGTCCCGGATACGATGGCGCCTACGGAGATTCGGGCGACGATGGCGCTGATGGATTGGATGGCCGATCGGGGGGCGACGGCGACCTCGGAGACGCAGACGGCGACTCGATCTATCCGACCGATACCGCAACTGGACCAACTGATTCGGAAACAGTGTCACCGTCGGTGGATCTCGATGCCGCGGATGTAAACGGCGCCAACGCCTCCTTCGAGAATCCATACACTTTCAAGTTGACCTTTGCGGACGAAAATCCGGACGATGATGCTGCGAATCTAGTGGACGCAAGCAGCGTTCCGAATACGGTTGAAGTGGTGTCACCGACCGGGTCGCTGATCACTGCCACAATGTTGGAAGATCAGACGACAACTTCTGGAATGACGGATGCGCTGGGCGATGCGGAAGAGATCACCGTCACATATCAAATTACTCCGCCGGGCGGCGATTGGAACACCGCCCCAGAGGGCACGTATACGGTGACGCTAGATGGCTTGCCCGTAACCGACCTAGCCAATAACTCTTCGCGGACTGGGGATCTCGGAACATTTGAGGTGGAAGTCGATAACCTAGTGGTGACGATGGCCCCTCCAAGTACGGTCGTCGCCGGCAAGACATTCCCAGTGGACATACAGGCTGACCTCCCTGACGGTGCGCGAGATCCGAACTACAACGACACGGTGACGCTAAGCCTATACGATGCCGGCGGCGCCACTCTCGGTGGCACAACCGTAATTACGATCGACGATGGCACTGGTGAGGCCGACTTCAGCGACTTGACGATAGATACGGGCGGCACAGACTACACTCTGCAAGCGTCAGACTCTGTTGACAACTTGGTAACTACGTCCCCCTTTGATGTCACAGATCTTACATTAACCGCTGCCACCGAAGCGAATCCTAGCCATGTACTGGTTACTTACAATGTTGGGCCGGTCGCCTTCCCTAACTCTGTAACATTTTACATTTATCGCTCGTCTACTCCCAATTCGTATAGTTCAGAAGCACTTGCGACTGTGACGCTTACCGACACAAACGACCTAACTGCTCGGCTCCACAGTAACGTAAGCCTGCCTCTGAGCACGGCCACTCTTTCGATCAACGCGTCCGAAGAATATATTGATATAGTTGCCGACACAACAGATTCAAATGGTATTACCTCAGACCATGCTCACCAAATCTATTTTCAGAAACTCGTCCTCGGGGCGTTCACGCACGGCCTTGAGTTTAATGGTGTGATATCGGATTGGGTGCAGCAGATGGCTAACGGCTTGTTAGGCGACGGCTACAACCAGGTGATCGCTTTCAACTGGGCCTCCACCAGCAACATTCCCGGTCCCGGTTACGTTACGGCGGCGGCTCAGCAGCTCGCTTGCGAAGTGGAATACGACGCGGAACAACTTGATATGGGGGCGGTGCCCGGAAGCGTCGTCGATTTGCAGTTCATCGGCCATAGCCGCGGTGCGGACGTCGTCAGCCTAGCGATGGCTGACCTGATGAACTCACCTATACCAGATCCGGCACTCGATGACGGCTATAAGGAATTGACTCTTTTGGATCCTCATCCGGCTAGCAGCCAGGATTCTTTCATGAGTCTCGGCCTTTTGGGATACATCTTTGTTGAAAGTGAGATCAACAAGTTCCAGACGCTTGCGGCTGATCCCGCGCCTATCGTCATTCCGTCGAATGTCAATCAAGCGAATATTTATTATCAGCAAACAAGTGCTGCCAGTTTCAGCGCAGGCGTGGACTTTCTGGAAACTGCCGTTGTAAATCTTTGGGGAGATGTGTCGGACATTACCAACCAATCGTCCAGCACCGTGAATCTGTATGATCTGACATCTCTGGGGAATATCGGGCACTCCGAAGTTCCGGGCTGGTTCATCGACAATGTCGTTCCCTCACTGGCAAACCCGGACGAACAAAACCCCAATCAACCTACCCTCACGGGAAGTATCGCCCCCGGGGCTACCGGACCCTCTGGCCTCCGGAGCCCGCCATCCGGGCCGCCAACAACCTCCGCAATCGACCAATATCTTCAATTGCTGATGGCCGCTCCAGAGGCTCAGTCGCTGGCGGACGACATGGCGTCGGCAGATTTTGAATTCGCAAATGGTGATCTGGCCGACGCCGCAAGAGAGATGGAAGCGTTTGTCACGTCAGTCGAGGATGCGCCCACCGCGGATATGTCTTCGACTGTTGAGGAGGACTTAGTAACGATTGGCGATGAGGAGACGATCGGTCTCACGACGCCAACGGTCTTTGTTAGCGACAGTAGTGGCACCTATGATGGTCAGCCCTTCGCGGCCACGGCAACTGTCGCTGGCGTTATCCCCGGTGTGGACGAAACGCCATCCGCCAATCTTGAGGGAGTGAGTCCCACGCTCAATTACTACGCGGGGACCAGCGCCAGTGGCCCGGCCCTAGCCGGCGCCCCGATAAATGCTGGTACGTACACAGTGGTTGCGTCCTTTGCAGGCAGCGCGGATTACGTCAGCGCCACCAGCGCACCGGTTGTCTTCGCGATCGCAAAATCCATTCCGACCATCTCACTCGGCGATGGTGGCACCTACAATGGTCAATCATATCCGGCCACGGCCACGGTTCACGGCGTCAACGGACAGGGGGGTGGAAGTCTTGAAGGGACAAGTCCGACATTCGCCTACTTTGAGGGAACCAGCGCCAGTGGCGCACCTCTAACCGGCGCCCCGATCTACCCCGGCACTTATACCGTAGTCGCCTCATTCGCAGGCAGCACGGACTACACAATCGCTTCAAGCGCCCCGTACACTTTCACCCTTATGCCGACTACACCCGCCGTCACGGGCATCGCCCCGGCATCAGGTCCGATCGCGAGCGGCATGTCGGTAATCATTTCTGGGAACAACTTGTTAGGCACGACGGACGTTTCCTTCGGTGGCGTGGCGGCGGAAAGTTTCACGGTGAATTCCGCGACTCAGATTACCGCTATCGCACCAGCCGAGCCCGCTGGCACGGTCAATGTGATCGTCACCACCTTTGGCGGAGCCGTCTCAGCAACCTCTTTCGCGGACCACTTCACCTACGGTGCCGCGGTCAGCCTCTCGCAATCCAGTGTGGCGGCAGCACAGGGTAGTGTGCATGCGGGGGGCACATTGACTATTACACTCACTGCCAGGGATGCCCTCGGCGATCAGGAATCTGGAGGTGGCTTGACGGTCGGCTTCAGCCTGAGCAGCCCGGTCGGCAGCTTCAGCGCCGTAACGGATAATGGCAACGGCACGTATACCGCCATCTTCACGGGCAGAACGGTTGGTAGTGCCACGATATTTGCTACTATTGATGGCCAAGCCGTCACGTCGGCTGCGCCCTGGGTTACGGTGACGCCAGGGTCCGTCAACCTGTCTCAGTCAGCGATTTCGGTTTCGCAGACAAGCATCTCTGCGGGAGGGACGTCGACCGTGACTCTCACGGCCAGGGATGCCTACGGCAACCAGGAAGCCGGCGGCCTAATGGTCAGCTTCAGCCTGGCCGGCGGTAGTGCTCTGGGGAGCTTTAGCAGCGTTCTGGACAACCAAAATGGCACGTATACCGCCACTTTCACCGGCACGACTACCGGCAGCAGCACTATTTTCGCGTCCATCGACAGCCAGGCTGTCACCTCATTGACTCCCATAATCACCGTTACCCCCGGCGCTCCAAACCAGCTTGCGTTCGTTGGCCCCCTGGGAACTACTGCTTTGGGCCAACCCGTCAATGCGCCCACCGGCGTGCAGGTCTCGGTGGAAGACGCGGAGGGCAATGTGGTTACTTCCAGCACCTCCAGTATTACGTTGGCCTTGGCGTCCAACTCATCGAGCGGCGGTTCTCTCGCGGGCACTTTAGTGGCGACGGCGATTAATGGCATTGCCACTTTCTCCAACTTGACAATTAGCCAAATCGGCGATTACGCCATAGTCGCCACCGGCGCCGGCATGAACGCGGTCACCTCCGGGAGCTTTCTCGTGACGGGCCTTTCCATCACGTCACCAGCCAATGGCAGCGCAACGAATAACAATGAGCCAACTTTCAGCGGCGCGGCGGGAACGGCCAGCGGCGATAGTAGTACGGTTACGGTATATGTCTACTCCGGCACCAGTCCCACTGGGACGCCGGTAGAGACCCGGATGACGACTAGCAGTGGTGGTTCCTACTCGGTCCAAGCAACCTCGGCGCTCGCGGACGGTACCTACACTGCCCAGACCAGCCAGGTGGACAGCGTTGGCACCGACTATAGTGGCGCCGTTACTTTCATAGTCGACACGGTTGCCCCGACCGTCTCGATCACGGCCACGGCAAACAGTATCAGCTACACGAACAATGACGAGCCGACCCTAGCTGCCACAGCGGCGGATAACGCCGGTGGCAGCGGAGTGGCGAGCGTCCAGTTCCAGTACAGCATTAACGGTGGCGCGACTTGGACGAATGTCGGTCCTGCCGAAAGCGTCGCACCATTTAGCTATACTTTCACTTCGCCATTGCCCGACGGCACTTATCAGTTCCGTACGATCGCGACAGATCGGGCCGGCAACGCCAGCGCCACGTTTACTGTGACCACGCTCGCCACCTTCAGCGGCGGCAGTGCGAACGGGGCGCTACCCCATGGCAGCTTGGTCGAGGACAGCAGCGGCAATCTCTTCGGCACCACCGCGGGAGGCGGCTCGAGCAATGACGGCACGGTGTTTGAGATCGCGGCCGGCAGCGGCGTCATCACTACGCTCGCCTCCTTCGACGGCTCCAACGGAATCCATCCCGAAGCCGGCCTGGTCGAGGACAGCGACGGCAATCTTTTCGGCACCACCTCTCAAGGCGGCACGATCTTCGGCACGGTGTTCGAGGTGAAGGCCGGCAGTCGCGCCATCACCAAGCTCGCCTCCTTTAGCAGCTCCAACGGGAGCAATCCCGAAGCCGGCCTGGTCGAGGACAGCAGTGGCAATCTCTTCGGCACCACGGAAGAAAGCTCTACTAACGAGGGCACGGTGTATGAGGTGAAGGCCGGCAGCGGTGCCATTACCACCCTCGCAACATTCAACGGCACCAATGGGGCCATTCCCTTAGCCGGCTTGATTGATGTCAACGGCACTCTCTTCGGCACCACTTCTCAAGGCGGCCCGAATAATGACGGCACGGTGTTCCGGGTGAGTTCCACTGGCGGCACCATCACTACGCTCAACAGCTTCAACGGCTCCAACGGGGCCTTTCCCTACGCCGGCCTGGTCGAAGGCAGCAGCGGCCATCTCACCGGCACAACCGGTGGGGGTGGTGCAAATAACGACGGCACGGTGTTTGAGATCGCGACCGGCAGCGGCGTCATTACTACGCTCGCCTCCTTCGACGGCACCAACGGTGAGGATCCTCATGCCGGCCTACTCGAGGACATCAGCGGCGATATCTTCGGCACGACCGCTGGGGGTGGTTCGGAGAATGAGGGCACGGTGTTCGAGATCGCGGCCGGCAGCGGCGTCATCACCACGCTCAAAAGCTTCAACGGCTCCAACGGGGCCCTTCCCTATGCCGGGCTGGTCGAGGACAGCAGCCGCAATCTCTTCGGCACCACCGACGAAGGTGGCTCGAATAATGACGGCACGGTATTTGAACTGTCCACAATTCTTCCAATGTCGTTCACTATTGACACTGCTGCCCCTGTTGTTTCTTCGATAACATCCCCGGCCAATGGCAGCGCCACGAATAACAATGAGCCAACTTTCAGCGGTGTGGCGGGAACGGCCAGCGGCGACACCAACACGATTTCCGTAAACGTCTACTCCGGCAGCAGCCCCACCGGGACGCCGGTAGAGACCCTGACGACGACAGGTAGCAGTGATTCCTACTCGGTGCAGGCAACGACCGCACTCGCGGACGGCACCTACACTGCCCAGGCTAGCCAGGCGGACAGCGTTGGCACCGCCTATAGTGGCGCCGTTACTTTCATGATCGACACGGTTGCGCCGATCATCTCGATTACGTGCTCGGCTCCGGGCAATGCCACGAACAACAGCGAGCCGACCCTATTCGCAACGGCTGCCGACAACTCCGGTGGTAGCGGACTCGCTAGTGTCCAGTTCCAGTACAGCAGTAACGGCGGAACCACGTGGGCAAATGCCGGTCCTGCTGAAACGTCCGCACCGTTTAGCTATGCTTTCACGTCGCCATTGCCCGACGGCACTTATCAGTTCAGGGCCATCGCGACAGACCGGGCTGGCAACTCCAGCGCCGTCGGCTCCCCGGTCACACTTGCCTCCTTCAACGGTACTAACGGGAGCACTCCCGAAGCCGGCCTGGTCGAAGACAGCCTCGGCAATCTCTTCGGTACAACCACGAACGGCGCGTCGAATGACGGTAGTGTCTTCGAGATCGCGGCTGGCAGCGGCGCTGTCGCCACGCTCGCGTCATTCAACGGGACCGACGGTTCAACGCCCACGGCTGGCCTGATCGAGGACAGCAATGGCGATCTTTTTGGCACCACATCTCAAGGTGGCCCGAATAACGACGGCACGGTGTTCGAGATCGCGGCTGGGAGTGGCATCGTTACCATGCTCGCCTCCTTTAACGGCACCAACGGCAAGAGCCCCTATTCTGGCATGGTCGAGGACAGCAACGGCGATCTTTTCGGAACTACGCGTAGTGGCGGCGCATCGAATTCCGGCACCGTTTTTGAGGTGAAGGCCGGCAGTGGAACCATCACTACGCTCGCCTCCTTCGATGGAACGAACGGGGTCGAACCCTACGCGGGCCCACTAATTGAGGACAGTAGCGGTGATCTTTTTGGAACAACTGCAGGTGGTGGTGCCTATGGCGCCGGTACCGTGTTCGAGGTGGAGGCTGGGAGTGGCACTATTAAAACGCTCGCCTCCTTTAGCGGTAGTACGAACGGATCAACACCAATTGGTGGCGTGGTCGAAGACAGCAGCGGCGATCTTTTCGGCACGACCTATTTCAGCGGCCCCAATGGTGCCGGTACAGTGTTCGAGGTGAAGGCCGGTTGCGGAGTCATTACCACTTTCGCATCCTTCGACGGCACCAACGGCCAGAACCCGTATGCCGGCCTGACCATGGATACCAGTGGCAATCTTTTCGGCACCACGCAATATGGCGGCGCGTCTAACGATGGCACGGTATTCGAGATTGCGGCCGGAACCAGTGCCATTATGACGCTCGCCTCCTTTAATGGCACCGACGGGGCTGGTCCCTGGGGGTCCCTCATCGAGGACGGCAACGGCAATCTCTACGGCATCACGAGGGGTGGCGGCGCGTCTGCTGATGGCACGGTGTTCGAGCTTTCCCAAGAAGTGTTATTGACCGTCGATACAGTTGCCCCTGTTGTTTCAATAACATCCCCGGCCAATGGAACCGTTACGAATTACAAGCAAACGACGTTCAGCGGAGCGGCGGGAACCGCCAGCGGCGACAGCAACACGATTTCCGTAAACGTCTACTCCGGCAGCAGCCCCACCGGGACGCCGGTAGAGACCCTGACAACGACAAGTAGCAGTGGTTCCTACTCGGTGCAGGCAGCGACGGCACTCGCGGACGGCACCTACACCGCCCAGGCTAGCCAGACAGATCACGCAGGCAATACTGGCTATTCAACCACTAGCTTCACGGTTGTGCCAACTTTGACCGTCATCAGCTTGAACGTCACAACTTTCGACGTCGGCGCTGCCGGATCATTTTCGGTGACGGCCAGCGGCTATCCAACTCCAACATTCACCGAGTTCGGTCCTTTGCCCAGCGGTGTGACCTTCAGCTCCGCCGGTGTTCTGAGTGGTACGCCAATGGCCGGGAGTGGTGGCACCTACTCGATCGTTATCACAGCGGCCAACGATGCTTCTCCGAACCCAACGCAATCGTTTACCCTGACGGTCAACCAAGCTCTGGCAATCACCAGCTTGAACAGCACAACTTTCGCCGTCGGCGCTGCCGGATCA
>Ga0182024_10018264_pt1 | contig 13075 bp, 12 predicted proteins | sample P32metaG_FD_120480 | JGI IMG/M metagenome (GOLD analysis project Ga0182024, IMG submission 120480) | Permafrost microbial communities from Stordalen Mire, Sweden - P3-2 metaG (Illumina Assembly) | ecosystem: Environmental > Terrestrial > Soil > Wetlands > Permafrost | place: Sweden: Stordalen...
GCACGGCGCGAAGATGATCAGCGCGGTCAGCGAGGCGACGGTGCCCAAGATCTCGGTGGTCGTGCGCAAGGCGTACGGCGCGGGGCTGTACGCGATGGCGGGCCCGGCGTTCGAGCCCGACTGCTGCATCGCGCTGCCGAGCGCCTCGATCGCGGTGATGGGTCCCCAGGCAGCGATCAACGCCGTTTACTACAACCAGCTGCAGGCGATCGACGACGAGTCCGAGCGCGCCAAAAAGACGGAGGAGCTGCGCGAGGGATACGCGGCGGACATCGACATCCTGCATCTCGCCTCAGAACTGGTCGTCGACGAGGTGATCGGACCCGAACAACTGCGACCCACGTTGATCCGGCGCTTCGCTCATGCCGCCGGCAAGCGCCGAGACTGGCCCGAGAAGCGCAACCCCATCACGCCCGTCTAGCATCCAGCCGATGGACGCCACCGACCTCGTCTATGCCGGTATCGCCAAGCAGGCCGAGCTGATCGCCGCGGGCGAGGTGAGCTCGCGCGAGCTGGTGGACCTGTACCTGGAGCGGATCGCGCGGTACAACCCCAGGCTGAACGCGTTCAGGGTTGTGTTCGCCGAGCGCGCGCGGATGGAGGCCGACCAGGCCGACGCCCGCCGCGGGGCCGGAGGCGACCGCCCGCTGCTGGGTGTGCCGATCGCGGTCAAGGACGAATTCGACGTGGCCGGCGAGGTGAGCACGTTCGGCACGAACGCCTACGGCGAGCCCGCCCGCGCGGACTCGGAGATCGTGCGCAGGGCGCGCGCGGCCGGGGCCGTGGTGATCGGCAAGACGCACATGCCCGAGCTGGGCGCCGTTCCCTGGACCGAGTCCGCGACGTGGGGCGTGACGCGCAACCCGTGGGAGCTGCAGCACAGCCCCGGCGGCTCGAGCGGCGGCAGCGCGGCGGCTGTCGCCGCCGGCCTCGTGGGCGCCGCGCTGGCGGGCGACGGCGGCGGGTCGATCCGCTTTCCGTCTGCCTACTGCGGCCTGTTCGGACTGAAGACCCAGCGCGGGCGCGTGCCGCTGGCGCCGCACCTGGACGCGTGGCACGGCCTGTGCGTCAACGGCGTGCTGACGCGCTCGGTGCGCGACGCCGCTCTGTTCTACGACGCGATCGCCGAAGGGCCGGCGGATCCCGGTGCGCCGGTCGTGCCGCCGAGCTCGTTCCTGGACGCGCTCGGGCAGGCGGGCGCCTCGGCGCCGGGCGGGTCGCCGTCATCGTCGTCCAACGGCGCCCCTGCGGCACGCCCGCTGCGGATCGCGGTGGCGAGCAAGTTGCCGCCCTCGCCGCTGACGAAGCTGCACCCTGAGAACCGTGCCGCGCTGGATCAGACGGTGGCGCTGCTGCGCGAGCTCGGCCATGAGGTGAACGAGCGGGAGATCGACCACAGCCCGCTGGCGCCGCCACCCGAGTTCACCGCGATCTACCTGCGCAGCATTCACGAGGAGGCCGCCACGTTCGCGCATCCCGAGCGCTTGGAACGGCGCATCCGCACGCTTGCCCGCCTCGGGGGCATGCTGCCGGCGGGTGTGGTCGACTGGGCGCTCGGGCGCAAAGCGGCATACGCCGCGCGGTTGAACGAGCCACTGACCGACCACGACGTGCTGCTGACGCCGGTGACCCCTGCACCGGCGCCGAGGATTGGCGCCCGCGAGGGCCATGGCTGGCTGCGGACGACGGTCGAAGCGTCCGCGACGGTGCCCTACGCGGCGTGCTGGAACTTCACCGGTCAGCCGGCGTGCTCGGTGCCCGCCGGGTTCGCCGCGGATGGCCTGCCGCGGGCGGTGCAAATAGTGGGCAGGCCGAACGACGAGGCGACGCTGATCGCGCTCGCCGCGCAGATCGAGTCCGAGCGCCCGTGGGCGCCGCAGCGCCCGGCCGAGTTCTCGTGAGCGAGGGGGGAGAGCGCCGAGTCGAGGGATCGGGCGGTGGGACGCCGGGCGCGGGCGCAAGCGGGGTGGCTCCCACGGAGCTGCTCGAGCTGGCGGTGCAGGCCGCGCAAATGGCGGGCGCGCTGCTGTTGGAGCGCGCGCGAGCCGGCCGCGAGCTGGAGATAAGCAGCAAGAGCACGCCGACCGACCTCGTCAGCGAGGCCGACCTGGCGTCGGAGCGGGCGATCAAAGCGCTGCTCGCCACCTGCCGGCCCGACGACGGCTTCGTGGGGGAGGAGGGTGGCGCGCGGGACGGCGGGGAGGGCGAGTTGACATGGGTCGTCGACCCGCTCGACGGGACGATCAACTTCCTGTTCGGCATCCCGCAGTGGTGCGTGAGCGTCGCCGTCACCGACGGCGTGGGAACGGTCGCGGGCGCGGTGTACGACCCGAACCGCGACGAGCTGTTCACCGCCACGCGCGCGGGCGGGGCGAGGATGAGCGGGCCGGAGGGCGCGATCGAGCTGAGCGGGTCCGAGCGCGACGAGCTGGCGAGCGCGATGGTGGCGACCGGACTGGCGTACGACGCGAAGGTGCGCGCGGCGCAGGCGCGGGTGCTCGCGCGCGTGGTCCCGAAGGTGCGCGACATCCGCCGCTTCGGCAGCGCCGCGCTCGACCTGGCGTGGACGGCCGCGGGTCGGTTCGACGCCTACTTCGAGCGCTCGGTCAAGCAGTGGGACATCGCCGCGGGCGCGCTGATCTGCGAACGCGCGGGGCTGCGCGTGCTGGACCTGCCCGAGCACGAGGATCTGCCGTACGGCATCCTCGCGGCGCCGGAGGCGATCGCCGGGCCGCTGCTGGAGCTCGTCGGATAATCGATGCGGCGGGTGGGAGTCGAACCCACACGCCCTTGCGGACAGAGGCTTTTGAGGCCTCCGCGTCTACCGTTCCGCCACCGCCGCAACGGCCGTCAACTATAGGTCAGCGGCCGCTCGCGCTCGACGTTCCAGCCCTGTTTGAAGCCGCGCATCGCGAACGTGACGAACAGGATCTGCACGGGGACGATCAGCAGCGTGAGCACGCCGAGCAGCCCGGCGTTGAGCGTGGGGTGGGCGAAGCCGGCCTTGTTGCGCTCGAACCAGCCGGGTCCCGCCACGAGCGCGAAGATGCCAAGCATCACGGAGATCGCCGAGCCGATCGGCAGCACGCCCTGGCGCCAGCGGGCGGCGTAGAACGCCATCAGCAGGTAGACGAGGATGAAGACGAGCTGGATCGGCACCGGGCCCTCGAGCGTGTTCCAGCCGCCGACCGTGATGACCAGGATCAGCAGGGCGGTCGCGAGCAGCAGCAGCACGACGATCACGCGCGTCGACTGCACGACCGGCTTGTCGCGGTTGGGGTGCGTGACGATCACGCCGCGCGCGCGGCGTGAGGCCTCCTCCCGGTCACGAAACGATGAGGACATCGTGGGAAACCATACAATCTCAGGCGGTCCTTGTGTGCGCGAGCGGTTGAAACGGCGCCCGCCCAGCGGCGCCCAGCCGGAGTCGGGCGGGACGGGCGCTACGCTCTGGAACGCCATGCGGGCGTGGTGGAATTGGTAGACACGCCGGCCTTAGGAGCCGGTGGGCCGTAGGCCCTTGGGGGTTCGAGTCCCTCCGCCCGCACTTGTTTGCGCCCACGTTGGCGAAGAGGGATTCGTGCCGCGCTACGGGTTGGGAGACAGCGTCTGACGCTGGATGTACCAGGCGGCCTCGAGCGGGTTGAGGAAGTGCGGTGGCTCCTCGACCTGTAGGCGATTGTCGTAGATCGCGTTGTAGGGGTATCCGTGGATGATGGTCCCACCTCCATTGAAGACGCCGGTCAGGCCGTTGCTAAAGAGCGCGGCGATCGTGCCGTAGACGTTCAGTTTTTCCAGGCTGGGGGTGCCGCAATTGTAGTTGTCGACGATGAAGGCGTGTTTGAGCGCGAGGATCGAGGCGTAGATCGTCGGATTTTTCAGCGCTTCTTCTCCGTGGTCGTTGGCGACCGTCGCGTTGGGAGCGTCGCATTCGGTGGCTTCGTCGGTGTATTCGCACTCCCTTTCAGTGGAGTTGAAGTTCTCGATCTTTTTCTGACCGTTTACATTGCATTTTTCATCCAGCCACTTGCTGACACCCATCCTCAGCTTTTCTTTTTCTCCCTGAGCGTGGCTCGCCCCAATCTGTTCATATGAGAAATACGATGTAGACCCCGTGAGCTGACTAGCTTTTTCGACTTCTTTTTCTTCAACAGGAACACCTTCCCTCTTGATCTTGACCTTGCTCTTAGTAGGTACGACGCCTTCTTCGACTTCGACCTGCAGTTCTTTGCCGAGATTGGGGCTTTTTGGAGAGATTTTGACAACTCCAAACGACCGAAGTCCAAATGCTTTCAGTATTTCAGTCTCGCCTTCGGCATATTTCGTTCCTTCAGTATACTTGATGTATTTCGATTTTAGAGTGAGAAGATGGCTTGCTTCTGTGAGCATGCCAGTTTTTTCCAGAACTTCGGCTTTCGCATTCAGGAGGACGACTTCAAAGTATTTTACAGAGCTTTTTTCTTCGTTTTTTACTTCCATTCTCAAGCCGCTTTCGAGCGGTTCCGCCCTGATGGTTTCGTTATGGCCAGCGCTTTCCAGCTGGACTCCGGTCGTTTCGAGTTCTGGGCCTGTGCCTTCGTACGTTTCTACCACCGGATGGTAGACGCGTACGAAATTGTTTGCGATCAGACCCAGCAGGGCGTTGGTGGTGGGCGTCCCTTCACCGTTGACTGTGGTTGTGATGTTTTTGTTGATGATGACGTCGTTCTGTGCGGCGATCGTCAGCGACTTGGTGTAATTGCCGTGGACGTAGGCGTTCCCGCACGCCGCCTCGCCGGTTTCGTAGTAGGCGGGGGTGGGACCAAACGGAGAGTATGCCACAGAGCAGCTTCCGGACACATAGATTACTCCGTTAGATGGGAACGCAACCCCTGATTTTGTTTCCTTGATCCATTTGTTGGATCCGACGGGAAGTTCTTCTTTCCATTGCGATACGGACATTGTTTCGCCTTCAAGGGCAATTTCTGTCCTGCCTTTGAATTCGTAACCCGTTTCCACAATGTGTTGCAGTTCTTCGTCACCAGGCGGCGGTTCGAGCGATTTGACTTCTTCAACAGGGATGTGTTCGCCTTTGAAGACGGGCGCGACTCCACATCCGCCGAGGCCCTCGTTGGAGTAGCCTTCGTCGGTTGGCACGCCCGCTTCTTTAGTACCAAATTCGATCAGGTCGTGCTTGGTACGACCAAAAACAGGCGCCCCGCATATTCCAACATGGTCTGCGGTGTGCATCGGACCGTTGACAGATTCTCCCGTTACAAAGTAATTATTGTCACAGTACGGTGGTCCAGGACGCGTCTTATAGAAGTTTTCACACGTGCTGTGAAGAGGCGAACCATACATCACCGGATCAAAGGTTTCGTACTTGTCGTACCAGACATAGCTCACAAAATTGGCATTGCGGAAGGTGGCGACGATCGTACGCTCCTGTTTCCCTGAGAAGCCAGTTGACGAGATACGGAAGGTACCCGCGGCCGGGCCTTCTCGTTCGACCATCGTTTCCACCAGTTTGTTGGGATTGCATTTCTGTTCCGGAGAGCTTTCCGCCGGCAGCAGCCGAATCGCGTATTCCTCTTCGGTGCTGCCGGGCACGGGGGCCTTGTTTTTCGTTTTTTCGCTGACCTGGTTGAGCGCCGGGTTCGGCGGGGTGGGCGTCGTGCAGAAGCTCAGGTAGTTGCCGTCCTGGGTGAGGTGGTACTCGTAGTCCTCGAGTCCCGCCTCGGCGGCGTAGTAGGCCTTCTTCTGGGTGGTGTCGGTGCTTGTCAGATGGATTTCGCCGTTGGCAGCGGTGAAGGCCGCGACGAGCAGCATCGAGGTGATCAGCAGCACGAGCAGCGTGAGGATCAGCGTGAAGCCCTCCTGACCGCTGAGGATCGCGTGACGACGGAAGATCGGCTTGCGGTACGTGCTCATGTCAATTCCGCGCATGGACCGTTGGGCTTGGTAGAAGCTTCCGAGGGAGAGGCGAGCCGGAAGCTCGCCGAGTCTTCCAGCGCGATCGGCTGACCGCCTTTGGCGATGATGCTTTCGTGGCCTTCCGGCGCCAATGTAAAGCTCACCGTCACCTTGGCGACGCTTTCGGCTTCGGTTTCCGTGAGTTCCTTGGGCGTACCGGCGCCGGTCAGCGCGTTGGGGTTCAGTTCGCCATAGGGAGGTTCTGTTTCGCCTTTGGGTCCTTTATCGCCTTTTTCATAGTATCGGTAGTATTGGAAGATCGGTATGAATTCTTTTTTAGAGTTTTCGGTCTGTTTCACACCGGTGAGCAGCTTCGTCGTGCTGGATGCTGTTTTCGCAAAGGGGTAGTTCCCTGCCGCTGTCTCGGGACCGGTGTTCAGGTAGGATTTTTCGGTAAGGGTGCGTTCTGTGCTGTTGTAGACGATTTCGTGCAGTCTGACCGTCGACAGGGAGGACACGGGCACAGGTTCGCTCTGTCCGTTTAGAGGACTGGTTTCGCTGATGAACTTGATATTTTCCGCGTTGCTGCCTTCATGAATGGGCGTAACCGAGACCGCCACGCAGGCGGAGTGCAGCTGCAGCATGATCTTCTCCAGCGCCACGCGACCCGTCTGGTCGACGTGCGCCCGCGAGGTGATGCGGGAGACATCGCTCGTCGTGAATTCAAGCATCGCAAACGCCGCGAGGCTCACGACCAGCCCGATCAGCATCGAGACCAGCAGTTCGATCAAGGTGAAACCCCGATCGCTGCGCAACGCTGCTATTCGGGAGTCGAGCGGGTTCATGGACATTCTCCAGTGGTGGTGCCTTCAGGCAGCGGTAGGGTCCCCGCGGTATCGAGATAGATCGCGTGTTCGACGGTTTTGCCGTTGGTCCATACGATCGATTTGGGGCCGGTCGGACCGTTGTTTTCGAATTTGCCTTCCCATTTTTTGGCCGCGGCGCCGACGCCGCTGCTCACGCAAATCGCGTACTTTCCGTACGGCAGGCCCTGATGCACCATGCTCCCACTGGAGTTGGTTTCAAAGGTGCGCGTGGTGGCGCAGCCTTCGTCGGTCGTGATGCCGCTCGCGCCCAAAATGGCACTGCCCGCTTTGGCTCCGACTTCTGTCCCATTCTTGACGACGAAGTTGACCGGAGGCTCCACAACGGTGACTGGGACGGTGGCGCCCCCCGTGACTAGGACTTCTGGTGGTGCGGCCCCGCTGTTTTTCGTCGGGAGATCTGCTTCGCAGGTGCCGGCGTAGACGGTGTATTTCGTTGTAAACGGGAAGATCGTGGTCGGAGATTTGACGGTGGAGCTGTATGTCGCGGGTGTGCCAAAAGTCCTGAAGGTCATCCCGGTCATTCCGGTGTTGTGGGCGACGAACGAGTCGCCTTCGGTGGCCCCGCTGAATTTGACTTCGAATTTTCCGGCCCGGCCGAAGTTATAGGCGGTGGGCTTAACGGTGACCTCGGCTGGAACATACGCAGTGCTCTCTGAGCTCAAGCTGGGGTCTTTATTGGATTCTGTGTACCCGTCAGGATCGACGTAGCCCGTCTCACTGACGTTGAGTTCGTAGGAGCCTGGCAGCAGCGCAAAGATCGCGCAGCCGCTGGCGGAGGTTGTGAGTGTGTGCGTGACCGGCGCCGTCGAGGGTCCTGTGGCGGTAGCGGTTGCACCCGATAGAGCGGTGCCGGATTCCTGGACCTGCATGATCAGCGCGGCGCTGGGGGGTGGGCTGATGATGCTGGTCTCTTCCACCGACTTGCCCACCCCAATCAAAGGCGACGTGACCTTGGAGGTCGTCTGCAGGTATTCGGCTTTCCCGGAGCTGGAGGTGCAGCTCGCCGTGGCGGTTGCATCCGAGACGTATTGGGCTGTCGAGACGATGGTGTAAGTGCTGCCGTTCTCTTTCACGGTTTCTGTTTCAGGGTGGCCTTCGAGTTCGTCGAGCTTTTTGATCGGCTCGCTGCGCAGCTGCTCCTCGTTCTGCTCGGCCAGCGCGTCGGCCTGAGAGCGAGCCCGGTCGAGCGAGGTGGTCTTGTTGGTGCTGTTCAGCCCCGTGAATGTGCCGACGACGATCAGGGCCACGAGCAGCGCGCTGATCAGCACCTCGATCAGCGTGTCGCCCGCGTCCGCGGCCAGCGATCGACTCCGGCCGATCGGAGATCGGCCCAGGACCCGGAGTCTGGCGGAGAATGTGCGTATCATCACAAGAAGGGGTAGGGCTACAGACGTTTTCGGCATCTTCAAGCCCCGCCTTTAGCGCAAAGATCGCCCGTGGGCAGTTCTTCCGCTCGCGCCCGAGCCCGCGAGCGCGAGCGGGCGCGCCCCGGCGGTCACCCCGCCCGGCAGCGCCTACAATCCGGGGCGCCCCGGGGGACTGGTGTATCGGTAACACGGTGGTCTCCAAAACCGCAACGCCAGGTTCGATTCCTGGGTCCCCCGCTGCAGGCCCGCCGTCTCAGCCCGTCAGGGCGTCTTCTTTTCGCGTCGCTTCTGTGCCTCGTGCTTGAGCTGGGCCTGCTTGCCGGCTATCTCGGCCGTCCGCTCGGCTTGACGCTCTTGGGCCAAGCTGCGCGCTTTGGCGGCGTTGGCAATGTGCTCGTCGCGTTTTTGCTGTTGATCCATATGGCCTCCTCGTAGAGACAGTCACTCTACGCCTGCAAGCCAGGTGTGCTAAAGTTCATAAAGCTGATCGACAATCGCTAGATTGATCCTGATCCGATGATCGACATCCACCAGCACCTCTGGACCGAGCCGCTCGTGCGGGCGCTTTCGCGGCGGCGCGAGCTGCCGTTCGTGCGCGTCGAGCACGGGTTGACCGTCCTGTTCCTCGCCGGGGAGCGGCCCTACGTGATCGATCTCGTCTCCGAGGAGCCCTCCCGTCGTGCGGCGCTGGTCGAGCGCGATGGCCTCGACCGTGCGCATGGGCGCCTACGTGGTCGGCGAGGACGGCGTGCTCGAGCGCTATTCGGTCGCGCCCGAGGAGGAGCTGCGGCCGCTGTCCGCGTCGCCCGCCGTTCCCTAGCGGGGGTCCCGCTTCGCGCCCGTGCGACGCTCAACGCCACCGGCGCCCGCGACGAGGACACAGCTGACCATCTCCGGCGCGAACAGCCCGTGCTCGACCACGCCCGGGGTCGCGCTCAGCCGCGCCGCCAGGTCAGCCGGGTCGCCGATCGGGCCGAAGTAGTCGGCGATCAGGTTGCCGTCCGGGCTCTCGAGCTCTCCGCGCAGCCGCGCCTGGCCGACCTCCGCGAGCGTGCGCTCCACGCCGAAGCGCAGCACCTCCAGCGGCACCGGCGGGCCGAGCTTCGCGACGGCCTTCTCGGCCGAGGCGATCACCACGAATCGCCGCGCCGCCGCCGCGACGATCTTCTCGCGGGTCTGCGCCGCGCCGCCGCCCTTCACCAGCCAGCCTTGCGGATCGATCTGATCGGCGCCGTCGATCGCGATGTCGAGCTCGCCGACCGCGTCCAGGTCCTCCACCTCGAGCCCCAGCGCCCGCGCCGCGCGCTCGGTCGCCGGCGAGCTCGCCACGCAGCGCAGGTCCCGCAACCCCCGGGCGGCGATCGCTCCCAGCAGCTGGGCGACCGTCGAGCCCGTCCCCAGCCCGACGCGCATCCCGTCCTCGATCAGCTCCGCCGCGGCCTCCGCGGCGGCTCGCTTCTGGCGTTCGACGACGACGACGCCGTCGTCGCTCACTGACGGTTGTAGCCGCGCAGTCGCACGATCGGGCGCCATGGTGCAGGCGAGCGTATCGCTCTGGCCGCCTCGTCGAGGCGCAGGTGCTCCGGCGAGTCCGGTCGTTGCAGCAGGAATCCCTGTCCCGCCGCGCACCCCAGCTGGCGCGCGAGCGCGAGCTGGCGGTTGGTCTCGATGCCCACGGCGACCGCGGTCAGGCCGGCCGCGCGGGCGAGCTCGATCATTGCCACCACCATCGCGCGCGTGCGCTTGTCGCGGTCGAAGCCCTGGATCAGCGCGCGGTCGATCTTGAGCATGTCCAGCGGGAGTGTGCCGAGCAGGCTGAGCGATGAACGCCCGGCGCCGAATTTGTCGAGCGCGACCGCGACGTCGAGGTGCTTGACCTCCTTCAGCGCCGCCCGCGCCCGCTCGGGGTCGCGCAGCACCGCCTCCTCGCTCACCTCCAGGCACAGCGCTCTGCCCGGCAGGCGGCAGTACGCGAGCGCATCGCGCACCCGTTTGGCCAGATCGGCCTCGGTCAGCTCCCGCGCGGACACGTTCACGGAGACCGGCAGCTCGATCCCGTCGCGGCGCCACGCGGCCGCCTGCGCGCAGGCGGTATGCAGCACCCAGTCGCCGATCTCCACGATCAGATCGCTCTCCTCGGCGAGCGCGAGGAAGGCGGCGGGGGGCAGCTGCTCGGTCTTCTCTGCACTCGAGCCGTGGGGGTGCCAGCGCACGAGCGCCTCGCAGCCGACCGCTTGGCCACCGGACAGCGACACCAGCGGCTGATAGGCGATCAGCAGCTCGTGCCGGGCCACGGCGTGGCGCAGGCGCCCTTCGAGCTCCATGCGCGCGCTGATCTCCCGGCGCAGGCTCTCGTCAAACAGCTCCAGGCCACCGCCGCCCGCGCCCTTGGCCCGGTACATCGCCACATCGGCCTCGCGCAGCATGTCCTCGGGGTCGGCGTCGGGGTTGTGCGAGACGGAGACGCCCACGCTGGCGAGCATCGAGACCCCGGCGGAGCCCACCTGGAACGGCTCCTCCAGGGCGTGCAGCACGCGCTCGGCGACACCCAGCGCTTCGCTGTCTGAGTCGAGTTCCTCGGCCAGGATCACGAACTCGTCGCCGCCGAGCCGCGCGACCGTATCTGAGTCGCGCAGCATCTCCGCGAGTCGCTCGGAGACGGAGATCAGCAGGTGATCGCCGACCGCGTGTCCCATGTTGTCGTTGATCGCCTTGAAGCGATCGAGGTCGATGAACAGCAGGGCGACGAGGCCATTGCTGCGGTGCAGCCGCGCCAGCGCCTGGCGGGCACGGTCCATCAACAGCAGCCGGTTCGGCAGCTTCGTCAGCGGGTCGTGGAGCGCCTGGCGCTCCAGCCACATGCGGTCGGTGACGTCCTTTGCGGCCGCGTACCAGTTCTCGCCGTCGCAGCGCGCGCTCCACAACAGCCAGCGCCACGACCCGTCGCGGTGGCGGTAGCGGTTGGTGAAGTTCGCGAACTGCGCCGTGCGGTGGTGGCCGGTGAGCATCAGCGCCAGCGTCTGCTCGATGTCGTCGGGGTGCACGAGCTCCTGCATCGGTCTCGCCTCCAGCTCCTCGATCGTCCAACCGAGCACCTGCTCCCACGCCGGGTTCAGCAGCGTGAAGCGCCCGTCGAGCGAGATCGAGGCCAGCAGGTCGCTGGTCATCTCGAACAGCCGTGCGATCCGCGCGCCCTGGTCGAGCGCGGGGAAGACGATCCGTGCGTCCTGGTCGGGCGCGGGGGAGATGCTCACAGCGGGATCGGTCGTGGTGACATCGGAGCGCATTTGCCTTGCTCACCACGTCGGCCCGCCGGCCCGCATGCCCGGGTGGCTTCCTCGCCACTGGACGGATGGTCTACGGCTCAGTCGCGGTGAGCGCTGGGAGGATGCCGCTCTAGGATGGGGCGCCGAGCGGGGCGGCCGGCTCGGGGTTGGGTGGGTCTCCGATCCCGGCCTGCGGGGCGGTGCCCGCGGGGAGCCGATCGCCGCGCAGGAAACGCCACACGGCAAGGCACACGAGCACCGTCACGATCACCGCGCTCGACACGCACTCCTCGCAGATCTCGTGCAGCGAGAACAGCTCGCGGTAGGTCAGATAGGCGCTGAATCCAAAGCCACCGAGGACCAGCGCCACCGTCGCGAACCTGGCCCGCTCGCCTTCCGGCGCCAGTAGCGAGCCGAGGATGGCGATGTAGCCGAGCAAGCCGATCAGAGCGACGGGCACGCCGGCGAGCTTCGAGTACTGCGAGGTCTGCACTTTCAGGCACGTGTTATGTGTGGTGCTGCACAGGGGTGGGACGCCGGCGTAGTGCACGTATGTCAGGTAGCTCGTCAAGCCGAGGCCGAGGATCGTCAGGCCGATCATCGTCCGTCTGAGGGCGCGTGTGCTCACCGTTCCGACCCGCTTAGGTCTTCAGCAGCTTTTCGAGCGTTTCGGAAAAGGGCCCCGGTTCGGTCAGCGAGGACGGCGTGTATGGCTGGAGCTTGCCGCCGGTCTTGCCGATCAAAAATGACGGTGTGCCCGTGAAGCCCGCGTTGTTGGCGGCCTGCGCGTCGGTGGTGACCTCGTTGGCGAGGACGGGGTCGCTGCGATCCGCCGTCCAGTCGGCGACGTTCAGACCGGGTACCTGCGAGGCGATCCCCTGGATGTATTTTTCGGTCACGTAGCCCGAGTCCTCTTCTCCCTGCTCGTGGTAGAAGGTCTCGATGAAGTACCAGGCGAGGTTCTGCTTGCCGGCGGCGTAGGCCGCGACCTGCTGGGTTTTGAACACTTCCGGTTCGCGCGTCGCGGTCTCCAGCGAGTGGTATTCGATCTTGACCTGCCCGGTGCGCACGAACTTCGGGATCAGCGTCGGCAGCGCGCCGAGCGTGAACTCCTTGCAGATCGGGCACTCCAGGTCGCCGAAGTACTGCACGGTCACCGGGGCGTTGGGGTTGCCGAGGACGTTTTCCTTCTGCGGGATGCCGTCGAGCAGCGACTTGATTTCGATCACCGTCGCGTTGGCCGGCGCGCTGCCCGGTTTGACCGCCGTTTTCCCGCCGCCGCCGGTCGTGACCAAGATCACGACGACGATCGCAACGACGATTGCCGCCACGATGCCAAGCTGCGTCAGGCGCGTGCGCCGCGCCGCGCGGGCGACTTCCGCCTGCTCCAGCGCCTTGCGCTCGCCGCGCGCCTGCTCGCGACGCTGCTTGCGCGTAAGGTCTTCCTCGACATCATCCCCGGAGCTGCTCATGGGCGCAACTTTTACAGGTTTCGCTCAAGATTGTCTAAGGCGGTCTCAAGATTGTGTAAGTCGGGCCCGTGGCCTAGTGTCTGAAACACACGCTCCCAAGATCACCAGGCCCCCGTAGCTCAGCTGGATAGAGCGGCGGACTTCTAATCCGCAGGTCGCTGGTTCGAATCCAGCCGGGGGCATCGATGCCC
>Ga0182024_10018265_pt1 | contig 13075 bp, 13 predicted proteins | sample P32metaG_FD_120480 | JGI IMG/M metagenome (GOLD analysis project Ga0182024, IMG submission 120480) | Permafrost microbial communities from Stordalen Mire, Sweden - P3-2 metaG (Illumina Assembly) | ecosystem: Environmental > Terrestrial > Soil > Wetlands > Permafrost | place: Sweden: Stordalen...
GTTTCGGGCGTGCGGGTCACCAACTTGGAGAATTTACTTATGCGCATTTCGTAGCAACGGATAGCAAAGGCAACGTGTACGTCGGCGAGATAAACGGCAGGAAAGTGCAAAAATTCAAGCTTGTGGATCATCCGTAAGAATTAACGGTTGCAAAATTAATGTGGCGTGTCACAAGGAGACCGCCTTAGGGCGGCAAGGCAAAAGTTAACATGAGAATTGAGTCGACATCACGCAAAGACGATATTTCCGACTCGAGTTCTGATCAACTCAGCGGCGTCAGAGTTTTGGAATTCGGCAGCTTCCTTGCTGGTCCATTTATGGCGAGGCTCTTGGCCGACTTCGGAGCGGAAGTCATAAAGGTTGAGCCCCCGAACGGGGGGGATCAGAATCGTACTTGGGGCATTCGAGCGGGCGAAACTTCCTATTCTTGGCTAGTGCAGGCGCGCAACAAAAAGTGCATCACATGCGATCTTCACCTACCGAAGGGGCAGGAACTTGCACGGCGTCTCGCTATGAATAGTGACATTGTGGTGGAGAATTTCCGTCCGGGAACAATGGCGGGGTGGGGCCTTGGCTACGAAGTTCTACGTCGACTCAATCCAAAGCTCATTATGGTGCACATCTCGGGGTTCGGACAAACTGGCCCTTACAAAGATCGCGCTGGATTCGGTTCTGTAGGTGAAGCTATGGGAGGAGTTCGATATCTCACTTGCGAACCCGGTAGGCAGCCTATTCGTACAGGCATTGCTTTGGGTGATTCTGTGGCAGGCCTGTACGGCGCCTTTGCAGTTATGATCGCTTTGCGGCGGGCAGAACAAACAGGCCAAGGCCAGGAAATAGATGTAGCGATCACCGAAGCAGTCTTAAGTCTTATGGATGCAATCATCTTAGAATACAGTGGCACCGGTCAGATAAGGCAACCGCGAGGTGGAAAACTGGGAGGCGGCGTTCCAAGCAATATTTACCCTAGCGCGGACGGTCATTTCGTCGTGATCGGCGGAAATTCCGATTCGATTTTTCGACGGTTGATGAAAGTGATGGGGCGTCCGGAGCTGGGAGACGATCCAAGGTATCAGAACAACGTTGAGCGGTTAAAACATGAGAACGAGCTTGACGAGTTGATCAGTGAGTGGACGCGTCAAAATTCCGCCGAAAAAATCATGACGGATTTAAATGATAATGGAGTTCCAGCAGGTCCCATCTACAACTCCGCGGACATCGTCCGAGATCCTCATTTTCTAGAACGTGAAGCAGTGGTGAATGTCTTTATCCCCGAGGCTGGTCGCAAGTTGGCAATGCAGGGGATTGTGCCGAAATTTTCTTCGTCGCCGGGAAAGATTCGATGGGCGGGGCCAGCGCTTGGCGCGCACAACAACGAAATCTATAAGAAGCTTCTTGGGCTTCAGCAAAGCGAGCTGGAGAGGTTGCGGAAAGAGGGAGTGATTTAGGGGCCGGGCAATGGACCAATCAGTTGAAATCATCGATGTAGCGCCGCGTGACGGACTTCAGAACGAAACGCAAGTCGTCACAACCGAGAACAAACTCGCCCTAATCGAGAAGTTGGTAGCTGCGGGGATTCCATCGATTCAGGTTGCGAGCTTTGCTCACCCCAAATGGGTTCCCCAAATGGCCGATGCGGAAGCGGTGGCTCGTGGCCTTATCACGTCTTCGACGGCGAAATTCTCAGCTTTGATACTGAACTTCAAAGGATACGAGCGCGCCGTCGCGGCAGGCTTTCGCTGGATAGATGTAGCTTTGTCGGCAAGTGAAACATTCCATCGACGCAACACGAATCAGGGCATGGCAGATTCACTCAAATTGCTCGATGTAGTCGGGAAGGCTTCTCAGCGCGATGGTGTCTCATTCCGAGTCGGAATTGCGGTGAGCTTTCATTGTCCCTTTGAGGGACGAACTCCGGTTGCAGTGGTTGCCAATCAAGCTCGCGAAGCCCGGTCCCGTGGCGCCTACAGAATCGGTCTGAGTGATACCGACGGTATGGCCTTTCCGGACCAGGTCACAGAAGCGGTAGCGGCGGTTCGAGATCAGGCAAAAATTGATTCCCACGACATCGTCCTCCATTTTCACGATACCTATGGACGCGCACTCGCCAATGTTCTTGCGGGTCTAGATGCTGGTGTAAGAGCATTCGATGCGTCTGTCGGTGGACTGGGAGGATGCCCGTTTTGCCCGGGAGCCAGTGGGAATGTGGCCACAGAGGATCTCGTCGCGTTTCTTGAAGGTCTCGGTTTTGCGACGGGCGTAAGCATGGATAGGCTGCTCGACGCGGCGGAATTTGCTCGACGCTTCTGTTCAAGACCGTATGAAGGCCATCTCCTGAAGGCCCTGCGTCCGAGCGCTCCTCAACGTGACGAATTCGTCTGAACATCTCACATCGCTGATTGCACGCGAGGCAGCTTCTCAACCTCAGGGTGCCGATGCTAATCTTATGGCAGCAGGGCGCCGGGCTCTAAGGATGTGTCCTTCGTACGGTCGCGACGAATAACTAAGCGAAATTTCGGCAGCGTCGAGCAGTTTATCTATGTCGATTCCCGTCGCGTAACCCAACCCGTCGAAAAACGTGACGAGATCCTCTGTGGCCACATTCCCGCTGGCTCCTGGGCAAAATGGACAACCCCCCAATCCGCCAGTCGCCCCATCGAAAGTGCGGATTCCGGCCTTGAGACCGGCTAGTGCGTTGGCCAAAGCGCGACCGTACGTGTCATGAAAATGAAGGATCAGATCCTCAGCCTGAACGGCCACTTCAGCTTCCAGAGCTGCAACTGTCTCTTTCACCTGGTACGGAAAACACATTCCGTCGGTGTCGCCTAGAACCATACGCCATGGACCGGTTGTCCTTACTTGCCGCGCACGATGGATCACCGCCGAGACTGGAGTGCGTCCCTCAAAAGGACAGTGAAAACTGGTGGCAAGGCCCACTCGGACGGTTACATGTTCTCGAAGGGCCACCGCACTTATTTCTTCCAAATGTCTTAGGGAGTCCGCCGAAGCACGGTTCGAATTTCTAACATTAAATGTCTCGCTTACCGAAAGAACAAACTCCACGCGCCGGAAGCCCGCAGCCAAAGCTCTTTCAAACCCACGAGTATTAAGAATCAACGCGCAGAAGTTCACTCCGGGATAATCGCTCAAACACGCGGCCAGCGTTTCAATATCGGCCATGCGAGGTACGAGCTTGGGGTTGACGAAGCTCCCCAGTTGGATTGATGAAACACCAGCGTTTACTAACTTTTCGAGCAGGACCAACTTCTGTTGCGTAGAGACAGGCTTGCGTTCATTTTGCAATCCGTCGCGTAGCGCGACATCGACAATCTCCACTCGACCGTTGACGAATACTTTTCCCTTTCCCATTGATTTTCAGCGCGGCTGAGTGACAACATCCAACAGCGCGGGCTCTCCGCGTTTTACCACCGCAATCGCACGCCGAATCGCAGGGCCCAGATCGTTAGGATTCGTTATCGGACCTTCTGCATATAGCCCGAGGCCCTGTGCCAGTTTTGAGAAATCTATATAGGGATCTTCGATCGCCGTACCAATCCGAGTACGATCAATGCCCCGATTACGCCGATTAGCCATACGTTGCACCTGCATCACTTCCTCGTGATACGCGCGGTTGTTGTGCATAACGTTCAGCAAAGGGATTCTGTGATGTGCAGCCGTCCAAAGAATCCCCGGGGCATACATCAAATCGCCATCGTCTTGGATGTTGACGGTCAAACGGCCATGTTTGCGGTTCGCCAGAGCCGCACCCACGGCAGCAGGCGCATTGTACCCGACGCCTCCTCCACCCTGACCGCCGTTGTAGTGATAATGCTTCTCCATCGCCCATAGCTTTCTTGGCCAACCGCCAAAATGTCGATCACGCGAAACCAATGACCAGTCCTCATTTCTAATCTGTTCCCACAGCTCCGCTGACACGCGAGCTGTGCTGATGGGACTGGCATCCCAACCGTAGGCAGCATCGGTACGCGCCTGCTCCAATTGTTTTTGGCGTGCGCTGGAAAATTTGTCACCACGATCCTGAAAGACACGCTTGCGTTCGCTCGTGAGCCTTTGCTTTATCGCTTCAATCAGTGACGGTAAAGTGGCCTCGGCATCCGCCGCGATAGCCAGATCAACTTCGGCGTAACGTTGAAAATCCTGGTAATTGGATTTGTTATAAAGATCGCCGGTGGTGATACTGATTAATTTCGCATCGGTTTTCACATTCTGACGCGAAGTTCGGTGGAGCTGGTCACGGAAGGAGTTCAGAACACCCCAGAAGTCCGACACTTCAAGGCCCAACACGACATCTGACTCGGCGATCAGAGCCCGACTTCTCGCCGACTGGTTCAGAGGGTGACGCGTTGGAAAATTCATCCGTGCTGCTTCGTCGATGACTGGAGCCTGAATTAGCTCAGCGAGTTCAACAAGTCGTTCTAAACCAGTAGGGGTTCGCGCGGTGCGGTCGAGAACAATGACAGGATGCTCCGCCTCTACCAGGAGTCGTGCAACCTCGGCGACTGCCCCTGAATCGCCCTGCGGTGCCAGCGGCACCGTGAGCTTCGGAATTTTCAACTTAGTATCGTCCGGCACTGGATTTTCTTGTAGCTCGGTGTCCGCCACCAACAAGACCGGTGCCATAGGAGGGGTCATCGCGATCTTATACGCGCGCACCGATGATTCGGCGAAGTGTTGCAATGACATCGGAAGATCGTCCCACTTAAGAAAATCACGGACCATCGCAGCAGCGTCCTGAACGCTATGATCCCATTCCGCGCCTGGTGCGCGCTTCGTTGCATCCATAGTGTTGCCGATGACAATATAAACCGGCACGCGGTCACAGAAAGCGTTGTAAATGGCCATCGCCGCATGTTGCAATCCCACGGTACCGTGAGCAAACACGCAAAGCGGTTTGCCTTCTATTTTTGCGTAGCCGTGTCCCATTGCAACGGCAGATTCCTCGTGGCAACAGGTGATGAGTTCTGGGGCGCTGTTCCCGCCGTAGTTGATAATTGATTCGTGTAATGCCCGGAAACTTGAACCCGGATTGGCGCAGATGTACTCGAAGCCTAAGGACTTGAGCGCATCGACCATGAAATCGGAGCCTGAACGGCCTTCAGTCAGGACTTCCGCTGACGAAGGCGATTGCGACTCCTCCGATGTCGTTGAAACTCCGGAATCCGGTTGCGCGCCAAGCGTTCGCGCTTCTGAAACTAACCCTGCTACGCCTGCGATCGCAGCATTTCTCAAGAATTGGCGACGATCAACAGATGGTCCTTTGGATGTATCCACGAGCTCGTACGTCCTTCGCTGGAAGTAATTCTTTTCATCCGCTTCCGAATTGCCGATTTCCTAGAATCATACACATCTTTTTCAACCAAACCCGACATTAATCAAAGTTAATTTAGAATTAATTTAAATTGTTCTTCTACGTGAGATAGCCTACGCGCATGCAACGTCGACACTTCTTGACCCTCTCAGCCGTAACGGTTGGCGGAGTACTCGTCTACTCATTGGATAGGAAATTGTCTCGCGTTTACGCGCAGGGCAACGCCGTTCGCATTCCGCTGCATTTTTTCGACGAGAGAGAAGCACTGATCGTGGCCGCTGCCGTTGCCCGCATCTTCCCCAGCGATGAGTCGGGGCCAGGGGCTCAGGAGGCCGGAGTGGTTGTGTACATCGATCGGCAACTTGCAGGACCTTACGGTCGCGACCACGATCGCTATCGTCAAGGCCCATTCGAAAACGGGGTGCCGGAAGTCGGGTATCAAGGCAAGCTGACAAGGGGCGAAATATATCGGGAAGGAGTCAAAAAACTGGCAGGCTTCGATCGCTTGTCGCCAGCAGAACAGGACGCTGCTCTAAGACAGATCGAAAATTCTGAGTTCTTTACCCTCTTGCGACAACACACAATCGAGGGGATGTTCAGTGATCCGATGCACGGCGGAAACATTGACATGGTGGGGTGGCAGTTGATCGGGTTCCCTGGGCCTCAAATGACCTACCTGGAGGACGTAGACAAGCATTTCGGTCAGACATTTCGTCCCAAACCGGTGAGCCTGACCGGCGGCCATCCCATCGAGGACGAAAAATGAAGACGCTGCCCAGCACCGATGTCGTCATTGTGGGAGGTGGTTGGACCGGCTTGCTTATGGCGAAAGAGCTTGGGGCCCGGACGAAGCATTCTATCGTCGTCCTCGAGCGCGGAGGACCGCGTGATAACGCATACTACACGACAACGATGGACGAGCTCGACTATCTAGTACGGAACCGAATGGTACAGGATTGTTCTCGCGAGACTGTAACGTTCCGGCATTCCGTGGCAGATAAGGCTCTTCCGTTGCGTCAGTTGGGATCTTTCTTGCCGGGCACTGGCGTCGGTGGTGCCGGCGAGCACTGGGGCGCCGGATCCCCTCGGCATTCGCCAGACTGCTTCGACTTGTACACGAAGACGATTGAGAAGTATGGCGCGAAGAAATTACCTGAAGACCATTGTATCCAGGACTGGGGCATTACCTACGATGAGCTTGAGCCGTATTACACGCGAGCCGAGAAAATGATCGGTGTTGCCGGCAAGGCAGGCAACATTCGAGGGAAGCGCGTTGAAGGCGGCAATGTTTTTGAAGGCTGGCGGAGTGAGGAATATCCACTACCTCCGACCAAAATCCCGTACTACGCATCCCTGTTCAGGGACGCGGCAAATTCGCTCGGATATCATCCTTTTCCTTATCCGTCGGCCACCCTCACTGAGATTTACAAGAATCCTGACGGAGTCACTCGTTCGGCTTGCACTTACTGCGGATATTGCCACGCAGGATGCATGATTGGAGCCAAAGCTCAGCCCACCAACGTCCTTCTACCGGTAATTGAAAAGCAGAAAGGGGTATCGATCCGGACCGGTGCGCGAGTTTACAGAATCGTGCACGACGGCAACAAAAAAGCTCGCGGAGTAAGTTACGTCGACGCTTCTGGCCAGGAATGTTTTCAGCCTGCCGAGCTAGTTTTCTTGGGCTCCTGGACCTTCAGCAATACACGGCTCTTACTGTTATCCGGTATCGGAGAACCGTACGATCCAATAACAGGCAAAGGCACTCTCGGACGCAATCTGACGCACGAGCTAACGCTTCCGGCTGCCCGGGTTTTCCTGGATAAGCCCTTGAATCGCTTTATGGGCACTGGATCCGCGGCGATTAGCGTTGACGATTTGAATGGCGACCTCATCGACCACTCAAACCTTTCGTTCATTCGTGGTGGGCTGCTAAGAGCGAACTCGCAGGGCTATCAGCCGATACTGAATTTCGGGTTTGTTCCTCCCTCGGTCAAGAGCAGATGGGGTTCAGAGTGGAAGAAAGCCGCAGTCCATTATTATGACCAAAATGCACCAATCGTCTTCATTGGCGAGCACCTGGCTTACAAAGGAAACTACATGGATCTCGATCCAGTCTATAGGGACGATCGCGGAGACCCACTGCTGCGACTCACCCTCGACTGGCGGGACAACGAGCGCAAAATGACTGAATACATGATCCCGAAAGCTGTCGAACTCGGTCGCGCGATGGGCGCAAAAGAGATCACTCCCTTCCCGGGACTGAGACACTATGATGCGACACGCTATCAGGGCACACAGGTTCATGGCGGAACGATCATCGGATCATCCGCTGAGACTTCAGTCGTGAATCCTTATTTACAACATTGGCAGGTTCCCAACCTCTTCGTGCTCGGGGGATCGGTATTTCCACAGAAACCTGTAGCCGGTCCAACTCTGACGATTCTGGCTCAAACACTTCGTACCGCCGACGCAGTCATAGATCGTTATTTGAAAAGGCCAGGCTTGCTGGCTTGACACTCGGGAGGCGGCTACAAGTTGTACGGCGTAGTTGCCGCATGCGTGTGGATGGGCTCGGCGGGGAAAGTATCTTGATGGCTATGTCAAACAAACCGTGAGAATCATTCGCTACGAGGATCGTAACGGCAAAATTCACCATGCGGCTGACCAGCAAAACGGCGGCTCATTTCTTCGTGTTGACGGTGGTTTGTTTGGCAACTTTGAGCTGACGCAAGAAGCTGCGGATATTAAAAGAATATTGGCGCCAATTGCTCCGGTAATGATTTGGTGCATCGGACAAAACTATCGGCAACATGCCGAGGAGGTCGGCATTGATATCGGTGAGTACCCGGTTGTTTTCGCCAAAGGCGTAAATGCTATACAACATCCGGATGGACCGATCGTGCTCCCAGTTGTCGCAAGAAGCGCCGAAGTGGATTACGAAGCAGAACTTGTTGTGATCATTGGAAGGCGCTGCAAGGAAGTCTCGCGCGATGACGCCCTGCAATATGTTGCCGGTTACACGTGCGGGAACGATGTTAGTGCTCGCGATTGGCAATTGAAAAAGGGGGGAACCCAGTGGTCGCGGGGCAAGAGTTTTGACACATTCGCTCCTCTGGGGCCCTGCCTGGTAACACCGGATTCATTACCAAATACCAACGCATTGCGGATCGGGACGACCGTGAATGGCCGGGTGCAGCAGGACGGCAACACATCCGATATGATCCGCGGCGTGCCTGAGATCATTGAGTTCCTCTCCCAAAGCACGACGCTCCTCCCGGGCACAGCGATTTTCACCGGAACACCCCACGGCGTAGCTATGGCTCAAGACCCTCCCGCCTGGTTAAAGGAGGGAGACGAGGTAAGGGTCACGATCGAAGGCATCGGAACTCTTTGCAACCATGTTGGCAGCTTTGCAGATGGAGATCTGTCCGCTACATAGAAAGCCGTGATGTCAGAAAAGATCGCCAGCCTTAGAGAAGACTTTTGTGTGTGCGAATTCAAGTATTTGATAACCAGGAGGTAAGTGATGCGCTTTGGCTCGTTAGTGGCATCAATAATATTCGCATTCGCGATCTTTCAGGATCCTGTCGCTGTGAGCCCTAAAATGATTTCCGTCGCTTTTGAAAACGATCGTGTGCGGGTACTCCGCGTCAAATTAGGCCCTCATGATCGAATCGAGACCCACTCGCATCCCGGCCTCGTAGTGGTTCCGCTGACGGCCGGTTCGCGTCGAATCTATTCACCAGATGGATCTCACCAGGATACTATCGCCACTCCGGGTGATGTCCATTGGCGCGATCCCTCCACACACGCGGTGGAGAATTTAATCGACACACCATCGGAAAATATCGAGATTGAATTTAAGAATGCTTCTGCACCTGCCGTGCCAGTATCTCAACCCGAGATGGCGGCGGTGCCTTCGGATTCTGCGGAGCCAGTTCCCGTAAACAGAGAGCCGCACCATCGCGTAGTATTCGAGAATCAGTATGTACGCGTGGTGGACGTCAATATCCCACCCGGGCAAACTACGCTGTTTCATACTCATCAGCGGGACAATATTTCCGTTCGTATTAGCGGCGGTCTCACGCAAACGCAAACAGAGGGCAACGATTGGAATCCGCCAAAGCAGAACGAGCGTGGATCGGTAAATTTCTCCGACGGTTCGAAGAAGCCTTATACTCATCGCATCAAGAACCTCGGGGCGGATACCTATCATGTCATCGATGTCGAGCTCATTCCTTGAACATAATCGGTCTCACGATTCGATGGAGGCAATTCATTAAGAGGACGACGGCTTCCACCTTGGTTCGAACACGCTCAGGTGGATTTTCACAGTCTTGGATGCCAAACAGGTCGATCCGAAGAATGATGGAAGTGAACATGGCAAACTATCGCAACATTGGATCTCGGCAGAACTCGCTATCAGATCGCGAGGCGCGTGTACGGCGATTCCGACCAGACGCGTTGGGCGCCCTTTCCCTATTGATTTCGGTGGTAGTTGCGATGGTCGTGTTATGCGCCGCCAATGCCGCGACGCAAGTTTCGATCAGGGCCTCAAAGGAGTCCGGCGAGGCTGGTGATGAGCGGGCAGCCAATGGCAAACGTCTCTTCGTGAAATACGGCTGCTACGAATGCCACGGCTTTGAAGGCCAGGGAGGTGGCTCTGCTGGTCCGCGCATCGGACCGAATCCGATTCCGTTGTCAGCCCTCATCGGCTACCTTCGCGCGCCGGCCGGGATCATGCCTCCATATACTGACAAAGTTGTTTCGGACAAAGAACTCGCTGACATTCACGATTTTTTGGAATCCCTGCCACACCCTCAAGCTGCAAAGAAATAGCTTCCGGGTGATGGTCCAGTAAGCACGAAGCGTTCCGCGGCACGGTTGTTGATGACGCACTGTCGAGTGGGTCTTATCACGGCCTTAGCAACCGAACTCCTGCTGGTTCGCGGGCTCGAACTTTCGAAACCCGGTCTGTTCGGGTCTGGCTCCGATTGGTGGCGGCGCCGCTCTATAAATGAAGATAAAGGAGAGCTCATCTATGAACTTCTCTCGTCCATCCTGTCTCGCGATCTTTCTTTTCATGGGACTTGCAATGGTTATTTGGGCCACTCCGCCGCGCAGTGGCTACCACCTCGTTGGAAGCGTCCCGTTGGGGGCGGCAGCGGGTGATGCCGAATACTTTGATTATGTGACTGTCGATCCCGTTGGGCGTCGCGTCTATATAGCTCACGGCACCGAGGTCAAGGTGCTCGATGCGGATAATTTCTCAATAGCTGGCGTCATAACCGGATTGAAGCGATGCCATGGCGTGGCGTTGGTACCCGAACTGGGTAAGGGCTTTATCACCGACGGCGATGCAGGAAAGATCGTGGTGTTCGACATCAAAACTCTGAAAATTGCCGGGGAGATCAGGACCTATCCTGATGCCGATTCGCTCATTTATGATCCTTCGTCGAAGTTGGTTTTCGCGTTCAATGGTGACAGCAAGAATGCGTCGGTGATCGATCCGGAGAAGGAAACCGTGGTCAAGACAATCGACATGGGCGGCGGACCTGAACAGCCGGCCGCTGACGGCAAGGGCACGATCTACGACAATAATGAAGAGTCCAACGACGTGGTGGTCATCGACGCACACGCGCTGAATATCAAGACCCGATGGTCAACTAAGCCCGCTGGACAGGCCGTTGCCCTTGCTCTCGACATCGAGCACCATCGGCTATTCTCGGCGGGGCGTAATCCCGCTACGCTGGTGATGATGGACGCCGACAACGGAAAGGTGCTTCAATCCTTCGCCATCGCCGCCGGGGTTGACGGCACCATCTACGACTCCGCAACAGGCCTCGTGTTCTCCTCCACGCGCGCAGGTGTGCTCCATATCTTCCACGAGGACTCGCCGGATCATCTGAGCTCCGTGGAAGAGATCCAGACCGCATACGGCGCCAAGACCATAGGACTCGATCCGAAGACTCACAATCTGTTTCTGGTCACCGGCGACTTTACTCCGCCAGATGGGCCGAAGGCCGCACGCAAAGCAATTAAGGGCACAGCCCGCGTCCTAATCTATGGGCGATAGCAAGTTTGATCTTTGAGGACGTCTATTTCACTGCGAGCTCACCATGGCGGTTGCCGAAAAATTTGAAGCCTGTGCCTGCATGCCAGGTGGCGCTGGCGATTCACAGTCCGGCTACCTTCGCAACTGGCTGCCGATTCGCAGCGCTAACTTAACGATGAGTCGCTGGGCAAAGGGCTCTTACGGCGTGTTGGGATGAAGTTTGCGCGGAATCTCTTACTGATCACGGAGATAACAGCACATCGTTGATCCTAATATCTCACTCGCGGAGTCTTGGCTCTTAACTAGCCGAAAGAGAGCCATTCTACGTACGGCGGAGAAGCGCTTTAAGGAAAACGGTAACCAAGGCGGATGCTTAGCCCGCCCCGGTCCATAACATGGTTAATGGTTTTTTAGGAGATGGCTAACGGCCAAGCCGGGGATTGCTCCTAAGAACGTCGGCGCGTGTAGGCCCACGATCTAGTTGAACACTTGGTGGCGTCCATTGCGCTCCGCAATGGTAACACTTCAAGAAGTTGCCGATACGCTGCGTTAATGCGCCGATATTGCATTCCGTGCACGGCTGCCCGCGCCGGGAGTCTAAGGTAGGCCTTACATCGGTCTCCAGTTTCATTTCGAGCTTCATGAACTCTAGCGCACCGTACTGATGAAAACCGCCCTTGAACCAATCCAGCGCCTGCGATGTCGAATCCACCTGATCGTCAAATCGTCCTTTGTCAAAAGTGGAGAGCTCATGAAGGTATTCAGGTAACCACTTCGCTTTGTCCGGAATATGCACAAACCCGTTTTCGATTAGGCCTGTGGCGGTATGCACCCTCATGATTTTTTCCATCGTCGGAGCATATCGTTGCACCCCGTAGACCTCCTCGTTAGTCAACTCCTGAATTAATTGAGTACCGGACGCTTTGTCTTCGATTAGGACCGTACGCGGCTTGAACAAATCGATATGGTTACGAACGGCAAATCTTAGGTTTCACTTTATTACGGCCATGATCTACTCTTGGCTTCCCTAGCGGGGCGAAAACGGGGACAGGCGGGACGGTTCCCACTTTTCTCAGAGATCATTAGTGCGCCCAAGGGGACGATTTTAGAACTTTTCTTGGCGATTTCGTCGCAGCCTTGCCACACGAAGTGCAAAATACACCGGGCATTCGGATTTAGAGCTATAACATTCGCCTCTAAATCTCTTCCGACGCGCCGAGCCGAAAGTATACATCTGCTAGACGGGGAGATTTTGTTATCAAGTAATTCTTTCCTCGCTTCCGGGGGTCTTTATGTCCGCCGCTCGTGGAAGCTTCTTCAAGCTCTAGAATGTGGTTCAGATGATTTTCAACTTTTAGCCATCGTCGAACGTCTGCGGCCGACGCGGGATGCGGAAGTGTAGAATCGATTTGCCTGACGAAGTTGATGGACATGGCGAGCAATACTGTAACCTCTTTCAAGGTCGGACTGTTCGACTCAAAGTCCTGCAGGAGCTTAATTACGTCGATGCGTTTATAGGTATCATGAATCAACTGTCCATTCCCGAGCAATCGCCGCTCCTCTCCCTTCTCTAGCAGTTTGTTGAAAAATCCCATTTCGCTGCAACTTTAAGTGAGGCGATCTCGTCTGAGTGAAGGAAGAAGGAGACGAGTGAATGCGCGGCGATGATAATCAGCAAGAAGGAATATTCA
>Ga0182024_10018266_pt1 | contig 13074 bp, 8 predicted proteins | sample P32metaG_FD_120480 | JGI IMG/M metagenome (GOLD analysis project Ga0182024, IMG submission 120480) | Permafrost microbial communities from Stordalen Mire, Sweden - P3-2 metaG (Illumina Assembly) | ecosystem: Environmental > Terrestrial > Soil > Wetlands > Permafrost | place: Sweden: Stordalen...
CCCCTTGATGGCCCGAAGGATTTCCGGCAAAGCGAAAGTCCAACCGTCAGCATCCGCAGCGCTGTAAAAAGCAAGTGCACATGTTCCGGCCTGACAACCACCGCCTGTAGATGGAGGAATTGCCTCGCACACGATGACATCCTCACTGCGGCACGGATCGGTTGCACATTTGAAATTTCTCGCGGTTGAGGTACCGGATCGGAACTCGGAATTCGTGCCCGTAGCTAGATCTCGCGGGCAGGAGTGCCCGCGCCACATAAGCAAAACCGATATGACAATCAAAACAGCGCCAAACCTACCTTTTCCATGTGCCTGAAACCATCCGTAGCCCAGGCAGCCAGCACCATCAGCGTCGCGTTATATCCGACGTGCGCCAGAAAGCTTGACGACACCGACTTCGTCACCGCACGCACTGTCGTAAGCACAATGCCGACCAGAACGATGATAAGCACCGCTGACCACGAACGATACTGCACGTAGTGGATCAGTCCAAAGGGCAGCGCGGTCAGAATAATTCCCCAGAACGCTCCCATGCGGCGCGCCAGAACTGGATACATAAATCCGCGGAAAAAAAGTTCCTCCATCAGCGGGCCGAGGGTGACGGCGAAGGCCGCAGTCAGATAGGCATCCGTGGGATGCTCGAAGAATTGATCGAACGGCGTGGTCTTCGGCATGGGCAGAAATCGCCCCAACAAGTCGAGACCGAGCATGAGGATGCCAACGCCTAAAAGACTGAACCCAGCCATGCCGGGCCAATTCCAGCGAATCGCCGACCAGAATCGGGTGTGATATTTCACCTCCAGCAGCAGGATCATATAAATCGCGACCACGCCGTAAGCCAGGAACTCGGAAAGCAGCGCCAGTACGGGTTTCTGCGCGACGTCGACCCAACTCATGTGCGGATAAGCAAATCGGCGCGCCCCAAAGACGATGGCCAGCTGCACAATGAAAACCATTCCAAGAGTAAGCGCAGCGATGCGAAGGACGTCCCATCCGCTCCAGACTGGGTTTTCGCCAGCGCGGGGCGCAGCTGGCGGTGGCGCCTCAATCGGCGCGGGTAAGTAGGTGACCGGAGGCGCAGAGAGCTGCGTCTCGCCATTTGGTGGCTGCGGAACAAATTGCGGGTTGTCGGATGATGACAGATAGATCCTTCCGGCAAACCGAGCGATAGTCGCTGGAGCTTATCTCGCCGAGTGCCTGATGGAAACTGTTCGGTGCAATCAGATTCTACTTCAGGTTCTCCCTTCGCATCAGGAGCAGAAAGGTCAACAGATATCCACAGAAAGATTCTGAATTCTCCTTGACAGCGATGCGCGGTGGTCTTTACTGTTCAGCCGCAAGCTTGATGAGGCTGTCCCAACGAGGGGGCTCGGACGGGCAGACTGGCAGTTCTCATCGGCTGGGGCTGGTTCGTCCACTCTGACGATTACAACTACAACGTCAATGGCGGCGGGAACTTACCCATTAACCATTACTGGAAAAAGCGGAAACCTGACCGAGACCGCAACCTTCACCTTGGTAGCGAATGTGCCGAACTTCTCAGTCTCGGCCTCCCCAACCTCGCGAACCATTTCAGCTGGCGGGAACACAACGTACACCGTGTCCACTAAAGCTCTCAACGGATTCACTGGAGTCATCTCCTTGGAGGCGAGCGGTCTGCCCGCGGGCGCTTCAGCGGACTTTAGCCCGACTTCGATAACTGGCGCCGGTTCCTCTACCTTGACCATCGATTCAACTGCCTCGATCAGGGCGGGGACGTATACAGTTACTATCTCTGGGAGCAGCGGCAGTCTGACTCACACAACCACCGTCAAACTTGTCGTGAGCAGCGCGGATTTCTCCTTGGCGGTCACACCTGAATCACAAGGGGTAGCCGCAGGCAGCAAAGCAGTTTACACAGTGTCAACGACGAAGTTGGGTGCTTTTACGGGCACCGTGTCTCTAAGCTTGAAGGGATTGCCTGCTGCAACGTCAGCTGGGTTTGTCCCAGCTTCCATCAGCGGCGCTGGCTCTTCAACGCTCACCGTAACTACATCGACGACTACACCAGTCGGAAACTATACCCTAACGGTCACGGGAACCAGCGGGTCCCTGACACATACCGCAACCATTGTCCTGACGGTGGATGCGAGCTAACGGCAGTTTGAAGCAAACCGCCGCCAGCCGAAAGGCTGGCGGTTTTCTTGTTTGGCGCGCAATCTCACGCGCTCCGCTTCCCATTCCCCGAAAAATATCCCGCCAGCGCCTGCCCCGTATACGACTTCTTCACCCGCGCCACTTGCTCTGGTGTCCCCTGGGCTACGAGCCGCCCGCCTTCTTCGCCACCTTCGGGGCCGAGGTCAATAATCCAATCGGCGTTGCGGACCACGTCCAGATTGTGTTCGATGATGATGATCGAATTGCCCAGGTCGGTCAACCGGTGCAGGACGTCGAGCAACTTTCTTACATCGTCGAAGTGCAGGCCGGTGGTGGGCTCATCCAGCAGGTAAAGCGTCTTGCCCGTTTGGCGCTTGCTCAACTCGCGGGCCAGCTTGATGCGCTGCGCTTCGCCACCGGAGAGCGTTACCGCCGACTGCCCGAGATGAATATAGCCGAGGCCCACATCGACCAGGGTTTGCAGTTTCTGTTTTATCTGCGGAATGTTTTCGAGAATCGGCAGCGCGTCGGAAACCGGCATCTCCAGCAAATCGGCGATGGAGTTTCCGTTGTACTTCACCGCCAGGGTTTCGTGATTGTAGCGCCGTCCGCCGCAGACCTCACAAAGCACATACACATCAGGTAGAAAGTTCATCTCAATGCGGCGCTGCCCTTCGCCTTGGCACGCTTCGCACCGCCCGCCGGGGACATTGAAGGAAAAGCGTCCGGGCTTGTATCCGCGCTCGCGGGCCTCGGGCAGCATGGCATAAATATCGCGGATCGCCGTAAACACGCCGGTATAGGTTGCCGGATTCGACCGCGGAGTGCGCCCGATCGGCGATTGATCGATGCGAATCACTTTGTCGATGTTCTCCGCGCCTACGATCGATTTATGTTCCCCGGCTTTCTCGCGCGAGCGATACAGTTGGCGCGCCAGGGAGCGATAAAGAATGTCATTGACCAACGTCGACTTGCCGGAACCCGAGACGCCCGTGACGACCGTCATCACACCGAGCGGGAAGGTCACGTCGAGATTCTTGAGATTATTTTCCTTTGCACCAAGAATGGTCAGCGCCGCACCGTTCTTCTGCCGACGCTCCGCACGCATCTCGATCTGCACCTTGCCGGAAATGTATGCGCCGGTCAATGAATTCGGATCATGCATGATTTCTTCCGGCGTGCCATGAGCGACCAAGCCGCCGCCGTGGCGTCCCGCGCCGGGGCCGAGATCGATTACGTAGTCCGCACGGCGTATCGTTTCTTCGTCATGCTCGACCACCAGCACAGTGTTACCCAGGTCGCGGAGATTCTCCAGCGCGGTCAGCAAGCGTCCGTTGTCGCGATGATGCAGGCCGATCGAAGGCTCGTCCAGCACATAAAGCACGCCACGCAGCTTCGAACCAATCTGCGTTGCTAAGCGAATGCGCTGACCTTCGCCACCTGACAAAGTCGCAGCCGAGCGGTCCAGAGAAATGTAGTTCAGCCCGACTGCATTCAGAAATTGCAGACGCTCTACCACTTCATGCATCACACGCCCGGCAATTTTTTCTTCGCGTCCTGCGAGCTTTATGCTCCTCGCCACTTCGAGCGCCTTCGAAATTGGAAGCGCCGTGAAGTCCGCAATCGACATGCCGTTCACTTTCACCGCCAGACTCTCCGGCCGCAGGCGTTTACCGTGGCATGCCGGGCAGTCGCTCGCCGACATGTGATCCATCAACCAATCGCGGTAACCTTCCGAAGTCGACTCTTCAAGATTCTGCTTCAGGTACCCGAAAATTCCACGGAAGCCCGTCTTGCCGCGGCCCGACTCGCCATTCAACAGCAGGTCCTGAATCTTCTCCGGAAACTTTTCAAAGGGCGTATTCAAATCAATCCCGTGTGCTACCGCTGTCACCTGCAAACTGTGGATCAGCCCCTGCGACGCCGAGCCCGGCCCCAGTCCGCCATCGAGCAGCGGCTTCGACCAATCAGTAATAACTTTTGCAGGATCGAAATCGTACCGGCTGCCGAGGCCATGGCATTCCGGACATGCTCCATACATGCTGTTGAAGGAAAACGAGCGCGGCTCAAGTTGCGGGACGCTGATGCCGCAATCGGGGCAAGCGAGCTTTTCCGAATACAGCTGATCATCACCCCCGACCACGGCGACTTGAACCAGGCCCCCCGCCAGCTTCATCGCGAGTCCTACCGACATTTCCAGGCGGTGCTCAATGCCCGGCTTCACCAGCAGACGATCGATCAGCACTTCGATAGTGTGGTTCTTCCTCTTGTCGAGATTGAGGTCATCCTCCATGTTCACCAGCTCACCGTCGACGCGGGCGCGAGTATAGCCGTGCTTGAGCAGCGTCTCCATCTCTTTTTTGAACTCGCCCTTGCGCCCGCGAACGATGGGCGCGAGCACCATCACGCGGTCTTCAGGCGTGAGCGCCATCACGCGCTGCACAATCTGTTCGGCGGACTGGCGGCTGATGGGTCGCCCGCACTTCGGACAATGCGGAATGCCGACGGAAGCGAACAACAGGCGAAGATAGTCGTAAATTTCGGTGATCGTACCCACGGTCGACCGTGGACTGCGGCTGGTGGTCTTCTGCTCAATCGAGATGGAGGGGCTAAGCCCGTCAATCGAATCGACATCCGGGCGTTCCATCTGGTCCAGAAACTGCCGCGCGTAGGTGGAAAGCGTCTCCACGTAACGGCGCTGGCCCTCGGCATAAATCGTGTCGAATGCGAGAGATGACTTACCCGAACCGCTTAGGCCGGTGACGACCGTAAGTGTATTTCGCGGGATCTCAACGTCGATGTTCTTCAGGTTATGCTGGCGCGCCCCGCGCACCGAAATCTTGGTAATAGCCATTTAGTGCTTGTCTGAAAAATCCGGGCTGGATTGCCCTTCCGTAACGTCGACAGGACCACAGATTTGTCCGACATTAGGAGTGCACAGCTCTACTCCGTATCTTACTACGGCGTATCTGGGTCGTCACTAGCGGTGGGCGTCACCGCAGGTAGAGTGAAGATACCGCATAGACGAAAGTTAACGCTGCCGCATCTGAGTTATTGACATTTCTTACTACGATTAGGACAGGGTGGTTGACCGTGATTTCGCTTTTCATGCCTCTGATTCTCTGCGTTACGGTAGTCGCCTCGGTCGGAATTGGCGTTATCGCGGCTTATGCCGCAGTCATCGGAATCCTGCAAGCTTGCGGTCCTGCGTCGCCTTCACAGCCCGCGGGAACAAGACCGCGCCTGCTCCTCGTGCCCACGCAGAACCAAGCCAGCGGAGACTAGAATCACCTGGCTCCTCGAGCTCCCCATCTACCTCGATTGAACTTCGATAGATTCCGCCACATTCATCGGTCGACCACCCTGACTACTGACCCGTATTCTCCTCCCATGCTTCAAGTACGCGGCGATGACAAGCGGCTGTGACCAGTCCAGGTCCCATCCATTCTCGATAGCCAGAAGAGTATAAGAGCCAGGGACGACGCCTCGCAAAAGAAAAGTGCCGTCCAGATCGCTTTGGTCGCGCCGGAAAAGATCGTGGTCCACTTCAGGATTATTCGGTACCAGCACCACCATCGCACCGGCAAAACCTTTCCCCGCCCGCGTCACCGTTCCTTCAATTTCCGCGCTGCCGCTGACCACTGTAAGCGATACCGATGGCGAAGAACCCGCGGCGACAGACAGTGTGTGTCCTGAAACCTGGGCGCCTTCCGCTGAGATGCGTGCGATGGAATAAGCTTTCCCCGGACCCCATACCACGACTTCATAGCGGCCAGCCGCGATTTGTTGGAATTCCGCTTCGCCCTTGGCATCGACTTCCTGAGCAGCAGAGACCATTCTGTTTCCGGAGCTCAAGCCGACGGAGAGATGCGCCGGAAGCGTCGCCTCTGACGCAGTTTGCACCGAGAATTTTAGATTACTAAAGGCCTCGCTGCTGGAAACGTCGACCTCTTCTCCATCTTTCGTGAGATCGACTCCGTTCATTTGAAGGGTTGCGCCTTGCCCGGGGATGCGCACATTGTAGCGGCCTGCGGGAATGCCGGTGATTTCCATGACCCCTGGCGAAACGACATTTCCTCCACCGCTTGGTACGAACGTCGAACCATCAAACACAGGCAGTTCGAGTTGCGGAACGATGTATCCGTGCTTGCCTTCATCCGCCATATGGAAAAAAAGAGTGAGGGACGGAACGGGATTCAAGTGGATATCCGCCTGCACTCTCTCACCACCGCGGATCGATATCGGCATTGCGTCGTCTGTCTCGGTCACGTCCGGGTAATAAGTCACTCTGTAGGCGACATCCAGAGATCGATCGATGGCCGGCGGGACTTCGCCCCGCTGATCGGACTCGGATTGAGCCGATTCCGAATGAGGGTGCATGGCGTACCAAGGTTTGCCGCTCGCCGACACGAAATAAATACCGGGCCTGAGCGGCGTAAGTTCGTACTCTCCAAGGTCGTTCGTCTGAGCGACGCTAGACTGCCGAATCTGGTCCACGCCTGAGCTGTGATCGTCGTAATACAACGTCACCACGGCGTGACGAACCGGGTCATTGGCTTCATCCAGCACTTTCCCGGCAATCACCGCATCAGGAGCAAGGCGGAGCATCAAGCTTTCGGTGTCAAGTCCGGCACCGGTCACAATCGCGGTCGAATACTGATCATGCTGATCATAGCTGGCAGCGATAAATCCGCGTTTTGCCCCAGTCAGCGAATACTTTCCCGCGGGCACGCCGTTGAATTCGAACTTGCCGTTTTCAGAAGTGATGATGAATTCAAACTTCTGAGGATCTTTCGCGTCCCGCACCGTGATTCGCGCACGAGCGAGAGGACGTCCGTCCACCTTGCTCACCACAGTTCCAGCGATTCTGTAGCCGCCAGACGGAATCATCGCCGTAGGAACGTTGGCATTCTGCGGAGCAGCCCAAGTGAGAGACGAGATCAATTCGAAGATCAAGAAGAACCAACAGGCCGAATTTGACCGAGCCAGCATATTTCCATCGATGCAATCAATCGGAACCAGCAACGAGCTGCAACTGCAGCGTGACTTTCTGCCCCGGAGCAAAATGCACAATCTGTCCCTTCGTTTCATAAGCCTTCATCGCTTCCGGGTCACGAAAAGGAATATCGCGCTGTTGGCTGCTGAAAGCAATTACGCGATAAACTCCCGGCGCTATTGACCGAACGTCGAACTTCCCATCGGACGATGCCGATAACTCAAGAAACTGGCCCGGGCTATCTGGCTGTGGAATGCAATACACGAAGCCCTGCAGTGCGAGGCGACCTGAATCGGCCGAAGGTGCGGGAATACCAAGCAGCGTGCCTTCGAGCTCCGAGCTGTCGTCGCGCATGGTGATTTCGATTGGGGTGCTCGCGCCCGGCACTACCACCAATGGCTCACGCAGCAAATCCGTTCCTCCCATGGTTGCCGATGCCACATAGCCACGCGAGGCATTCAATCGCAACCAATATCGTCCCGGCGCTACGTTTTCGAGAACCAAAGAATCGTCGTTCGCCCCCGCGGGCTCACGAATCGATCCGCTTCTCTGCGGCCCAAAATCATCCGCCGCCACCACCCCGATTTGGAGATCGAGTCGCGGGCTGTGTATCGCATACGTGTGTTTCCCGTCGCTCCACGACCCCGATGAGTGCCCATCCGACGTGTTGAATTCCTCCTTCACATTTACGCTGATCGAATTGTTTCTAGCCAGCACCATGGCGGGACCTTCCGCGGGCGCCCCACCCACCGTAAGGTTTACCGAGCCGCTCGTCGAGAAGTCTGGACCGAAAGTCGCTGCCTCGACAAGATATTTCCCGTTCGGAAGCTGCCCCTCGATAACATCCCGTCCCCTGTTGTAGCCGAGTGAATAGCCAGGGCCGCGCTGGCCCTGCGGTAATACCGTGACGTTCATTCCGCCATTATGTTCCGTATTCGTGACCGAAATCTTGACGGGATAGTAGGGCTGGCGCACAAGAGAAAAATCCCCCTGGAAAGTTTGGCCAGCCGTGAGCTGAATCGTCGACGCCGACGCAAAATCAGTCGCGCTCGGATAATAAACCGGTGGGAAGCCGTAGAGTTGGCCGCCTGGAGCCGTGGCTTCCAGATCATTGTCCATCCACTCGCGCGTCAGCACCTTATAGATGCCAGGCTCGAGCTCGGCAAAGCGGAACTCGCCATTCGAGTTCGTGCGAGCTGAATTTTTCTGCATCCAACGAGGGCTGCCGTCCTGCACCTGCCGGCCGAAGAGTTGCACGTCCACGCCGCGGGCCGGATCGGCCGCGGGAAGCGTAACTCGCCCCTTAATCAACGCCTCGGGCATTAAAGCAATCGTGAGCTCAGCACCGGGCAATACCTCTACCTGCCTTGTTGCAGGAGGATCATCCAGGAAGCCAGGCTTGCGCGCCATGAGAAAGGTGAGTTTGCCGGAGTTCCCGGTCGCGAAAGTGACGCCTCCGTTATCAGCCGCGGCCTTTGGCAGAGTGAATTCGAAATGTCCCTCACCATCGCTCAGCATCGCGTAACGATTGTCGGGAGAATAGACAAGGGCCCGGCCAAGGGGCTCGTGAGTAACAGCATTGACCACAGTGCCGCGGACAATATTCGCCTGATTGTCAGGTTGCAGGTTCTGCGCAAGACCTTGCCGGGCGCAGACGACCAAACCGGCAAGAAAAATGATCAGTGAAAATACCAGGCGGTCGATCGTCACACGAGCCGGAGACCACTGAGGTTGTCGGCGCACCGGAGGACCATCGGCACTTCGCAAGGAAATCACTCCTACGTCATCGTTCCCCAGGATCGCCCGTGTTTACCTAGATCATTCGTGAATCGGTCGGCACTATTTTAACTTCTTTTCGTTCCGCCCCGTCAATCACCCCGTCCGATTTGGCGCGTCAGCCCTAACCCTCTCATTCATTGACTGCCCAGCACGTCGCCCGTAAGATGCAGCCGCCCCGGTACCTCAAACCATAAGACATCGATCCACCAGACCATATCGCACTACCGCGTTGTCGAAAAACTGGGCGGCGGTGGCATGGGAGTGGTCTACCAAGCTGAAGACACCGAACTTGGCCGCTTCGTCGCCCCTGAAATTCCTGCCTGATGAACTATCTTGCGATCCCCCTCGCTGGAGCGGTTTCGCCGTGAGGCGCGTGCCGCCTCGGCCTTGAATCATCCCAACATTTGCACTATCTAGGAAATTGGCCGTCACGATGAGCAGTCGTTCATCGCCAATGGAATTTCTCGATGGCGTCCCATTGACGCATCTCATCTCGGGAAAGCCGTTAGACCACGAGAGGCTCCTCTCGCTCGCCGTCGAAATTGCCGACGGGCTGTGACGCCGCTCATTCCGTGGCGTGTCCTCGCTCGGTCACGAAGATGTTTGGCGGGTTTAATGTCGCGATGAACGATTTCTTCAAGACTCTCGACTTCGGATTAGCAAAGATCGCAAGCGCCGCAACATCGCAAAATCCGGTTGCGTCCGCGAACAACATGACGGCGGCGATCGACCCGCACCTCACCAGTCCAGGCTCCACTCTCGGCACGATCGCCTATATGTCCCCGGAGCAGGCGCGCGTTCCGATCCCCGCTACGCCGAACTGATGCGTCACCTTGGACTGCCCGAGTAGTAATTCCGTACCGCCTCGTTTCCGTCGGTTGCCTTGTCCCGCCACGTGGTAGCATTTTGCTTAACCCGTTTCTAGGCGGAATGCGCATGGTCCGCACTCGCTCCATCACGCTTTCAATTGTTCCTGCGATCCTTCTGGGAGCCTTTCTCTCTACATCTACACCTGCGCCCGCGGCAGAGCCATCCCCCTGGCTCGAAATTCGCTCCGCGCATTTCACCGTCATCACCGACGCCGGAGAGAAAAAAGGCAAAGAACTTGCCCTGCGCTTTGAGCAGATGCGGGCGGTGTTCGCCATCCTGCTCATGAAGGATCGCCTGAACGAACCGCAGCCCTTGACCATTCTCGCCTTCAAGAGCGACAAAGATTATTACCAGAGTGCGCCGCTCCATCAGGGGCAGCCCATCAGCGTTCCTGGATTTTTCGTGCCCGGTGAAGATCAGAATTTCATTGTTCTGAACCTGTTCGAAGAAGAATCGTGGCGCGCCGTCGCCCATGACTTCGCCCATCTGCTGTTGAACTATAACTATCCTCCGGTTGAGGGATGGTTCGACGAAGGCCTGGCAGAATATTTCGGTTCGATCCGCGTCGACAACAAACAGGTTGAGATCGGAGGCGATCCCGAGCTAAGCAATGCCTTTACCCAGGATCTGCTCGAGAATCAACGCGAAGTTCGCAATCCTCCGAAGTCGCTGACGGAACTGCTGAGCGGTCAGGTCTGGCTTTCTCTTCCCGATCTGCTCGCCATGAAGCATGACACTTCCACTTACGTGGAAGCCACGCATCACACATTGTTCTATGCGCAATCCTGGATGGTGATGCATTACCTGTTGCACGAAAAAAAGTTGCCCGAAACGGGGACGTACTTTGATCTGGTCGAAAACCAGCACATGCCAGCCGAAGAAGCCATTCAGAAGGCCTATGGCGTTACGCCCGCTCAATTCGACCAAGCGGTAAAGGCTTACTTTCATTCATTGACGCCCCTGTTTACGGCGCTCGACGCCTCGAAGCAGCCAGGTGCTCCGGACAATACGCCGCAGGTGTATCAGTTTCCTGCGCCCGTGGGACCGAACGACAGCGCCATCATCGTGAAGCCAATGCGCGAAGCGGACGCGCGCGCCTCCGCGGCCGAAATCAAAACAAGGATTCTCGAACGCCGCGAAGCCGGCTTGCACGAACTCCAGGTGCTGGCCACCGCTCCCGAGCCCGGCACTTCCAGCAAAGCGAACAACAAGAAAACGAAAGACGACGCGCAAGATGGTCCTTTGGTGGCGGCCACGGGCGACGAGATCGCCCACCGCGCTCTCGCCTGGGACCATCTCGAGCACGGCGAGTTCGACGCTACCGCCGAAGAACTCAGCGACGCCGCTGCCCTAAACCCGCGCGATATGTGGATCCGTTACTACCTTGCCGTGCTGAAGTACCGCATCGCCAGAGCGAAGCACGGCGATATTCAGGGCCTGCCCAACATGCTGCAGGATCTGCGGGCCGTGCTGGATTGGTATCCCGAATTCGCTGACGCCTATGACCTGACGGCGATGGCCCGCATGGTGGGTGGTGGTCCGGTCGCGGCCACGCAGGCGGAGCGCGCCGCCATTCAACTCAGCCCGCGCAATCAGGAGTACGTCTATCACCTGGCGGAAATCTACATTGAGGCCAAGAAGTGGGACGCCGCCCGAGCCCTGCTCGAACATTTGAAGACCAGCGGCAATCCCCAGGTAGCAGCCGAAGCCCGCGAACAGTTAGGTCGGCTCGCGAACCAACAGAAGTACGGCCTCTCAGCGGCCTCAACCGCGCCAAAATTCTCTCCCCAGAGTTCTCCGTTCGACGTGCTCGAGCAAGACGCAGCTAAGCGCGCCGCAGCGCAGACTTCGCAAAACCCGGGGGACGGGGACAAGCGCCCCGCGAAGTTTTTCCAGGGCCGTCTGTTAGGCGTGGACTGCTCTCAGTCTCCCGCCGCCATTCTCACCGTGTCCTCGGCCGGAACTGTTCTGAAACTGCGCACCGCCGATTACAAGTCTCTGCTCCTCATCGGAGCCGATAACTTTTCTTGCGCTTGGAATGATCGCTCGGTGTCGGTGAACTATAAGCCCGGCGGAATCTCGGATGGAGATCTGGTGTCGGTCGAACTGCGGTGAAATGATCTGTGGCCGGATCTTCGCGCGAATCGCAAGGATGACATCCTCGTCCTGGACTGTTCTTACTAGACTGTTCTGCATCCCTCGTCGACTTCTGGCCGGCCTTCGGGCGCCATATTCAATTAAAAACCCTCCCGTTCAGTACGGGAGGGCAGCAATGGCAGCAATTGCATTTAGGCGCGAACGACGTTGCCCGCCTGGAAGCCTTTGGGGCCTTTCAGCAAATCGAACTCCACGGTCTCACCCTCATTGAGCGAGCGGTAGCCGTTCTCCTGAATCGCGGAGAAATGTACGAAAACGTCCTCTCCCGTGGAGCGCTGGATAAATCCATATCCCTTCGCCCCGTTAAACCACTTTACTGTTCCCTTCTCTCTCACGGAAAAACTCCTTTCACTTTGGTCAAGAATTGTTCCCCGGATCTCCAGTATTGTTGCCCCGGCGAACCGGGACGCCCCGTCAAGGGAAACGGTGGAACTCAGTCGCGTCCGCTAGTGCCGAAGCAATCGCCTCCAAAGTAAAAGACTCCTCGGTTCAACGCCACGCCAAGACATCGCGGCGAGAACTTTCGGAGCCCTGGACGATCGAAGCTGTTTCTACGGCCCTACTCAAGACGTCAACCTGCCTTACTAACGCATCGCCCAGCATTCACTGGGTAATGAGCAAACGATAATAAGCACTACTAAATCGTTTTACAAGAAGAATAAGGAGGTGGACCCCAAAAAAATAACTCTGATCATGTTCAATTCTTTAACGCAGTACAAGAAAAGCCTCCCTCGAAGGGCCCTAACCTTTGGTGTAGGCGAAATACCGGCACCGGGCCAAACCCTTGATACGATTAACCTAGTCCCATGCCCGACCGAACCACAGCCACGCCTGCTACGCCCGCGGGAATACTCCCTGGCCCTCCCGTGCTCCCTCGCCGCCCTCGCCCCTCGGTGCTGGTCTCAACTGTCAAGTACTTGCTGCGAACCGATGTGCACACTTTTGCATTCTCCGTCGCTGCCAATTCGATTCTGTCCTTCTTCCCGTTCGTCGTGCTGTTGATGACGCTGATCCGTCGCGTTTTCCATTCGCGCGTAATGTATGACGTCCTCGTGGAGTTGCTGCGCGACTACCTGCCCGCCGGCCAGGAGTTCGTCATCCGCAACCTGAATGCCATGGTGAACAGCCGCCATCGC
>Ga0182024_10018267_pt1 | contig 13074 bp, 11 predicted proteins | sample P32metaG_FD_120480 | JGI IMG/M metagenome (GOLD analysis project Ga0182024, IMG submission 120480) | Permafrost microbial communities from Stordalen Mire, Sweden - P3-2 metaG (Illumina Assembly) | ecosystem: Environmental > Terrestrial > Soil > Wetlands > Permafrost | place: Sweden: Stordalen...
GTGCTCCCCGCGACAATCGAATCGAGCGCCTGCCCGCGCCTCCCTTCCTGATCGAAAATAAATTTCGCCGGCGCGTCCGAATAGCCCGCTGTTCGCAAAGGCCATTTCCGGTTGTATAAATTCAGCGCTGGCGTCACCGCGCGCAGATCCATATTCGCCTCGTAATAGGAGTCGATGGTCCCCACGTCCCTCCAGTATGGCTCCTGATTCGCCGGATCGCCCGCGATCCGATTGGTTTGAAAATCGTACGCGAACATCTCGGTGCGCCCCACCAGCGCGGGCAGAATATCGCGTCCGAAGTCGTGCGAGCTCTCCGGATTCTGCGCGTCCGCATATAACTCGCGCAGCAGCAGGTTGGTCGAGAAAATATAATTCCCCATCGATGCGTAAACCCGATCGGAATCGCCGGGCATCGTCGGTGCGTCCGCCCGTTTCTCATGGAAACCAATGATGGCGCCATCCGGAGCCGTCTCGATGACCCCGAATTCAATGGCCAGCTCCTTCTCCACCGGAATCGACGCGATGGTCACCTGCGCCCGCTTGTGCATGTGAAATTCCAGCATTTCCCGGATGTTCATCCTATATATATGATCCGCGCCGAAGATCACCACGAAATGCGGGTCGGCCTGTTCAATTAAATTGATGTTCTGGTAAATCGCGTCGGCCGTACCGCGATACCAGTCTTCGCCCGGCGAACGCATCTGCGCGGGCACGGGGATGATGAAGTGTTCCTTCAGCAGGCTGCTCGCCTCCCACCCTTCGCGCAGATGCTGCAGCAGGCTCTGGCTCTTAAACTGAATCAGCACGTAGGTGGAATAAATCCCCGAGTTAATCAGGTTGCTGAGAACGAAATCGACGATGCGATATCGGCCCCCGAACGGCACCGCCGGTTTGGCGCGCTCTTTGGTGAGCGGATACAGCCGGGTACCCTTTCCCCCAGCGAGAACGAAGGCCAGCACACGAACCTGCATGACGGATATTGTGTCAGCAGGATCGGTCGAAAGGCAACCAATTCGGTAAAATAACCTCGATAATAGGCTCGGATGGACCGCGACCAGATCCTTGCCCGTTTGCGTGAAAGGATTTTGCGTTACGCGGCATCTAAGTTATCAAGGGATGCGGCCGAGGACGTCGCGCAGGAGGTTCTTATGGTCCTCCACGAAAAATACGCCGCCGTCGATCGCGTCGAGGATCTGCTCCCACTTTCGCTCGAAATCGCCCGATTCAAAATTTGGGGTGCCAGGCGAAAGAGCGTCCGCCGCGGCGAAAACACGTCGGTGTCGGTCGACGACCTGCCGCTTGCCGGGTCCGGGCCCGATCCTTTGGAGCAGACCGAACGACGCGAGCGCCTCGATAAACTGGAAGCCGCGTTGAAGCAGTTGGGCGATCGCTGCCGTGAGCTGTTTCGGTTGAAACTGGAGGGACACTCGTTCGCGGAGATTCAAAAGCGGCTCAAAATCGAGTCGATGAATACGCTTTATACTTGGGATTTTCGATGCCGCAAGGAGTTGGCGAAGAAATTAAATGACGCCTAGCGACGACATTCTCGATCTGCTCGGCCGCTACGCCACCGGTTCGCTCACCGAGGAAGAACGGCAGCGCCTCTTCGATGCCGCGCTCAACGACGAGGAGCTTTTTGAAGAACTCGCTCGCGAGCAGGAATTAAAAATGCTGCTCGATCAACCCGGCGCAAGGGGTCGCATGATTCGCGCGCTGGATCCGCCCAGGCGCAAGACCGCGTGGATTTTCGGCATCGCCGCGACCGTGGCAATGAGCGTCGCGATCATGATTATTCTGCGGCGTCCGTCGCCAAAACCCACGCCAGTCTCAGTCGCGAGGGTTGCGCCGCCCGCGCCCGTTGTCCAGACCGCGATCGCACCGCCGGCCCTTGCCAAATCCGAAGAGAGTTCTCGCCGGGATCATGCGTCGAATAGGATCGCAAAGTCCGAGCCAGTCCGCATGGCACCCTCCGCGAAAAACAAAGCCACGGTCGCGGATCAGGAGTCAGCGTCGAATGCGCCCAGTATGGCTGCGCCTAATATGGCTGCACCCAATGTGGTTCAGCCCGCGAAGGACGCGGTCAAAAAGGAAGCGGTCCAAGTCCAGGCAGCTCCGCCTGCTTTGTCAACCCAAGCGGTGGAAGTGACGCCCGCAAAGCAAGCAGAGCAACAATTCGCGCCAGCCCAGCAAGGCGCAGCCGGCGGCCCGAGACAGATCGTCCAGCAAGCCAGAGCCGCGAAAGCGGGCGCGCTCCTCGATCGGAAAACGACTGGCTTCGGATTCCACTATTCACTCGCGACCAAAGGGCATCTGATTATTGTTCCTGCCGCCGATGGTTATCTGTTTGTGAAATCCGGCGATGGGACCGTTCTTTTGAGCCGTCAACAAATCGCCGCTGCCATCACGGTCGATCTCGCGCTGCCCGACACCGTGGACTCCGTGACGGTCACCTTCTCCGCGAGCGATTCAATAGTGCAAACAACCCCTGTCGCGCGTACTGAGCCTGATGGTGTCGTGGACGGAGGGACCAACCTCGCGGTCCAGCTAAAGATAAATCCATGAAGGCGCTATGCTTTGATTGATGCGAATTGCCGCGCGAGTGCTGTTAACGCTCGTCATCGTTTACGCCGCGCTCGTGGCCGGACTTGCTATCACCATGAGGCAGCCGCCCGACAAATTCGGAGCGGTTATGGCGAAGGTTCCTCCGATCGCGTTCCTCGTTCTGCCGTTCGAAACTCTATGGATGAACGCGCGGGCAGGCCAACTGCATGTGGGCGACCCGGCCCCGGACTTTACTTTGAAGACCGTGGATGGCGCCAGGCAGGTGGCGCTTTCTTCCTTGCGTGGACAACCCGTGGTCCTGGTCTTCGGGAGTTACACTTGACCGCCATTTCGCCGGGAGGTTCCCGCGCTCAACAGTCTCTATGAGCAGTACAAGGATCGCGTAGAGTTTTTTGTCGTCTATATCCGCGAAGCCCATCCGAGTAACGTGTGGCAGATGTCGAGCAACATTCGCGACAACGTGATTTTTGTCGACCCGAGGACACTCGAAGAGCGAACCGCCGTCGCAGAGAGCTGCGTCCGCAAACTCGGCATCAAAATTCCGGCGCTGATTGACGGACTGGGGGACGGAGTCGAGGCAGCCTATACCGGATGGCCCGACAGAATGTTCCTGATCGGCCGCGACGGGATCGTCAAATTCAAAAGCCCACCCGGTCCCTTCGGCTTTAAGCCCGCGGGCCTGGAAGAGGCCTTACTTAAGGTCAATTAAGCACTCGCCGAAACCCTTAAGTGTCCAATTATGGTCATTTAAGGCGCCTTACCGTTGGCAAGCGATTCGAGAAAACCTCGTTCAATCGCCCAAGTGCCGCTAACTCGCTCATTCTGTTTAGAAAACACTCCCGAGGTCAAAACGCCGCTCAGATCGTTCGAACTCGCTTTCATGTGTTCCCGGTCGAGCATTTTCTTGAGCAGGTCGGTGGAGGCTGACAGGCGGCGCATCAACAACTCCGCGATTTCGGGCGTCGCGCATACCGCTTCGAGACGAATTTGAAAGCCCTTGGGTGCAGACCCAACCGCGAACGTCACATCCTGCGCTTGCGAAAGAGGCTCGAGAAAAGCATGCGTGCCTGCGCCGAGATTCGCGTCGCTCAAGGAGTACGATGGAACCGAAATCCAGATTGGCTCGGAGGGTAAGTGCGGGGGCTTGCGCCAGTCCTGTGGACCGATCATATTCACGCCATGCTCGTCGGTCGAAACGGCCATCGCTAGAACGGTGGGGCGCAGAGACACGAACGAAATAAAGTAGCCGCTGCGAGTAGCGGGCATGGAGCATACCGCGCCTTCACATTTTCCACCGTGACTTTGAGCATACGCTGCGAGCTTTTTCGAGGTGAAGCGACCGCGCAACGCGAGATACGTGTTGCCTTCTGAGAATGCGGCGGCGACGGCATCGAGGTCGGTGCGATAGTCGAGGCCGGTTTGGTTGACGAACGTTTTGTAGTCCGGATCCTCGGCCGATTTAGAACCGGCGATCAAATCGAGCACGCCTGCATGGCGCAATCCGTCGACATCGATGAAGACATGCGTCGCGCGAGCTTGCGGGAGGCTTTGGATGAGCTGCAGGTTACTAAATGTGCGCGCCGTTCTCCACCAATAAAACGCGCCCGCGGCGATTGCCAGGACAAGGACCGCTACGGCGATTTTCTTCACACGGCCACAGCGGATTCCGTTACGCGCTCCTGCTTCCACAGGTCGATGTACGGTGCGAGGTCGGCCATCATTTTGGCGAACTGAATCGGATCGAGCGATTGTGCGCCGTCGCTCATCGCCTTTTCCGGATGCGGATGCATTTCGACGATCAGTCCGTCCGCGCCGACCGCGACGCCTGCGCGCGATAACGCCGGGACCAGGCTGCGCTTTCCGGTAGCATGACTCGGATCGAGAATCACCGGCAAATGCGTCAGCTCATTCAGAGCCGCGATCGCCGCGATGTCGCAGGTGTTGCGGGTAACGGTTTCAAACGTCCGGATGCCGCGCTCGCAGAGGATCACGTTCGGATTGCCGTGAGCGACGACGTACTCGGCCGACATCAAAAGTTCCTTCACGGTGGAGCTCATGCCGCGCTTCAGCAGCACCGGACGGCCGCATTTGCCGAGCGTTTTCAAAAGCGCGAAGTTCTGCATGTTGCGCGCGCCGATCTGCAAAATATCGGCGTATTCAGCGACTAAATCCACATCGCGATCGCTCATTACTTCTGTAATAATGCCGAGCCCCGTAGCTTTGCGAGCCTTGTCGAGCAGCTTCAGTCCTTCCAGTTCCAGGCCCTGGAAATCATAGGGCGAGGTGCGCGGCTTGAACGCTCCCCCGCGAAGCAGTTTCGCGCCGGCGCGGGCGACGATCTCCGCCGATTCGAGAATCTGGCTTTCACTCTCAACCGAACAGGGACCCGCCATCACGACAAACTCGTGGCCGCCAATGGTGGTGCCGCGCACGGTAATTTCCGTCTTTGCGGGCCGGAATTCGCGGCTGACAAACTTGTAAGGAGCGGAGATGCGAACGGCGCGCTCGACGCACGGCATCGCTTCGATGGATTCGAGGCATTGCGTAACGTCGCCAACGCCGACGGCGCCGATGACGACGCGTTCTTCCCCTTCTATAGAGTGGACCTTGTAGCCGAACTCCTCAATTCGCGAGCGGACCTGCGCGACCTCGTCCTTCGAGGCGTGCAATTTCATCGAAATAATCATGAAGCTTCAATTTTATCACGGCGTTTGTTCGCGAATCAGAGTTCGGATCTGTTCAGCGCGATAGCCGGAAACGCGCTGGCCATTGATGAACAGCGTGGGCGTGCCCGTGACTTTCAACTCGTTCCCGAACGCCACGTCCTTGTCGACCTGTGGCGCGGGTTCCTTCTTATCGACACAGGACCGGAATCGGGCGCTATCGAACCCCTCAATTGTGGCAGCCTGCTCCGAGAGTTTCGATGTCATATTTTCGATGGTAATTTCGCGCTGATGGGCGAAGATGTAATCGTGGAGCGGCCAGAAGTATTTGTCATTCTGCGTTTGGGCGCAGGCCGTGGCTTCCGCCGCGGCGCGAGCCCAGGGATGCATGGCCAGCGGAAACTGCCGGAAAACCAGCCGTATCTTATCGCCTTCCATGGGTACGATTTCCCGCATGAGTCCGGCGGCCATTTGGGAGCAGAATGGACATTGGAAATCGGAGAAGAGGACCATGGTGACGGGCGCGTCTTTCGGCCCGAGGGAAGCGGAATCTCCTTTCGCCGATGCCGCAAGCGCTTTCGCTTGCCGGCGAGCCTCTTCACCGGGGTCGATATGGGAATCGAGCAGCTCACGCGTCAGGAAGCGAAGATCGGGTGAGGCGATCAGCACCATCTGGAACGGCCGGCCGGCGCCGGTTGAGGCGAATTGCAACTTTCGGAAGCAACTCTCCTCGACGAACGACAGCTCCTTAACGTCCACTTTGGCGGATTGTGGCAGGTTGTACTTCTTCTGCACGTAGCCGGTGAGCTTCGCGAGGTCCGAATTGCTGATTGCGGCGCAGCTCAATCCGTCGGCCGCCACAAAGGGAAGAGGCAAACACAATATGAGCAGGTAGATTCGAGAGAGTCTCATATTCGTCCTTTTGTTATTGTCCTGTGGCGGCGGTCGTCGCTGCGGGCTTTTCGTCCGTCTGGAGGATGACGTCGTAGACCGGCTGGTTCGGCGACGGGTTGGTGCGCGACCGCGAACTGAATCGGAAAATGTTGCCAAACGAGTCTCTCCACTGGGAGCGCGAATAGTCCAGTGAGATCGCCTGGATCCCCGCCTGTCTCAGAGTTAGCAGTTCCCCCGGATCGGAGACGCCATTATGGTTCTTATCGACCCAGACGAGCAGCTTGGAGAAAATGGCATCCTGTTCGTCGATCCAGCCGTCGCCGTTTCCGCCGTTCGCAGGCAGATCGTAGACGGAGAGAGCGAGAAAGCCGTTCGCGGGCTGGCCCGGTTTAGTGGGCTGCGGAGTGATGTTACTGAATAATTCGGTACCGTTGTCGATGCGTCCGTTTCCGTCACGATCGAGCGCCAGAAAGCCGCCATCCCAGTCGGCCGCGGTCCATGACATTTGGATTGGCGTCCCAGTTCCGAAGAAATCAAATTTGACACCGTTCGCCACGTTGGTGAGCTGGTATCCATGCCCCGTAAGGTCCAGGATGATCGGATCTAAGAACCCGCCGCATAGATTGTTCTCGCAGTCACTATTGCAGCAGTCGCCATCGCCCACACAGCTGCCACCGTCGTCGGTGCAGGTTCCTCCGCCACCGCCACCGCCACCGCCGCACGTTGGGTCGGACGTGCCTGAGTATATGGTGTAGGACTCTCCGGAGTCGCAAACCGTCGGGTTCGTCGGGATTGCGCCGCCACTGTCGTCACGAAAGCACATTTGAGCCATTACCGTCTGTCCCTGATAGGGGTTGGTGTTACAGGGATCTCCTTGGTACCAGTCCGCCAATCCGAAGGCGTGGCCTAACTCATGCATCGCAAGCTTATAGTAGTAGTTTTGGTAGGCGGCGATCGTATTATCCGTGCAATTCCCCGCGCTGTCGAACGTAATCGTGGCAGAGGTCGCTGGGGACCCTGACCAGGTGATCCGTCCGCACGTTCCCGGGCCAAGGGCGCTGTAGTTAACAACAATGTTTGAGCCGCCTTGGGTACCTGGATAGGTCGTGTCGATGTAGATTGTAGGGTAATAGGGCTCAATCGCGTCATACCAGGCTGAAAGCGCACTGTTAATCTGGTCGGAGACCGATGGACCGCCCGCACCTGCTCCCGTTCCTGCGGGAATGCTGTCAAGCGAGGAGTCGGGGTACACGACCATCGCCGTGCAATTCTCCCACCTGAGGGGTCCGGCGCCTGGGTTCACGCAAGCGCTGGCTATCCCGGTCAATAGGGAAGCGAGGCCCGCTATTTGGAGGCCGCAAATGAGCGCGCGCAGATGTCGTTTCATTGGAGGCTCCCTTCTACTGCGGCTAGAAAGGCCGCAGTGGGGCGTGAAGAAAACACCCTCATCTTTGTAGGATCTCGAGGATCGGTTAGCAGGACGGGAGTCGCTCCCGTAACGTCGAACGTCGCCCCTCCTAAAGCGAGGAAGGATGATGTATCCGGCAACGCCTTGAGGCAGAAGAGGTACAGATGATTCAGGGAAAATTCCGGAAATGACGGTTCTTTGTCGATGATGTGCTTGCCGTTCACGTTCAGATCACCACCCAGGCGGGTCACGGTAATCTCGGAACCGGCCTGCATTGTTGACGTATTCTTATAGACTTTATTGACTTTTACGATCCAGTCTGAGTAGAGGAAGGTGTGGGTCGGGTCAATGGCGGAGTATCGATTCGTAGTGGTTCCTGAAAGGATCGCGTCGAATCTTCCGGCCAGCCCTTTGAGCTCTTGAGTTTCCGTAACGGCCGGATCCGGCACCATGTAGTCTAGAATATCAACCCTGTTGGTTTGAATAATCCCTTGAGGGTTCGGTTGCAGGTCCTCCAGCCGGGGCGACCTGGCAGGTAAGGCGTAGCTTTTGAATACTTCCGCGTGCTTCGTGAGATGCTCCCGGGCGACGTCCGTCTGGGCGATCGCGACGCAGGACGCTAATGCTCCAATGGGCAACGCTATTTTAACAGCGAGGTTCATTGATGTGTTTTCTCCTTTCTGAACTCGACTCTACGCTCGCTTTCGGCATGACGCAACGTCCATTTGGACGGTCTATCCGGTCACTTCTGATACGACGAAAATGCGCTGCTCTCAGCGCCAGCAACCCGACGAGCTCCGTTCGGTTCGAAACGTCATAAATCAGCAGGAGTTCGTGCACGCATTCCTTCACCATGCGCGGCGAAAGTCCCGCGTGACCGGCGATTTCCGTGTTGTGGAAACCCTTGCAAACAAGGAACAGAACGTCCCGCTGACGCTCGGTCAGGCGGTCTAGTCGTCTATTCTGATCAAGATCTTAACAAAAGTATCAACTTTTGAAAATTGGCAACACTTCTCCGAGGCCGCGGAACCGAGGTATTCGCGGAAGGTGATTATGACTGTCGATCGGAAAGTTTCAAGTGCCTGCTATAAGACCCATAAAGGGATGCTTCCGATCATTTGACCGGATCGCTCAACGTGGGAGACTTCTCCCGTATGACGCAGACAGAACGCCACTGGCGTGATCGAGATCATTCTCGGGTTCCGATCCACAGTGTTTGTATCTTAAATTATACCGGCTCAAATCGTGCCCGGAATCAAGCCTTGTCGGTTTGAGGTCGAAGACCTCGCTAGAGAGTCGTTGGCCACAGCCTTCTCCATTTTATCGCTCCAATTTCCGAGACGCGGGGAAAATGCGCTGCGTATTTTCTACCGTGACGGTCCTAATTAGTCAAGATCATAAAATATTACGAAGCGTTTCCATCCAAAATTCGCATTTTTTCGAGCTTCTATTCTTCTCGCTTGCATCCACTTAGCGTTTTCACCGACCTCGGCTCAAGAAGCTCTCGCTTATTTTATAGGCAAGGAGTCCAGGCGCTCTTCCAACGGAGAGCGGGATCGATCAATAGGCGTTCATGCTAGCAACTGCGCCGACGGGTTTGTGTGCGTTGGATTGCAGCCAGTCAAGTCCACTGGCCCCTGTGCGGAACTGGGTAACGTATCGTAGCTTCCCGCTGTGGAAGGGTAAATCATTGCAGCTAGGGGGCGCCCCCGATGACAAAGTTTTGCCGGTTCTTTGAAATCTATTGTTTGAAAAGATGGCGGTTCTATGGTAATCTCTATAGAGAAGAGTGCCTATGTCCTCCGCAGTCCTGACCGAACCCCAAGTAATTGAGCAGCAATACGATAGTACTGTCCGCGAAGACATCGAGCTGTTTCGGCAACAGGCTCAGTTGAACCTCAGCGGCCAGCTAACCGACGATCAATTTCGTCCTTTTCGGCTGCGGCGCGGGATTTACAGCCAGCGGCAAGCCGGCGTGCAGATGATCCGCACGAAGGTGCCAGGAGGTCTCCTGACTGCCTGCCAAATGAGACAACTTGGCCACATTGCGGACAAGTTCGGAGGCGGCAAAGGGCACCTCACTACGCGGCAAAATATGCAGTATCACTTCGTGCCGTTGGCACAAGTAGCGGATTTGCTGCACCTTCTTGCCGATGTCCGCCTGACGACGCGTGAGGCGTGCTACAACACGGTTCGCAACGTTACGGCGTGCCCTTTGGCGGGCGTCCATCCTCACGAGCCTTTTGACGTCCAGCCCTACGCGCGCCGCCTGGCATTTGCGTTCCTGCATAAGGAACTGACCGACAATCTACCGCGCAAATTCAAGGTCGCCTTCGCGGGCTGCCCGGAGGATTGCATCGCAACAGCGATCAACGACGTGGGCCTGCGCGCCGTGATTCGCGATGGCGAGCGGGGGTTCCGCATGACGGTTGCGGGAGGGCTTGGTCCTTTGCCTGTGGAGTCAAAAGTTCTACATGATTTTTTCCCTGCCGAAGATGTCGTGAAACATGTCGAGGCAGTCATTCGGATATTTAATCGCCACGGAAATCGGGGAAATAAAAACAAAGCCAGATTAAAATTCGTTATGCGGGAGCGCGGGTTCGACTGGCTGCGCGATGCGATTGAGGAAGAGTATCAGGAGATCGTTCGCAACGGAGGCATCGCGACGCCGGCCGAGGTTCCTGAGGATTTCGGTGGTTTTCAGCCAGTTCCACCACCGAAGGGAACCGGCGAGTTATTGGCGATTTACGATTCTTCGTCACCTGACTTCAATCTTTGGCGGGAGACGAATACCAAGCCCCAGAAGCAGCCGGGATATTCAATTGTCACGGTCACCGTGCCGCAGGGCAACCTCACAGGCGATCAGATGCGCGGTCTGGCCGAGCTTTCCGAGCTCTCCGGCGACGGGTCGCTGCGTTTTTCCATGAATCAAAACGTGGTGCTGGCGTATGTTCCCGCCGGCGCATTAAAACGCGTTTATGGAAGGATCCTCGAGCTTGGACTCGCCGATGACGGAGCCGACGAGATCAGCGACGTCGTTACGTGTCCTGGCGCGTATAGCTGCAATCTCGGGCTGACCAAGACGATGAATCTCGGCTACGAATTGCGCGAGATGTTGAAGACGGAAACCGATACGCTGGTACGCCATTTGAGAATCAACGCGAGCGGGTGCCCGAATGCGTGCGGACAGCACTGGGTCGGCGATATCGGATTCTATGGAAATGCCCGCAAAATCGAGGGCAGGGAAGTCCCCTATTATCTGATGCTGCTGGGCGGCACTTACCAGCAGTTCGGCGTTGCGATCCAGAGTTTGCCTGCGCGGTATGCGCCGACCGCGGTGGCGCGCGTGATCGAACATTTCAAGAGCAACCGGGAGGAAGGCGAGTCGTTCCGCGCCTACGTGATGCGGTTCAAAGTCGAGACCTTCCGCAAACTGACTGGCGATCTGGTCAAGCCCGGCCCCGACGCGGGTCCAGAAATGTATCAGGACTGGGGCGACGATGTCGCGTTCTCGTTGCAGCTCGGGCGCGGCGAATGCGCGGCTTGAAGAAGAAGTCAGGAGATAGGAGTCAGGAGTCAGAATAAGAAAAGAGCCGGTGCACAGAAGCGCTACCGGCTCTTATTCTGACTCCTGACTTCTGTCTCCTGACTCCCGCGGCTATTAGCCGCGCTTGGAGGTTTTGGCGGTCTGTGTTCTAACCGGCTCGATCACTGCGCCGCTGGCCATGGTGAGCTGCGGGATGGTGATCGAGGTATCGACTAGCCGAGCCATATCCTGCACCGGCAGACCTTCGGCCTCGCGGGCAAAACGAAGCGCTTTATTGTCTTCGTCGAACTCGACGCGAACCCAGTCGCCGCCGCGTACCTGATCGGTTGCGATCAGATTCGACATCGGATGCACCAGCAGGCGCTCGATGGCGCGCTTCAAGTGCCGCGCTCCGTACTTCAGGTCGGTGCCCTCGGTCAGCAGGAAATCCTTGCCGTGGTCGGACATCGTGAACACAAATGCGCGATCGGTGGACGTATTGAAGATTCTTTGTTGCACCAGATTCAATTCAATATCGAGAATCTTTTTTAATTGCTCCGTGCCGAGAGGCGAGAAGGTCACGATCTTATCCAGGCGGTTCATAAACTCCGGCGTGAATTTCCGGCGTGCGGCTTCCACACCGCTGCGTGCAATTTTTCCACTCATCTTCTCGTCGAATACGCCGGTACTTGCACTGATTCGCGCGTCGGAGCTACCGAAGCCGAGCTTCGGCGCCATAATCGCGGTCATTTCTGAGGCGCCCAGATTGGACGTCATGAAGATCATCGCTTTGGAAAAATCGACTTTGCGATTGTCGCCGAGCGTGAGCGTCGCCTTATCGAGGATGCCCAACAGCAGGTTCCACAGCGCATCCGACGCCTTTTCGATTTCGTCGAAAAGAATGAAGCTGACCTTCATCGTCTCCGTTTGATACTGATTGAGCACTTCCTGCGACAACAGAGGATGCGTTTCGCGGTGTCCGAGGTAGCCGGGAGGCGAACCGATCAGCTTCGCGATCTCATGGCTGTGCTGAAACTCGGCGCAATCGATCTTAATGACTGCGCGCGGGTTCTTCAACAGAGTCTCCGCCGTTGCCTCAACAATTCTAGTCTTGCCCGAGCCCGTGGGACCCAGGAACAAGAAGTTTCCAATCGGGCGGCCAGGCGCATTCATGCCGGTGAGATGCATCTGATAGATATTGACAATCTGCTGGATCGCCTCATCCTGACCGATGATCATCCGCCGGAGCCCTGTTTCCAGGGTGCTCGCCTCCCGGCCTGTCTTCGCCGGATCTAACGGAACGTTTAACCGTACCATTTTATCTGCCGCCTTTCTCTTTGGGAAGCCGCCATGTGCTTCCCTCCACAATTTCTCAGGCAACCCAAGTGCCATTTCTTTAGATGCTCCTAAACCCGTAGCGATTCTTCGCCACTATTTACCTTTTCGGCTTCGAAGGCCGAACCTCGACCCTGCTTATTAAGGTTCTTTCTGGCATTCGCAGCAAAGTTCGTACTATTTCTGCAATATCCTCGGAGTGAATCTTCCAATCGGCTCCCGTTTCGGTACCATCCCCGGAAAACCCGGTCGCGACACTTCCCGGCATGATATAGCTCACTCGCACGTTATCATTCCTCTTGTCCAACATCATCGCTTCCGTAAAACCGTTCAATCCGAATTTCGAGGCGTTATAGGCAGCACCTCCAGCAAAAGAGTTCTTTCCAGCAAGACTGCTGATATTCACGATGTAGCCCCCGCCCCTCTTTTGAAATCGGGGAAACGCTTCACGGCAGCTATAAAACACACCTGAGAGATTTGTTTCAAGAGTCTGCTGCCAGTTCTCTACGGATAAATCCGATACCGAACCGAACACTCCCACGCCGGCATTATTTACCAGGACGTCTAACCCACCAAAGTGGGTATCGACGAATCGGAATAGCTCGGCAATATCTTCATGATTTCTAACATCGGCTGCTTTGCCCGCGACTTTACCGGCAGTTTCAGCATGGAGCTCGGAAACGGCA
>Ga0182024_10018268_pt1 | contig 13074 bp, 12 predicted proteins | sample P32metaG_FD_120480 | JGI IMG/M metagenome (GOLD analysis project Ga0182024, IMG submission 120480) | Permafrost microbial communities from Stordalen Mire, Sweden - P3-2 metaG (Illumina Assembly) | ecosystem: Environmental > Terrestrial > Soil > Wetlands > Permafrost | place: Sweden: Stordalen...
CCTGCGCGATCGTCTGCGCACCGAAGTTCTGCGTCACGAGCAGCGCGGAACCGCTCGGCGTCTTGCCGGCCCCGAGCCCGCAACCTGAGACGGTTGCCGCGAGCGCAATCGCGGCCGCGGCAACCGTGAACCTGGTCCTGAGCTTGCGGGTGCTGGGAGGCCGCATGTCCGCCGCTAGCTGCTGCAGCTCCCTCCCGACTTGTGGATGCAGACCGTCGCCTCGTCGCGCAGCGCATGCGCGGCCGTGACCTTGATCTCGACGCTCCCGGTCTTGCTGATCTTCAGCGACGCCTTGCCGCCACTGCCCGCGGTTGCCGTCGTGCTCACGGCGCTCACGTGCGCGCCAACCGCAGGCGCCGCCTTGCCGTTCGCGTTCGCATAGCTCGTGACGATGACAGTGAACGGCTTACCGACAAGAACGCTCGCAGGTGCGCTGATCCCGAGCACGCTGGGGGCGACGATCGACTTGCTCTTGCCGTCGTACTCGGGGAAGAACAGGATGCTCGATCCCTTCGCTGGATCGACGCTGCAGGCGCCAAGCGACGCCGGCTTGTCGTTGAGCCAGAACGCCCAGTAATAGTCGGCGGTCGAGGAATAGCTGTCACCGAGGATCGAGGTGACGAAGTAGTCCTTGTAAGAGCTTGACCAGCTCCCGTTCCAAACACCGTGAGTCGCGTCTTCGAGCGCGCCGAGCGCGCTGAGGGCGCTGCAGCTGTCCGCGGCGACGCCGTCCTTGCTGACAGAGCCGCTCTCGAGCGTCACCACCTTCGCCGGCAGGGGCGTCTTGGTCAGTCCTTCGACCCGGACCGTCACATCCGGAACCGGGCCTGTTGCGGTCTTTGCGGCAGTTGCGGCTGACTGTGTCGCCAGGACTCCGGCGAGCGCTACGCCAATGCAGCCGGCCGCAGCGAAACGTGCGCGCGATGCGCGTAGGGAACGAGTGCTTCTCATAGGTGCCAACCCCTTTCCACGAGGGTCTTGTGGGCTTTTGGTCGGCGCAGGTCTCCTGGCTTCCGGGCCGATCTCCCGCGCCTTCCCGGCTCGCGGTGGCGAACCAGTGGCCTGCGCTCTCGCGCGTGCGGTCGACTTCCCCGGTCACAGTGGCGGGTCCGCGCCGGATCCTCCCCGGCTTCCCATGCCACCGACCGCTATCGCGCGCCATCCTATCGCCTCTGACACACTTGAACGGCCGATGACCGTGAACCTCACGCGCATCTACACGAAGCTCGGCGACAGCGGCGAGACGCACCTCGGCGACATGAGCCGAGTGCCCAAGACCGACCCGCGCATCGAGACCTACGGCGACGTCGACGAGCTCGGCGCCCACATCGGCGTCGCGATCACGCAGCCCGGCATGCCCGAGCGAACCCTCGACTGGCTGAAGCGAATCCAGAACGACCTCTTCGACCTCGGCGCGGACCTCGCGGTCCCTGAGGGCGGTACAAAGGAGCGCCTACGCGTGCTCCCCTCGCAGGTCGACTGGCTCGAGAACGCGTGCGACGAAGTCAACGAGACGCTCGAGCCACTGCGGTCCTTCCTCCTCGCTGGCGGTAACGCGGCGGCGGCCTGGCTTCACGTCTGCCGGACGGTCTGCCGGCGAGCCGAGCGGCGGGTCGTGGCGCTCGGAGATGACGCGAACCCCGAGGTGCTGCGGTACCTCAACCGCCTGAGCGACTTACTGTTCATCCTGGCCCGCGACGCGGCCCGGGATGAGGAGACACTTTGGGAGCCGGGACAGCATAGGAGTACGTAGTACCGTGCGCGGGATCAGACTGGGCGGCGTAGGTTGCTCGATAGCGCTGCGCCCACGCTAGCACCTCATGGACGTACCACCAAGCGTGGTTGTAGTCATAGATCGCGCGCGCGTAGTTCTGCGGCGCCCCGCAAGCATGCAAATAGTTGGCCATGCTGAAGATGGAATCGGCCGGATTCCACATGTTGGGCGTACCGGTGCCTGTCGGAGTCACGCCATACCGTTGCCACGTTGAGACAAGGAACTGCGCGGGACCTCCCGCGCCAGCGTAATTCAGCGCACCGGGTACGGTGCACGACGGCGCTGGATCCTGTCCATTGTCACACTCGACGGTCCCTATGCCGGCAAGGACGCTCCAATCCAATCCGTATCTTGCGGCTGCAGCTTCGTACAGGTGCAGATAAAGCGGCGGAATCGCGTCGAGCGCCTCCCCGGAAGGTTCGTACTGGAGCGAGGACTCCGGCGCTGACAGGCCGAGGACGAGTCTGGTCGTGTAATGCACAAAGCCAAAGGCGAGCAGCACAACGCAGGCTCCCAACACCGCGAATAGAGCGACCGTGCCGCCTACGAGTACGACCGGCAGACGGAGCCGCATTCAGCGCACGCGTGATCCGAACTGGCGCGCACGGCGATCTAAAACGGTCTTGACCGCGTCCCCGCCGGCGTCTCGGGCGGCCGGGCGTCGCAACCCCAGCCGAACCGAGGACCGGGCGTCGTCAAGCCACCGACGGCGCTCGGCCAGCTGTCGGTCGATCTCGAGACGGGCCTGCATCCGCGCCGCCGCGGACGAACCTCCATAGCCGCTTGGGCTCAGACCGGCAAGCCCGGCGAGCAACGCGTACTCGCGTGGTTGCCCGCGTTCGCCGCCGCGAGATCGAGCAGCCCGGTCGAGCTGCTGTGACCAGCGGCGCTGCTCGCGCCTCTCCACGAGCCTCGGCAGCAGACGCCCGCGACGGCCGATCGCGAGATCCGCGCCGTGTCGCGCTATCTGTTCGTCCACGACGCGGCCCCGACGAGCCAGCGACACTGCACGGCGTCCGCTCCCCTCACCTCGGGCGACATGCTCCTCACGCGTCAAGCGCTCGCGCCGGATTCGGAGGGCGGCGAGCTGATCGCGGAGTGCCGGTGTTGCCGTCAGTGACTCGAAGCGAGCCGCCCGCACAGGCACGAGCGAGTGCTCGACCTGCGCTGCAAGCTTTGCACGGGCTTCGTGCTGGACGCGCGAAGGCGGCGACGACGACGCGCCCGGCTCTGAGCGGAAGCCACGGGCTTGCTGCAAGACATCCGCGGTGCCGCTGAGGCTCGTAGCGGCACCGTGTCCGACGAATCGGCTGGCGCGCCTCACCGAGCCGAGCACTTGCGATCCGTAGCGTACGCGCGTTGCGAGGGGCAGCCTGCTGGTCTGCTCGCCGCGCTCGTGCACTACAAACGCCAGCATGCGGTGGCGGTGTTCGAACGCAAGCCACCAGAACACTGAGATCAAGAGCCACTGTGTCCACCAGCCGAATGCGCTCACACTCGTCAAGAGATCCACGACGAGCAGCGTCACCCCGAGCATGACGGAATAAACGAGCTTCGCGAGCGCAGCCCCAACGAGCCGAGTCAGCCAGTGGCGGAACGTGGCGCGGCCGCTGTCGCCGAACGCTGGTGCCAGGACAGCGAGGGGTGCTAGCAGGAGATAAACGAGCACGGCTAGGGCGGCGCCGAGCAGCCGGAGCGCAACGAATCCGAGCATCGCCAGCATGCCAGCTGCCCCGAGCGCAATGAGCAACACGCCGCCGGCGCGCGGCCAAGTTCCCTCAGCGGTGCGAAACTCCGCCTGCGGGACGGTTCCACCGGCACAGTCGGTGGGATCGCTGCTTCCGCAAAGCGTGCCGTACAGCGTTGGCAGCGAGGTTTGACTCGCCAGATCGTTCCGAGCGAGCCCGTTCGCCGGAAGCGCGAGAAAGAGCGCACCATTGGTTCTAGCAGCTGAGAGCGCCATTGCCGTGGTGGCGTATGTCCGCTGCTCAGCACTACCGCCAGGCACGCACTCGACAAGTCCGGGCGTGGGACCGTGACACGTCGCCCCCGCCCTGTAAAGCTGCTCAAGGGCATGACCAGTACGCTCGAGCTGCGGATCGAGTTCGGACTGCTCGCGACACCAGTCGACGTCGCCGAACTCCAGATAGCACCATGGCCCTGTGATCGCACTGTCAAAGACCTCACCCAGGGCGTTGTCGAGGCTCCCTTCGGGTTGGCTGGCATCACCAGTCGTGATGGCTGCGAGCGTGCCGAGAGCTGCCTCATCAGACAGCTGACTGACGGCACCGATAGTGCCGACCGGATCGGCAATGATCCAAAGTCCGAGTGCAATCATGGCGCTCATGAGGAGCGCTTGACCGAGCGTCTCAGCTACGCGGCGCCGGACAAGTCCGTTCCATGCAAACGCGATCCCGGCAAGCGCGAGGGCGAGCCCGAGCCACGGCTGCGTGAAAATACGCTCGGTGTCATTCAGCGCATTGACCACCGAGTTGAGCATGCTCGGGGCGAGTAGATCGATCGTGTAACACCACTCGAGGGCTACGACGGCGACGTGCACAAGCCAGACGATTGCCGTCCAGACGGGGGTGATGAGCAGATCCTGGACTATCGAGTCAACGTCGTCGCTGAAGCTCGCGCCGAGCCCGGACTCCACATTCGTGTCAAACGCGTAGTTGGACAGCGGGACCGCCGCAACAGCGACACCAGAGACCTCGCAGTTCGTCTGCGCCGCGGCCGAGAGCTGCGTAAACAGTGAGGGCGTGGTGCACGACGGGCTCGTGAATCCGTTGGCAGCGAGAGGATCTTCAACAGGACCAAGCGGTCCGGCCGTCAGCGATGTCGGCGTCAAGCCCGCGACCCGTCTTTCCCGCTTTACGGCATGCACGTGGCGTGTACCCGTGCTGGCGAGTGCGTCACACGGACACAGCACGACTAGTGCCAACGCCACCAGGTACCGGCACGCCAAGCCCGTTACGGCGCGGGCTGCTGTCAAACGGGTGGCGTCGTCGAGAACGCGCTCAACAGATGAGGCACGAGCACCTCGACCTGGATCGGCTCGACGCGCCCCACGTGGTCGCGCATAAGACAGCGGCCACTGTCGTAGGAGAGCAGCTGCTCACGTAGGGCCCTGTCATCGGGATCTAGGTCTAGTAGCCGTAGCGCACGCGCGGCCTCCGCCTCCGAGCGGAGCCCAAAAACGAACGTCGCGCCTACTAGGTTCTCGATGACCGCCCGTCCGTCAAGGAGGGTGTCCGACACCAGCTGGGTGCTGATGATTGGTACCGCGAGCTCACTGCGGCCCATCCGCTGGAGCGACGCAAGCAGCATCCTTCCGACGGGATCGCCCAGAAGTCGCCAGCCCTCGTCGAACGAGAACACCTTTAGGCGGGATCGCTCCGCGGACATGAGCTGCATTGCGAACATCGCGATGAGACGCACCACCTGCTCTCCGACGCGCTCAAGCGGCGAATACTCCGAGCGTGCTCGGCCCGGCTGTGAGGCGGGAAGATCCCGGATCAGCACATATGTGACCTGACGCGTACCAACAGCGGGTAGCTGAACGTCGGGGTCTGCAAACCCGAGCTGCGTCAAACCAGCTCCGGCGTACACCGCAAGCGTCTTGGCGACCTCCTGATCGACAACGTCGCCGGCCGTGAGCACGCGCACGACCTCGTAGCACGTTGGCGCGCTGGCATGACGTAACACACTGTCGACAGCCTTAACAATCGCTGTCTCCCACGTCGCTTCAGCACGAGCCGGAAGTAACTCGCAAAGGAACGAGACAGCAGCGTCATGACGGATGTGCTCGGGCGCCACACGCAATGGATCCAGCATGCCGCGAAGCGACCGCTCGCCCCGCAGCGCGATCGTCTCAACGTGAGGCGCCACTTCATCGAGCTCGTGCATGCGATGATCGCCCTTCGGATCGCAGTCGATCACTCGGGCTCCCAGCAGGAACGCCTCGTATGCGAGTTTCTGGTCCAGCGTCGTCTTTCCGGAGCCGAGTGCACCAATGCTCAGGATGGCGGCGTTACGGTCGTTGTCAGAACCTTCACGAAGGTTGAAGCGGACAGCGTGGCGCGAGCCAGTCAGCGTGTGTCCAAGATGAAATCCACGATGAGATCCGACAACATGAGTTGCAAGCGGCATCAAGGCGGCGACCTGCTCCGGCGTCAGCACATCGTCGTAGCCGTTCACGACGCATCGTTGGCCGGGGATGTGATGAGTGAACAATCGGAGCTGATCACCGAGCGGGCGGTGCAGACGCACCTCGCCAAACGCGCGGCGGCAAGTTTCGACGCGGCGCTCGAGCTCGCTCTCACTGTCTGCGCCGACCGCTATGGCGAGCGTCGCTCTAAGTAGAGGCGGATGACTAGCCGATTGGAGGTAAGCGAGCAGGTCGCGCGCATCCTGCGTGCGACCGAAGGCCCGGTCGGACACACCCTGATCGCCGACGGCTTCGGCCCTCGCTATCTCGTCCGCGTCCTGCACTCTGCGTCGCACCAGCCGCATTGCCAGATCGTTCGGGAGGAACCGCGCCGTCAGCGCAAGGTCGATCGGAAACCACAGCGACTCTGGTGGCGCAAACATCAGTTCGAGGCGCGTGCTCGGGAACACATCGCGCTCCGGCAGCGCCCCGGCGACTAGTTGCGCCTGCCAGCTCACACCGAGCTCGGACTCGACGCGTAACGATCGTCCACGGTGCTCGACGTGACTGTCACACCAGCGCATCACGTCGGCCTCGAGCGGTGCGAGAAAAGCCACGCCGTTGCGCTCAAAGACCAGCGCCTGCGGTTCATGCAAGCCGTCGACCGCTGGTTCACCAAGGCCCCGACAAAAGCCGCGTCGCACCAACCACTGGACCTCCGGCGTCCGCGCCGGCCTAGCCTCAATAAATCCGGCAATTCGCGCGTGTGCGGCGTCGGCGCCCACGCGGAGCCTCTCAAGCTCCCGCACCGACAGAAGTCTCCTGTCGCTCCATCTGACCGCCTCGCGCAATCGTTGCCGAATGTCTTTCGGCCCGCGCTCAGCTAGCGACGATACGAAGCTGCCTAGGTCCCTGTCGGGTGCCTTGAGACTGATCGCGATATACACCTCCGGCTGCTCAGCTAGATCGACAGCCAGCGCATCGCGCTGCTGGGACAGGTAGAGATCGTGTGCAACCTGGTGTGGACCACCGTATTCATCTCGCGTCGACCTCAGATAGCTCGAGCGGTCCCACACGCGACCAGCCCGGATGATCTGGATGTCAGCTTCGGTAGACTCAACTGCTGCAACAAACTGCGACATGTACGTTGTCTTGCGAGCGCGTGGTAATGTCGCGTAGTTGTATGTGTTTAGTGCGAATAGCGCCCAAGGTCCAGCTGCGCCGACCAAGCAGTTTCCGTACACAAAGGTTAAGGGGCGGATGCTTCAGCCCTGGCGGACGCGGTCAGTCAACGGGCTCCGCGACACCTCGAGCACGGCGCCTGCCGCGATCTCCATCGCGGTGGACCTCGGGCCTACGACCGCGTCGAGGATCGGGTGAATCGACACGTTTGCGCGACGGCAGAGCCTACGGCGCCATTCGACCCGATCGTGCGCGCAACAAATCAAAGCCATCCCTGGGCCGTGGTAACGCAAAGAGCGCAGCGAGCTCTCGGAGCCATCCGCCACGAAGACGATCGCGGGGGGCCGCCATACGCTCATCGGCGGCGGCGCGCCACGCAGCCGTCGCAGGTTCCGGCGGCTGAGCAGGTAGCGAAGGGCAGCGGCCGCGGCGACGTGGAATGCACGTCCGTCGATTCGCAGCATTGCAAGAAGTCCACCGAGCGCCGTGGGCAGCGCAATGATGCGGCAATACCAGGGCAATGATGCCGCCAGCCAAGAAATGCCAGGCAGCGCACCCACGAGAAACGCTCCCGCGGCTAGTAGCGAGGCGTACGCCACGCCACGAAGCGGCACGCCGGCGGGGTTCAGCCGTAGTGTGTCGATGCGGTAGATCCGACGTTCGAACGAGAACACCGCGCGGTATGACCGAACCTCGACTTCGGTGTCAGCGATCGGCATGGGCTTAGCCGGAGCCGAACAGCGTTGACACCGTATCCTGCAATACGTTGACACCGACTGGGCTCGCGAACAGAACGGCGATCACGCCGATGACGAGCAGGCCCATCGCCTCCTTGAAGTCGCGCCGGAACACGAGGACAACCGCAGATACGGCGAGGGCGAGGCCGATGAGACTAAACGCGACGGTTCTGCCGAGATCACTCGCGCGACGTGCTGCCGTCTCGAGGGAGCTCTGCGTCCCGCTCGTGGCCGCGGCGACTGCCGCTACTCTCGATGTTGCCGTCGTCGGCGTCGCACTCGCTGTCCCCGGCACCGACGATGCAAGAACCACGAGCGCCAGACCCGTGGCCCACTTATGAGGTTTTATCAAATGCATTTCTCTGGATGTCCTTTTTATGATTAACTAGCGGCCTGTCGTATCGTTGGCTGCCTGAGCTTCTGTGCCTGCCACGGCTACACCGGAGGCACGGCGGCCTCGGGCTCGGACTAACCGAGCGCCATAGCCTGTTCTGTGGCGCTCGGAGCACGGTTGCGAGCGACACCGGGGCACAGAGACCAACGGCAGCAATCATCCAAAGCGCCGCTCGGCGCAACCGCAGCGACCAGCGCAGATTCCCTAACGGCTTGCGCTCGAGGCTCACACGTGATCTGCTAACTACGCTCACCTCTCGAAGCCAAACTCTTGGGCCGCCTGTTGGTCCGACTGCCCGACGGAGCGTGGAGAAGAAGCGGCGCTAACAGCCACATGAACACTCCCTGGCGTCGCCGCGTTTACGGACGCACGCGTGGACGATGATTCACTGTCTCGATGCAAATGACGCTCGGATGCTTTGACCAGCGCACGGGTCCGGGCGCGTGCTTGGCGCGCAGGTCGCCGTTGGAAATGCGTGGCACGTGGGGATGTCCGTTGGACGTGAGAGTGTCGGCGCCGGCTCGTGACCGGCGGGCTTATGGTCCACGCGCCAGCAATGGCGACTGCCGAGGCGCTGAGAAGCGCGGCAACCAGCCGGCAACGGCCGTGGGCGATTCGGAGCCGCCGAAGGACCGGCTTGGATGCATCACGGGGCGGCCGCGACGATGCGTCGACGCCCTTCAACAGGCGGTCAGCGGACTCGTTGCTTGCGTAGTTCGATTCGCCGAGAAGCTCAGCTTCGTCGATTACTCGGTAGACGGCGACCGGCTGACGCCTCCTCAATGGTGTTTGTCCTTATCCACCCGCATTGCGCTTGCTCCCGTTCCGACGATCGTTGCCCGAGTGGACACGCGTCGTGCCGATTCCAAGCTGGCGCAGTGGCTGCTAGGGGTGCGACAAGCGACAAGGCAACACGACCAGCCAGCAGACTGGCGCTAGCCGTTCGAACGAGCGAAAACCGCTACGCACGGAGCTAAACCACAAAGCATGCTCGCGCCCGAAGTCCCGTGGCAGTTGAGAACCTCGACGGCCTACTGCCAACGGACTTACAAACGTTCGATCGTCAGCGCTCGAAACCGAACTCGCTCGCCTCCTGCCGCACGGTTGCGGCCGACTGCACGGACGGTGCTGGTGTCGGTGATGACTTGGGTGCGGCCGCTGCGATGCTCGCGCGGCGAACACCGAATTCGCGTCGTGTTTGAGCGACGACGGTAAGGTGGGGAGCTTCGAGCACGGCGTGCGTGATCGGGAAGGGTCGCTCGACAGCGCTGCGGTGGAGAGCCTTGTCGTGCGGGACGCCAGCAAGCGCGCGTGATTCTCGCCCACCATTAGACGAGCCGATTGTGATGCGCTCGCACACTGCGAATCCGCCGGCTGCGCCGGCGACGCACATGGCCACCATGCCAGCCTTCCCGATCATGACGCCAGTTGTTGACACTCCGGTGAACCCCGCAGCGCCGGAGGTACCTATTTCCGTGGCCGGATGACGCGCAGTCGCCAGGGCACGCCGAAACGCTGCGACAAGCCACGCTACCTTCGGGTGCGTCACGGCCGATGCAGCTGGAATCGGTAGAACTGCCGCCGCTTGCCGCGCCGTCCGGTTGAGCGCGGCAACGTACCGCGCGCACGCCGGACAGTTCTCAACGTGCATACGGGCCCGTCCCAGCTGTCCCTCGACACCGGCTCCCGCCGCGAGAGCCAACAGATCCGGTTCCAGCCGGCGGCAACGCTCGCCGCTCTGATACTCGGCCACGAGGACCCGGAGTTTTGACCTAGCGCGCTGAGCCACCTTGCGAAACTTCTCTGCCGACCAGCCGTAACGCTCACAGAAGTCCTGCATATCCATCTGCAAGTTGACCTGGCTATGGAGCGCTAACCGTTGGTCGAGGCTGAGCTCCGATATCACCTCGCGCAGACGACGGATGTCGCCCTGCGCTTCCACTCGTCGCTCAACAGCTGCAGCCCGATCCTCGATCTCGGGTACCGCGGTCCCCGCGCCGTCAACTGAGACGGCAGTTGCCAGGGCCGCTTCGATGCCACTGCGCCCAGCGAGGGCTCTTCGACGGTCATTGATTCGGCTTACGAACTTTTGCTCAAGCGCATTTTTGACATGGTCCGGATTTGCGAACGGCGCGCGGCGCGAGCGAACGACGAGCTCTAGCGTAGCCTGGCTGTAGCAGTCCTCAAGATCCTCGAATCGGAGTCGCTGACGATGAGCGCGAAGGAGCAGATCGCGTCGGGCGGCAGCCACGCACGCCACGATCTCGGCTGGATCCGCTGGCGCTTGTGGTACTGCCACACCCATCGGGCGCTCCTCCGACGACGCATAAGGGAATGGGACAACCCGCCCGGGGTTTTCGACACGGCCCGCTCGCGTGACCCGACCAGTCTAGGCATTGCGAAAGGTTATGCGCGGAACGAGACGCCGGAATTTGCGGACACGTTGGGAGCGGAGTCCGACTCACAAGCCGGCCGGGTTCGGTAGCCCGGATCGCTACGCAGCGGTGCTCGGCTGCGGATCCGCGGCGCAGTCGGGACACGCTTGTAATACAGCCCCGGAAAAGGCGCCACTAACCCGAAGATGTGAGCGCTCTATAGCTGGCGGGGCACTGCTATAGAGGCGCTGTACCCGTCCAATCGATTATTAGCCGTACCGGAGAGGTTGATCCGCCGACGGTTGATCGCCAGCTCACTCTTGCGGGCGACGGTTCTGCGTGCGATGCCGTGCGTCGTTCTCGGTCGCTTGGCGTCGGGCTGTGTCGTCTGATGCCTGGCGGCGCGCCTCGTTCTCGCTCGCCTGATCTCTAGCCCTCTGATCGGAGTCCTGGCGGTACGCCTCGTTGTTGGTCGCTTGGCGTCGGGCCGTGTCGTCTGATGCCCGGCGGCGCGCCTCGTTCTCGCTCGCCTGGTCTCTAGCCCTCTGATCGGAAGCCTGGCGATACGCCTCGTTCTCGGTCGCTTGACGTGATTCGTCGGCCAGTCGCTCGATCGACTCGGAGGCCTCTTCGGAGCCCGCTGATACGCGTTTCTGCCGCCGGAATAGTTTTGGCACGATCGAGCCAGTCTAGAGTCGCCCGAGCGAGAGACCGACGCTACCTCTGCTGGGGTGTAGACGCGCGTCCGCTCGCTCCGCCGGTCATGGCTGCGCTAGCCGGCGTGCCAGCGGAGAGCCGAGCGCGTCCGGCTTTGCGGTGTTTTCGCTCCCGGCAAGGTGGCAAGCGATCAGTTGCACATGCAACTTGGGGCGCTAATCCGTCGCAAATAGCGCTCGCCATTGCCCGTGGCTCTAGCCGAGCGCGGAGCAAGGCAGGCCTCGCAAGCCGCCCTTGCTACGCAGCGGCGCTCGGCTGCGGATCGGCGGCGCAGTCGGTGAGTCCGAGAGCGCTCATCGCGGTGTCGGCGGCGGCGGTGAGTGCCTCGCCGCGGTTTACGAGTAACTCGGCCTGCGGTAGTTGGTTGTGCGAGTAGTCGGCGACTTCCTGGCGGCCGAGATTGACGAGCGTTTCGACCGCTCCGAGTGCCGAGTAGTAGGTGTGGCGGAGCTTCTTGGGCGGCGTCAAGCGCTCCAGGCTTTTAAATTCTTTGGAGGCGTAGGTGACGCTGTGGCGCGCAACGCCAGCTTCGGAGGCCGGGGTGTCGTTGGGGACAGGAAGCGACTCGATCTCGGCGTTCGTGCGCCGGCAGATCTGGCCTGCCTTGGCGATGAAATGCGGCGTCACGGTGGGCGTGACAGTCGCCACGCTGCAGCCTCCGATCGTGAGCCCGACGGCCACTGCCAGCGGTGCCCGTAGTGTTCGCGCGATCGGCTGAGCTGTCTTCGGAGGGCCGTGCCCGAGGCGTTTCGTCAACGAATACCGAGCCAACCGCTGGATCTGGTCCGCCCCGGTGCAGTGGCGCAGCTCTTGCCGGCTGGGCGGTGGCTGAAAACGTCGCTGGCGCTGTTTTCTGCGGCTCGGCGTCTGTTCCTGGCCGCTACACCGAGGTTGCCGCGCGCGGCTTGAGTAAGCGCCTGCTTTCCCTCGCTTTGGGCGCCGGTGAACAATCCCTGCGCTACGGCTTGACGCCGCCGGACCCGTCGGGGTCCCAGGGGCGTGGCAGGCACATCCGGTCGCGCCAGCGGTGCGGGCAGACGTAGGCGTGCCAGGTCGGCTTGAGAACGTCGACGCGCGCGAAGCGGAAGACGAAGGGGACGCGGCCGAGCCGCGTAGCGATGCTGTCGGGGGCGGTGACCGCGAAGGATTGCGGCAGGTGCGTCGGGCGCGTCGTGATCTCGTTACACCAGAGACGCCACGAGCCCTCGTAGTCCTCGACGAGCTCGTCGCCGACGTATTTGTGCTCAGCGATCAGCTCGACGCCGGGGCGGCGCGACTGCCAATGCCAGCTCGGCGCGGCGGCGATGATCCAGCCATCCTCGATCTTCCGCTCGGCGCGTGCCGTCGCTAGCTTGGCGATGTCCCAGGCAATGCCGGCGAGCCCGTCGCCCGACTGGCAGAACTGCAGCTCGATCGCGATCCGATCGTCGATCACGACGTCGAACGGCCCTACCTCCGGCCAGTGCTTGAGCGCGATCACGGCGGAGCCGGCGCCGGCCGCCTGCTCGAGCGCCTCCTGCAGGTCGTGCTCCTCGAGCGCCGTGGCGCGCTTGTCCTCGGCCACCCGCTCGAGCAGCGGCAACGCAGCCTCGAGCAGCTCGCGCGGCGAGTCGACCACCGGGCTGAGCGTGTTAGAAGACATGCTTGCGTCTCTCCCGACCGGCGGCTAGGCGGTGCGCTGAGCGGTGAACGGCGCGGCGGGGAAGATCCCCGCCTTGATCTTGCCCGACATCGAGTCGCCGTCG
>Ga0182024_10018269_pt1 | contig 13073 bp, 15 predicted proteins | sample P32metaG_FD_120480 | JGI IMG/M metagenome (GOLD analysis project Ga0182024, IMG submission 120480) | Permafrost microbial communities from Stordalen Mire, Sweden - P3-2 metaG (Illumina Assembly) | ecosystem: Environmental > Terrestrial > Soil > Wetlands > Permafrost | place: Sweden: Stordalen...
CGGAGGTCCCGCCAATCTTCCCCCGTTCACGGGGGAAGTACCGGCGAAGCCGGGGAAGGGGGCGGCCGCTGCAACGATCGTTGCTCACGCGCCCCCTCCACCGCTTCGCGGTCCCCCTCCCCCCCTGCGCGGGTGGGGATTTGTGCCGCGCGATGCCTTATTCTCGCATCGCGTGACGCAGGGGGCGCCAAGCCGAGGACAAGAAACCCAAGGCGCCCAGCCGCGCTCGTCGCAGTGCTGGCGGGTCTCTTCGCCGCGGGAGCCGCGGTGGCGGCCAAACCGCCGCCGCCCGGCCTGGCCCCGGCCGTTCAGAGCGTGCTGGATTGCCAGAAGATCGAGGACGGCGGCCAGCGCCTGGCCTGTTTCGACGCGGCGGTGGCGGCCATGGCCAAGGCCGAAACCACGGGCGATCTGGTGACGGTGGACCGCCAGCAGCGGCGCGCGGCGCGCCATCAGGCCTTCGGGCTCGTCCTGCCTTCGCTGGCCTTCCTCGACCGCGGGGAGAAACCCGAGGAGGTCGATCGAATCACCGCCAAGGTGGCGTCCGCGTCACGCAACCCCCAAACCGGCAATTGGACCGTCAAGCTCGACGACGGCGCGCTGTGGCGCCAGACCGACGGCGCCGAGATCTTGCGCCCGCCCCATCCCGGCTCGTCGGTCGAAATCCGCAAGGCGATACTCGGCAGTTTCACCATGAAGGTGGACGGCCAGTTCGCCGTCAGGGTCCACCGCGACAACTAAAGGGCGACCGGGCATGACGGATTTTCGTTTCGTGGCCGACGATTTCGCCGTGAGCCCGCAGATTTCCGCCGCCGACGTGGCCGTCGCGGCGGCGATGGGATTCACCTTGATCGTCAACAACCGGCCGGACGGCGAGGCGGCCGTGCAGCCTCCAGGCGCAGCCATAGAGGCCGCGGCGCGCGCCGCGGGCCTGAACTATGTCCATATCCCCGTCATCGGCGCCCCGAACGCCGAACAGGTGGAAGCGGTGCGACGGGCCACCGAGCATGCGCCTGGCAAGGTTCTGGCCTATTGCCGATCGGGAACGCGCTCCATCGTCACCTGGGCCCTGGGCCAGGCCGCCGACGGCAAGATGACTCGAGGCGACCTTCTCCGGCGCGCGGCGCGCGCGGGATATGATCTTTCAGCCGTGTTGTCGGCTTAAGGGTGGCCGACGCGTCGTCTAATGGCCGCTCGGGTTGAGTTGGCGGGTCTGCATGAGGGTCGTCGCTTGCGCGCTGTCGGCGGCCATTTGGTTCCACTGGGCCCGCGTGTAGCAGATCCTGTGGCCCTCGAGGCGGCTGCCGGTGGTCTCTTCGTGCTTGCAGATCACCTGATTGGGGTCGCGCCCACTCCTGGCCGCGCCAATCGGCGCGGGCTGGGTCGCCGGCTGGGCGGCGATCGGTACGCTGGTGGACTGGGCCTGGGCCGAAACGGCCGCCGAAGAGAGCAAAAGAGCGGCGGCCAGCGCCGTGAACTGGAGTGTCGTCACGAAAAGCACCTCATTGAATGATGGGTCATTGTGGCCGAATGGGCCTTGCGGCGCAAGCGCCCGTGGGGCTCTGATGGCGGCCCATGATCCCCTATGTTCGCCAACTCGCGTTCGAATACGGCCGCTGCGACCAGGTCTCCTCGCTGATCCGCCGGGTGATCGCCGACAACCCTGGGCCATTCACCTATCTGGGCACGGGGACCTATATCGTCGGCGCCGGCGAGGTCGCGGTGATCGATCCTGGACCGGACATGCCAGACCACCTGGCGGCCATTCTCGACGCCACGGCGGGCGAGCGGGTGAGCCATATCCTCGTCACCCATCACCACCTCGACCATTCGCCCCTGGCCCGGCCCCTGGCGGCGGCCACCGGCGCGCTCATCTACGGCTGCGCGGCGCCCACGACTCCGGCGGAAGGCGAAGTGAAGCTGGAGGCGGGCTATGATCAGTTCACGCCCGATGTGTCGGTGTGCGGCGGGGCGGTGATCGAAGGGGCCGGCTGGACGATCGAGGCCATCCCCACCCCCGGTCACACCTCCAACCACATCTGCTATGCGCTCGCCCAGGAGAACGCCCTCTTCAGCGGCGACCACATCATGGGCTGGTCGACCACGGTGATCACTCCGCCGGACGGCGACATGGGCGACTATCTGGCCAGCCTGGAGAAGGTGAACGCGCGGCGTTTCGCCACCCTTTGGCCGACGCACGGCCCGCCTATCACCGAAGTGACCCCGTTCATCGAGGCCTACATCGAGCACCGGCGGGAGCGCGAACGCCAGATCCTCAGCCGGCTCGCGGCGGGCGATACGCGGATCACGGCGATGGTGCCGGTCATCTACGCCGCGGTGGATCCGCGCCTGCATCCCGCCGCCGCCCATTCGGTGCTGGCCCATATGATCGAGCTGGTTCGTTCGGGAAGGGTGAGATGCGACGGATCGCCCGGCCTCGACAGCAACTATCGGTTGGCGCAGCAGGGCGCCCAAGGGGGAAACCGTCCATGAAGCGCATTTTGCTCGCCGTCGCGCTGACCGCCGTCGCGGCCGGCGCTTTCGCAACACCCGTCCACATTTCGGCCCCCGTGGCCGCGGCCGTCGCGGCGCCCGATCGGGCCGCCGAGAGGCCCACCGACGCCCGCCGCCATCCCGCCGAGGTGCTCTCCTTTTCCGGCGTCAAGCCGCGAGACACGGTCGCCGAGCTGATCCCGGGAAGCGGCTACTTCACGCGCCTTTTCAGCAAGATCGTGGGTCCGCGCGGCCACGTCTACGCGGTCTGGGTCGAGGAGTACGCCAAGCTTGCCCACCCCGATCCGGAAAATTCGCTGACCCTGTCGCGCACGCCAAGCTACGGCAACATCACGGTCCTCACCCAGCCGGCGCGCGCCTTCGCGACGCCAAGGCCCGTGGACCTGGTGTTCACGGCGCAGAACTATCACGACTATCCGGACAAATTCATGGGCAAGGTCGATCCGATGGTGTTCGACCGCGCCGTGTTCAAAGCCCTGAAGCCCGGCGGGGTGTTTCTGATCGTCGACCATGCGGCGGCGGCCGGGTCGGGGATGCGCGACACCGACACGCTCCACCGGATCGATCCGGCCATCGTGAAGGCGCAGGTCATCGCGGCGGGCTTCCGCTATGTCGGCGCCATGGACGTGCTGAAGAACCCGGCCGACGATCATTCCAAGGCGGTCTTCGATCCCGCCGTGCGCGGCCAGACCGATCAGTTCGTCATGAAGTTCGCGAAGCCGTGATCTGGGGCGCCGGCGCCCGATAGCCCGCGAGGCTTTCGCGGATCGACTTCTTGTCGATCTTCCCGGTCGCGCCCAAGGGGATGTCGTCGACGAACCGCACATCGTCGGGCATCCACCACTTGGCGATCTTGCCCTCCAGAAAGGCGAGGAACTCCGCGCGCGTCGCGGTCTGGCCTTCGTGCAGCTTGACCAGCAGCAGGGGCCGCTCGTCCCATTTGGGGTGGGCCACGCCGATCACCGCCGCCAGCAGCGCCTTGGGATGGCCGGCGGCGATGTTTTCGATCTCGATGGAGCTGATCCACTCGCCGCCGGACTTGATCACATCCTTGGCCCGGTCGGTGATCTGCATGTAGCCGGCCGGATCGATGGTGGCCACATCGCCGGTGTCGAAGAAGCCGTCGGCGTCGAGGATCTCGCCGCCCTCGTCCCTGAAGTAGCGGCGGGCGATGAACGGACCCTTGATCTGTAGGCGCCCGAAGGTCTTGCCGTCGTGCGGCGCCGCCGCGCCCGCCTCGTCCGTCAGGCGAAGCTGCACCCCGGCCGGCGGCCGGCCCTGCTTGAGTTTGTAGGGCATCTGTTCATCGAAAGAGAGTGAGGCGATTTCCGGCGTCGGCGTCGAGAGGGTCCCCAAGGGCGAGGTTTCGGTCATCCCCCAGGCGTGAACCACTTCGACGCCATAGTCGTCATGGAAGGCGCGGATGATCGCCTCGGGGACGGCCGAGCCGCCGATCACCACCCGCTTGAGCGTGGTCAGGCGCGCGCCCGTGGCCTTCAGATGGGCCAGCAGCATCTGCCAGACGGTGGGCACCGCGGCCGAAAAGGTGACCCCTTCGCTCTCCAGCAGATCAAGGATCGAGGCGCCGTCCATCTTCGGCCCGGGCATTACCAGCTTGGCCCCTACCGCCGGGCAGGAGAAGGTCAGGCCCCAGGCGTTGGCGTGAAACATCGGCACCACCGCCAGCACGGTGTCGCGCACCGAAAGCCCCATGACGTCGTGCTGCAGAGTGACCAGGGTGTGCAGGAAGTTGGAGCGATGGGAATAGAGCACGCCCTTGGGATTGCCGGTGGTGCCGGAGGTATAGCAGAGGCCGCAGGCGGTCTCCTCGCCGAACCCGCCCCAGACGCAGTCGGCGCTGTTGGCCTCGATCAGGCTCTCCGACGAGAGCGCGCCCTTCAGGGCGACATCCTTCATGCGGCCCTCGTCGGTCAGGACGATGAAGCGTTCCACCGACGGCATCCTGGCGCGATGCTCGATCAGGGTCGGCAGGAAGGTCAGATCGGTGAAGATGATCCGATCCTGGGCGTGATTGATGATGTAGCAGAGCTGATCGGCGAACAGGCGGGGATTGAGGGTGTGGCAGACCGCGCCGATGCCCATGATGGAATACCAGGCCTCCATGTGGCGCCCTGAATTCCACGCCAGGGTGGCCACGCGGTCGCCCGGCGCGACGCCAAGACCAATGAGCGCATTGGAAAGCCGCTTGGCGCGGTCGCGGATTTCACCGTAGGTGGTCCGCACGATCGGGCCCTCCACCGACCGCGTCACCACCTCGCGCGCGCCATGCCATTCGGCCGCGTGGTCGAGGAGCTTGTCCACGGTGAGCGGCCACTCCTGCATCAAGCCGCGCATGGGCGTCCCTCCCCTAAGATCCCGACCCATTTCCTTCAAGGAAATAGCCGCTTTGTCGTCCAGTCCGCGCCGGCGCGCTCGAAGGCCAGCCGCTCATGCAACCGAAAGGGCCGGTTGCGCCAGAATTCGATGGCGACAGGCACGACCCGATAGCCCGACCAGTGCGGCGGGCGCGGAATTGCGCCAAGTCCAAATCTCAAGCCCATCTCCGCCACCCGCTTTTCGAGCGCGAAGCGATCGGAGAGTTCGCTCGACTGGTCCGAGGCCCAGGCGCCGATCTGGGCGGAGCGGGCGCGGGTGGCGAAATAGGCGTCGGCTTCCCGCGCCGTGACCGCCTCGACGTGGCCGCGCACGCGCACCTGGCGGCGGAGGGACTTCCAATGAAAGGCGAGCGCTGCCTTGGGATGGGCGGCAAGCTCGCGGCCCTTGGCGCTCCTCGTATTGGTGTAGAAAACGAACCCCGCCGCATCCACCCCCTTGAGCAGCACCATGCGGTTGTTGGGGAGGCCGTCGGCGTCCACGGTGGCCAGCGCCATGGCGTTGGCGTCGTCGGGCTCGGCCTTCGTCGCCTCGCCCAGCCACGCTTGAAACAGGGCGATGGGGTCCCGCGCCTCCAACTGAACCGGCGGCTCGGCGCGCGGGATGGCCGCCGCATAATCCTCCTCGGCCGGCGAAGCTGGAATGATGGGCGCGTCGTTCATCACGGTCGATATAGAGCAACTTCGCGCGATTTTCGATTGGCCGTGAAACCGGCTAGAACCACCGCGTCATGTCGCACAACACCTTCGGGCGGCTCTTCCGCGTCACCACCTGGGGCGAAAGCCATGGCGAGGCCCTGGGCTGTGTGATCGACGGCTGTCCGCCGGGCCTCGCGCTGAGGTCGGACGACATTCAGGTCTGGCTCGACAAGCGCCGCCCGGGCCGGGGCAGGTTCGTCACCCAGAGGCAGGAGCCGGACTTGGTCCGTGTCCTCTCGGGGGTTTTCGAGGACGGGCGCACCGGAGGGCCGGTGACCACCGGAACGCCGATCTCGCTGATCATCGACAATGTCGATCAGCGACCGCGCGACTATGCGCCGATCGCAACCGCCTTTCGCCCCGGCCACGCCGACTGGGCCTATTTCGCCAAGTACGGGGTGCGCGACTATCGCGGCGGGGGGCGAGCCTCGGCGCGGGAAACGGCGGCGCGCGTGGCGGCCGGGGCGGTGGCGCGTCTGGTGCTGGGCGAGGCGGTCGTCGTTCGCGGCGCGCTGGTGCAGATCGGTCCGCATACGGTGGACCGCGGACGATGGGACTGGGGGCAGACGCAGGAGAACCCCTTCTGGTCGCCCGACGCCGGCATCGTTCCGGTGTGGGAGGAGCATCTGGAGGCGACCCGCAAGGCGGGCTCTTCCACTGGCGCGGTGGTGGAGGTCGAGGCGGTCGGCGTCCCGGCCGGTTGGGGCGCCCCGGTCTACGGCAAGCTCGACGGCGAACTGGCCGGCGCCCTGATGTCGATCAACGCCGCCAAGGGCGTGGAAATCGGATCGGGTTTCGCGGCCGCCGCCCTCACCGGCGAGGAAAACGCCGACGAAATGCGGGCCGGCCCCGAGGGCCCTCTTTTTCTCGCCAACAACGCCGGGGGAATTTTGGGCGGCATCTCCACCGGCCAGAGCGTGGTCGCCCGCGTCGCGTTCAAGCCAACCTCCTCGATCCTCACCCCACGCTTGGCGATCAACGAAGCGGGCGAAGAGATCGAGGTGCGCACCACGGGCCGCCACGACCCTTGCGTGGGAATCCGGGCCGTGCCGGTGGTCGAGGCCATGACCGCCTGCGTTCTGGCCGACGCCTTTCTGCGCCACCGCGGCCAAACCGGCGGCGGCGCGTTCGCGCCGGGAAGAGGCGAGCGGCGGTAGGGGCCGTTGCGCCACGGCGCGCTCTACCTATCTGCATCGCTCACGCTCACTTGCCGGAGATCGCAATGATCGAACGCCGTCCCGCCGGCGAGCTCGGCCGGTTTCGCAACGACTGGCTGAACGCCCGCTATCACTTCTCGTTCGCCGGCTGGCGCGATCCGCGCCGCATGGGCTGGGGTGACCTGCTGGTATGGAACGACGACGAGATCGCTCCGGGCACGGGCTTCCCGCCCCACGGCCACGCCGACATGGAGATTATCACCTATGTCCGCCAAGGCGCGATCACCCACCGCGACAGCCTGGGCAATGAGGGTCGAACGGCGGCCGGCGACGTGCAGGTGATGAGCGCCGGCTCGGGCATCCAGCACGCCGAACAGAACACCGAAGGCGAAATCACCACCCTGTTCCAGATCTGGATTCAACCCGGCTCGCGGGGCGGGGCGCCGGCCTGGGGAGCGAGAGCGTTCCCCAAGGGTGATCGGGCGGGGAGTTTCGTCGCCCTGGCCAGCGGCCGGTCCGGCGATGGCGACGCGTTGCCGATCCGCGCCGACGCCCGGGTGCTGGGCGCCAGCCTGAAGGCCGGCGACGCGACCGAGTACGCCTTGGCGCCCGGACGGCATGCCTATCTGGCGACGGCGGCCGGCGAGATCGAAGTCAACGGGGTCAGATTGGAGACACGCGACGGCGCGGCCATCCTGGACGAGCCGGTGCTCAAGGTCCGCGCCCTGGCCGACGCCGAGGTGGTGCTGGTGGATACGAGGTAGGGGGCGTCAGCAGGCCAAGGCGCAACTCTCGCCGACGGTAGGGCGCGAGACGGCGATGCGACAAAGCGCGGGGAAGCCCGGCTTGAGGCGGCCGGCGAAGAACAGGCAGAGAGCTTCGAGGGTCGGACTCTCCAGACCGGGGTGGTCGTTGAGCAGCGAGTGGTCGAGTTCGGCGGCGGCCGCCTTCAGCGCCTGATCCAGAAGCGCCAGATCGTCCACCCAGCCCACCGGCGGCGCCGCCCGTCCGCGCAACGTCGCCTCTACGCGGAAGGAATGGCCGTGCAGGCGCGTGTAGGCCCCTTCCGCAGGACCACCGGGCAGTCGGTGGGCGGCGTCGAAGCTGGCGGCCTTGGTGATCTCGAACACGTCTTGCGTCACGGCAGCCCCAGATATTTGTGCGTCTGGACGCTCAATCGCCAGCGCGCGTTTCCAAGGCAATAGGCCACCGCCTCGGCGGTCGCGCCCTCGCGGTCCGGCCCATCCATGGGCTGAAGATAGAAGTAGTCGAAATCAAGGTCGATGAAGCGACGCGGATCGACGCCTTCCTGAGGGAAGACCAGTTTCAATTCCTGACCACTTGATTGGACGAGCGGTGCGTCGGCCTTGGGACTGACGCAAATCCAATCGATGCCGGGGGGGGCGGCGATGGTTCCGTTGGTCTCGACGGCGATGTCGAATCCCCGCCCGTGGAGCGCGGCGATCAGGGGCGAATCCAGCTGCAGCAGGGGCTCGCCTCCGGTGAACACGACCAGGCGGCCGGCCGCCAAACCCGTCCAGCGCCTGGCGACCGCCTCGGCAAGGGCCCCGGGCGTCCTGAATTTTCCGCCGCCCGGCCCGTTGGTTCCCACGAAATCGGTGTCGCAGAAATTGCACACGGCCGCGGCGCGATCCGCCTGCCGCCCCGACCACAGATTGCAGCCGGCAAAGCGGCAGAACACCGCGGCTCGCCCCGCCTGGCCGCCCTCGCCTTGAAGAGTGAGGAAAATCTCCTTCACCGAATAGGTCATGGCGCGGCCGCGGGACGGCCCATCGACGTCCACTCATCCCAGCCCTTGGCGCGTAGTGCGCAGGCGGGACAGGCGCCGCAGCCATAGCCCCACTCATGGCGCACGTCGCGGCGGCCAAGGTAGCAGGTGTGGCTGTGTTCGACGATTATCTCGGTCAGCGCCGCGCCGCCCAATCCCTGCCCCGTCGCCCAGGTCTGCGCCTTAGTCCTGGCCATCAGAGGCGTCTCGATGGGGAACGGGCGCTCCATGCCCAGGCGCAAGGTCTCCTCCAGAGCATCGAGCGCGGCGCGCCGACAGTCGGGATAGCCGGAATAGTCGGTCTCGCACATGCCGCCGACCAGGGCGCTCAGGCCCCGACGATCGGCGAGGGCGGCGGCGAAGGTGAGGAAGATGAGATTGCGCCCGGGCACATAGGTGGAGGGAAGGCCGCGGTCGGTGATCTCTATCGCCCGGCGGCTAGTCATGGCGGTCTCGCCAATGGCCCCAAAGGCGCGAAGATCGAGGACGGCGTCCGGGCCGAGCCGCGCGGCCCAGTGCGGAAAACCCTGGGCGATCGCCTCGCGCACCACGGCTCGCGCCTCGAGCTCCACGGCGTGCCGCTGACCGTAATCGAAACCCACCGTCTCCACGCGCCGGTGGCGCGCCAGCGCCCACGCCAGGCAGACGGTGGAATCCTGACCGCCGGAGAAGAGCACCAGGGCGCCGTGTGGGGTCGAGGCCATCCGCGCGCTTCTACACGAGGCGCCGGCCGTGCGGAATGCGACCGCTCAGGGGCCCGCGAACCTGGGCGGGCGCCGCGCGTGGCTCGCCTGTTCGAAGGCGTAGCCGTAACTGAGCAGCCGGGCCTCCGACCAGGCGGGTCCGATGAAGGAGAGGCCGACGGGCAGGCCGCTTACCGCGCCCATGGGAACGGTGAGATGCGGATAGCCGGCCACCGCCGCCAACTGCCCGGCGTCTCCGCTGAGCGCGTGGTCTCCCAGGATCGGATCGATCACCCACGCCGGGGCCAGCGTCGGGGCGACAAGGGCGACGACGCCATACTTCTCCAGCATCGCATCGATCCCCTCGGCGCCCGCGAGCCGGCGACCCTTGGCCAGGGCCGCGAGGTAGTCGGGATCGGCAAGGCCCTTGGTCTTTTGCGACGCCTCGAACAATTCCTGACCGAACAAGGCCATCTCCTCGGCGGCGTGAGCGCGGTTGAAGGCGATGAGGTCGGCCAGCGTGCGCGTCTTCACGCGCTGTGGCGAGGTGGAAGCGAGATAGGTTTCGAGGTCCGCCTTGAACTCGGTGGAGAGCACCGCCTCCTCCGCGTCGTCCAGGGCCTTGCCGCCGGGATCATCCTTGATCTCCACCAACACCGCGCCGGCCCCGCTCAAGGCCGCGAGCGCCGCGGCGAACACCTGATCGGTCTGAGGGTGGAAGCCGGCGGAAAAGCGCATGACGCCGATGCGCGTCCCTTTGAGCGATCCGGCGTCCAGGGCGGCGGCGTAATCGCGCTTGTGGGCGTCGGCGACGCGGGTGGCCGGATCGGCCGGATCGGCGCCGGCGAGAACGGTGAGCAGGATGGCCGCGTCCTTGACGGTGAGGGTGATCGGACCGGGGGTGTCCTGGCTGTGGCTGATCGGCACGATGTGGGTGCGCGAGATGAGGCCCACCGTGGGTTTCAATCCCACCAGCCCGTTCACGGCGGCCGGGCAGGTGACCGAGCCGTCGGTCTCGGTGCCGATGGCGGCGGGCGCGAAACCGGCCGCCACCGCCGCGGCGCTCCCGGCGCTAGAGCCGCAGGGGCTGCGCCGAATATCGTAGGGATTGAGCGTCTGGCCGCCGACCGCGCTCCAGCCGCTGGAGGCGTGGTTCGAACGGAAATTGGCCCATTCGGAAAGGTTGGTCTTGCCCAGGATCACCGCGCCGGCGTCGGTGAGGCGCTTGACCAACGGCGCGTCGCGGCCCGTCACATTGTCCTTCAGGGCCAGGGATCCAGCCGTGGTCGCCGTGTCGTCGGCGGACTCGATGTTGTCCTTCAGGAGGATGGGGACGCCATGCAGCGGACCGCGCACGTGTCCGGCGGCGCGTTCGGCGTCCAGCGCCTTGGCGTCGAAGAGGGCGTGCGGATTAAGAACGATGACCGTGTGGAGCGCCGGTCCCGAGCGGTCGCCGGCGGCGATGTTTCGCTCGAAGCGGGTGGTCAGCGCCACCGCCGTGACCTGGCCGGCGCCCTGAGCGCCTCGCAGGTCGTCGATGGACGAGCCTCGACTCTGGGCCGCCGCGTGGGCCGAGAGCACCGTCGCGCCGGCCAGGGCGCCCCAAAGCCGCCAGGTCGCGTTGTTCATGGCGCATCGTCGAACAGCCGCCGCGGCTTGGCAAGAGCGCGGGCCGTCGCTATCTGCGGCGCGGCTTCCCACACCTTCCAATTGAAAAAGGACCCTCGAGCGCCGCCATGGCCGCCCAATATATTTTTCAGATGCAGGGTCTCTCCAAGACCTATCCCGGCGGCAAGAAGGTGTTCGAGAACATCTGGCTGTCCTTCTACCCCGACGCCAAAATCGGCGTCGTGGGCGTCAACGGCTCGGGCAAATCGACCCTCCTGAAGATCATGGCGGGGCTGGACAAGGAGTTCAACGGCGAGGCCAGGCCCGCCGAGGGAACCAGAATGGGCTTTCTCGAACAGGAGCCCCACCTGGATCCCGCTCTGGATGTGTGGGGGAACGTCATCGCCTGGTGCGATGAGAAGCATACGTTCGATGCGTTCAACGCGGTCGCGGCCAAGCTCGGCGAAGACTATTCCGACGCGCTCATGGAGGAGATGACCGTCCTCCAGGAGAAACTCGACGCGCACGATCTGTGGGATATCGATTCCAAGATCGAGATGGCCATGGACGCCCTTCGCTGTCCGCCCGACGATTCACCGGTGACCAATCTGTCCGGCGGCGAGCGGCGGCGGGTGGCCCTGGCGAGACTGTTGCTCTCCAAGCCCGATATGCTTCTGCTCGACGAGCCCACCAACCATCTGGACGCCGAGTCGGTGGCCTGGCTTCAACACCATCTGGAGAACTTCCCCGGTTGTGTGATCCTGGTCACCCACGACCGCTATTTCCTCGACCAGGTGACCAAATGGACGCTCGAGCTCGATCGCGGCAAGGGCATACCCTACGAGGGCAACTACTCCGGCTGGCTGGAGCAGAAGGAAAAGCGGGTTCGCCAGGAACAGAGCGAGAGCGAGGCGCGCCAGCGCGCCATGGCCCGCGAACTGGAATGGGTGCGTTCCTCGGCCAAGGCGCGGCAGGCCAAGTCCAAGGCGCGCCTGGCCGCCTATGACGAAATGGTCAACCAGCAGGAGCGCGAGAAACAGAGCTTCGCCACCATCCAGATTCCGCCCGGTCCGCGCCTCGGCCAGGTGGTCATCGAAGTCGACGGCCTGGAAAAGGAGTACGGCGACAAGGTCCTGTTCAAGGATTTGACTTTCAAACTGCCGCCCAACGGCATTGTCGGGGTGATCGGGCCGAACGGGGCCGGCAAATCGACCCTCTTCAAGTTGATCACCGGTCAGGAAAAGCCAGACGCCGGCAAGATCCGCCTGGGCGACACGGTCAAGCTCGCCTACGTCGACCAGAGCCGCGACGATCTCGACGCCGGCAAGACCGTCTGGCAGGTGATCAGCGGCGGCCTGGACGTGATGAAGGTCGGCAATCGCGAACTGGTCAGCCGCGCCTACGTCGGCTCGTTCAATTTCAAAGGCGGCGATCAGCAGAAGAAGGTCGGCCAGCTGTCGGGCGGCGAGCGCAACCGGGTGCATCTGGCCAAGACCCTCACCGAGGGCGGCAACGTCATCCTCCTGGACGAGCCCACCAACGATCTGGACATCGAGACCCTGCAGAATCTCGAGGACGCCCTCGAACAGTTCGCCGGCTGCGCGGTGGTGATCAGCCACGACCGCTGGTTCCTCGACCGGCTAGCCACCCACATCCTCGCCTTCGAGGGCGACAGCCACGTGGAATGGTTCGAAGGCAATTTCGAAGCCTATGAGGAAGACAAGAAGCGGCGGCTGGGCGCGGATTCGCTCATCCCCCACCGCATCAAGTTTCAGAAATTCGGGCGGTAGGACGCATCCGCCTGGACATTATCGCCATCGAATGGCTATAATCGCGGCATGTCGACCCACAGCGTGGCGCAAGCCCGGGACCAGTTTTCCAACCTCATCGACCGGGCGATCAGGGGCGAGCATGTCGTGATCACACGTCACGGCCAGCCCGTAGTGGAACTCAAGGCCGTCGGCCAGCAGGCGCGCCCGATGACCGCGGAGGATATCGAATGGCTTCGCGAACGGCGGGTGACGCTCGCTGCGCCGGATCGCGACCCTCGCAACTTTGTGCAGCGGATGAGGGATGAGGACGATGAGCGTCTACTTCGACGCTAGTCTCATCGTTTCGCTTTTCGTCAAGGATGCCCAGACCGATCGCGCCGAATCCTATCTGAATCGCCATCAACCCACGGCGGCGCTCAGCGATTTCGTAGCCTTGGAAGTGGCCTCGGCCGTAAATC
>Ga0182024_10018270_pt1 | contig 13073 bp, 8 predicted proteins | sample P32metaG_FD_120480 | JGI IMG/M metagenome (GOLD analysis project Ga0182024, IMG submission 120480) | Permafrost microbial communities from Stordalen Mire, Sweden - P3-2 metaG (Illumina Assembly) | ecosystem: Environmental > Terrestrial > Soil > Wetlands > Permafrost | place: Sweden: Stordalen...
AGTGTGCTCGGGCTGATGCAGACTCGCGCCGAACTTTACGAATTCCTTGGCTACCAGGCTTACGAGGAGAAGCTCGATCAGCTCTTCGCAGCCGCCAAACGCAGCTAATTCCCGGGAGAGATCATGGCCACCACAACCAATCCGCAGCCGGCAGCCTTCAAACCAAAAAAGTCCGTTGCGCTCTCCGGCACCCCGGCGGGCAATACCGCCCTGTGCACGGTAGGCCGCACCGGCAATGATCTGCACTATCGCGGGTATGACATTGCCGACCTGGCCGCCCATTGTGAGTTTGAAGAAGTCGCGTACCTATTGCTGCGGGGCAAGCTGCCCAATGCCAGCGAACTGGCTGCCTACAAGCTGAAGCTGACCCGCCTGCGGGGCCTGCCCGCTAACGTTTACCAGGTGTTGGAACAGCTTCCCGCAGCCACCCACCCCATGGACGTGCTGCGCACCGGCGTTTCCGTCCTCGGATGCACGCTGCCGGAAAAAGATGATCACAGTCCTGCGGGAGCCCTCGAATGTGCCGATGTACTGCTCGCCACCATCGGGTCGATGCTCCTCTACTGGCACCACTACAGCCGTAACGGAGAAAGCATTGACCTGGACTCGGGAGAAGAGACGCTGGCCGGGCACTTTCTCTCTCTCCTGCACGGGGAGCCACCCAGCAAAGAGTGGGTTCGCGCCATGCAGGTGTCGTTAGTTCTGTATGCCGAGCATGAGTTTAACGCGTCCACGTTTACCGCCCGCGTGATCGCGGGCACTGGGTCGGACATTTACTCCTGCATCACCGGCGCGATCGGCGCGCTGCGCGGGCCCAAGCACGGCGGAGCCAATGAGGTCGCGCTTGAGATCCAGCACCGCTACGGGTCACCCGACGAGGCGGAGCGTGATATTCGCGCACGCCTGGAAAAGAAAGAGGTCGTGATCGGTTTCGGTCATCCGGTTTACACCGTGAGCGATCCGCGCAACGCCATCATCAAAAAGGTCGCCCTGGAACTGGCTGAATCGACCGGCGACTTCTCCATGTACCGCATCGCTGAACGGCTGGAAACGGTGCTATGGGATGCCAAGCGCATGTTTCCCAACCTGGATTGGTTCAGCGCCGTTTCTTACCACCTCATGGGGGTTCCAACCGCGATGTTCACTCCGCTCTTTGTTCTGGCTCGTACCTCGGGATGGAGCGCTCATATCCTCGAGCAGCGCGCCGACGGCAAGATCATTCGCCCTGCAGCCAATTACACCGGGCCTGACGATCTGCCGTTTGTTCCCCTAAATCAACGTCCCTAAAGGATCGTCCCGAATGTCCGTGCATGCCGGTGGGGAACGCCCACCTTATGACCAGGTTCTCGTCGACATTGCCGATTACGTTTGCAGTTACACCATCGAGAGCGAGCTGGCATACACAACTGCGCGCAACTGCCTGATCGACACTCTCGGCTGCGGTCTGGAGGCGCTCGAGTATCCCGCCTGCACCAAGCTGCTGGGTCCCATCGTACCGGGAACCATCGTGCCCAACGGCGCCAAAGTACCCGGCACGGCTTTTCAGCTGGACCCGGTGCAGGCAGCCTTCAACATCGGCGCCATGATTCGCTGGCTCGACTTCAACGACACCTGGCTGGCGGCCGAGTGGGGCCATCCGTCCGATAACCTGGGCGGCATCCTCGCTGTTGCCGACTGGCTTTCCCGAAGCGCAGTGGGAAGCCCGCTGACTATGCGCGACGTGCTGACGGCAATGATCAAGGCGCACGAGATTCAAGGCTGCCTGGCGCTCGAGAACTCCTTTAACCAGGTGGGTCTCGATCACGTGGTCCTGGTCAAGGTCGCCTCGACTGCTGTGGTGGCGCAGATGCTCGGCCTTACCCGCGCCCAGATCCTCGACGCGGTGTCGTTGGCATGGGTCGATGGTCAAAGCCTACGGACCTACCGCCACGCGCCCAACACCGGTTCCCGCAAGAGCTGGGCGGCCGGCGACGCAACCAGCCGTGCCGTGCGTCTCGCGCTCATGGTGCGCGCTGGAGAGATGGGCTATCCCTCAGTGCTGACCGCCAAGGGCTGGGGATTTTATGATGTGCTCTTTCGTGGACAGCCGTTCCATTTCCAGCGCCCTTACGGCTCCTATGTAATGGAGAATGTTCTCTTTAAGATTAGCTATCCGGCCGAGTTCCATGCCCAGACCGCGGTAGAAGCGGCCATGACGCTGCGCGCCAGGCTGCTCGCCGCGGGTAAAGCGGACATTCGCTCCATCCAGCTTCGCACCCACGAGGCCTGTCTGCGCATTATCGACAAGAAGGGACCGCTCAACAATCCTGCCGACCGCGACCATTGTGTGCAATACATGGTTGCCGTTCCCCTCATCTTTGGCCATCTGACCGCCTCCGACTACGAGGACTCGTTTGCGGCGGACCCGCGCATCGACGCGCTCCGGGAGAAGATGCAATGCATCGAAGAGGCCACCTTCACCGCCGACTACCACGATCCGGAGAAACGCTCCATCGCCAACTCGCTTACCCTTTCTTTGAGCGATGGCAGCACGTTTACGGAGACGGTGGAGTATCCTCTCGGTCATCGTCGCCGCAGAGGCGAGGGGATCCCTCTCCTGGAAGCGAAGTTCCGCACCAACCTGGCGCGTCGATTTTCGCCAGAGCGGCAGCAGGCGATACTGGACGCCTCGCTCGATCAGCAGGCGCTGGAACGCATGCCGGTGCAGGACTATGTGGACCTATACGTACCGTGAGGAGCGCTGGGATCAAAGGAAGCCACTCCCGTCCAGAGCTGTTAGAGAACTTAATGATCACCAGGGGGAAATGGAATGAGGGTTATCAAAATATTGCTGCTCGCATCGTTGATCTTGCCGGCGTATGCGCAAGACGCAGTCCACTATGAACCCACACTTGAATCCCTCAACCAGCATCCCCTGCCGCAGTGGTACGCCGATGCCAAGCTGGGCATCTTTGTTCACTGGGGTTTGTATTCGGTGCCGGGGTGGGCTCCGTTATCGCACCCCGAACATGATTTCCGCAACATCGACTACATCAAGAACAACCCTTATGCCGAGTGGTATTACAACGTGATGCGCATCGACGGTTCGCCCACCCAGGCCTATCATCGCGAGCACTACGGGGCCGACTATAACTATTACAACTTTGCTGCCGTCTTCGACCAGGAGAGTATGAAATGGCAGCCGGAGCAATGGGCCAGCATCTTCCGCGAAGCCGGCGCCAGGTATGTCGTGCTGACCACCAAGCATCATGATGGGTTTACTTTGTGGCCCAGCTCCATTCCGAACCCGACGTTACCCAAGGACCGGCAGCATGCCACGCGCGACATTGTGGGCGAACTTACCACTGCGGTTCGTAAGCAAGGCATGCGTATGGGGCTTTACTACTCGGGCGGCTACGACTGGACGTTTGTCCCCGGCCCCATCCGCGTGCCCGCCGACTACCAGGCAGTAAAGCCGCAGAGCGAGGCTTATGGCAAATATGCCGACGCGCAAATTAGCGAGCTCATAGCGCGCTATCATCCGGCGGTTTTGTGGAACGACATTGACTGGCCCAAGTCCGGCCAACCGCTCAAAATCATGGCCGATTATTACAACACCGTGCCGGATGGCGTCATCGATGATCGTTTCGGGGTCAAGCATTCCGACTTCACTTCGCCGGAGTATCAGAAGGTGGACGAAATCCGGGCCACTAAGTGGGAAGAGTGCCGCGGCCTCGGCCGCTCCTTTGGTTACAATCGTGCCGAGGGCGAGGCCGAGACCATTCCCCCGGACGCGCTTATCTATCTGCTGGCGGATATTGTCAGCAAGAATGGCAATCTGCTGCTCGATGTCGGACCCGAGGCGGACGGAACCATTCCGCCGGTGCAGATGGAACGGTTGCGCGCGCTGGGCGCATGGCTGCACCAGAATGGAGAAGCCATTTACGGAACGCGACCGTGGACGCGGGCAACCGGCGAAAGCAAAGAGGGCATCGGTGTCCGCTTTACCCAGAAACAAGGCAACCTCTATGCCATTCTCCTGGGCGCGCCGAAGCAATCCGAGGTTACACTCGTGGCGGTTACGGCAAAGCCAGGGACAGCTGTCCACCTCCTGGGTTACCGCGACCCGCTCAAGTGGAGCGCGCAAGGTGGGAACCTCAAGGTCGAGTTGCCGCAATCTCTTCCCGGTCAATACGCGTATGTGTTGCGGCTTCAGACAGCGGTCAAAGAATGAAGGGTGTGGGGTAAAAGGATGCTTGTTTCTGTAAACGGTCAGGTAGTTGTGATAGTTGGCGCTTCCAGCGGTATAGGCCGCGCGGCGGCAGTGCTCTTCGCGCGCGAGGGGGCCAAGGTAGTTGCAGCGGCACGCCGCGAGGATCGGTTGCAAACTCTTAAAGAGGAAATGGCCAAAGAGCAGCGCGAGATCACGGTTCGACGTGCTGATGCCTCCATCCCTAAAGACATGCAGCAGCTGGCCCAGGACACGCTCGAACACTTTGGAAAAATCGATGTGCTTGTATTCGCGACCGGGACGAATATCCCCGATCGGGCGATGGCGCGCTTAACGCCGGAGCTATGGAACTCTCTGGTGCAGGTTAATCTCAACGGGGCATTTTATGCCACCTACGCGGTTCTACCCTCCATGCGGAAAGCGGGTGCCGGTCATCTGATCTACATCGCATCGATTAGCGCAGTCATCACAGATGTATCCGGGGCTGCGTATCAAGCGTCCAAGCGCGGCCTTCTCGGCATGGCCCACGCCATCCGCCTGGAGGAAAAACAAAACAGCATCAGGACCTCTGTCATCTGCCCTGGCCTGGTAGATACCGAGTTGTTGGAACAGAGACCGGTGAAGCCGACCCCCGAGATCCTGGCCCAGGCTCTGCAGCCTGAAGATGTTGCGGAAACGATTTTGTATGTAGCGAAGTTACCACCGCGGGCGGCTATACCGGAGCTACACATGATGCCGACCCTCCAATAGGGGCGCCACTGCTGATGGACAAATTCCAAGCCATGGTAACGGCGACCGCCAGGGTCGACCTCAACCTCACCGACTACCAACCCCGCAGCATGCTGGCGACTGCAGAGCATATCGTGGAGCGCCCCAGCGTCGCGGCCATCGACTATCACAATCACCTGGACTCGCTCGATCCGCGCGAAGTGCTCGCCATCATGGATGCATGCGGGCTCGAGCGCATCGTGAACATCACCATGCAGACCGGCGAAGAGGCATTATCCGTCATGCGCCGCTTTCACTCAGCCGCGCCGCAACGCTTCAGCACCATAGGCTGGATGGATTGGGGTGGGATCGAGCAGCCGGACTTCATCCGCAAGAGCGTCGACTTCCTGGAGCGGCTGGTCGAGCACGGCGCCTGCGGGCTGAAGATGTGGAAGGATCTTGGTCTGACGGTGCGCGATGCCTCGGGGCAGTTATTGCGCATCGACGATGAGCGCCTGGCGCCGATATTTGAGAAGGCTGCGGAACTGCAGGTTCCGGTGATGTTCCACACTGCTGACCCGGACGCCTTTTTCCTTCCCACCGATCAATACAACGAGCGATTTGAGGAACTGGCAGCCCACCCCGACTGGAGCTTCTACGGATCGCAGTACGGTAAGCAGGAGTTGCTGCAGCAGCGCAACCGCGTGTTTGCGCGACATCCGCGCACCACCTTCGTTGCGGCTCATATGGCCGAATCGGCCGAGTGCCTCAGCCGGGTCGCGGAAATGCTGGATGCCTATGCCAACGTGTCAGTGGATATGAGCGCCCGCGTCGCCGAGCTGGGACGGCAGCCGTACACCGCCCGGGCATTTTTTCTACGCTACGCGAGCCGTATCCTGTTTGGCGCGGATCTGCTTCCCGAGGTGGAGATGTATCGTCTCAACTATCGCTTTCTGGAGACCGCTGACGAGTATTTCGACTACCCGTCGCACGCATCGAGGCAGGGACGATGGCGCGTACACGGCCTCTATTTGCCACCGGAGGTCCTGCAGCAAATCTATCGCGACAACGCCCTGGCCCTGCTTAAGTAATTCGGCCGTCGCCGCGATCCCGATTTGAAAGGGCACGACGTGCAACCAATCTCCGGGTGCCCCACATCTCGCTCGTTTTTCGCGAGATGTGGGATACCACTGCCCTGTCTCCGCAACTCTTGGAAGCGAACGGTTAAGGCCCGTGGTATCCCACATCTCGCGAAAAACGAGCGAGATGTGGGGCACACCCGGAGATTGGTTGCACTACCTACCTTCAGCCGTGGGTGGCATAACCCATGCCTGCCAGCACACCTCGCATATAAGCAAAGCTGCTGATGACACCGGGCATCGGATCGTCCGCGTGAATCTCGTATTCCAAATCCACAAATCCGTTGTATTTCATCGCAATCAGAGTTTCAAAGATCCGCCGCACTGGCATCAAACCTTCGCCGACAGCAACCTGGCTTTCCTTGGACTGGAAATTCGCCAGATCCTTCATGTGCATATTGAACAGCCGGGGGCCTACTTGCTGAATCGCTTCCACGACGTCGGTGCCGGCACGCACAGTGTGCCCCACATCAATGCAGCATCCCATGCGCGGGTCCATATTGCCGACCGCCTTCAAAACATCGAGCGGCGAATGCCACAACTTATCTTCCGGCCCGTGATTATGGATTGCGAAGCGTATGTCGTACTCCTTCACGAACTTTTCGATGCGCGGAAGAACCTCCGGCGCAGGGTCTCCAGCGACAATTACCGGGATACTTGCGCGCTTGCAGTACTCGAACTTACTGCGGATGTCAGCATCCTCGTCTTTATTAAAGTAGATCGCTCCGGCGGCGTGGAGCTGAATGCCGGCTGCATGATAATCGTCGAGTGCCTTCGCCTCCTCCGTTGGATCCATAGGGAGATGATCTTTCACATCCTTGGCATTCAACGCGAGCACGTTGAGCTGCTTCATGTAGCCGATCAACTGCGCGCGATCAAAATTACGAAACGTGTAACTGGCCAGGCCCAGCCGGACCGGAGATGCTCCTTCAGTGGGCGGCGCTGTCTGCGCTCTGCTTGAGCTGGCATAGGCGGCCGCGGCGAGGGCGCCGGAGCGAACAAAATTACGACGGGACAGCATCATAGTCATAGGTGGGGAGCCCAGCCCTTCTCATACTCACGCCCCCACATCTTCATAGCCTGGGGATCGCCCTGGATCTTTCCGTCCTTGGTGTCGACCTGCAACTCGCGGTTTACTTCCCAGGCAATGTTGGAAAGTTGCAGTATAGTCACGGATACATTTCCAACTGCAATCGGAGCGTTCAGCTTTTCTCCGCTGCGGATGGCCGCGATGAAGTTTCGGAAATGAGCATCGGTCATCGAATCCGCGCCCGTCAGATCTGAAGACGAGGTCATCTTCCCGGTTTTGAGCTCGCTCGTTTTATTTCCCTTGAGGTCATAAATCTCATAACCATCGCGATCGACCACTACCGTGCCGGTAGTTCCCATAATCACCGAGCCGCGATCGCGGTTATAAAGCTTCATGCCCTGGCAGCTCTTACCCTCCCACGAGAGCATCTTGTCCTGGTAGTCGAAGCTGGTGACCAGGGTGTCATAGAACTGCCAGTCATCCTTGAATTGGTATCTTCCCCCCGTCGAGGTGACCCGCTGCGGATAGTCCACGTCGAGCGCCCAGCGGCAGACATCCACTTCGTGGGTTCCGTTGTTAAGCGCTTCCCCGGTGCCGTAGGTTCTGAACCAGTGCCAGTTATACGGCTGCACATTGTCGGTATAGGGCTTGCGCGGCGCGGGCCCCTGCCACAAATCCCAATCAAGCTGGGCGGGTACGGGCGCGGGCTTGCCGGTCCCGATCGACTTGCGCGTGTTCGAGTACCAGGCTTTGGCATAGTAGGCCCGGCCAATCAGGCCGCCATGAATCTTGTCCACAATCTCGATGCTGTGGGGAGACGAGCGCTGTTGGGTTCCCATCTGCACTACCTTGCCGTATTTCTTTTGCGCCTCGACCAGCAGAGCCCCTTCGGCCGGGTTGTGGCTGCATGGCTTCTCGACATACACATGCTTCCCGGCCTCGAGGCCGGCGATGGCCATCGGAGTATGCCAGTGGTCGGGACTGGCGATGCTGATGGCGTCTACATCCTTCTGCTCCAGAATCTTGCGAAAATCCTTCTCCGTCGCGGGCGCCTCCCCCATCGCCTGCTTGGTCTTGGCAGCAAATTTCTGCAGGATATTGCTGTCTACGTCGCACACGTGCGAGATGCAGGCGCTCTGCTTGTTAGCCTGGAGCGCCGATAGGTGCGCATAACCGCGGCTGTTGAGTCCGATTACGGCAAAGTTAAGGCGTTGATTGGAGCCGAGAATCTGGCCGTAACTCCTGGCGTTGGCGCGCACTGCCAACCCCGCCGCCCCTACTGCAAGTGCATCGAGAAACTCACGACGATTGACCATGTTCTACACCTCATTGACCCGTCTGCAACACTATACCCGCGTGCGGGGGAGGCTGGTTTCCCAGCCCCTTGCGCACGCTGCAAAGTAACCTATTTTGAATGAGTTACCAGAGCCCGTCGAGGTTGACAGTGGTTGCAGACGGGGGCTATCGTTATTTGTCAGACTTTTAGAAGTCACCGTTGTACGGAGACTGGTTCCTTGGCCCCTAAAACTAAGCTGTCCGCGATGGTCGCGGTTGCCCTGCTGGCTACAGCTACGGGCTGTAGCCGCGGTCATTTGGGTGGATCCCATGCGCGGGCACAACTCGACTTTAACCAGGATGTGCAGCCTATCCTGGCCAGCAACTGCTTCAGTTGTCATGGTCCCGATCCAGAAATGCGCAAGGCTGGCCTGCGCCTTGACCTGGAGGAGTCTGCCTTCCGCAAGCGGCCGGGCAAACCGGACGCCATCGTGCCCGGGCATCCGGAATCAAGCGAACTGATCAAGCGGATCGGATCGAAGAATCCCCATTATCTAATGCCGCAGTCGCCGCTGGGCGAAGCCAAGCCGATGAAGCCCGAGGATATCGCCATCCTGCGGCAGTGGGTGGCGGAGGGCGCGCACTATAGGCCCCATTGGGCGTTTGAAAAGCCGGTTCGGGCCCCAGTGCCTCCGGTCGAAACCATAGGTTGGGCAAAAACGCCGATCGACGCATTCATTCTGCGGCGGATAAATATGGATGGTCTGCATCCGTCCCCGGAAGCTGACAAACATACCCTAATCCGCCGCGTAACGCTTGATCTGACGGGTTTGCTGCCTACTCCCGAAGAAGTAAAGAACTTCGTTGAGGACACTTCGCCCCAGGCCTACGAGCACCTGGTGGACCGGCTGCTGGCCAGCCCCGCGTTTGGCGAACAACGGGCGCGTTATTGGATGGATTACGCGCGTTATGCCGATACCTACGGATTGCACCTCGACAATAGCCGTTACAGTTGGGCGTATCGCGACTACCTGATTAAGTCATTCAATACCAACAAGCCGTTCGACCAGTTTGCCAAGGAGCAAATTGCCGGCGATCTTTTGCCCGCGAGCAACCTTGATCAGATCATTGCCAGCGGATACGTCCGCTCCGGGGTAAGCAGCAACGAAGGGGGAACCATCCCGGAAGAGTTGCGGGTCAACATTGCCAGGGAGCGCACCGAGGCTTACGGGGCCGCGTTCCTGGGCCTAACGGTTGGTTGTGCGGTCTGCCACGACCACAAATATGATCCGACGACCCAGAAAGACTTTTATCAGCTAAGCGCTTTCTTCAACAACATCAATGAACAGCCGTTCAACGGCGACAAGCCGGACTGGGCGCCGGTCGTCCGGATTCCGAAGCCCCAGAACATGGAAGCGTACAACCGCGTACTGGCCCAGCGCGCAGAACTCCGCAGGCGGCTGGACGCCTCGCGGCTGCAGGAGCGGGCGCTTATCCAGCATTGGCTGGAATCGAAACAGAATCCTGCCCAACCCGTCTCGACAGATAAGCTGCAGCTTCGCCTGCGGCTCGATGAAGGGGGCGGGGACGTGCTGAAAAACGGCGCCCCAGACGCCAATCCGAAGAGCTTCGCCCTGGGCAAGTTCAAACCGCTGTGGGGCGAAACCACCTGGTTGTGGCCGGATTTCCGCATGGACACCAGCACCCGGGTGGAGATGGGACAGATCGGCGACTTTGAATGGAACCAGCCCTTTTCGAGTGGCGGTTGGTTTATGCTGCGCTCCTCGCCGGTTGGCCCTTCGTCCAAGGTGTGGGGCACGTTGGTTTCGAAGATGGACGCGACCCAGCATGATCGAGGCTGGGAGATTGCGGCGGATCATGGCTTGATCCGTGTCGAGCTGGTCGACCAGGGGCCCAAAGAAATACCTGCCCCAGACAAACCGAAGAAACCTGCTCCCGGCGCTCCCAAGGTCGAGAAGCCGAAGGTAGTGACCCCTAAGGTGGTGGTTCCTAAAGACCTCACGCCGATGCGGGCGATCAAGGTCTCGACCGTCAAGCCCCTGGCTACCAATGGTCAATGGGACTACCTCTTCTTTACCTACGATGGATCGGGCAAGGCAGCGGGGGTCAAGCTTTACGTGGACGGAGAGCCGGCCGAAACAAAGATCATTACCGACACGCTAGCCCACAATACAGTGCGCACTTCGGCTCCGCTGCAACTGGGACGAAAATTTCCCGACGACCAACCGGCCCGCGACACGCGCTACCAGGATTTCCGCCTCTATGCCCGCACATTAACGGCCGAGGAAGTGAAGAGACTTCCTTTTGAGGATTACGCGGCGGAAATTACCAGCCGGCCACCGAGCCAGTGGGATCGCGACCAGTGGCACGTTGTGAGCGATTTCTATTTCGCCAACGTGGATGAGTCATCGAAGGCCATCAACAGCCAAATTCAACAGCTGGATGCCCAACTCGACAAGCTTTCCGAGGGCGGCGACCTTTCGATCGTGGCCCAAGAAAAACCCTCCGTCGCCTACGCGGATGTTCTGACCCGTGGGATCTACACCGCGCGCAAGGAAAGAGTGGAGGCCAACACACCGCATTTTCTTCCACCCTTGCCGGCCGGTGCGCCGCACAATCGCCTGGCGCTCGCGCAATGGACGGTCAGCCCGGAAAATCCTTTAACCGCGCGAGTCACAGTCAATCGTATGTGGAATGAACTCTTCGGCGCCGGCCTGGTAGAGACCACGGAAGACTTCGGCATCATGGGCCAGCGCCCCTCGCATCCCGAGTTGCTCGACTGGCTGGCGGTGGAGTTCCGCGAGAGCGGCTGGGACATCAAGCATATGTACAAGCTGATGGTGATGTCCGCCGCCTACCGCCAGAGTGCGGTATCCACTCCCCAACAGTTGGCTCGCGACCCGAAGAACCTTCTCCTGGCTCATGGCCCGCGCTTCCGCATGGATGCCGAGATGCTGCGGGATATCGCCCTCCAATCCAGCGGGCTGTTGATCGACAAGATAGGCGGTCCCAGCGTTAAAACGTATCAACCTGCCAACGTATGGGAGTCCGTCGGTTACCCTACCAGCGATACCACAATCTACAAGCAGGAGCACGGCGACGCGCTTTATCGACGCAGTCTCTACACCTATTGGAAGCGTATGGCGATGCCGCCGGATATGGAATCGTTCGACGCCCCCACGCGCGATACGGCTTGTACCCGCCGCCAGCGGACCGACACGCCTCTGCAGGCATTGGTAACCATGAACGATGTTCAATGGGTTGAGGCGTCCCGGGCACTTGCCGAACGATTGATCAAGCAAGACAAGCAGCCCGAGCAACGAATCCAGGATCTCAGCGAGCTGATGCTTTCCCATGATCCAACCCCGCAAATGGCAGCGGTCTTGGAACGATCGCTGGATCAGATGGAAAAGCACTATACGGCAGATCCCGCCGCAGCTCGCGACCTGATTGCGGAAGGCGAAAAGCCGCGCGATCCCCACATTCCACCACCTGAACTGGCTGCCTGGACCATGGTGGTGAGCGAAGTCATGAACCTGGACGAGACGCTGAACAAGTAGGCAAGGAGAAAACGCCGTGAAGCAACATCCGCTATGTACCGATCCCGATTCCGGTCCGACTGTGATGGACCTCCCCATCGCCGAGGGCATGAAGACGGAGTGGGCCGCACTGCAAACCCGCCGCCACTTTCTGGGCAATACGGGAAAGGTGCTCGGCTGGGCGGCCCTGGCAAGCCTCGGCGGCGACCGGATGCTTACCAGCAATGCGCACGCTGAAAATGTTGTGCCCTCGCCGGCGAGCCTTCGTTTGCCCAACTTTGCTCCCAAGGCAAAACGAGCGATCTACCTGTTTATGTCCGGCGCCCCGCCGCAGATGGATCTGTTGGATTACAAACCAAACCTGGCTCAGCTCTACGACAAAGACCTTCCCGACTCGGTCCGCGGGGCTCAGCAGTTGACCGGGATGACCGCCGGCCAGGCGCGGTTTCCCATTGCGCCTTCTCACTGGGCGTTCAAGCAATACGGCAAGACGGGTACCTGGGTGAGCGATCTGCTGCCCTACACGGGCCGCATGGTCGATGACCTTACTATCATCAAGTCGACCAATACTGAGGCCATCAATCACGAGCCGGCGATCATGCTCCTGAACACGGGCAACATGAATGCCGGAAAACCGTGCCTTGGATCCTGGCTTTCCTACGGCCTGGGCAGCATGAACGATAATTTGCCAACGTTCATGGTGCTGCTGAGCAAAGTGAATCCCAAAGAAAATAATCAGCCGGTATCCTCGCGTTTATGGAGCAGTGGTTTTCTTTCCTCTGAGTACGCTGGAGTGGGACTGCGTGCCGCGGGCGATCCTGTTCTGTACCTGAGCGACCCCAAGGGAGTGGATCGCGATGTGCGCCGCAAGATGCTCGATGCGGTGGATGAGATCAACCACCAGACCTACCAGGAGCTGGGCGATCCTGAAACCAATGCCCGCATTTCGCAGTACGAAATGGCGTACCGGATGCAAGCCTCCGTGCCCGAGCTGACCGACATGAGCAAGGAGCCCCAATCCACCTGGGACCTCTATGGCCCGGACGCAAAGGAGCCAGGGACATACGCCTACAACTGCCTTATGGCGCGCCGTATGGCGGAGCGAGGGGTGCGCTTTACGCAAATCTACAAGCGTGGGTGGGACGTGCACG